>Ga0233425_10000133_pt1 | contig 187291 bp, 211 predicted proteins | sample Watercolumn_Towu_2_FD_181712 | JGI IMG/M metagenome (GOLD analysis project Ga0233425, IMG submission 181712) | Freshwater microbial communities from Lake Towuti, South Sulawesi, Indonesia - Watercolumn_Towuti2014_140_MG | ecosystem: Environmental > Aquatic > Freshwater > Lake | place... | reverse complement strand
ATATAAAAACAAAGGAACCTAGTTCGTTTAATATAGAAATATTTAAATACCCATGTAATTGCAGAGTTACAACACAAAATGAAATTTGCAAAGTTATTTTCGCTTTTTGCATTGCTTACCTTAGCTGCATTATCAGTTGGAGCTGTTAGTGCTCAAGCAAATCCGACTTGTCTTGTAAATCAATCATCTGGTTTTCCTGCAAGTATAGTTAACAATCAAAGTACTTTATCTGGGTCTTTAGGTTTATCTTTGAACTCAGGAAATTGTAACTCTAGATTTATCAGTTCAATTACTGCTACTTCAACATTAAATAGTAATACCATAGGAAATTGGGTATTTACAGGATTAGCCAACCCTCCAATAATTAGTCCTACTTCAAATACACCAGTTACAGGTACATTCACATTCTCAACAACAAACACAGGAATATTATCAACCACGGTTACAGTTAATGCAGTAAGTTTAGGTACTTCCAACTCCACAGAAACTTACACATTCTCACTACCGTCAGTAACAATAAATGCTCCAGCATCAGCAGGAACAAACTTATCAATAACAGTCCAGGGAACACAACCATTCTTGGTTGGAACAAACGCAACACTCTCAGTGGCTAATCCTCAAGGATTATCTGTAACAATGTCAGAAACTGGCGCTACACTATTTGGAGTAACATTCTCACCTTCAACAGCTTTCACAACTTTGACTCAATCAGTTCAGGCAATATTATCAAACTTACAAAATCTTAAATTCGGTATTAATACAGTTAATGTTCAGGCAACATCAAACCCAGCTTCAGGTTCACAAGTTGCAACTGCAAACTTCCAAGTAAGAAAGACCTTCTGTTCAGCTGGTCCTACAGCAACAAGCAACCTTTCAATCAAAAACATCGACTGGTCCAATGACGGAGAAGGCGATGAAGATGAATGGGAACTTTTGGACGAAATAGAAATTGAAGTTGAAGTAGAAAACATTAATCAAGACGACGATATAGATGCAATTGTTGAATTAGGACTGTTTGATAATTCAGGAAGAAACGTTGCAGATGACTTAGACTTCATAGGAGAATCAGAAGAAGATGAAGAAAAAGTAGAAATCAACATAGATGATGATGACGAAGAGACTGTAACATTCAGATTCAAAGTTCCAGCTGACTTTGACACAGGAAACTACAAGATGGCTGTTAAAGTATACGATGATGATCAGGGTGAAAGCAGAGCTTGCAGAGACTCTTCAAGCGACTTTGACAATGCATACTTCCAAGACATCGATATAACCGAAGTATCAGACGAAGGAAGATTTGTCGTAGTTGATGAATTCAATATAGATTCACAAGTAACTTGTGGAAGCACTTTATCAGGACAATTTACAATCTTTAACATTGGAGAAGATGACCAAGATAGAGTAAGAGTAACAATAAAGAACCAAGAGCTTGGAATCAACGAACAAGTTGAGCTTAGAAGCGACTTGGATCAGGGCGAAGAAGAAACATTATCCTTTTCAGTAGAAATTCCTTCAACTGTTACAAATGGAATGAAGCATTTGGAATTCTTCACAGAATATGATTATAAGAACGGTAACTATAGGGAAGATGCAGATGACTCTGCAACATACACTATAGAAGTGATTGGATGTGCTGGAAACTTAGGAAATGGTAATGGTAATTCTGGCTCTGGATTAACTGGAATACTCATTGATGCTGAATTAGACTCAGAAGCAAAGGCTGGACAGGAGCTTGTAGTAAAAGCAACAATCACAAACGACGGAAATTCACGAATGACTCTTGCAGTTGATGCTGATGGTTTCGATGACTGGGCTAAACTTACAGACATTTCAGACGATTCATTCACACTTGATGCTGGAGAAAGCAAAGAAGTAACAATGAAATTCCTTGTTAACGACGATGCTTCAGGATCACAGAACTTTAACGTTGAAGTTACTTCAGCTGGAAAGGTTCAGGTTCAGGAAGTTGAAGTTGAGCTTGCAGCAGCTAAGAAGCCATTTACATTAGACTTCAAAGGAAATTCAGCATTATGGACAATCGGACTTATCAATCTAGTATTGATAATCTTGATAATCTTCGTTGCAGTAAGAATTTCAAGAAAGTAAGAATTTTTAAGTTGTTTTTTACTTAACTTTTTATGTTTTATTCATCTGTTAAATCTTTATTAATAAGATATTTCTCTCTTTTGATGTTAGGTCTTTGGGGATTGTTTATTATTTATTTTATACTAACACCTCTGACGCTTTATTCAGTCTATTATATTTTAGATTATCAACACGGAGCATCTTTGCAAAGTTCTGGTGTCTCAAAAATTTGCGATATGGTCACAAATTTGTCAAATATAGAATGGTTAAAATCAATAGCATGTATTAAGACAACAATTTTCTTCAAGGGATATTATGCAACTTTAGTTCCGGCCTGCATTGCTGGAGCAGCAATTTATCTATTATTAATTTTAAATTTGACAACGAGAATGGATGTAAAAAAAAGAATAAAGAGTCTAATTTTTTTAATAATCACTTTTCTAATAATAAACATAATTAGAATAACTCTCTTTGCAAACATATACGCTACAAAGGGTTTTGATTTCTTCGAGATAACTCACAGAGCAACATGGTATTTTGGTAGCACTGTGCTAGTTGTCTTATTATGGTTACTAAACATCTTTATATTTAATATAAGAGAAATACCTATTTATTCAGAAATAAGATCTTTAATAAAAAAGATTAAACTCTTGACTTCTTAGCATCAACCAATGTTTGAACTTCTAGTTTTTCTGTAGCCTCAAGTATATCGCAATTATTCACAGAAACTCTATAACAATTTCCTTTAATAGTAACTTTTGTCTCGTTACCTTCAAAAATCTCTACAACTCTATTTCCAGGTTTATTCTCACAAGTAATCCATTTATCATTTTTTATAGGGACATCCCAAAAGTTTAGATTTCCCCCAATAACTTTCATTTGGTTATCAGATAAAAAGCTTGACAAACTTCCGACAGCAAGAGGGGCAGATCTACACTGTTGAAGTCCATCAGAATTCACAGTTACATATACAACAGTGCCAGGGGCTAAAAGCCGAGATCTATCTCCATCAATTGCTATTTCATTATGTCTGGGATCTCCACGTATATAAAAATTATAATTTATTAATTTATCAGCAACTTTTAGATAGTAGTTGTGGTGAAAAACTTCTACATTTCCAACTCTTTTTTTTGAAAAAGTTAGTCCATCATATTCAAAATAATTCAAACTCTTAAAATAAGAGCTGGCAATTACAAATACGCCAATAAGAACTCCAAGAAATATTAAAACTCCCAGTATTTCCTTCTCAATTTTTCTCTCTTTGATTTGTTTTTTTATTTTCTGTTCCATATTTTAATGTGTTTTCCGTTGTTTTTAAAATTATTGATGATTTTTAAACATCCTCTTAAAGGTTAATTGAGTCCTAGAACTCTATATAGAAAAGCATCAATTTGTTTCAGATTTCCGTTAATAAATACGCAATTATTTTCTTCAATTATTGAAGGAGTTTCGCTTTCTTTAACTACAATAAAAACACCATCTACATCACAAGTCATTTCAGGAATATCTCTAGAACACGAACCATAACATGCTTCCGATAATTTTAAAGCATGTCTTCCTAAATTAAGTGCTATTTCTTGAAGCGAATTAATATCTGAAGAATCTATAAACAGATTTTTCCCCCCAAAATCAACAAGAGTTTTACTAAGGGATATATTTGTAAAATCTAATTCTTTTATTGCATAATTAAATCTATATATAGGATTTCCAGAAATAAAATAAGTCCAATATTGTCCATCATACTGCAGTCCTTCTTGTTCTTTTGGTTTACCTATTCCGGTTCCACTAATAGCAAACCCAACAGTGCTAAGCAAAAGTAATCCAATTATAATAGTCCCTCCAAGTTTCTTTCTCTTTCTCTGTTGTTCTTCAATAGCAGAGGCCGTTTGTATTGATTTCATAAATACTCCTACAAATCACAATTTAAAAATCTTTTCAAAGATTTATCGTCGATATCTATAGTAGAAAAAAAATAAAAATTACTTTCGAATCATTAATTTTTATTGATACTACTGAAAAGCATCCTTCAGTAGGAGAAAATAAAAAAAGGAAAGAAAAAAAAGAAAAAATTATTTCCTTATTTATGCTGTCACTACTGTTGCAACAGTTCCAGTTTTTCCTGTAAGCTTGTGGCCAACAGTTGTCAATGGATTCTGTGTGGTTAAGTAGGTAGCTGCGTTAGCAGTATCTGCCCGTTCCCAACCTGCAACCAAGGTAGCAATCTTAGAAGCTCCCCATGGATTTGCCCATGTTTGGATTATCCAATCACCAGAACTTGCGCCAGTAGCAGCAGTCCATGATGCTCCACATCCAGCATTATTAAGTAAGCTTGATGCAGCAGTGTTGACACAACTTCCTCCAACAACAATTAAGTTCTTGGTAGCCATGCTTGAGTTTGAAAGCTCATCATCCATAACTTTGACATCTCCTAGAGTTGTAGATCCAGATCCTGAACCTATTGCATCCACATACAACAATACACTAACCTGTTCATCAGGATAGCTTATCACTGAAGTATATTGGTCAGAGTCAGACTGATCAGTTGTAACCAAGGTTCCCCATTGGTCCATCATCTGATACATATCATCGTTGCTTTCCATCCGAACTCCTGAAGCATCCCAAGCAGTTGCACCTGTTCCCATGTCTGTATCACCATCCCAGGTGAAGTCAATATCGGTAACTCCAGTACCTGCATTAGAATTTCCAGCTCCTCCAGTTATAACAACAACAGCCTCATAGACACCGGATTCGTCCTGTTCTTGGAACAATCCAAATCCTGGTCTTGTTATAGAGGTGTTTGAGCTTGGATCCATCAATGTAAGAACAATTGTGTTGTTCTCCCCTTCGCCGTTCGCGTCAAGTGTTGATTGTCCTCCAAGAGTTGTTCCATTCATCAAAGATGCACCACCTAAAACTGATTTGGTAATATTGTAAGTCAATCTTCCAATTACTGGATAGGTTGAAGCAACAAGTCCTCCAGGTGAGCTAGCAGCTGTCTGGTTGAGAGTAAGAACGTTACTTCCGATTGTCCAGTTTCCATCTGCAGCATTTGAAGACGAAATGACAACATCAGTGTATCCATCCCCGTCAGGGAACCTCAATTTTGTTGCGTTACTCGATGTTCCATCCCAGTTGTCAAGCTTGATAGTCAAAGGTTCATAAAAGAATGCCTTTGCTCCCTTGCTTGTTTCAAAAGTAGGGAATAGAACTATATCATCAGCACCAGCGCTATCTGGATAGTTAAGCTGAACATAAGCTCTTCCATCTCCAGTGTTATCATCTCTATATGTAATTCCATAAGATTTACCGCCAATGTCAATCCGACCACTACCTTCAGAGCTAATTATAGCTTCCCAGGTTTGTGATTTGTCAAAGACATTTTCAAAAACAATGTTGTCTCCAGCATATAACGATCCACCAGATAACGATAAGTTGCTCAATGTTCTGAGGTTGACAAGATATCCGTCTTCCTCGTTCCCAACAACAGCGTAGGCTGACTCATTTATAAGAGCCATTTCAGCTGTGTATATTGGCCAATCATTTGAATCTCCAAGGAATGCTCTTCCCCAAGAGTTTGACTTGTTGTTCTGCCAAACAAAGTTGCTTATAGATTTACCTTGCCAATTAGACATTCCAATAGTCATCTTATCACTACCTGAAACGTCAATGGAAATATCTTCTCTATCAGCAGCATCATTGTTGTCCAATCCCTCTAATACAAATCTGAATCCCCCGAAAACAGGGTCTACAAATTCATCTCCTTCTTGAAGGAAGTCTTCGCTTTGTTCTGGTGCAAACACCTGGACGGTAAGTTTTGTAAGGGCGTCAGTACGATTAGTACCAGCTGTTGACTCAAAGTCCACCTTAGTACCTCTAATAGGATCATTATCTGAACCTACTGTTACTTCAGCGCCATCCACAAAGGTAAGTTTGTTAGACCCAACGATAATCTCAGCAGACAAAGTGTTTGTTGCATCTGATTCATCAGCATTGTTAACCGCTACTTCAAGGCCAAGTATTTTCTTTGAACTTGCTTCGTTTATTTCTTTCTGATCATCTTCACCAGAAGAGTCTGTTACTCTGATTGTTGCAGATGTATCTGTAGCTGCTACAAGCTCAATTGTATAAGTTTCTCCATCAATATCTACTGTTTTAGTAGGGACAGGACTTGCTCCTCCAACGCTCAAGAATGATTTCTGAGCAGACTTGAAAAGTACAAGGTCTGTCTCACTAGTTGCAGAAGCAACAGTGAATTCTTTTCCAAACAAACTAATACCTTCTCCCTCTGACTCAGCGTGTGTGAAGTTTATAGCTCTGCTAAATGTTGCTGTTGCATTATAGAAATAATTACGTGCAACGGTAGACAAAAGTATTCCGACACCAGGGTCATCACTACTTGTTGGTTCCTTTGCAAATACTGTTCTTGGATGCGATCCAGGGATTATCTGGAATGTGATGTCCGCATCAACATTACCTGAGAAATCTGAATCTCCCAATGCGCCAGGCAAATTAGCATCAGTGATTGAAGTTCTAACTGAGTTTATGGACTTATTTAACTCCAATGGTGTTGAACCAGTGAATAATCCATATGCTCCTGTGTTTAAAGCAGAAGTACTTTCTCCTGAAGCTAATGCAGAACTTAATGATGTGGATATGTCAGCGACAGCAACCAAATCAAGGCTGTTTCCGTAAACAATAGCTACATCCGCAGCACCATTCTGAACGAAAGGAGCTGGATAGTTTGCAGCAGCTGCAAGTGCAACAGTTGAACCGAGCATAGCTGTAGAAGCTAAAGCAGATGCAATTTTTCTAAAGTTAAATTTCATTTATTAAATAAACCTCCTTTCATCTTTTCGGTGTGGTAACCCCTCAGGGCTCCTCATCGAGGAAGCTACACGTATAATCGGTAGCTCACCAAGTGAGCCGTTCAATAGTCGTATTTTCACGCTATAATTCGGTCTCATCATTTAGATATCGCTCAAAAGAGCGTTAAGTGATTTACACAAAATCTCTTTAAAAAGCTTTCTATCTTTGTTCGTTTATTATATCCTAATAAATCAAAACTTTAAGTTTTATATATAAACCTTTGCTTGTCACTACTAAATAACTAAACAATTTCAAACATCTCATTTTAAAATAATATCTTAATATATGGTATTTTACACAATATATGTAAAATAAAAACATATAAATATAGATTATATTTAATTAAATTAGAATGGCATCAAAAACAAAGATTTTAGAGATAACAATTACCGACGATAAAGGAGCATTTAGTTCTTTTTTTAGTAGAGTATCTGGAGAAAAACACGATTTTGACTTTAAAGGACTTGCTTCACTACGCTCATTGCTATCAAATGAGAAAGCTAGAATTATTCATACTATAAAAACAAAAAACCCTAAGTCTATCTACGAAGTTTCAAAGCTTGTTCAAAGAGATTTCAAATCAGTTTTTAGTGATATTTCTGCTTTAGAGCAGTTTGGAATTATAGATTTAGTAAAAGAAAAATCTGGAAGTAGAGAAAGACTCAAACCAATACTAATAATAGATACAATAAAGATAGAATTAAAACTTTAAGAACATAATTTTAGTTCTGTAGTGATGCTTCCCGGAAATTCTGGTATCCAATATGAACTCCCACTATAAGAACTTCCACAATTTCCAGAGGTTATATTAAGAATGCTTTCAGCCTGTTGCTGTCCGCTAGAATTAAGATAATAATCTACCTTTAATTCATAACCCTTAAACGGATATTGGGGTCCAACTTGCCAAGTAGCATTTAATATATCTTTTAATGTAATCTCTACAATATCGCAAGAGTTTTCTCCAGAGACACATTCAGTATTGAATGAATGGCACTCCCTTATCAAAGAATCAACAGACAAAAATCCTCCAGTTTCAGAAGTTCTGCATCCACTAGTCTGTTCCATTGCACTTTCAAGAAATCGATATATCAGTTCGCTTTCTCTCTGAACAGGCTCTGGATTTCTTAATTTAATTCCCAAGAAAATAACTCCTACAATAACTAAAAGCACAACTATAAGCACAAATCCTACAATCTCTTCTTGGCCCTTCTTATTCATTTTAACAATCTCTCCCACCCATAAAAAGTATCAAACTTTGTAAAACCTTTCTTTTAGCCAATATATTTATAGGAGTATTCCATGTTCTTGTTAACATAGATATCCTTATCGCCTTATGTTTCCTAGCAAAAGATTCAATATAATAAAGTAATTTAGAACCAATTCCTTTATTCCTATAGTTCTTAGAAACAGCTACACTATGCAAAAACACTCTTTTTGCCTCCCTGTCCCATTCAAATTCTATAAATCCTGCAATTATTCTATTAATTTCAACAACTAAAACTTTGTTTTTTTTGAGCATATTCTTAAAATAATTTCTATTAAACTCTCCAGGGTAATCTTCAATGCTTGTCACTCCCTGCACTATAAGTATGAGTTTATCTATATCTTTTGTATTTGCTTTTCTTATAATAGTATTATTTTGCATTTTCAACACCTTCAAAACCCATTATAACTTTACCTAATTCACACCTCACAGTCCCATCAGAATCATCAAATCTACAAAGAGAAACAAAAGACTCATAAGCCTCAAAACCCTCTCTCTCAACAAGAGTTATAGAATTGCATCTTGGATAACTTTGAGGTGTGCATTCTTCTGTTGAATATTTTGGATAAACTCTAGAAACTTTAAGCAAAGCAATATCCTTCCAAAAACCTTGATAAGAAGTTCTATTCTTCAAAATAAACAATTTATCCATGTCCACACAGGACGAACAGTCTTCAAAACTAGTCCATATAAACTCGGGAGTTCCAGAGATTTTACCAACTTGCTCAATTACGCTAGATTTCTTCTGGTCTTCAAAGTCGCTTCTTAAACCACCAAATCTTACAGAAACAAAAAAGATAGCTGCAATGGCAAAAAGTATCAGAGTAGCAACTAATACAAACACCATCTGTTGTATCTTGAATTGTCCTTTAGAATATTTTACACTTTGCAATTTTATCATTTTTCTCCTTTAATTGTATAGCCAACGGAATTAATTCACGAACATACTCTCTAGAATTATTGATACTAGCTGCCAAAACAAAACTGTTTAAATCTCCTTGAAGATTATTAGAGCATCCCGAACCATCAACATATGCTGCCTTTTTTGCATAAATCACTGCAAGTTCTCCAGATCTTCCAGCAAGTCTTTTAATTTGGCATTCATATATATTTGAATCTGCAAAGATAGCGGCTAATTGTAACTCTTCTCCATAGAAGTAAGATTCTTTTTGATCCTTTACAACTATTCCAGCAAGAGTGTTTACATTTACATCACATCCTATCTGATTTCCAAAACATACGGTTTTAGTCTCTTGTAAACAGTCATCTAAATCTCCAGTTACGTTTATTCCAATATTGTTTGCTCCATTTGCAGATAAATCTTCAATTAAGTCTTCAATATCTGAAGTGGGATTAACAAAACAGTAATCTTCTCCATATAATATAGTTAAATCTCCTGCTTTAAAAGGAGAGAAAAACGGTTTTACAATTGCGTGCATTTTCTTACCAGATGTTTCAACAATTTCATCAGAAAAAAGATACTTATTAAATGAACTGCGTCTGGCACTTTTCTCACCCCATTCATCGCCTATTCCCAATTTCGAGGATGTGCTTATTTGCTGTCTTCCAAAAACTCCCTCGTTTTTACATTCATTAAAAACACGAGTTTCATCCACAAAATCAATCTTTACATATTTACTATTTTCTAAATTTGTCTCAATTGGGTTAAGTAAGTTAGTTAATTCGCTAGCAATAAAACTATCTTGGGTTCTTCTTTCAGTGCCTACAAGTTTTGTAGTAATATAAACAGCAGAAATTAAAATAACAGCACCAGCGATTATAGCAAAAATCCAAGAAAAAGCAAATTCAATTCCTTTTCGCTTCATTTTAACTCCCTTATCAATTCTAACACTTTCTTTTCTATCTGGGCAATTATATTTCTGACATCGTTATAATCTCCAGTATAATCATCATGAATATTCCAAATTATCTCTTGACGGTCATACTTTTCATTCTTAAAAATTTCACTCGGTACGTTATTTGCAACAATTACTACAATACTCATTTTCATTAACAAATCCATCTTTATTGGTTTAGGTCTTCCTTTCAGGTTTATTCCAAATTCTTTAGCAACTTTTATCTGCATTTCTTCAAGAGGATATCTTCCAGGTAAAAGTCCCCCACTGAACGGTTTGTAATTTTTATTTTTATTATATTTTTTAAAAAATGCCTCGGCAACTTTACTTCTAAATCTATTATGCTTACAGATAAAAAGTATATTCTTACTCATGCTCAACTCTCACAAAAGGATCGAATTCTTCCTTAACAAATCTGATTTTGACAGTTCCTTCTCTTGTTCTAAAGCAGTCAAACCCATTTGTCAGTCCAGAAATATCAATCTTGTCAATTTGTTTATATGCAAAATCCTTTGCTTTTGCTGGAGGGTACAAAAATCTATTAGTACTTCTTTGTTCAAATCCCGAGGCATATCTTTTCAATTCGGTAAATTGGTCTTCAAACTGAGGATTATAACTATTTCCGTCTAATTCTCCAAAACAAACAAATTCAATATTTCCCGGAACAGTAAAGCTCACAATTCTATTAGTTATAGAAGATGCCCATATTTCATCCACAATTTCTTGAAACTTCTGATGAAACAATCCAAGTTTAGAAGTCTTTCCAATATCCAAGAAAGCAGATATTGCATAAACTGCCACACCAATAATTGCAATCATAATAATAATAGAAAAAATCATTCCAAAAGATAATTCTATTGCTCCTCTCTTATTCATTTTATTAATAGATAATAGAGTAATTTAAAGGTTATCTAATGGGAAAATATATTTATATCATAGAATTTAACCAGTTCTATGTCAATTGTTAAGAAAAAGAAAAAACCCGTTAATAAAACCAAGAACAATTTTAAAGAATTTTTAATGTCTTCACATAACACAGTTTCAATTGAAGAAGCCAGAAGACAAGTAGAAGAAAAATATCCAAGATATGCTAAATAAGAAATATAGTAAATGACACTCTTGTTTCCATACAAATCAATTAAAAAGTTTCTCTTTAAGCAATAGCACTCGCACTTGCTATCAAAGAACAAGAATTAGGCGCAGGTTCATTACCAAAGTTATCTTTACATTTCAAGTAATAAACAATGCTAGGCTGCCATTCAGCATAGTGTGTTTTCTTTATCGAAGGATTAGTGTGCAGTAAAGCAACACCTTCATTAAAGTTGTAATTACAAGAGTTCAGTGAATAAACACAAGACGCATCTTCATTAGTCACAATTTTCAAAGCATTGTTAGACGAGTCATGATATGCTCTTGTTATCAATGGAGCAGCAGTGTCTACAAGAACATTAAACGACACGCTTGCCTCAGCTGAATTGCCTCCCAAATCTACGCATCTAAAGTAGTAATTGTAATTACCAGTAATCAAATTAAGCTCTTGTTTATTTTCTACAGCGTTAGTTTCAAACATCGCAACATAACTATTAGGGTTTCCATTAGGACTGAATGAACATATAGCAACACCTTCATCTGCTCCATCATCAGTGGTAACTTTCAATTCAATCGGGATTGTTTGTGTACTTCCAGTTATAGTTCCATTAGGTGAAGCAAATATTATATTCAAAGGTTGAGAACCTCTCAACTTGAATTCATAACTGTTTACATTAACATTTCTTTCATTTTCAGGTTTACCTGGTTGGTCTTTACATCTGAAGTAGAATTTATTCTCCACATTATTTTCAATTCCAGTTAAGTTTGTAGTGCAAGTATATAACTCTCGAGCATTAATTTGTGATAGTGACGTTGCACAGCTCATCGTATTCTCCATAGTGTCATATGTTTTATCTTGCTTACTCCATTTACAGTTCGCAGGCTCGTTAACATAAACTTGCAAAGGAACACTTCCCACATTATATCTAACAGCACTTCCAGAGGTTATTGAAGTATCAATAATAACTGGAGGAGTAGTGTCAGGAGATGGATCAACACAGAACTGTATCGCAAATTCATCTACATTCTCATTTCCATTTTTATCTCTGCATCGGACATACAAATCATATTTACCATCATCTCTAACTTCAGGAGCTTCAGCATTTATTGAATCAGGAGAAGGCAAACTCATTGTTTGTGAGTGGTTGTAAGTATAAAGATTATCATTTCCAAAGAAGAATTGCATTTCATCGAATGTATTTTTATGCTCAATGTCTACTTTACATTGTGCTGGTTCATTTGTCAAAACACCAAATGATAATGGTGTGAATGCTTTCAGACAACCATTTGATGCAGAAGTTCTAACTACTTTTGTCCCAAGTGAAGCAGGTCTTGTATCGTGATTCGTATATCTATGTCCATCTGTGAGAACTTTATCCCATGGAGTTATCGTTGGAGACAAGGCATCATTTGGATTAATCCAAATGCACTTTTCATCTGTTGTTCCAGCGTTGACAATCTCGCAGGCCTGTCCAAGAGATTTACATCTGTATTCGGAGCAAGGTCTAAATTTATCTTTATTACATTCCTCGCAATTTTTACCTCCAGCAGGTGCTTCCCAAGGAAGACACTGGAATGAAATTCTTTCTGCTCTTTCAGATTTATACAGCAAAGCAAAAACTATGAATGCAGTTATTCCTCCAATTAATATTCCTCCTTCTGTAGCAGTCAAACCAAGAAACTTTCCAGCTCCACTAGCTCCTCCGATAAGATTTCCAGTACCGACTCCAAAGAAAGTCCCAACTCCCAATCCAGCACTCAGAGCATCAGATAAATTTTCATCTAGTCCAAACAATCCAGTAATCAGTTTTACTCCCAAGTATACCGTCGCTCCCCAAGCTAACCCTGCAATTAAAGCACTTTCAAAATTTCCGGGAGTAGCACCAAATAATTTTCCTCCATATAAATCTGAAATGAAACTCCCTGATTCGGTTGTTCCGGGTGTTTTACCTACTCTACCTACTATTCCTGTAGATGTATCTAAAGTAGGAGTTCCTTCAGGTAATCCATGAAAATCTGGATTAAAAAATCCTGATGGCTTTCCTCTAAAAAGTAATTCTCCAGTGGAAGAAGATTGCCAATTTCCAATATTTCCAATAGGTAAAGTCGTAGGATTTTGTGCAGAAACAAATTTATTTTCTTCAAGGATAAATGCAAAAGAAAAAACTGCGAAGACTATAAGAAATATTTGAAAAGAAGCAATATTTTTCAAAAATAAATCATCTCTTTTTTGCATACGCTAAATAGCTATTTGTTGTTTATAAATATTCGTAGAAGTTATTCTTCGTTTACTAACTTATCATCTCTAGGTTTTATCTCAAACTTAATAATCCCTAGTAAATTGTAGTTGTCTTGCCACATAGCCAAATACGTTCCCGGTGAGAGTTTCTTAGAGCTCTTATTTGAAGGAGAGTTATAAACTCCCCCACATGATCTAATTGCAATATTCCCTTGCGAGTTATCTCTTATATCAACAATCTCCCCATCTCTTTTCAGAGTATATGATAAATTAGGAATAGGATCTTCTGAGAACAATCCTGTCATAAATGGTTCATCTTCTACAAAACTTTCTTTCACACCCCTAAGTTCAAATTTTGAAACCAATCCATTTTTATCAATATCTTCAAAGCTTGTAAACGCAGAATAAGTGTATTTTTCATGATTACTTGGAATTACTTGACCATTTGTTTGCTGTACAGCCGTGCGATATATTTGACCACTTGCCTGAATTCTAGCTGCTTCAATCCTGCTTCTTGCCTCAATCTTAGCAGCATTTTCTCTTCCAGCAGCTTCAATTAAAGAACCACAACCTTGCAAAGACAAAGCCCCACCTAACAAAACTCCAACCAAACCCTTTCGTAGTCTTTTAGCCATCTGAAATCCCCAAAATCCTACAAATTCAAGAATATTTAAATCCTTTGACTGGCAAGTGGTTACATTTGACAGAAAAATAAATATTAATTTAACAAAAAGAGTAATATCTAAACAAACACATAATAATATGATTAAGCAATATGGAAAGAAAGTGTTCATAATCAAGGGAAAAAAAGACTTTGAAAATCTAATGAATTACTTCAAAGTCTAGAAATTTGATCTAGGACACCCTAAGAAACATCTCTGAGGTCCCCAAACCAATAAATATTATAAACACAAAAGTTAACCGAACTATAAATATCTATTTAATCTTTTTTATCCTTAACTTTTCCGACAGTAACTTTATATCCTTTATTATATCCTTCCTTTCCAAGCCAATTCTTAGAAGGTCCACAATCTCCAAGATATGAACAGTATTCGGCCCTTTCTTTTTCCCAACTGTCTTTAAGACATTCACAATTATCCACACATTCCTCTCCGCCAAACAATCCTTTCTCAAACTTAACAACACAAACAGCATTACCTAAAGCACAAATACTCTTAGTTTCAGAATCAGCCCAGAAATTAAATCCAGGTTTATTTTGTGCAAAACAAGTTCCAGTTATTTCTTCATCAGAAGTCGCATTTCCTAAAGCCTGTAATAAAATTCCTTCTCTCCAGATACAGTCCCTTCTATCTTCATTTTTACAATCTAACTTACTAGTCTGCGACGTGCAATCCTGCCATCTATTTACTTTACAAGCCGCTTGTGAAAAATCATTAATTTTGTCCTCAATGCATTCTTCAGCTCTAAAATCTTCACATTGCTCAAGAACTTCTTCTCCATTCATACACACGTGCTTGTAAAATCTACTTCCAACAGTGTTGTCTGATTTTCCATTTCCTCCAGCATCATTATTAACACACCAGCTCTCTCCATGTTTGTAGCTCTTACCATTTTGAGTAGTTTTACAATTCAAATCCGCACATATGAAATCTCCATAAGTTGGGCTTCTTCCAGCCAAATCTTCATCTCTACAAATGCTTCCAGAAAGATAATTACAATTTCCACAAGCAGCACTTAGAGCATTTCCAGAATTTGCATTACATGACTCTTCCTTACTTTTTACATTTGTCCAGTATTCTTGATCATCTGTTTTTGAAGCATCATAAATATTTGCCGGATTTCCACAAGTATCTACAAAATAAACTTCATCTTTTCCAGGAACACAAGCAGTCTTAGTGGTAGGGCCACAATTAGTTCCTAATTCTTCAGCAGAACAAAGTTTTCCAGCAAAGAAAGTTCCAGATTGTATCGTCGCATTTCCTCCAGTTTGAGTATTACATTCGGCTCTCGTAGTAAATTTACAAGTCGTCTCAAATTCAAACTCATAAACACAAGCACCCTTTTCTTGTTGCTGAACTGCACTGATACACGCAACTTCATTTGCCATGCTCTTATCATAATTTGTTTCTAATCCTAAAAATGAACTCAATCTTTTACATCTAACTAAAGAAACATAAGCTGCTTGGTCTCCAAGAATACAACAGCCTAAGTCACACTGCGCTGGTTTGTTTTGGCTCCATACCCCTCCATTCGCATTACAAACTAATTGAGGAGTGTTATCCAAACAAGTCCCCTCAGTAGAATCATAACAAGTTCCTCCTCTACAATAGCTTGTTGACTCACACGAAGTAGGAACTTGTCTACTTCCAGGCTTGCATTCGGTTGGAGGAACATTTTGACAGAAAGCTCCAGCAGTTGTTTCTTCGCAACAAACAGTAGTTGTTTGAGAACCTACATTTGGATTATTCGGGGTTCCAGTCGTCTGTGCAAACACAAAACCAAATGAACTAAAAAAAACGAGAATTGCACTCAAGAAAATTATGTTTCTATTCATTTGAACCCCTGTGGCCATATAAGGCTTCTTGTTGCAAAATCAAATCGGTCATCCGTTGTAACATCACTAATTTGGTAAATTGTAGTTCCATCATCTCTCCTAGTTTTTTCTATTTTAAGATTAGGGTAGTATAAAATATATAAACCTGTCTCGCTATCACCGAGAGTTGATTCATATTGTATTACACTTACAGCAGTCAAAATCAAATCATACCAACTTGAATCAACAGAAACGGCAAACTTCTGGAATGTTTGCGTAGTTTCTTTAGTTACAGTTAAGGGAGCGAGAAAATCAACTAATATTTTTCCAGAAATTACAGAAATTTTAATCTCACTAGAACTACTCTTAACATCATATCCTTTTCGTTCATATTGATTTTTCAAATCTTGCAAACATTGTTTCGCTCTTGGTTCAATGTAATTTTTAACTTCCTTCTCAACATGTTTCAAAAGCAAGGGTTGTTGCACAACACAAGGAAGATAGCTTTCAGAGATATAACACAAATACTGTAATTTTACATCTTGATAAAATGTATAATGTGTGGGATTAGCATATCCTCCTTGAGAACTTAAGGTATCTTTTATCACATTAATTTCAGGTTCGATACAGCTTTTCAAGTATTGTCCGGGATTTACAGAATCAGAAAAAACATTTACTTCTGGAAAAGCAAATATTATTACAACAACCGCAACAAGAATTAAAGCAAGAATAACAAATATAGTCACCTGTCCTTTACGGCTCATCAAACCTCTAAAATCCATATCTCCCAAGAAATCTTTTTTCTTTATAAATAATTGCTTGTTCTCGTTGAGCAATTGTTTACTAGAAAATTGCCATGCAATTTTCTTTTTAGTCCCCCTCATTAATATCCTCCGGTAACACTTATACAAGTACCGATATTTCCAAATGTGTCTTTACATTTAATTCTGTAAGTTATACCATTTTGATAAGGCATTGTATGTGTGTAAGAAGATCCACTCAACAAAGTCCCAGTAGCAAAATCAAAACTACAAGCATTATTGCTCCAAGCACAAGTGGAAGGTTCGTTCGTAACAACATTCAACGATGAGCCAGAACTATAAACTCTGGTTATTAATGGGCCGATCGAGTCTAATTCAATACTAAACTGCGCACTTCCAGAAGCAATATTTTGAGCAGAATCAATACATTGTAATCCAATATTATAATTTCCAGGGAACAGCTGTAAATTATTTTGTTTGTGTCTATTTGTTCCAGTAGAGAAGAAAGGAGTATAGGTAGTTCCAGCATAACTGAAAGAGCATAAAGCATTTCCATTATTTATTCCTCCAATTGTATGTATTTCAAGATTCACAGTTGTAGGGGCGCTACCAACAAATAATATAGTTCCATTAGGAGCTACGTAATTTATGCTCAAGGCAGTATTCGTTTTAGTCAGCTGATAAACTACATCATCAGTATTCACATTTCTTTCATCATCCGGAATATTTGGATTCGTTTCGTTATTTCCTAACCATGGCTTGTCAGCACATCTGAAATAATAATTTGTTGTTGCTGCGTTTTGGACAGGTAACCCAGCTTGACAAAGCCATCCATTTAAAGTAACTTGATTTAATTCATTATTACATTGAACAGTATTTATCATTTGAGAATAATCTTGTCCAGATGTTAAACTCCACCTACATGTCGCAGGTTCATTAGTATAAAATTGAACATTCCTTGTCATAGTTCCTAATCCAACAAGACCCGGAGAAGCAGGATTAAAGTTTCCTAAAACTGGAGGAGTCAAATCATTCGCAGGAGAGACACAAAATTCAGCAACATATTCAGCAGAGTTACTATTTCCAGAAGCGTCTTGACATCTAACATATAATCTATAATTTCCTCTTCTATTTGGATCAACACCTGTAACTCCTAAATCATCAAGTGTAGGCATAGCAACAGAAGTCGTATGATTCAAAACATAATTATTTCCATTTATGCTTGAGAAATAATCTTCCATATCATCATAACTACTAGTATGAACTTCAGAAACTTTACATTGTCCTGGCTCATTTAACAAAACACCCCAATTTACAGAAGAATACTCTTGAAGACATCCATCACTTACAGAATTTCTCTTTATAGTCACTCCAACATTTGTTCGTGGATTATTATATGTAAATCCTGAACTCAAAGCACCATTATTGACATTAATAGTTGGAGGTGAAATATCATTTGGGGCAATGTTAACACATGCTTCATTTCCAGTTCCTTCATTCAAATATCTACAAGTTTTCCCAAAAGTCTCACATTTGTATTTAGTACAAGGCAAATCATCAGAATTGCACAAATCACATTTATCTCCTCCAGAAGGTGGTTGCCAAGGTAAACATTTGAACTCAACATGTTTCTCTCTTGTTTTTCCAATTCCCAAAATTTGCAGTATTATAATAATCACAAACACAACTATTATAGTAATTGGACTTGTAAAGAAGGACAATAAGTCTGATCCTAACCAACCAACCCCAGCAGCCAATCCTAAAGTAGCTCCAACAATCATAACAACAGTCAAAGCAGTTCCATCAAGTCCAAAAATACTTCCCAAGATATATCCAATAGCTGCTCCAACAGCAGCTCCAGTAATTGCAGTTCCAAAAGATCCAACAGTAGCACCATTTCCTTGAGCAACACTTAGACCGCTTTGAGCACTAGCTAAATTGGATTGTGCAGCAGCAATCTCAGCAGCAGTTCCAGTAGTTTGTGCGGTAGTCAAAGCCGTTTGCGCAGCAGCAACCGCAGCTTGCGCAGCAGCAACCGCAGCTTCGCCACCAATTCCTAAAATATAAGCTATTGAACCAGCATAAAATAGACCAGCAGCTCCAACTCCTAAAAGTGCAAATGTTGAATGTAGAGTTGAAGGCTCAAAATTACTTTCAGGAACTCCAAATATTGCTACAAGTTGAGAATTATTCAGAACAGCAGCTGTTTGGCCTTGAACTGGAGTTTTATAAGACTGCATTCCTGCGATATAGGAAGCTCCAAGTCGAGGAGCTCTTCCTCTTACAGAATATCCATTATGAGTAAAATCTCCATTTAAGTTTATTTTACCTCCACAATCACCTAAACTAGTGCAGAGATTATTCATGGTTTCTGTAAATTCGCGAGTCTTACATCCACAGTTAATAATACATTTCCATCCAGTAATTTTTTTCTTTTCAATATAAGTACATTTTTGGGATGCAAATGAACAAATCGTTTTATCATCTCCAGTAACATCACCAGACTGATAAAGCCCTGGAGGATATTGAGGAGCACACACATCAAACTTGAACGAATCAATTTCAACATGTTTCAAAAAACAATCAGGATTTTCTTCACATTTATTCAAACTTTCAGGGTTATCATTTGCAGCAAGACACATTTGCCAAGTATTGACTCTACAGCTCGCAGTAGTATACCCACTTGGTTGAACACTTTGGGTGCAAACTTCGCTTCTTCCTTCACCACAGGGTTCAGTTCGCACTTCTCCATCAAAACAGACTTTTCTATAATGTCTACTTCCAGGCAAATCAACACTTCTTTCTTCGTTAGTGCCTCTAGTATTCACAGTAGATATAGTTGTGTCATTAGAACAAATAGTTCCTTGTATAAATGGGTTGTTCGGAATATTTACAGGTTGTTGAGTGATATTTATATTGGGATTCAACACAGTTGGGGGATTGTAAATAGTAGCTATGTTATTAGAGATACACCATGTTTGTCCAGGTCCTATAGGCAAACTTGCAAATATAGAATTTGTAGCAGGTACAGGAGTTCCAGAGCCATCAAGACCGATTCTTCCATCAAACGCGCACCAGCTCTCTCCATTTTGTCTTCCATTTCCCCACTCATCAACACAACTCAAATCTCTGCAAACGTAATTTCCATAAATCGCAGGAGTATCAACTCCGTTCCTGGGAGTTCCACAAATACTTCCTAAAAGATAATTACAATTTCCACATTTATTTTGATTAGTTATAGATGTCCCAGTGGCTCCAACAAGGCAACTCTGGGCCTCAGGAACTATGTTGCTCCAATATGCAATATCATTTAATTTTAGTGAGTCATAAATATTTGCGCGGTTATTACAACTATCCAAATAATAAACTCCATCAAGTCCGTCAAAACATTTAGTATTTTGAGTTCTCTCACATTTGGTTTTCAGAGATGGATTAGTGCATAATTGTCCAGTATAGAAATCTCCTCCTGAAACAACACAATCAGCTTGCGTAGTTGTTTCACAATTGTATTTTTGTAATTCCGGAAGGAACTCTAAAACGCAAGCTCCTCTCTTTTGAGAGCTTGCTTTCATAAGACACTCTACCTCTCCTTGAACTGGCACAAAAGAAACAGTTTCTCTAAGAGTCTGTCCTAAATAATTACACTGCTGTTCTGTAGTAAATTGTGTTTGTGAAGCTCCACCATTACCATTAGGATTTATCAAACAACATTTTCTATTACATTGTGCTTGTTGAGTTGCAGACCATTGCCCTCCTTGTTGTTGACAGATAAATTGAGGAACTCCAGCAGAGCAAGTTCCGATAACTGGGTCAAAACAACTTCCCAAATTACAAGTGGCAAAATTATTTCTTGTTCCAGGAAAACAATTTGTAGTACATACAGAATTACAAGTATTAGAAGGATATTCTTGACAAGCTGTTCCATTAGTATTTGTTTGGCATGTCCATATTGCTGTTTGTGCAGAAACCAGTCCACTGGACAAACTCTTCAATACTATTTTTCTCAGAGTTGAAATAAATTCAGACTCCTTATCTGAGAAACCAATATTTCCCAAATCATTAGTTTTGCCAATCATATAAGCGAAAGAAACACTAAACATTACGAACAAATAAATCTCAAAAAAAGAAATCGTTTTTTTATTCATTAGAATCCGTTGGGAATTACGCACCCCCTTATTGCAAAAGTCATTTTCTTACCAGTTTTCTTGTGTTCAATAGTATAAATCTTAGTATTATCTCCAAGAACATCTTTTCTTATATCAAATTCATCATATAATATCATAAACCCATCATTGCTAAAATAACACCATTTTGCCTCTTGAGAGACTATCTCTTGAACTATCAAAGCCATTTCATAAAGAGGACTAGAAACAAAAAAATCAAAGTGTTGATAAGTTCTTGAATCTCCTCCTTTAGATATTACAAAACTTCTATCCACAGAAAATTGGGTTATCTTTGGTTTAACTTGAACATCTAAAGATATAGATCCAGCATCAATCAAATAATTTTTTCTAAGAAGTTCTTGTTCCAAAGATGAGAAACATTGAGATACTTTGTCTGAAACTTCATTTAAAATTTCCTGTTCAACTTCTTTTAAGTATAAAGGATGTTGATTAACACAAGGTTGATAATAGTTTTCGTTTTTACAAAGATATGCAATTTCAGTTCCTTTATACAATATATTATCTAATGAATTAGGAAATCCTCCATGCGACATGATTGTATCAACAGATTTTTCATACTCTTCACTTATACAATCATCTATAAAACTTTCAGGATTATCAAGATTTTGCCCTCTTGTTTGAGTAGTTGGTTTTCTGTCTACCAAGAATATAAAATAAATAGCCACTGCAAACATTATCCCCAGAATGACAAATATAGTGATTTGTCCTCTCTTATTCATTCTTTATCCTCCTTAGCAAAAAATTTTATTGCTTCTTCAAGAAAATGTGACTTATTTCTATACTTACCTTTCTTCAAAATCTTTTCAATAATCTTACTTGTTTCAGTATCTATCGTTGCAGAAACTCTTTCTTTACCCATATTACTCAATATTACAAGATATGTTTAGTATATAAAGTATACCATATATTATAAAATAACACTCTTAAAATAAAAGCTACTTAAGATTACTCTCCTTTTCCACCAGCTTTCGGAGCAGGAGTCTCACTACAAGTTCTTTCAGTTCCAGCAGTACAGCAGAGGGCCTGGCTTATTCTATCTTCATAAGGACTAACTCCTCGATCATAACATCCAGGAGCACAGGCAGGAGGATCGGTTGCAGCATTATTTCCAGACATAGACTTCGCCATAGTACAAAGACTATCCATATTTTGAGTAGTTACTGTAAATACAGAAAATCCTTTCGGACAACTTCCATCATCCTGAATTGGAGCATACTCATTGGTAGTTGTAGAAGATTTTTTACAATATTTCAGATTAAAGCATGCAGTTTCGGCATCATACCTATTAGTGCAACTCAAAGCAGATCCAGGAGCCAATTCAGCATTAGGGATTCCAACCACAAACCAAATAACTGCAAAAGCAACAGCCAAAATAATTACATAAAACCAAAATAGATTCTTCATACAAGGAAAAGTCTCCCTTTATATTTAAACATTTCTTAAAATCAATCTTGTTCGACTCTCGGCGCTAAAACAAAAGAGAGCATAACTCTACCAGAAGGAAAGTTTAACCTCATAGGATGATTATCAGAGAAGTTTATCTCTGCTTTGTTAGCTATCTTAGCCCCCTTAATGAATTTACTCAAATACTCAATTGAAAACCTCGCAGAACTAGAGTCTGAGAATATCTGAACTTCTTCATTTGAAAACTCTGTTCTTGCAGAATGTAAATTGTTTGACTCAATGATAAATTTGTCTGGTTGCGCTATAAATGTGCAAGCATCAGCAACAATAGAACAGTCTTCTATAGCATCAACTAAAGCCTGCGCATCCATTTTTATCACACTCTTAAACTCCCAAGAAGGCATTTGTTTGTCATCTCCTTCAATATCTATCAAAGCCAATGAAAATTCTCTTTTTATTTTATCTTTAATAGTCATTCTAAGCGCACTTTCTTCCTTTTCAATAATTAATGAGCTTCCCAATTTACAACGCTTCATAACAGCATTCAAATTTTCAAGATTTACTCCCAAGATTTCATCTTTATCTACAACAAATTCTGCAAACAAATCTCCTGGGATGCTAAAGTATGCCATAGCGACATTTGCAGGATCAAGAGCTGTAAGACTCATACCTTCTTTTGTAACTTTCAGTCTAACTTCCTTAACCAGCTCAGAAATTATTCCAACAATCTGGGCAAGTATTCTTGGATCCTCTAATTTTAATCGCATATTTGTTCAGATAAAGTTTTACTTATAAATATTGTCGTGCCAAAAAGCACGATAAAAAAAATAAAAAAAATAAAAACCTGTTTAAGGTATCACTAAATTAGTTGACAAGTAGTTATCGTATTCATTACTTTCTGCGATAATAGTAGTATTATCAGCATTAGAAGATGCCCAGTAAGTTCCAGGCGATACATTAAACACATATCTACTTACTAATCTTGTTTGTCCAGCAGGTATATGTGGAGTGTTCATAAGGATATAACTGCCTCCAAATCCATTAGATGTAAAACTAGCTCCAGCATTTCCAGTACCTATGTTTTTAACATAAGTTGTAATATTAACAGTATATGTTGTTGTTCCATTGCTTCCATTAGTTCCGTTAGTTGTCGTAGCATTAAACGAAAACTTAGTTATATTTGTTATAATCAAGTTAGGTAATGTATTATTAGTGCTATTTGTATTATTAGTGCCAATAAATACACATCTTCCTGCAACGCATCCAAAATTAGGATTAGGTGCCGAGCAATCCACATGTAATACTCCAGCAAGACCAGAAAGAGAAAGATTCACAGAACTTCCACAAACTCCCTCTACTAAAACTGTATTACTTATACAAGTATCAGCAAAACTACCAGAATAATTGGTAATAGTGTTATTAGTTCCTAACCACCAAAAACTTCCAGATACATTTCCCTGAGTGAAATAATTTAGACCTCCATCAGTTTCTGTACAACTATTTGCATTAACTATTATCGGAGCAGGGTTGTTTAAAGGAGTTTGTGCAAAAACAAACACTCCTAACAAAGTTAGTGATAAGACGAGTAAAGAAAAAATCTTAAAATTCATAAAAACCTCCTTTCAATCATTAAACCTAAAAATCTAACCATTTTTAGAAAGCAGTATTTTTCTAAAAACATCAGCTTTGGAACCACTACTTTGAGTCCCTTTAGTTAAATAGAAATAATTAACAAAATCTTGTGTATTTTGTGAAGCTCCAGCATCTATTAAAAATTCAGAAGCTTTCGAATCAACATTTCTCTTAGCAGCATTAGGTGGAGCCAAATTGACACCATCATCTTTTCCAAGAAAATAACTGACTGTAAAAGACACAGCAATAATCAAAACAACGATAATCAACACAGTTCCTTGCTTCATAACCAACAAAATTGGTTATAATATATATATCTTTCGATAGAATTTAGAAACAACAAATTCTATAAACTAATTATATTCAGAAAAAACATGTCTGAAGAGGTATCAGAAAAGGAAAAGCGAATAAAAGCAATTACAAAGGTATATTATTCAAATCCTCAAGTTCAGAAAGCTCTTTTAGAATTTGCACAAAATAGAGAGGTTTCTCCAAGATACTTCGAGTCATTTGGCAAGAGACCAGACACTCTCCAATATCAGTCGGATATCATGGGTTTAGTTAACAAAGGAGCTACATCCTTTCATTCATCAGAAGAACTTTGGCACAATCCCTTAGAAATAAATTCAGAAATGTCTCAGGAAGAAATGCAACAAGCAAGAAAGTCATGGGACCTCTTAATAGATATAGACTCTCCATTTTTAGACTATTCAAAAATAGCAGCCACCCTACTTATAAACGAAATGGAGAATTATAAAATAAAGTCTTATGGCATAAAATTTTCAGGAAGTAAGGGATTTCATATAATCGTTCCATCAGATGCATTTCCTAAATTTTATAAAGGAAATGAAACAAAAAATATGTTTCCGGAATGGCCTCGCGCGATAGTAGAATACCTGATGTTCAAAATAAAATCAGATTACAATAAAAGAGTTACTCAAATAGGCATAAATTTTGAAGCAGTTAAAGAAAGAATGAACTTGTCTGAAGAAGATTTAATAGCTGTAAAATGTCCTAACTGCTCAAATAATGTTACAAAAACAAATTTTGTGCATTTTGAATGTGCGCGTTGCCAAACTGAATACGGAAGACCAAATTTTAAAATTACAAAGAAAAAACTTCGTTGTACAGATGAATCTTGTCCAGGTTTCATGAATATAATAAAAGAAGAAGATTATTATTTTTGCAACAACTGTAAAACCAAACTAGCACTTTCAGAAAACAAAGAATTTTTACATAAATCAACAAAACTGGTAGAATCAAGAATCTCAAAAGATCTCGTAGCAAAAGAGTTCAGAGAGGAATTAGCTGGTGAAAAAATAGCATCCTTAGATTTAGTTTTAGTAGCTCCCAGACACTTGTTTAGAATGCCTTATTCTCTTCATGAAAAAACAGCATTGTCAAGCATAGTTTTAGACAAATCAGAGATAGAGGAATTTTCACCACAACAAGCTAATCCTTTCAAACTTAAGATTAAAAATTTCTATTCTATCCCAAATAATGCTGAAGCCCAATCTCTTTTAGAAGATGCATTAAATTGGAAATCTATAAATGAACAAAACAAACCAGAAAGAAAGAGAATATCTGAAGAATTCGTTGCAGACTTTACAGGCGTAACCGAAGAAATGTTTCCTAATTCTATAAAAAAATTATTAAATGGTTTACAAGAAGGGAGAAAAAGAGGACTTTTCGTATTGATTACCTTTCTAAAATCTCTTAATTTCCCAGATGATTACATAAATCAAAAAGTTCACGACTGGAATAAAAAGAATTCTCCTCCATTAAAAGAAGGATATGTAAAGAGCCAGATTGATTGGCACATTAAGCAGAAGAAGAAAATAATTCCTCCAAATTATTCGAATGATAATTTTTACAAAGACCTAAAATTAATTGATTCTATTCCTAAAGAAAAGAATCCTCTCGTAGAAGTCTTAAGGAAACTAAGGAGATGATTAAACTAAACCTATTTGCATACCATTACTGTTATAAACACTATTGCCAGTAGGTAAGTTAAACGCCTGAAGATAAATCGTTGCAGATCCACCAACCCAGTCAACAGGGACTGTAAAATCAATTTGTCCATTACTATCAAAATTAAACACATAAGGGTCAGCACCAGGGATCATCTGATTAGGATCAATCCATAGGTGATTGCCATTTCCAAAAGGAACATTAGCAGAACCATAGCTTAGTCCTACTAAGCCTAGAGTATTTGGCGTAGCCCCTGAAATCCTTATCGTCTGTAGCCCTCCAGCCAATGGTGTAGCGGTCAAACTAAGAGTCTGCCCACTAGGTGGAAATCCAGATGAGTCCACTAATCCATAAAGTGATGTGCCCAGCAATTTAATTGCGTCAACTTGCCATCCAGAGTTACTATTGCTCAATAAAATCAATTCTTCAATTCCATCCCCATCAACATCTTGAAACTTAAATATATCAGAAATCATTCCACCAGATCCAACCTCTCTTGTAACATATATTAATTCAGAAATTCCATCCCCATCTCCATCATGAGAACCAACAAAATTCCCATAATTAAACACTGGAGGATTCGGTAGACTTGGCGCGCTAGCTAATGCAGTAAGAGGAGTATACTGAGTAATTTGAGAAAAATCACTTCCCGAATACATACTAACAGCCAAAGGAGTGGTCGTAGTCACAGAAAAATCATTTACACCATCTCCATTAATATCTTCTAATATCCTCGTCATGTATACTAAAGAAGAAGACGAAGAAATAGCATTGGGCATCGCCAAAACTCGAGGGGTTGGCAAAGGTGCAGACTGCCCACCGACAAAGCAACCAAAACCCATCAAAACAAGGAAAACAAATATACAACCAAATAGCTTATTCATCTTTACCAACAGCCTCCCTCAATTCACCCATTAGTCTATTGACCATTGAACGATCTTTAACACCCAAAACCCCTAATTTATTCTGAGGAGCATCTTTAAAGATTTGTGAAGCAACCACTCCAGAATATTCATCTTGTGCACCCGCTACATCTACCAATGGAGGAGCCACTTGTGTTGAAGGCCTTCCTCCACCCTTAAAAAAATCCAAAATTCCATTTCCTGTTATCCCACTCGCATAAGCGACACCAACAACAACCAAGATAACAATAACAATCACCAAACCTCTATTCATAATGACATTAAATAATCTAAACATATATATCTTTTCATCCTAAAAAATTAAAGAAATCTAACTATTCAAATCAATAGTTATAAATTGTCTATCTGGAATGGCAAGACCTCTTCGTTTCATGATTTCATTTCTGAGCATTTTAACAACCATAAAAATCCCAAATCCAAATAAAATCAATATTCCAAACCAAGACACAGCTTTTAAATTAGCATCCGATATTGCAAAACCACTAATACCCCTAGTGGTTAGTCTAACTTTCTGTTCAGAATTTTGAGTTTGTATTCCATCACTAACTTCCATAATTAAATTGAAATCACCAATAGCATTTTTGGGTAATTCAAAATCAGCCTTTGTTTCCATTTTCTCTTTAGAATATAGGTCTATCGCTTCAAAATTTCCTTCAGTAATTATCTTATTTTTTTCATCAATTAATTGATAAGACACTGTAAATTCTTTAGACACATCAGCAAAATTCTCAAGAATATAAGTTATTCTAAGCTTAGTTCCAATTCTTTCTGAACTTAGTATATTAAGTTCAAATTCCCCTCCAGAAACTTTCACATTATAACTAATCGATGAGCTAGTCTCATCACAAACAACATTTATTGTTGCAAAATAATCTCCTAATTCTACATTAGTCGGAACATTTACAGAGATAACATAATTACTTTCTTGCCCAGGACTTAAAGCCTTGACATCATTTCCAGAAAACCATTCTGCTATACCACCGATTACTTCAAGTTTACATTTATTCAAGAATCTTGCTCCGTTGTTAGATACTTCAATTTCTATGGATTCGCTCTCTCCTCTCCTAATTACCAAAGGTTCCAATTCATTTAATATTATTCTAAATTGAGGTTGTATTGATGAAGCAGAACTTCTTCTACTAGATCCACCTCCTCCACCCCCACCTCCACTAGGCTCACCTTGAGGAGTTGTAGGAACAGAAACCACAAATGTTTTTCTGGAAACATTAAAGTTTCCAGCTGAATCATTAAACATCAAATTGAAGAAGTAACTCGACTCAATATCAACTGTAAAAGTAGTGTCTGCACAATTAGACAACTCAGAATTTCCAATAACTACATTTCCTGTTGCTGCAAAAGTAACATTATAGGAACATTGTACGGGGCTTGAATCTGAATAGTTTAAACTTATAGGAATATTGTTTAAACTACTAAACGAACCAGAAGGATTATTGATAGTTATGAGAGGTATCGTTTTATCTATGTAAAAAGTTTGGTTTCCAGTCATTGAGTAATGTCCAATAGTATCGTTGCATTGTGTAGCCCACAAATAACTTCCTTCAGCTATTGAACTCAAGTTAAGATAGAAACTATTTTGTTGTCCAGAATTAGCAAATAGATGAGTTGAATTAATAGAAAAAGATCCGTCCAGACTAGTCCACAACATACAGCTCTGCAAATCCAAATCTATCGGTAAATATGTAAATGAAACATTCTGAGATCCAGCTAAGTTAAAATATTTATTTACAGGACTCACAGGATTTATAGAAGGAGCATCAATGCTCAAAGTAAATGTGTTAACATCAACACCAATATTTCCGAAAGAATCATTTGCATACACTCTAAGTGTGAAAACTCCTTGCCCTGATAAATTAAAAGTAGTATTAACACAAGAAGGAATAGTTGTGTTTGCGATTATCTCATCTACAGAATACCAACAATTTTGAAGAGTAAAGTCTTCAGCAGTATAGTTTAACTCTATATTTGTAGCACTTCCAATTACTGAACCATCTATAGGGCTTAGTATGTTAACATACGGTGCTTTTGTGTTAATAAGAAGAGTATGAGTTGTAGAATTAAAATTACCTACCGTATCATTCGCATATACACTAACAAAATTTGTGCCTTCCTGTCCAATAAATGAAAAATTAGTTCCACAAGAAACAGTAAAGTTTCTAGCTCCAGAAGAATTAGTCCACCAACAAGATTGAATACCAACTCCTAAATCTTGGAAAGTATAATTTACAAAAACAGTAGAATTAGATAATATTGAAGCATTAGATGGAGTCAAAATTTCAATAGAAGGTCCTAAACTATCAACAAAGAAATTACTGGAAGCCATTCTCTCAGTACCAGCAGAATCATTCGCATACACTCTCCAAATATTATTTCCTTCATTACTGCTTAATCCTGTGATGTTAGTTCCACAACTCATGGTTAAATTTGTAATTCCCAAATCTATAGTATACCAACAAGCCTGCAAATCAGTATCCAGTGCACTATAATTAAGATGTGTTTGTATAACACTATAATTTGTATTATTAAATGGATAAGTTATGTTTACTTGAGGAGCATAATTAACAATAGAATATCCCATACTTGTATTATATAATTTAGAAGTATAAGCAGTATTCTCGGTAGTAAACTTAGCAAAGTATTGGAAGTATTGATTTCCCATTAAAGAAAGAGGTTGCACAGAATTTCCAGATAACTCAACAAATGATTCTCCAGAACAAGCAGAATCATCACAACTTCTTACACTCAAATTTAATCTTAAAGCTCCTCTAAGATAATGGTCTCTAACCTCTTCAGCATTCAAAGATCGATTATACACAGCAACTTCATCTATAAGTCCATCAAATGGAAATGCATTAGCCATTCCTCCATTCCAACCAGACCCAACGACAAGATTTTTTGTATTGGTTGCAAGATTTCCTGTTTTAGACACAGGAGTAGCATCAGAAGCCCCATTATTATAAATTCTAACCTGAGAACCATCATAAGTTGCAACAATATGGTACCACGTGTTAACGCTTAAAGATGTCGTGCCAACTATACTAGTTGCCCCTAAATCCAATCTAGTTCTTGGAAAAGAAGTGATGTATAAAGAAAAAACAGCAGGGTCCTTATCTATAATTGTAGGGGCCCCACTAAAACTTTCAGGTCTTATCCAAGCTTCAAGAGTAATTTGGTTTGTAAATTGATATTGTTGAAGCGAGCTAAAATTAATAAGCTCTCCTGGACCCACACCTCCTGAATTTTCAAAGTCAAGAGATGTTCCAAATTTTCCAGATGCGTTATATTCATCCCCCTCAAATTGAACAGGAGTTCCATTATTTCCATAAACAGAAAAGTCTCTTATGTTTCCTCCTCCCTCATTCATATGTAAAAGTAATACATTTCCAGTCATATTAACCGGTCTTAGAAAATCACCAGTTTCTAAAGAACTGCTATTAGGAAGTTCACAACCATAACACAATTCACTAAACCATGAAAAATTATTCCATGTAGAATTTATTCCTGCATCAAATACTCTACTCGTAAAATCTCCATATGTAAATCCTTGAGAAATATTCAATTGAACAAATCCAGATGAATTATAAAATGTTCTAAAGAATGATCCTTGTATAAAATCGCTTGACGATGTATCTTGAAATATTTCAGCAATTACGAAGGAAATTAAAAATATCAAAATTACAAATAATGAAACATACCTCTTTCTCAATCGCATTATTTTATGACATACTCTTTAATTTTAAATATTCCCTTTCTGAAAGTGCTTATTTTTTCGCAGAATTTATAAACACATCGGACTACAATAAGGCATGCAGAAAAGAGGGGTAATTTTAATTTTATTGGTTTTAATGAGCGCATTTGCACTTGCTCAAAGTAGTTCTTCAAATTCTAACAATAATCCAGGAAGCTCTGGAAATATAATTGACAAAGCATATCAATGTCTTCAAACACAAATAAACAACAAAGAGCAGAACACTCTCTCTCTACAAGAAGCTGTCTTCGGAGTTTTAGCATTAGGAGGCAATTCAAAACTAATATCAGTTATTGAAAACAAAGCTGTCGGAGGAAATCATTGGGCCGAAACTTCTTCTAGTCAAATAAAAGACACTTCACAAGTTCTTTTAGCCTACAAGAGAGCATCAAAAAATACAGATTCAATAAAATTATGGATTGAATCAAATAAAAGAACAGCCACAGATTTAACATGGTATCTTGAAATAGATATAGAAAATCACGTTTCTTCTCAATGCACAATAACTCGTGGCTCTGAGCAAAGGACCATAAATATAAACCAAGACATGACCATTTCAGGAAATACTGGGTCTTGTTTGACTTTATCCCAAGGAGGATTTTGGTTGAAAGTAAGTAATTCGTGCATTGATCAAAAATTCACTATTTCTTGCGATCAAGATTTCACAACTTCCACATTATATCAAAGAACTGGTTCAACCACTTATTTTGTATCACCAACAGCACATTCAGCACTATTGGCAGGTCAGACTGAAGAGTCATTCAACTCAAACTGTTTTTCAACTTCTTCTTCAGGTTGCGACTATGAAGGAACGCTCTGGGCAACATTGGCCTTGGATAATTTAAACAAAGACATAAGTGACTACTTACCTTACTTACTTGCCTTAAGTGAATCTAATCAACGATATCTTCCAAGTGCTTTTCTTTATATCCTGACAAACAGCCAAGACCAGTATTCTCAACTTGCTCAAGCACAACAACAAAACAAGTATTGGCAGGCTCCAAGCACGCCTAATAATAAATACTATGATTCATCTTTAGCTTTATTATCTTTGCAAGGATCAAGTTCAACTGAATTCTCAAACTCAAGAACTTATTTTGAGAGTATCGTAACTCCAGAAGGTTGTTGGAACAATAATAACATAAGAGACACGGGCTTCTTGCTTTATGCTGGATGGCCAAGATTCGTCCCCTCTTCTGGAGGAACTCCAACAACTAGTTCATCTAACGATTGTATATCCAAAGGATATACTTGCAGTTCTGTTTTCGTTTGTAGTGAAATTGGTGGAAGCGTATATGAGCAGTATGACTGCACATCCGGAGTATGTTGCTCAAAATCTCTTAAGGAAAAATCTTGTTCTTCTCAGAGTGGAATAGTTTGCTCATCAAGCCAGGTGTGTTCGGGAACACCAGTTCAATCTTCCGACGGATCTTGTTGTTTAGGAACTTGTGAATCTTCAGATCAAGCGAGTGCATGTAAAATAGCTGGTGGAAAATGTTATGCTTCCTGTACTAACGACGAAAAACAAACTTCAGATTCTTGTCCAGATTCCTCATCTGTTTGTTGTATTCTTGAAGATTCCCCTTCCGAAGAAGGAACAAATTGGATACTGTGGATAATAATACTGTTCATCTTAATAGCAATAGTCGTATTAGCAATAGTATTTAGAAATAAGATAAAATTAAGTTATTTCAAGAAAACACAAGGTCCAGCTTCCAATACATATAAAACAGGTATTCCTCCTGGAGGAAGACCTCCATTCCCTCCAGCAAGAGGAGCAATACCATTTAGGCCTCAACCAAGATTCGTCCCCTCAACAGGACCAACACCTATGAAGAGAATAGGTAAATCTTCAGAAGACAAGGAAATGGAAGAAACTATGCGCAAACTAAAAGATATGAGTAAATAAAATCTAGAAGGTTAATTAGATTTTTATTTAGACGACTTTTAATAATTATTTTTTCTTGTCAAGTTTTGAATTTATTTCTTTAGTATTTTTAGCTATTATTTTGATATTTTTACTATCTTCCATAGACATAATTTGTTTTATTATTTTTACAATAACATAAATAAAAAGAACAACTAATACATAAGTTCCAATAGTAAGAAATAAAGATATTTTATTTATAACTTCTGGAGGCATTGATTTTACGAATTCAGAAATCACATCTCCAACATTAATATCAGAAAAAGATTCAGTAGTGTCATTTTTTACAGATTCAATAGCAGAATTTAGTTCAGGAGACAAATTTGGCAAAGATAAAAGATTGAATCTCACGAAACTTTAGATTATGAGTACCTTATTAATCTTACTAATATATCAAAAGACACGATTGTTTTCCCTTATTTGCGCATTTGTTAATAGAGAAAGAAATTGGTTTTATCTATGATATAATTCTTTCATTATATTTATATAATAAAAAATATCATTAATAAAATGAAGTGGTTGATACTTTTAGCAGTTCTATTAATAATTCCATTTACATCTGCAATAACTACGGATTTGAAACAAGAATATCTTCCTGGAGAAACAATCATAATAAAAATTTCTGGAAACATTTTACAACCAATATATCCAGCAGATATTATTTTTAAAAGAAATCATGTTGATGTAGCAATTTCATACGATATAAAGAGATTTGGACAGGACTATTATCTCTACGCACAAGCACCTATAAAATCCAATAATTATACTATTTTCATAAATGACATAGACACAACTGTTAATGGTATTCAAACTACAATTGATTTCAATCAGACATTTAAAGTCGCTGGTAATTTAACAGAATACTCAATAAATCCAGGTCTTGCAATAATAACAGAGGATTCAGTTTCCTTTACAATAAATTCTAACTTAGATCAACCAGTAAACATAAATTATAATTTTTCAGAAGAAAATTCTATAACTTTGAATCCTGGTTCAAATACTTTAAACTTACAGGTTTCTTCTAAAGATAATGGAATATATTTTGCACAAATTGGAAAGTATAACATTCCTATACAGATTATCAAAACTATAACTCCCAATATTACTTTTCAAAAAAATCTTCTAATCTTTCCACATTTCTTAAATCGTACAATTTTAGAAAATAGTAATTTTTCATTCAATCTAACTTTAACAAATAACGGAACATCTTCTTTAAATAATATTAGATTCAGTTTTGATAATTCTGATATATTATTTTCAAAAGACAAGATACAAACATTACAGTCAGTAGAGTCGGCAACTTTAACTATTTCACTTTCAAGATTTTCAGGAAATGATGTAGTGGGAAGTATAATCATTTTTGACGATTTAGAACAGTTAGGAAATGTATCTTTAGGAATATCTTTCACAACAGATGAGAATCAAACTACTTCCATTAATGAATCTATTTCACAATTTTATTGTTCCGAGCTTCAAGGATTGTTTTGCACAACTGAAGAAATTTGCTCTGGAGAACAGGTTCAAGCTTTAGATGGTTTGTGTTGTAAAGGACAATGTTCTGTTGAAAAATCCTCTGGATTTGGATGGATAGCTTATACAGCTATAGGTTTAGTAATCTTAGTACTCATTATTGTGTTTTTAAGATATAATAAGGCTGGAAAAGTTCCACAAATTAAACCCACTCCAATAAATCCATTACTAAAGAAAGTCTAATTCTTTTTCTTAGATTTTTTTATTTTTCTAGATTCTTTATTTGCATCTTTACTTTTATCAATATTATTTTGATTAGTCTGCACTGGCTTGAAAACCTCTTCAATTTTGCCACCTTTTCTTATGTATTCTAATTTATTTATAAGAATCTCTCTTTCACCCATAAGTTTTTTCGCGATAGCATCATAATTATGTAATCTTCCGACAATAAAGTTTGCAAGTTCATTTAACTCAAATGTGTCAAATCTCAAATTTTCAGGATGGAATACTTCAACATGAGCGGGCATATACATTATCACAGCATTGAAGAAATGCTGCACATTTTGAAATTCAATTTCAACATCAGCAAAAGAAGACCACAAATTTTCCACCTTCTCAATAGTTTTTGGTTTATGAATTTCTTTAGAAATAACGGATATTCCTTTATCTTGAGATATTCTATTAACCAATTCATTCAAAGTATTAGTAAGATGTTCTGCTGGTCTACCTATAGCTTCAAGAATAAATTTAGCTTTCACAGATTCCATAAATACAAATCAGAATCATATGTTTTAAATCTTCGCCAATAATCTATTTAAGCCCAAAATCCTTAACTTTTATATGAATTCAAAGTTATTTATTTTCATAATCGTCTTATTAATAGGAATAATAATTTTATTTGGATATCTTAATAGTGCTAAAGAAAAAGATTTATCTCCAAGCAAATTAAATGTAGATAAATGTAATGCTTTAGTCTATAATGGGGAAGGCAGAATAAACTTGCTCTTTATTTCATCAAGCGAAGATGCTAAATCTTATTCAGAATTATTATTTGATACAGAACCATACAACAATTATAGAGACTATTTTAACATCTATCATATAGAAGGAGATCCAATATGCGATTCTTATCAAGATATCGCTATTCTCTGTAATACTCAAGAAGTGAAGGATATAGAAAAAAATTGTCCACACGATTATACAATAGTCGTGAAAGATGAACCAGAACATATACGAAGTTCAGCATATGTAAATAAAATTAGCTTGAATAGAAATGCGCCATTATCAGTTTTGATACATGAAATGGGGCATCTTTTTAATTTAGCCGAGGAGTATCTTTCAAATTCACCTCCTCCAAGAGGTTCAAAAAACTGCCAAAAATCTTGTGAAAGTTTTGAAAACCTAGCAGATTCATGCTCAAAGGAGTGCTCGCAGACTTCATTATACAGATCCATAACTCAAGGAGTAATGCGTTCACTTCTTACTACAAATTATGGAGGTTTTAACATTGATTTGATTTCAAAAGCTCTTGAAAAGAGAAAACCTTCAAACTCATACATTGCAGGAAGTCAAATATTAGAACAATCATCATGTAATCAAGAATCATTTGTAGATATCGAACTGATTAAAGAAGAGGAATCAATAAGTGTAATTTCAAAAAATGAGATAGTTAAAGGTTGTGCCACATCAAACTCTTTCTTAGATATTTCATACGAAGAGGTTACTTGTTTTAATGAAGTTTGTTATAACGCAGATGCTGTCTTTACAGATACAGGAGCGAAAAATGAAGAAGTTATGTCAGGAGAAACTTTTTCTCCTCCAAAAACAACTACAATATCAATTCCTTATTCTCATAAAGAATTAACCATAACAGATAACGGAGAAAAAATAGCGACAATATCTTTATCACAGGCAGGAGTAACAGCATGCAAAATTTAAATAAAAAAGGATTATCAGAAATAGTTCAAACAGTTATGATAGTCGCATTAAGTATAATGGCGATAGCAACAGTATCAAAATACGTTCTTTCTTTAACGAGTGAATTGGATAATCAACTTTCACCAGCAGTAGATTGTCTATCTACGAAAAGTCGAATAACTAGCTATTGTCTGAATTCTAATAACCAAATAGAACTAAACATTAATTCATTTGACAAAGAAAATCCTTCCCTTAAAATCTCAACAGGAAAAGAAGTTTTCATCTGTAATAACAATTTATGTTCAACATGTAAACTATCAGAAGGAACAAGTAAAATTTACATAAACCTCCAGAATCCAGCAACAGAAATTTCTTATCAGTTTGATTCTTGTCAGTTACAAACACTCTCTCTTAAAGCTTGCGCAACGCCATAAGTACCACTAACAAAACACACAATCCTACAAAAATATAAATTATACTGATTCTTGTTCTATGAGCAGGAGTTATTTCTTCATTAAATTCAGATTTGCTATTTTTAAGAATTATTTTCTTTTTTTCAGTTATTTTTACGAAGATATTTTGATTTTCTGCAATTTCAATAGTTTCGTTATTATTGTCTGTTTCAATATTTTTATTTTTAATGTTATCTTTGATATTTTCAGATACTTCTTCTTGTTCAGAATTAATTTCTTCACCTTCACATCCATTATCTAAATCTCTGGTGCTAACTTTTAGAATCCATTCATCATTGCATAAACTCCAGCTCTTATCATTATTTTCTGAGTCTGTAAGAACATCTGTTTGATCAATTATTCCTTCAGTGTTTTTCAAGAAAACAGTTTCATTAAAGTTATCAATCCATAAACCAGAAAACTGAATAGAGTAGTATCCAGAAAAACTACCGCTTAAATTATAAATGTTATTATCGGCTTGCAAGTAGTAACCTTCTAAATTAAATTCATTTTCAGAATATAACTCTATCCATTCGTTTCCAGCATCTTTTCCAGGAGGATTAGGTTCAACTTCATTTATTCTTATAGCTAAAACATTAGTAGTGCTCATAATAAACAAGGAACCCATTAGAATCACGAATAAAGATCGAATCACCATCATCATTCCATATGTTTTCTTTATTCCAAAAAACTGCCGTTGCATTGTCTGTTCCTCTTTCAGAGTATAGTCTAACATTTGAAAAATCCTTTTTGAAAACATATGTTTTAGTGCTTTCATCCTTTACATTCCAATTCATTAAGTTTATGCCACATGAATCTATTATATCTAAATATTCTTCATATTTATTAATTTCTAAATTTAAACAACCATAAAATTCCGATTTTTCCCAGATTCCAATACCTCGATTCATAGCTTCTTTTTCTGCATCATAAAATTCAGCTATTTCCCCATCATAAACCATAAAACTATTAGCCATACCATTTTTGACAATTTCTAAGTTTAGATATTTATCCTCGTAAAAAAATCTTCCAAGATTTCTCGAATACTTATCTATTCCAGTCTTTTCAAAATAAACATCCTTCTCAATAAAATCGATTAAATAATTTTTAGCAAGTTCAGAATATGGAAATTTTTTTTCAGGAGTATTGATGTTAGCCAATCTTATTTTTCTACCATCAATAAGTTCTACAGTATCCCCATCAAGAACTCGTCCAATTTTTACTTTTTCAAGTTTATTTTCATATGTCTTAAAGAAAAAATAATTTCCAGCAATTAGAATAGTTATTAATAGAGAGATTATCAGAGAGGGTATTCTTTCCAAATTATCTTCCTCTAAAAGAAACTACTTGTCCAACTTTCAATCCAATTTTGTTAGATTCTCCAGCATTTATCTCCAAAACATATAAAGCATCTTTTTCAGGATTAATAGGAATGATATTATATGGCTCAGCATTTTCTTTTATAAAAACAATTTCCCTTTCAGAATTCATCCAAATTATATCCAGAGGTAAAATGGTATCTTTCATCCAAAAAGGATAAACTCCTTCTTGTTCAAAAATAAAAAACATACCTCTATCTTTATCCATATTCTCTCTAAACATTAAACCCTTTGTTCTTTCATTTACATCATCAGCTATTTCAACAGAAAAACAATTATTCTCAAAACAAACCATTGGTTCTGAATTTTTAGATTGATAAAAAAAAGTAAATCCTAAAGTAACACAAATCATAAAAAAAATAAGTAAAATTTCAGTTATCTTCATATTTTCACTATATGTTTATCATTTTTAATACTTTCATAAAATTTTTTAAGAGAATTATGGTCTATAACTAAAGTGCTATTATTAATATTAGGATGAAATCCTACCTTCTCAGCTTCCCAAACATCCTCATCCAAAAGAAGCATTACTTCATTATGAATCTCATTCACAATACCAAAGATACTCACACTTCCAGGTTTAATCTTTATTAATTCATACATTTTTTCTGGGCTCGCAAAATTTATTTTTTTAACTTTTAATATTTCTCTTAATTTTTTTGTATCTAATCTTTTGTTAGCAGGCATTCCAAGAAGGTAAAATTTTGTTCCATCAGTTAGAAAGAGACATTTACAATGCATTCCAGGAATAGACTTTTTTAATTCTCTCGAATCATTTACTGTAAATACATAATCATGTTTGTATTCGTCATAAAAAATTTTATTCTTCTCCAAATAATCTTTAAGTATCGAATCCATAACGAATAAGATAATAAAGTTTATATAACTTTAACTCAAAACATAAAAGAGGAAAGATGAAAGTTATTTTATACGGAACATCCCATTGTCCATGGTGTCATAAAACTCGTGAGTTCTTACAAGAAAATAAAGTTAAATTTAGTGATATTAATGTTGAAGAAGATCAAAAGGCAAAAAAAGATATGATAAAAAAATCCGGGCAACTCGGTGTTCCAGTAATAGATATTGATGGGAGTATAATTGTGGGATTTGACGAATCAACGATTAAAAAATATCTTAAATTAAAATGAAGTCTTCAGAATACGATTTTATCATAATTGGTGCCGGTGGAGCAGGTTTAGCGGCGGCAATGTATGGTGCACGTTTAGGATTGAAAACTCTTTGTTTAGGAACTTCTCACGGAACAGAGATGCCCCTTGGAGGTGTAATCACAACAACTAATGTTGTAGAGAATTATCCCGGATTCATTCGTCTTTCAGGTTCTGAAATAGCTGATAAAATAAGAGAACATGCCCAGTCTTATGAATTAGTTACTTTGAAGGAAGAGAAAGCTGAATCAGTAAAACAAAAAGGAAAACTCTTTGAGGTAAAAACATCTGAGTCAATATATTCTGGAAAAACAATAATGTTCGCAACCGGAACAAAATGGAGAAAGCTTGAAGTTCCAGGCTCAAAAGAATTTGAGAATAAGGGAGTAGCTTATTGTGCTCTTTGTGATGCCCCTCTATTCAAAAACAAAACCGTAGCAGTCATAGGTGGCTCAGATAGCGCAGCGAAAGACGCATTACTTCTTGCAGAGCATGCGAAGAAAGTTTTCCTAATTTATAGGGGAGATAAAATAAGACCTGAGCCAATAAACTACGAACGCATTATGAATAATAAAAAAATAGAAATTATAAATAACACAAATGTTACAGAAATAAAAGGAAAACAATTTGTAGAAAAAGTCATTTTAGACAAGCCTTTCAAAGGCAGTAAAGAATTAGAGTTGCAGGGAGTTTTTGTAGCTATTGGCCACATTATTATCTCAGATTTAGCAAAATCTATCGGCGTAACAACAAACGATAAAGGGGAAATCATATTGAATCATAAAACTTCCGAAACAAATCTTTCTGGAGTCTTTGCAGCAGGTGATGTTACAGATAAACCATTTAAGCAATTAATAACTGGAGTAGCAGACGGTTGCACAGCAGCCTTTTCAGCTTACGAATATATTTCTAAATTAAAAAACTAGCTTAATATTTCATCGCTTTGTATCTCAAAGAACTGCCCAAACTTTTGTGCCTTTTCACGAATATTGTCTAAATTAACAACCCAATTTTTTCCGGAATCTTCAAGCTGTTCAGGTTTTAAGAACAACCATCCTTCTCTATTAAATCTTACAGCAATTACAGGAATAAGCCCCATTACTTCACTAAACTGCAGAAAATCATCAACTTGTTGCTTAGTTATATAAATCCTATGGTGTTTGCTTGATTTAGCCTCAACAGCATACGCTTTTCCATTTTTTCCAGCAATTAAATCACAAAAAGTATTTTCATTAACTCCACTACCGGCAACTCTTGCAGCTCTCCAACTCTGTTCTGTAAAAATCTGTAATAATTCTCTTTCAGCTCTCGACCCCTTTGCCTTTGACATAAAAATCAAAGAAGTATGGACTATTTAAAAACCTCGACAAGCCAAAGATTTTCGATATCTCTAAAAAAATAATTATGTAGATTAGTCTCCACCAAAGAAGCCAAAGAATTTTTTCCAAAATCCAATATTTCTGAATAAATCATAACCCCTACAATATCCTAATTATAATTTTGAATATAACTATTCAACTATAAAAAACACAAAAGGTAATATCTTTATATATCTCTTTTTTACACATAAAATGGAATAGTCTAACATGACACATCTAAATATCGAAGAAATAAAATTCAAAAAGTCCACAAAGGAACTTTTAGAATTTGGAATAATAAACATAGATAAACCTTCGGGACCGACTAGCTTCTGGACTTCTCAACATGTTTGTAGAGATTTAAAATTATCAAAAACATCTCATTTAGGAACTCTTGATCCAAGGGTCACAGGAGTTCTACCAGTTGCACTGGGAAGAGCATGTCGTTTAAACGAATACTTAATGCACAGAGATAAAACATATGTGGGAATAATGCGTTTACACAAAGAAATTTCAAAAGAACAATTAGAAAAAGAAATTTCTTTCTTCATAGGAAAAATAAACCAGCTTCCTCCAGTAAGAAGCAGAGTAAAAAGAGTAGTAAGAGAAAGAGAAGTAAAGACTTTCAAGATTATTGAGATAGATGGTAAAGATGTTTTGTTTGAATCTCAAGTACAAGCTGGAACTTACATAAGAAAATTGTGCAGCGATTTAGGAGAAAAGATAGGGGGAGCCCATATGCTTGAGCTTCGCAGAATCCAAGCTGGATTATTTTCAGAGACGGATAAAAAATATCCATCAATAAATCTATATGATTTTGACAAAGCAGTAGAAGAATACAAATCTGGAAAAGAAGAAGCATTGAGAAAAATAATAATTCCGGGAGAAGTAATTTCACAGTTAATAAAAACAGTTCAAGTAAGAAAAGATATAGTTAAGAAAGTCTTAACAGGAAGCCCAATATTTAATTCATTCCTATCTGAAAAAGTAAAATGCACGGATTTAGAAGAAGGCGATAAATTAGCAGTATTTTCAGACACAAGGTTTATAGGTTGCTACAAATACATAGGTAAAGAAGACATATTCGCAAAACCAGAATTTGTCTTTAACTAACATGAGAGAATTCATTTACTACAGCAGAACAGCACCAACAGCAGGACACTATATCAAAGAAGATTTGCAAGAATCTGGGCGTATAGATATAGCAGTCCACACAGTTATAGCAACATTCTTTCTAAGCCATAAAATTAGAACAGACGTTAAATTACATATGTTATTTGCAGGTCCACCAGACCCAGTAAAACATTTAGAGCTTCTACCAAAAACAGAAGGTAAAACCGGAGTAGATAAAATATATCTCGGCAAGAAAGACGTTTCAACAATTTTAAAAAAGATGCTATTCAAATACAAACAAGGAATAAAAAATGAAGTTTTTCCAGGATATTGGATAGAGAAAAAGAATTTTATGCAATTAGTTGATGAAATAAGTAAAGAAGGAAAGAAAATATTTATTTTAGATCCAGATGGCAAGGATATTAGAAAAATAGAGATTCCAAATAATCCTGTTTTCATTCTAGGAGATCATAAAGGTCTTCCAGATAAAGAATACAAACGTCTTGCAAAAATATGTATTCCTGTAACAATAGGTCCGAAAACCTATTTTGCTTCACAAACAATAGCTATCGTTCAAAATGAGCTCGACAGAAGAGGAATATAAAAATAATAGCTATTTCAAAACATAATAATCATTAAAAAGCCAAACCATCAAAATTAAACATGGTTAAAGGTGTTGCAGTAAAGTTTAATTCATATGCAGAGACAATTCCAAAGATATTACAACTAATAAAATTGAATGAAGAATTAAAAAAACACGAACGTATAGTTTTGAAAATAAACTTAGTTTCTGGAGATTCAGCAAGATCTACTAAAACTGATTTTATAGAGCCAATAATCCAATTTTGTGTAACAAACAAGAATCCTGGGAGTGAGGTGATAATTGCAGAAGGTTGCGACGGCGAGGAAACTATGGAGTTATTTGAAGCTCAAGGATATTCAAAACTTTCTGAAAAATATGGCTTGGGATTAATAGATTTAAACCATTCAAACACATCAGAGATTCAAAATCCGGAATTTCTAAGATTTGAATCAATACATTATCCCGAAGTTTTGTTAAACAGTTTTGTTATAACTGTGACTCCTTTATCTCAAGATGAGGATTTATCAGTTTCGGCTTCAATGGACTCAATGATAGGAGCTTTCCCCTCAAGTAAATACAGAGGATTCTTTGCAAGAACAAAAAACAAACTTAACAATTACCCTATAAAGTATCAAGTTCATGACATACTAAAATGTAAAATGCCAGATTTGGCTTTAATAGATGCATCAGAAAGAGGATTATTCATAGCAGGAAAACCTCTAGACATGGACAAGCAGTCTGCAAAATTAATGGGCTTTGATTGGAACAAGATTCCACACATAAGATTAGTTGACGAAAGCTTTTCACCAATAAAGAAGGAAGAAGACATTGATAATTTAATCGGCAAAATCCCAGAAAACAAATAATTTTATTAACTCATTAAAAATCAGAATATCATGAAAAAGAGCATTAGAATAACAATAAGTGGCTCGATACAACCAGTATTCTTTAATAGATTCGTAAAAGAGCAAGCAGACAAGTTAGATCTTAAAGGATATGTAAGAAATTCTGGCGATGGAAAAGCAGAAGTTTTCCTCGAAGGAAACTCAGAAGCCGTAGATATTATGATTCCAATATGTAAGAAAGGACCTCAACATTCAATGATTCGCAACACACAAGAAAAAGAAGAAAAATATCAAGGATTCTCAGAATTTAAAGTAATGAATTTCTAGAACTCTTCGTCATCTGAATCTTCATCTGAATCATCGTCATCTTCATCAAATTCATCTTTATCATCTTCAATATATCTATCCATATTAAATGAATATTTACAAACTTTATAAATTTTCTCAAATCAAAAAATTCTGAGAGATTTTTGGATGATTGACAAACCTGCTTCTTACTAAAATATGCGGTTTTGAGAATGTTTGATTGACATCGTAATACATATAAACCAGACTAATCAATTTTAATCATGGGTCGCGAGGATTTATTCATACAAGAGCGTTTAAAAAAAATTCATTCATTAAGAGCTGAAGGCATAGATCCATATCCTCAAATCTTTGAAGTTAAAGATTATTCAGAGGATCTGAAAGAAAGTCATAAGTCTCTAAAAACAGGATCAAAATTAAAAAAGAAAGCAATAATTGCAGGAAGAGTCATGAGTGTTAGAAATTTTGGAAAGATTGCTTTTGCAGTAGTACAGGATAAAAAAGGAACAATACAAATAGCTATGCAATCTGGTGAGACTCCATCAAAAACTCAAGAATTCTTTAAGAAATACATTGATTCAGGAGACATAATAGGAGTAGAAGGAGTAATTTGGAGAACCGAAAGAGGAGAGTTATCAATTTTAGTTAAAGAAATAACTTTACTTACAAAATCTATTTTACCTTTACCTGAAAAATGGCATGGTCTTCAAGATAAAGAGGAGCGTTACAGAAAGAGATATGTCGATTTAATGATAGATTCAAATGTAAAAAATGTTTTTCTCACAAGAGAGAAGATAATTAATTGCGTTAGATCTATTTTGAGAGAGAAAGAGTTTATAGAAGTTGAGACACCTACACTACAAGCTCTATACGGTGGAGCTTCAGCAGCCCCATTCAAAACACATTTGAATGCTTTGGATATTGATTTATATCTCTCAATATCTCCAGAGTTATATCTCAAGAGATTAGTAGTTGGAGGGATAGATAGAGTTTTCACAATTTGTAAGAATTTTAGAAATGAAGGGATAGATCATCAGCACAATCCAGAATTTACGATGTTAGAGTATTATGTAGCATACAAAGATTATGAATTTCATATGGAATTCACAGAGGAGTTATTCAATCGTCTTAGAAAAGACTTAAAGTTAGAAGAATCAATAGAATATAGAGGTAAGAAAATAAATCTCAAAACTCCTTTCAAAAGAGTCACATTTAGAGATTTAATTATTAAAGAATCTGGAATTGATATAGATATAGCAAATGATTTTAATAAATTAAAAAAAGCAATTACAGAAAAAAAGATTAAAGATATTAATTTATCAGAATGTCATCATTATGGAACATTATTGGATGAGTTATATAAAAGAGTAGCAAGACCAAATATAATTCAACCTACTTTCTTAACTCATTATCCTGTTGAGATGATAGCTCTTGCAAAAAGAAACAAAAAAGATCCAACAAAGATAAATTCAGTCCAGTTTATTATAGATGGGGCTGAAGTTTGCAAGGCCTATGATGAATTGAATGACCCTTTTGATCAAGAAGCTCGTCTTAAAGAACAACAAGAATATCTTCAAGGTGGAGATGAATCTGCTATGCCTTTAGATGAAGATTTCATAAATGCGTTAAAATATGGTATGCCTCCAACTGCAGGTTATGGAATGGGGATAGATAGAATAACTATGATTTTAACTGGTCAAGAATCATTGAGAGATGTTATTCTTTTTCCGTTTATGCGCCCAGAAAAATCAGAATCTAAAAAATAAAATGTTCGAAGAAATAGATCTCATAATAAAAAGCAAAATAAAATCAGCATGTCCAGACATGTCAGTATCTGGAGAAGTTCCAGATGCATTGAATAAAAAAGTCAAACAAATTTTAGACGAAGCAGTTCAAAGGGCAAAAGCAAACGGTCGCAGAACAGTTCAAGCCAGAGATCTTTGAAGAATCTTTTACAGATTAATTAGAAGCTATTGTTCTTCTTCTCTGAACGGGAGCCTTTGTGTGAGCCATAGCATCTTTTGCTACATGTTTTTGTTCCTTAACTTTTTGTTCTGCAATTTGTTCATTTGCAATAGCAGTAGACTTTTCTTTTTCTGATTCTATTTTCTTTTCATCTTCTGTTTTTGCTTCTTCTTTCTTATCAGACACATTAACTTTTTTCTCTGTCTTCACATGTTTTCTTGCATGCCTTTCTCTAGCAAACTTAACTCTTTCAGGATCTTGTACAAAAGTAACATGGATAATATCTCCAGTCTTTATAACTTTAACCTTAATTCTTGCAGGAGGTGTTCCAGCTCCCCTAAACCACACCTCATTATTCAAATAAGAATCAATCTTAACATTATTCAAATCTCTTCCAGGAACTTTCATATGTTTAGCAACAAATTCTTTTATTGCCGTAATGCTTTTCGAAGTTCTTTTGTAATTAGGAACTTTAGTCCATTCCTTTCTAAGCGGAATGACATATTCTCTTTCAACTCTATGCTCATGTGTTTTTGTTTCAGCCATATTTTTATCCTAAGTGTTTCTTACTAGTTCTTCTTGGTTTCACTTTTATTTTGCTTCTTCTCCAGTTTCTGCGTACAGCAGTTATTGCAGAAGGATGAACTCTCTTTCCTTTACCAAATCTTCTAATAACAGCCCAAACAGGAGCCCACTTTGTTCTCCTTGTGTGTCCTGCTAAAACTATTTTTTTGTGATTACTTGCAGTCATATTTTAATTCTTCCCCTCTAATGCGAATGAATATGAGTCGTTAGAATTCTTCATTTTACTTTACACTCTCCAACAATTTTTTACCTGCTTCTGTAAGCATACGGCCTTTTGCATTTCCTGTAGCCTTTGTCAAAAGACCAGCCTTTTCAGACTGTTGTAAAAGCATTCTAATTATTTTTCCACTTGCTGGGGCAAAATGCGCTGGTTGTTTTCCTCTGTCTTTTCTGTTTCCATATCTTGTTCTTAATCTCTGAACCCCTACACTTCCACGTAAATAAATTTGTCTTAAAATACTTGCAGATCTCTTGTGCCAGAAATCTACTTCTTCAATAGGTCTCTGTTTTCCATGTCCACTCTTAACAAAAATAACCCATTCTGGTTGTTTAATTTCTTTATGTTTCTTTAAAGCTTCAGCTAATTTCGTATTAAATGTATCTGCATCAAGTGCGTGTAAAGATTGCATGATGACTACTAAAAAAGATGCTTTATAAAACTTACTTAGAAGCTCGTTTCATCAATATAATCGTAAATCCTATTATTCTATAATTAAACTTTCCAGTTAATCCAGATATAATTTCAGAGGTAGTTTTTTCCATTTTTTCTCGGTCAGAAGAAGCACTTTTCAATAGCTGAACTTTGACTATTTTTTTACTCTTAAAAGCTATATTCAAATGGTCAATGAATTCTTTAGTCAATCCATTCTTGCCTATATGAAATGTTAATGTCTCAGGCATTTTTCTTAAAAGAAACCCCTCCAGCAGGCAAAGCAACAATTATCTGTTCGCTATTCAAATTTTCAAACATTTTATCTTTCACCACCAATGATTTATCAATGTTACCAGGACTCACATAAAAAAGTATCTCCTTTTTCAAAACGCTTTGCATCGGAACGGCTCTAATAGTTTTCTCCTGAAAAACCAATACAAGGTTTAACTCTATAGTGTGGCTCTGTATTTTTCCAGTTACAGACCAACTTCCAGATTTTAAATTTCGCTTATTTATTTGAGACAAATGAAACATGTCTACTTTAGTTTCTCTTTTCTGTTCTTTCCAAGCTTTGCTAAAACATCCAGTAAAGATAGCACATTCTTCAATATCAGAAGAGCTAACAGATTTTATTTCACTTAGTATTGCACAAAAAGGACTTCCTGGAGCTTTTGTGTGCATAACAATATAATCATTTCTTGAACTTTTCAATTCGCGAAGTAAGGAGTCATTGCTTTCAGCACTTTTCCCTCCAACAACAATTTTACCAGACTTAGTGTAGAACCATTTATATTTTTTGTATCCAATCATCTTTAAACGACTTTTAAAGGTTATTTAACACTTTTGAAACAATTATCTATTTAAATGATATATCAAAAACATATTTATGGATTTAAATCATCCTTTCATGCCTGGGTATCTTGAAGTTTTTTGTGGACCCATGATGTCTGGAAAAACTCGTGAATTGATTAATAGAGTAGACAGATTAGACCAACTTCCTCAAAAGGCAAAATTTTTCAAACCATCAACCGATACAAGAAACTCAATTGTACATTCAAGATATTTCAATGGTTCAAAAAAAATTCCTTGTGAATTAATAAACAGAGAAAATCCAGACAAAATTTTAGAATTATTGAATGACATAGATGTAGTAGTTATAGACGAAGCGCAATTTTTTACAAACGCAGTAAATCACATAGTAGAAAAATTAGTTTCTGTTAAAAAAATGTAGTTGTTGGTGGCCTCGACTTGGATTTTAGAGGCGAACCTTTTGGTCCAATGCCTTATTTAATGGCTCGTGCTGATATTGTAAAAAAATTAAAGGGTGTATGTGAGTATACTCATGGAAAAATTAGATGCCAAAATCTTTCAACAAGAACTCAGAGATTAATTGACGGAAAACCTGCAAATTATGATGCTCCTATAATTTTAGTAGAAGGTTCAGGAAAAGAAACCTACGAAACTCGATGTTTAGAACATCATTTTATTCCCAAAGACAAGCTTAAACAGGTTTCAAATGAGCCCACTTTTCTAAAGCTTCTTTAAGTTCCCTATTATTTTTTTTAGCCTGTTCTTCTAATGTACTTCCTGTATGCACGGCATCAATTGCTTGTCGAGTAGCCATAGCACCAGCTCTTGTTCCACGAGGATGTCCGTGAATACCTCCAGAAACAAGCATAACGCACTCATCACCAAACAATTTTAATAAATCTGGTACAAGCCCTGGGTGAAGTCCTCCTGACGTGACGGGGAAAGCTCTTTTAATGCCAAACCAATCTTGAGATAATCTTATTTTATTTTTATCAGATACTTTATCAAGACGCAAAGTATCGCTAATATTCGCAACTTCAGAGGCAGTCCCAACTAATTTTCCAACTCCAGTTCCCGCGTGTATCTGATCAACACCCATCATTCTCATAAGTTTCGCAAGCATATACATAGACATTCCATGTTTAGGATTTTTATCAAACATTGCGTGCATAGCTCTATGTGCATGAATCGCCATTCCATAATCTCCTAAAGTTTCTCGTAAAGTTTGCACACCTGCATTTCCGGTAACGACAACATCAATCATAGCATATCTAAATCCATAATTATGTAGTAACTTCGCTCTTCGTTCCATCTCATGAGTCTCAGCAGTGATGTTAATGTAAGCATCTTTGCATTCTCCTGTTTCTTTTTCAGCCTTATCTTTGAGCTTTGCAATTAATTGTACTCGTTTGTCAAAATTATTAAATTTTGTCGATGTTAAATTTTCATCATCTTTTACAAAATCAAATCCTCCCATCCAAGTTTCATATCCTATTTCTGCGTGTTCAGCGTGACTAAATCCAATTTTAGGTTTAGGAACTGCGCCAAGCAAAGGTCTACCATAAACATTCATCATCTTCCTCACGCCTTGCATTCCATGTCGAGGTCCAAGAAAACTTTTCATATATTCTTTAGGAAACTGTATATCCATTAAACGCAAGTTTTCCAAAGCTTTCATTCCAAAAATATTTCCTCCAATTCCACTCAGTAATTGTGGCATATTTCCAGGCTCCCACAAATCAAATGGATATGCTACTTTCACAAAATTTCCTGCTCTATGATAAGAGCGAGCCATCAATTTTTTCATACGTGGAGGCATTTTAAACAGCGTCGTCCAAGTTCCAGTAGAACTTTCAGAAGCTACTCGCCCAATTGCTTCATTCATCGAAACGCCTTTCGCAGGCTCGCAATAAAACAAAGCAATTAATTCATCTTTAGCAGGTTTATATGATGAATCTACAAAATCAAGATACCACTCAACATTCTTTTTCATGTATCAAAGAAGTAATTTGATTATTTAAAGAATTCCTTCTTTGCTAATTTCAAGAATAAATGCTTCTCCATCAGACTCTATTGTACTTCCAGCAACGCGCATATCAACATTAACTTTTTGAGTGCATCTTGCAGTTCCTTTTGGAACATCTATTTCTATTAATCCAAATGAATTTGACCCAGAATATTTATCAAATTTATTCCAAGAATTCACTCTGGTAACAAACATCCCTTCAGCTCGCGCGCTTCCTAATTTTTTAAGACAATTTTCATCACTATCATCACTCAATTCAATTTTATATTCGAGTGTATCTCTGCCAACAGCCTCTCCATCTGGATGCTGAGCTCCAATAGCAACATTAAATCTTTCTCCTGGTTTTACCTTAGCAGTATTTGCAGAACCCAATTTAACCATTAAGTTCCCAGAATTATCATCAAATAAATTTAAAATTTCATTTTGAACTTGTTCATTCAAATCATCAACACTACTTGTTGATCCAGAAAAAATAGTCTTTACAAGAACAAGGCCCAAAATCAACATACTCATACCAATAACTACAACCACAACCGTTCCTATAGATAACTCAAGAGCTCCTTTCTTAGTTTGCAGCAGAGTACGCATTTAAATCAACTCCTCCTGATCCACTCGCACCCTGTAAGGCATTAGTATTTCCTTGATACTGGCTAACTATTTCAATCATATTTTTTATATAATACGTATCCCACAAAACTCCCACAATTATTCCTATCCAACATAACCACAATGCCGATTTCGACCACGAATTTTTCCCATATTTATTTTGCTTATAAGCAAATACGACACCAATAATTCCTAAAACAAGTCCTATTATTGGGAGAGCAAAAAAAACAATTGAAAGTATTCCAAAAACAACTCCAAGAACACCAAAACTATTATCTTGATTCTTTATCATCTCGTTCATAATCTAACAAAATAAACGATGTTTATAAATATTACTCTCGACTTTCTTCTATATGGAAATGAAAAAAAGAGGGATATCTCCAATTATGGCGACAGTAGTTCTCATAACAATCACTGTTCTTGCTGGAACTCTCATTTTCAAATTCGGAAATGATTCTCTAAAACAATTATCTCCTCCAGCAGATTGCTCTCCAGTAAATTTTGACGCAGGAATATATCAAGAACGCGATAATACTATATCTTTTGAAATTATTAATACAGGGAATATAAAAATAGAATCTTTTATACTTAAAGTAAAAGATACATTAGAGAATATTGAAACTCATAAAATTAATATTCCTGTAGAAATTTCTGAATCAAGAAAAGAAACTTTAGAATTTCAAATACAAGAAAATACTATCATTACAATAATTCCAGAAATAAAGAATACGCAGGATAAAATAGTTCAATGTCCAGAAGATTTTGAAAAATCTGCCCAATTAAAAGTGATAGAAAAAACAAATAGTTAGTTGTAAGAGAAGTTTTAAAAGACTAGTTTTGTATCGTTTTTTACAAGGGCGGGTAGCTCAGTGGGAGAGCACACGACTGAAGCTCGTGGTGTCGGGGGTTCGATTCCCTCTCCGCCCATAATTAGAGGGAATCGTTCGATTCACTCAAACTCGATTAGTGAATAGTTTTAGGAACAATTACGACTTGTTCGTAATTAGTACCTCTCTGCCCATTTTTAATAAAATCCACAACTCTAAAAAATAAAAGAGTGAGTCAGACATAGGCCAGATTCTGTCGAACGCTGTTCTTGCGAACAGACCGTGCGTGCTGACATCTTTCTCAGCGTGCGGCTATGGCACTTGCATCAGCGAAGGCGCCCACACTAACAGCGAACAAGCCGCCGTGGTGCGTGAAATTCTAGCGAATTTCCCGTTTCATCATATCCGACATTTCGTAGCTTCCCACGAGGTTCATAGCTCAATGTCGGCTGTGTCGTTTCTGTTGCGGAGCTCGGCCTCACGACCGTTGCGATTTCTCGCACTCGCCTTTAATTTGATGTCCGGACCTTCCTCAGACAGAGAATTCATTTCAATTCCTGCTCATCGAAGAGCACTGCCCGGAGTCAGCTGTCCAACTCACAAAATAAAACATTTTGGACTATTTTTAAGGCTATCGGTTAAGAACATATATAAAGTAAATACATACAAAATATATTATGCTCGCAAAAAGAGATGATTACGAAGACGAAGAAGATTCTGAAAAACCAGAAGAAAAAAAAAGTTTTTCTTTAGGAATTTCAACTATAATTTTAGGAATTTTATTTTTAATAATCTGTGAAATATTTCTATACCTATTAAGCACGAAAATAGAAGCTATATTCGGATTCACGCAAATTATCTTCGGCATTCTTTTAGCTTTAGTTTTAACTTTGTTCTTTTCATGGACAAATTACATCATGTATTCTAACAAATATCTCGGAGCAATAATTGGAATAGTTGGAACTGGTTCATCTGTTTATGCTTTAACAAGGAAATTTACGGGAATATACACAACAACATTCGTAATAATTGGAGCAATAATATCGATAGGTTATTTACTAATTCATTTTTTAAAAATAAAATCAGAATAATTATTTAGATATCATAAATATTTAATAAATAGTATCAGGCACACAATTTCTAGTCTTGAAAATTTTAGTCAAATTAAATGAAAAATCTTTGAAGCACGTACGCAGGATACTTACAAGAACAAAATTGTGAGTCCTTTCAACCGTTACAAATTCTGAATCTTATTTTATTTATTCTAATGAATAAATAAGTGAGGCTATTAGTAGTTGTACGCTAAACATCTCGTTGCCTTGATGATTACACGCCAACTCTATCAACGTGGTCTTCTTCCACGGCCTTAGTTGTTTCGTCTTGCGGATGGCTTCGTGCTTAGATGCTTTCAGCACTTATCCATTAATGCGTAGCTACGCGGCCTGCTTCATAACAACCGCTCACCAGAGGCATCCGGGGATCGTTCCTCTCGTACTAGATCCTCGTTCCACTCAAACAACAACACGCCTTGCAGATATCATACAAACTGTCTCACGTATATACTCCAATCTTAATTTTTTCGATTGGTATGGACTATACCTTCATCCCAATAAATTAGGAGATCAGCGTCTTAACCATTCTTGATGTTACGTCTTCTGTAGCCATCACGCTACAACGAATGATTCTCAAATTTATCGAACTTTGACGATGTTCTATTCATTTCAGAAAAACAAGAATTCTATTTAGAATTCTTATTACCACAATCTTGAAAGATTGTAAGTATTTGAAGTCTCTACGGGGTCAATACTTCATGAGTATGACTTCCCTCGGGATTATCATCCTCTGTTGCGAGGAAGACTTCACCGATATGAGCTGATTTAATTTTTCATGTCATCACTGACATGCAACGCCGTATTTTGATAGTATGCGGTAAATGTTCAAAATTTGTGTTTTGAACAGACAGAAAATCTTTGATTTTCTGCATAAATTTCTGTGTTATTGTAATTGCTCTTTTATACAGTATGAGCTCTTTCAATAACTTTCAATTCTTGGTACGGGATTAATTGCGCGTTAGCATTCTTGACGTTCTTAACCCAGCTAACGATCCCTTTTAATGCGTGAACTCCGACACCCTTGGCCGCCTGTGCACGGCCAGGATAGGAAGAGCCGACAGCGATGTACCAAACCGCGCCGTCAATATGGACTATCGGGCGCGACAAGCCTGTTATCCTTGGGGTACCTTTTCTGTCACACACGAGTCCTATTAAGAAACTACGTGGGGTCGCTAAGCCCGACTTTCATCTCTGCATCCCTTGCCGTTCGGAATACAGTCAGACAAGCTTTTACCTTCGCACTCAACTCCAGATTTCCAACCCGGATGAGCTTGTCGTTAGGCCCTATCGATATCTTTTCGACAGGGTGCCGCCCCAGCCAAACTGCCCGCCTGCTGGTGTCCCTCTTACGAGGTGAGCACCATTACAACGAATAAGTAGTATTACATATTGCGCTCCGTTTTCGCCTAAGCTAAACATCGATGCTCCTACTTATGCTATGTACCCATCATAATAGTACAGCAACAAGTTGCAGTAAAGGTCCACAAGGTCTCCGCTTCCCACAAGGCGACACCGGCATTTTCACCGGTAAGTGAGTTCAGAAGGTCTTGGCTAGGGACAGTGACTATCTCGTTAAACCATTCATGCACGTCTCCATTCAGAAGACAAGGCATTACGCTCATTTATGTTTTATAGTTTGAAAATTCAAACACCTTATGTCGCCATAAGGATCGGACTATATCTTCATAATTTTTCATCAATTATGTTTAGCGTGTAGTCTCTGAGGATTTTTCTTATTGATAAGAAATCTTTCCTGCTGATTGTCTCTCCACTTTGATTGTTACTTTTTCAAGTACAAAGTTTCTTCGAGATGTTCCAGCATATAGCTAAATTTTCTCTATTATTATTCACTCTCGTTACATATTTTCAACTTTTTATCAATCTATGAAGCCTAGAGCACTTCTCGTGAAGTGTAAGGCAGTTTGGTTTACCATTCAACCTTAAGAGCCTCATAGTTAGGCCCGCCGTTTAGCGGGTCTTAGCCCCGTTGAACCGAGGTTTGAAACACCGCCACTGGGCAGATCTCACCGATTATACAAGTCCTTTCGGATTAGCAATCAGCTACGTTTTTGATAAACAGTCGGACAGTCCTTGTTACTGCGATCTACCATTGCATTCTAATGTCAAACACAATTATAGACACCCCTTCTACCGAAGCTAAGGGGCTAATATGCCGAGTTCCCTTAACCAATGTATCCCTTGCACGCCTTAGCCTACTCAGCCAGAGCATCAGTGTCGATTCTCAGTACGGCGCTGTGTTCCCACACGGTGTACTACTTTTCATGGACTCAAGGAATCCGCTGCTTTCCTCTGTAACTTTCACTGACTTCGTATCATAACGATCCATCAGTTTTTTTCACAGAGCACCCTTCCAGGTACCAGCGTATCCCCAAGTGATAGTACACCAAAGAACACAACGTTCCGGAATATTAACCGGATTTCCATTCGCCACCTCCAGCTAAGGGGTGACTTAGGTGCCGACTAACCCTTGGTTAATCGATAGTGCCAAGGAAACCTTGCTCTTACGGCGCTGCCCGTTCTCAGGGCAATCTGATCTTACTAGCGCCAAGATTTGCATTCCATATCGCTCCATATCTTCTTACGAAGGTACTTCTGCGCAATATAGACGCCTGCCTACCAGAACACTCGACTGAGTGTCTCTGGAGTATCGGTAGTATGTTTAGCCCCGTCCATTTTCAGGGCCTCGATTCTCGATGGGTGAGCTATTACGCTTTCTTTGAATGATGGCTGCTTCTAAGCCTACATCCCCACTGTCTCAGAATCAAGACACCCTTTGCTACACTTAACATACATTTTGGGACCTTAACTCCAGTCTCCCTTGTTCGGGTCTCGGAACGGTACTTTACGCACCGGCCCCCATTCCCGTGTTACGTCTATATCATGTTTAGAGTTGGAAAGAGTTCCGTGATCTTTCGACCCTGCGAACCATATCCGTACTTTACCACGACACAAGAACTACACGAGACTATACTGAGGCATATTTCGACAGGAACCAGCCATCGCCGAATTAGATAGGCTTTTCACCCCTACTCGTAAATCATTTGAGTGCATGCACACAACAACAGTTCGGCCCTCCATCATCCTTTCGGAGAACTTCGGCCTGCTCACGAGTAGATCATCCGGCTTCGGGTTTCGTCCAAGTGACTCGCGCCCTTTCAGACTCGCTTTCGCTATGGCTCGCTTTCGCTAACCTCGCCACTTAGAGGAACTCCTTGGCTCGTTTTTCAAAACGTACGTTACGACTCCTAAAAGCCGTAACCAGCTGTCGCTCGTCGATTTCAAGTCTTTTCACACTCGGTTAAGAGTACTTTTCAGCTTTCCCTCGCGGTACTTAGTTCGCTATCGGACTTGGACTAATATTTAGGGTTCGGTGTTAATCCACCGGTATTCAGACTCCCTATCCAGGGAGCCCTACTCTTTTGAAGAACGGCATAGTAATTTAATTTACGGGGCTATCACCCTCTGAGGCACTTCTTTCCAGAAGACTTCAACTCATTACCTTAGCCATTGACCTTCACCACATCTCTGCCATCTTTTCAAATGGAGATTCGGTTTGCCCTATTCCCTTTTCGTTCGCCACTAATAGGGGAATCGATAATTCTTTCTTGTCCTGCCGGTACTAAGATGTTTCAATTCCCGGCGTTATGTTGCCTCTCGGCACGCTATAAATAGCACGTTTTCGCATTAGGAGATCTTTGGTTCAAAGGCCGCATGCGCCTACCCAAAGCTTATCGCAGCTTGCCACGTCCTTCTTCACTATCCAAGCCAAGCTATCCGTCGACGAGCATCTATTATATGTAAGATGTCTATTGACACAAATAACATAAGTTATTTGTCAGAATTTGTAGATGTCGATAGTTTCTCGAAAGAAACTTCGATCATCCTAAAAACAAAAAATATTGTTTTTCAGATACAATTGATTATCAGAAATAAAATTTCTGATTTTCTAAACTCACAATTTTCCTTAGAAAAATATAATTTTTCTGTATGGGAAATTGATCTTGTTTATCCTGCGTACGTGCTTCATTGAATATTACTCTGCAAGATACACAACGCAAGGTAGTGCACCCAGCGATGCACGTCACCAGAAAAAGTCTAGTTACCGTCGATAAAATCGGCAGTACTTGAGTTTGAATTTCGGTAGCGTAACATCTAGTATCTCTCTGCTTTATCGTCTTTAAAAGGCTTTCGGTTTTATTCTCTTCTCCTTGTTATTCCGAGAATTCTCCCATCCCAAAGCACAACTAATAACAAAAAACAAAGGCCCAATTAGAAAATAAAATATTTTCATCCACGCTGGAGCATGAATGCAGTCACATATAGGCAATCCAGAATATGCAACAGAAGCTATATTTTTAACATCAAATACATGATATGCAACCGTTTCTCCAAACAATAACAAAATCCAAGACACTAAAACATACAATGTAAATTGGTGTCTAAAATCTTTATTTTTTATTTTATCTCTGTAATATTCAAATATTAAGTAAGTCGCCAAAAGTCCAGCACTCCACGAGAAAAATGGATAAAAAGTTATTCCAGCAATATTAAGAAACTCATAATTATAAGAATAATATTTTCTTGCATTTATAATCCACAATCCAGAAATTAACAAAGCTAGTCCATAATGTTTAAGCAAATCTTCCCTTTTTGTCAAATACAAATAAGGAACAAGAAGAATGCAAGTTACCATAACTACATAATCTGGTCTAAAAAACCAAAACATTGCGAATACAAACAACAATAATATTTTATCTAAGAACACTCTTTTTTTAAAAAATTTCATTATAAAACAAATGACACTTTAAAGTTTTTAAATCACTTCTTTCTTTCTCTTTTAGCCAAATAATTTTTTGCTTGCGCAAGAGTAATTGTTTTTGGTGTAGTGTAAGTTCCAGCATAAACAAACAAAGTTATGTCACTCCCATTTTTTTCAGGCCCAATAGAAATAGCATTTCCATCATAAACAAATTCATCTTTAAATTCAAAATCTTCAAGAAGCAAAGCACATTCTCTTGCAGAAATTATTCTATCTCTCACATCTCTTAAATCTTCTTTAATAGTATCTTGATAAGCCATAGTCCTTTTCATTCGAGCAATTAAATCACTGCGTTCATCAGGAATTTCTCTTTCTATTGCTGGCTGTACTGAATTATATGCCCTTGTTGACTGGTCTTTTAAAATTCCTAAACCAATAATTCCAGCAACTAAAGAAATAATTCCAACATCTCGCCAAGATGACATAAACTAACCAATTAATTTAGATATATAATATTTTCTAAATACTAAACTTTAAAAATCACAATTTTATCGTTTAATCAGACACGAGTTTTGCTCTTTCATAAAGTGCAAAAAGGGCCCGTAGTCTAGTGGTAAAACGCCCCGCTTGCACCGGGGGGTCGCGAGTTCGATTCTCGCCGGGTCCATTTTTATAATCTTCAGAAGGATCGTTTTAAATAACCAAGTTATTAAAAATTCTATGATCAAAGGTGGAATTGGCGGAGACAAAACCAAAACAGGACTAGTTTTTGAGGAGAGAATAGATCTTAGAACTGCATTTACAAAATATAAAGATTATACTGCAGAAAAAGGAAAATTATTTTATCAAGGTAAATTGGTTGCAGAATTGTTTAAGAAATATGATCTATACAAAGACTTTCTAACCAAACTAAATATAGACTATAAAAAAAGAATTTCAAAACAGCTTTTACCAGATGAATCTATATTTATATTATCCAATAAGACTTTATTTATTATTGAGATGAAATTCCAAGAAGTCGCAGGATCTGTTGATGAAAAGCTACAAACTTGCCACTTTAAGAAAATGCAATACGAAAAATTATTGAAAGGAACAGGATATAGTGTAGAATATGTTTACATATTAAATGATTGGTTCAAACAAAATAGTTATAGAGATGTCTTAGATTACATTAAGTTGGTAAAATGCCATTATTTTTTTGAGGCATTACCTTTTAGTTTTCTCGGACTACCACAACCCAAACAGTAACCTTCAAAGTATAACCTAATAGGTAATTATAAATATTAGATCTTTTATCATAGATCATGGGGGAGATGAAGATAGAGGTAACTGCGTATTCTTGCGATCGTTGTGAACACCAATGGCTCCCAAGAGAAGAAGATAAACCAATAATTTGTCCAAAATGTAAATCTCCTTATTGGAATATTCCTCGTAGGAATGAAAAAGAGGTAAGAAAATGAAAACGACTCATAGAATAGTACAAGGAGACTCGCTAAATGTATTAAAAACAATTCCAGATGATTCAGTAGATTTAGTGTTTGCTGATCCACCATATAATATGTCAAAGAAGAAAGGACTTGGTTGGAAATATAGTAAACATGTTACTATGCAAGAAGATTGGGATATCTTCACAAAAGATGAATTTTTTAAATTCAATAGAGATTGGCTTGGAGAATGTTTTAGGATTCTAAAACATGGAGGTAGTTTATGGATCTCTGGAAGTTTTCATAATATTTATCAAATGGGTTTTATAATTCAACAATTCCATCCAGAAATAAAAATAAATAATAGTGTTGTTTGGTTTAAACCAAACGCTCAACCAAATATAACTTGCAGATTCTTTACAGAAAGCACAGAGCATTTAATATGGGCTACGAAAAATGGAAATAATCAAAAGTGGAAATTTAATTATCAATTTACAAAAGATGGAATAGAAGATCAAATAAATCCAAAGGGTAAACAAACAAGAAACGTTTGGTCTATCCCATTAACTCCTAGAAATGAAAAATGGGCTGGAGCCCACCCAACACAAAAACCATTTGAATTATTAAGAAGAATCATTCTTTCTTGTACAAAAGAGGGCGATACGGTGCTAGATCCATTCGTTGGTTCTGGAACAACTTCAGCAGTAGCAAAGTATTATGGAAGAAACTCAATCGGTATTGAATTAAACGAGAGCTATATAGATATAATAAAAAACCGTCTACAAAAAGATCAAAAGACTCTTTCAGGAGATGAACCTGAGATAATTTTTGAGAAATTTAAAGAATAGTTATCACAAGACTTAAAAATTATAAAATCTTTACAACAAAAAGGACTCATAGGGGGTCTTGCCACGTAATTGGAAATTGCGTACATCACCCCTTATGTAAGCTAATCAGCTACCGTTTTCTCCTTCTGCAGAAGGGTTTTCTCCAGTAGTCTTTTGCTTATCAATCATTTTTAGTTTATTATTAATATAGATTTCACCAGGAATTGCTAACCTATAAACTACACCTTCCTGATCTCTCTTTCTTTGAGTATACTTAGAGTCTCTGAAAAGAGTCATTTTGATAGCTGCCCCGCTAATAGTTTGCTTGAAGACATCATACAAAACTTTGTGAACTTGACCAGAAGTAGCCCAATCAACCCCTTTACTAGAGAGTATTTTCAAAATAAATAAAGATTTGTCAAAACTATTCTCTAAAAGATGTACCTCTGGATAGGCTGTCCCATCAATAGAGTTAAGGACTTGAAGGAAAGAATTTTCATCTTTGTCATTTGTCGATTTCTCATTTTTAGAGATAAAAATTTGCCTTTTTACATTACTTACAGATTCTGAATTATTCTTCTCTACAATTAGTTCTCTAGCTAGTTCCTTTGCAAGTTGGACTGCTAGTTCATTAGAAAGAGCTGACTTGAGAGGTTCGGACAACATGGCAACCATAGAATCCACTTTTTTTAATTTGGTTTCTAGTTCTCTCATCCGTTTCTCTTGATGTTCTTCATGCATGATGTTATTATCATTAATTGGCTTTATAAACTTTATGGCACAGAATAACACAATAGTAACACAGAAAAATTACTGGCACAATAACACAATGTTACTCTGAACACGCCGTATGCAATCGGAAAAACAAATATTGATGTCACTTGATTGTCAATTATAATAATATAGGAGGTGATCCATCCGCAGGTTCCCCTACGGATACCTTGTGACGACTTAACCTACCTTGTCTTACAAAGACTCGTCCCTGACGGGCCTCATCAATGCAAAACTCGGTTGGTTTGACGGGCGGTGAGTGCAAGGAGCATTGACAGATTCACCGGGTGTTGCTAACGCCCGATTACTACGAATTCCAGCGTCATGGGGGTGAGTTGCAACCCCCAATCTGAACTAAGCTGCAGTTTATGAGATTAGCGTCGCCTTTCGGCGTAGCGACCCTTTGAGTGCAGCATTGCCGCGCGCGTGTAGCCCAGAGCATTTGGGACGTACTCACCTAACGTAGCCCGCACCTTCCTCCTTGTTGCCAAGGCAGTCTGTACATTGATAATTAAATGTACATACGGGTCTCGCCTGTTACTTGATTTAACAAGTCATCTCACGACACAGGCTGACGTCGGCCATGCATCTCCTCTCAGCGTGTCAGGTAAGACCTTCAGTCTGACCTTCATTCTGCTGTCGGCTCTGGTGAGGTTCACGGTGTAGAATCTAATTGAACCGTACGCGTCACTCGTTGTAGTACTCCCCCGCCTATTCCTTTAAGTTTCGGTCTTGCGACTATACTTCCCAGGTAGCACACTCTGCGCCTTCGCTACAGCACTGAAACCTCTCGAAGAGGCCCCAATGTTTAGTGTGCAGTGTTTACTGCTAGGACTACAGGGGTATCTAATCCCTTTTGCGCCCCTAGCCTTCATCCCTCACTGTCAGAACCGTGCTGGTAGGATGCCTTCGCTGTTGTTAGTCCAGAAGGGATCAGCCCATTTTACCGGTACACCTACCGTACTTCCTACCTCTCCCGGTCTCTAGCTTGGCAGTATCTCCTGCTCTTTGACCCTTAAGAGGCCAGATTTCACAGGAGACTTATCAAGCAAGCTACGGATGTTTTAGACCCAATAATTGTGGTTGCGACTTGGACCGCTGGTATTACCGCGGCGACTGGCACCAGTCTTGCCCGGTCCTTATTCGTAACACTATCTACATGTCACAAAAGATTCACAAAAATAATGTGAATCACTCTGGCTCGCTCTGTCATACTTTCGTACATTGCAGAAAATACCCGACTGCTGCACCCCGTAGGGCTGGGAGTAGTGTCTCAGACTCCCTCTCCGGGCCCTTTCGCTAAAAACCCGTATGGATCATCGGCTTGGTGGGCCTTTACCCCGCCAACAACCTAATCCACCGCAGACCTAATCTATTGCAAAATTTGAGCGCCAACACATTCCAGTAGTCGGCGCCTATCCGCTCTTACCCTCAGTTTCCCGAGGCTATAGCAGGCAATAGGACAAGTTATCTACGTGTTACTGAGCAGTTCGCGTTCCTTACGGAAACACTTGCATGTCTAAGTCAAACCAGATAGCCGCAACCGCCAGCGGGATCAACTGGATTTGTGAAAAACGTTAGTTTTTCATCAGACAGAAATTCTTTGGAATTTCTGTATCACAAAATCTTTCTTGTATTGTTTGCATAAGCAAACTAGTAAGATTTTGTGTTGACAAATTTAGTTAATCTCGTATGCACTGGCAAGATTGCATTTAATTATTATGATATCTTTCTATAAAGAAAGTTTTCGCACTCGCTCCAAAATTTATTGAATAAGTGGTTAATACTTGCATTTGTTAAAAAATTAATTTTAACTTACAGAATAAAATTCTGTAACCGATTGCATACATCATATCTTACGGTGCATTGTCGAGCGATGAACCTCGACGCGAAATGTAAGACACTCATAACGTGTTCCATCTTAATGAAGAAATTTCTTAAAGAGAGTATTTAAACATTTCGAGGAAATTTATCTTAAATAGTAAAATATTAATTATTGAAAACTTCTATTTCTTCGATTGTATTCGTACAAATGTTCTCAACAACATTAGATAAATCACTTAAACCCTGAATTATATATAACTGAGTTCTCCCAGTTGAAGAAAAAGAACAAATTAGAGCTTACAGACACACAAAGAGAAACAAAGCAATATTATTTTGATCAGAACCACCCCCAACATAAAGATTATTTGCAGACTAATGCAAAGTCACAGGTTTTGAATAAAACCAACTCTGAGCAGAAACACTAACCTTCAAAAAAATAAGTATTAAAAAAACCTCTTTTTAACATAAAAATAATATTTTACTTTATAAAAACTTGTTAAATCAAATAATCTCAATTATCTCAACTGGTTCAAATTCCTTCGCAAGAACATCACAAGAAGGATTGTAAATAAGAGAATCATAAGTCACTTCAGGAGATATTGGATTATACTCTTTTGTCGGAATCTCATAAATATCTATCCTTGAATTCTTGAAAACATTTGGAATTTTTCCTTGAGCCGAGATATAATACTTAAGTCTCACTTTGGAGGAACTAGATTTTCCCAGTCATCAATAAAGAATTCTATTCCTGGGACAGAAACATCCATTTTTCTTTCTTCAACATATTGTTTAGCAAGGATGTATAGAATCATTCCCAAACTCTTAGCACTTTTATTGTTTCCAGCAATAATATGATCAATTCCAAACAAATAATTATTACTATCGCAGACTGCAAGAACTGGAACTCCGACATTATTTGCATCAGTTAATGCATTTTTATCAAGCCAAGGATCACAAATTAAGACTAATTTACACTCAAAGAAATCCTTCAAATTTGTGTTAGTTAAAATTCCAGCAGGATATTTCTTAGTAAATGATCTTATTTTAAGAGTTTCAGCAAATAATTTAACAGCCTTCCATCCAGCTTCTCTCTTACAGATAATTATAATATCTTCAGGAGCAAAATGCGCGAGGAATTTTGTAGCATCTCGCATGGCAGAATCAAGCATAGCTATGTTGAATACTGCAAGACCGTCTGCCCTTCTCTTGTAGATGTACTTCTTCATATGTGGAGTGATAACTCTTGTTCCAAGATGCATAGAAGCCTTCAAGTAATCCTCAATAGGTACAAGTGTATTAGTTGGCTCAGACTTTTCTCCAGTTACTTTTTCCTTAATATCTATCTTTTCAATTTCTTTGAATTTTCCTTCAAGGGCTTTTAATCGTGCAGCAAGTTTTGATTTCTTGTCATCAGCATTTTCACTTTTAACTTCTTCTTTAGACTCTTTCTTTTTAGTAGATTTTTTCTTCTCTTTAGAATCTCCAGCAATTTCATCAGCTACTACCACAACAGCTTTTTCAACTCCCTCAACAGCTTCTTCAACAATCTCTCCAATTTCCTCAACAACATGCTCTGCAGCATGAGCTACTTTTGAAACAATTGATTCTTCTTTCTTGTGTGTTTTTGCCATGGTAATTAATTATAAACAGCGTAGGGGTTTTTCGGAATTTGTTTCAGTCCGTACCTACTAAGTTATAATCATCCTGAATATTTAGGGTTTTTAAAGACTTCGTTCAATTTCAATCAATCTTTTCAACTTAACTTCTCGCCATTTCGTGGCAACACCGCACTTAATATAATCTGCTCCAAAGCCTACTGCGTAATCAGCAAGTGCATCATCTAAAGTTTCTCCGGACCTATGAGACATAATTGTTTTGATATTATGTTTTTTGCAAAAATCAAAAATCTTTTTCAATTCAAGCAAAGAACCATTTTGATTCGGTTTAACGATTACAGCATTTATCGATTTTCTTTTAATCGCTTCAAGAAGTCTAGTATATTGTGTAGCAACTAAATCATCTCCAACAATAATATTTTCTTTATTAGAAAAGCCGACTAATAAAGAAAAACTATTAAAATCATTTTGTTCAAATGGATCCTCAACATAATATAAATTAAATCCAGAAATTAAATTTTTTATATAGAATAATTGACTATCTGAAGTATGTGAATAATTGTTGTATTTATAATAGTTTTTCATGAATAAAGTTGATGCCGCTGCATCAATTCCAATTCCAATTTTACAATTAAACCTATTTTCAGCAACATTTCTAACTTTATTAAGACTCTCAAGAGCTAAACCATCTGAGAGAGATACCAACCAAGCACCCTCATCATTTACTTTTTTTAATTTAAATTTTATTCCTAATTCAGAATAAATAAATTTCATAATTTCATAATTTTCAGATATCTTCTTTGAAAAAGGAATAATAAGAAATTCTTGAAAGTTAGGTTTTTGCTTGATTGAAGAGCTATGTAGTCCGCCTCCTATAACATTTCCAACTGGAAAAGGAATCTTTCCATTTTTACTAACAATTTCAAATAACTCTTTTTTTTCTTTATGGGCGAGAGCTTTTAATATAGCAGATTCAAAAGCATAAAGAGAATTTGCTCCAAATTCTTTTGCACTTTTTATTTTCAGTTTTTTACAAATAAATTCTTCAAGTTTTATCAAATCTTCAAATTTATTAATTTCAATTTTTTCATCCCACTTATTTAAAAAATTAACACAAAATTTTAAACTCTTATAATAAGAATGTGTTTCATATTCCCCAATACTTTTCCCATTAGGAGATGAAGATTCCTTACATCCATTAACTGAAACAGCAATCGTCTTCTGATTTCTGGAATCTTTTATAATCTTAGCATCAACTCTTATTATAATCATCAAGAATAAAATCTAACTCCCTTAATAAAACATTGCGATTGAAAATTATTCGTTTTCGCTTCCAGAGGACATATCGTCTATGGCACTATCAGAATTATTTTCATTAACAAGGCCCATTTCTTCAGCATTTTCTTGGATTTCCCTTTCAATTTCTTTCTCTTTCTCGGCTATTTTTTCATCATCCATTCTATCATCTTTTATAGCTTGAAGTTTGTCCTTAGCTTTCTTAGGCATAGGTCTCTTAATAGATATTGGAAGAACTCCAGAATTGAATTCCTTTTCAGCGATTTTTATAGAATCATATTTCATTCCCTTAAGATCATCATTTGAAACTTTAATAAGTAAGGGAGCATCCATAGAAATCTGCAAAGCTCTTGCTCCTAAAATGCGTGCAATTTCATATTTTGTAAATTCGTGTTTCTGTTCCATGTTCAAAACTCTCCACTAATGTATGCGTAGGCATACTCGCCAAGTTTTGAATCATAAGCCAACTTTGTTTGAACCATGTTACTTCAAGAATTTTTTAAGCTTTTTAAAGGTATCATCGTACAATCCAGGCAAGTGTTTCATCATATAAGTGATATCAGCATGAGTCATATATTCATCAAGACCTTTCTGACATGAGTGTATCATATGTTCTTTTCCCTTATAATTTGAGATTCCCCACACAACTTTTCCTTCGCAAGCCTCTTCCTCTTCTCTTGTTGGATCAACAATTAATGAATCTCCGAGTTTGAAGAAGGTAAATGAAAGAGGAGATATCCCATCAACCAATGGAAGTTTTTTTGTAGCTTTCTTTTCACGATTAATTCTTCCATCATCTCCTAATTCTGGAACATGTGTACTATTTAACGCAGCAATTGTTGCAATGCTTGCAGCATCAATAAGATTTCCATCATCGTTTAATGGATAAATATCTATTATAACAGTCCACACTTTTTCTCCTTCCTTAACCACCAGCTTTCCAAGATCAATCATACCTGATTCTCTAACCATTCTATCAATCAATCGTGGTAACTCAATAGCATTGAATTTAGGAGGCCCAGATTCAAATCTAGGTGAAGCCAAAGGAAGTAAATCTCCAGAAACCATAAGATTTCCTTTATCTAAAGAATCTGGGTAAGGTTCTCCAATCTCCATTTTTACTCCTACAGCAACATCAGTTTTACCAAGTCTAACACGAGCACTCCCTTCTGCTTTGAATGAAATTCCATATTCAATGCTAAAGTCTCTTGACTCCAAAAGTTTTCTGCCATCAAATCTCTTACCAGCAACAAACATCTTCAATAATGTGTTTCTAGTCAAATTAGAAGTTTCCATTCCTGTCATCTTGTTACCGCCTCCTTCAAAGCTTTTTTCTGAATTTCATAAATCTTAGTAAATGCTTTATCAGCCAAAGCTAAAGCTTTTGGAATTACATCAGGTTGTATCTTTCCATCAAGTTGCATATGAGTATAGTGATCAGTGTTTGCAAGTTTTGTTATAGCAAAATCAGTTGCTCCCTCTCCCTCTTCAAACCCTTCCTCATCATCATCAACGTCAAGAACAAGTTCCTTGTCAAGTTTTCCAACCGAAACGGAACAAACAAGATTCTTCATAGGAATTCCAGCCTGAGCCAAAGCCATACTGGCTGCGTTTATACCAGCAACTCGTGTGCTTGCATTAGCTTGTAATATGTGTATTTGAACATCAACGACAGTGTTTGGAAACTCATTTAAGTCAAGAGCCGGAGCCAAAGCCCATTCGCTAACCTTAGATATTTCCTGAGCTCTCCTGTTTGGACCAGGTTTCTTTCTGTCTGAAACAGAGAAGCTTAACATATCATAATTTACTCTCAAGACAGCACTTTTAGGATCCTGCATGTGTTGAGGATGTAACAATCTAGGCCCATAAACTGCAGCAATTGCAACAGTTCCGCCAAATGCAAAAAGCGCGCTTCCATCCGCATTAGGAATTACTCCTACCTTTGCAGTTATGGGTCTTGTTTCATCAGATTTTCTTCCACTTGCTCTCTTGAATGCCATCATTTATTATTGGCGAACCAATCCTCCACTTTCTCTGTTAAACCTGAAACATGAACTTTATCAGCTATAAATTCTATAACTTTTCTAGATCTTATTTCAGAATCAATATCTTGTCCTTTAATCCATATCCATCCATTTTGTCCGATAGTAATATTACAACCAGTATTTGTTTTTATTAAATTAATCATACTTCCCTCTCTCCCTATAACTCTTGGAACAGAGCTTGGATTTATCTTGAACACAAAACCACCTTCAAGTTTTCCTAATCCTTTTCCTTTCATAGTCAAATCAATACCCTTAGGACTTACATTCCATACTCCAGCAGAAACCATATCTCCAATAGCAAGGAATTGGTCCATTTCATTCTTATTTACAAATCTAGGAGATTCCATCAAAGGTAAAAATCCATTTTGAGCATAATCAATATCAATAATCCACCCACTATGAACAATATCACTAACTCTTCCTAAAACAATATTATTTCTTCTAGGAACAAAAGCACCAGATATAGAAATCATTTTTACTACTCTTCCAACTTTTTCAGCAAGACCATATTTAGAAGCAACAACATCATTACCCTCTCTTCTAGTTCCCTCTCCAGGTAACAAGTCTTCTCCAGATGCAATAATCTCTCCAGGAACTACAACCGTTCGAGAACCAGACTCTTCAGAATCATAATCTTCATGTACTTTATTCAATTCATTCATTTTATCGTAATTCAACAACAAACAAAGGATAATGTAATCTTCCTTTGTCTCTGCTTTATTTCAATATTTTCAGAAATTCTATCTTTTTAAACTTTGTGATTTTTTATTAGAATCAAAAATCTTTAAATTATCCTCATAATTATTTTTTTCCTAGAGTATAATCTTATAATTTCTTATTGGAGAATTCTTGACTTTCTTAATTCTTGTTTTCAAATAATATTGTGTTACCATTCACTTTTTCATTTCTTCACTGACAACAGCGCCGTGTGTAACTGAGTTCAATTTGTCATAGAAATCTATTTGTATTCCTGAAGGAATATTCATTATAACTTGTAAATCTCCATTAGGAAGCCATTCCTCGCTTTCTTTGCAATCTTTCAAAAGACCATAAACTTGTCCAGAGAATCTTGCAGGTATTTTCAATTTAATTTTCTTTGTTTCAACTCTTATAGGAATTACCCTCGCTAATTTTGTGATAAGTTGATGCATCTGCTCCTCTGCAGGTTTGTTATCAAAATTAAAATGCACTTGATCTATCGCTTTTCTTATTCTATCATCTGTATAAGGTCTTCCATTTTGGTCAACAGCATTTCTTAAAATCAAATCAATAACTTGTTTTACTTTCTTTTCTCTCTCAGCATCTCTGAATTCTTGATTTTTCTGTATCTCTCCTTTTTTCATTATCATTTCAGCAATAACATAAACATCAGAAGTATCGAACGCATATTCTAATTCTGCTTTTGAAGCAGCAGTTCCTCTCTTCACATCAGTATATATTGCGTTTCCACTCATAGCAGCTATTACATTTCCTTTTCCAGCTTTCACTTTAAGAGCTTCATCCAAGTCAACAGAAATCTCAAACTGCTTCCCATTTGCTTTTATTCTTGCTTCAACGTTTGTCATACACCAAGAATAAATTAGTCTTATTTAAAGATTTAGATAGAAACCCTTAAAAACTAGCTTTAAGCAGAAATTTTATGGATAAAAGAGAATCTCCTCGAGGATTGGACACAAAAATATTAGTAGCAGGAGCAATAGGAATCTCACCTATTCCAATTGCTGGAGAAATAGGATTATCTTACTTTTTATACAAATTATTAGATGAACAAGAAGCATTACCCAAAGCAGTTGCAATTCCAGCAGCATTACTCACAAGATTCGTATTATACACAGAGCTATACATTCCAATTTACAAATCAACATTTGAATAATTATTTAACAAATTTCTTTAAATCTTCGCCAGAAAATCTTAAAATTTTAGCATCTCTTGTTGAGATCGTAGCAACATCAAATCTTGTCATTTCAAAATTTTTATCTAAAATGTCTTTGAATATCTCCATAACAAATTTTATTCCTTCATCCATACTCATTGTTTCACTAAAGTTTTTTCTTAATTCTTCTTTTATCTGTTCATCATTTTCTCCAATAGCATTAGCCCTGTAAGCGAAGAAGTTTCCAGTGATATCAGAAGTATACAAATGAGCCTTTCCTTTTGAAATACCAGCAACCATCATAGCAACACCATAAGGTCTAGCTCCACCATACTGAGTATACATCTGTTTATTATCTGCAATCATTTGTATAACGCTAATTGGTTCAACAGGAGAATTGTAAGAAACTTTGTGTTGTTGAGCTAACAATCTTGATTTATCAATTAAAACACGAGCATCTGAAGCAATTCCTGCAGCTGTAGCCATAACATGGTCATCTATCTCAAATATTTTCATTGCAGATTCAGGAGCAATAAGTTTATCGCGGATCCTTTTGTCTGCAATAAGTACCACTCCGTCCTTACAAACCAAACCAACACTATTGCTTCCAAGTTTTACAGTCTTTTCAGCATATTCAACTTGCAACAAATGCCCATCTGGAGAAAACATAGTTGCAGCTCTGTCATAACCCATAGCTTGATGTTGCATTTCTGTTGGCATTTCCATTTTATTGTGTTCCTCCTAAGGTAGATAAAATGGAAGTTAGAAAGTAACTTTCTATTTTCTTTGTCTCCATAGTTTTTTTATAAAATCTTCCTTAAGATAACTGATAGGTTACAAGATAGTATTTAAAATTTACTATGTAATTTTAATTATTTAATCACTATTTTGAAAGACCTTTCAAGGTTCCCGAAACTCTTAAGATAGTTAATTCATCTTTTGCAAGAGAAAGAGCAGCTCTTACCTTTGCAAGACCTTCACGATTAACACATAGAACAACATTTCCATTTTTTTCTGAAACAAAAACAGGAGCAGCATCTGCCCATCCTAAAACACCAATAAATTCTAATATAGCCTTCTCAACGGAACTTCTAACTCCTTGAATAAGTAAGTATCTTCTATTAGCTCTCATATTGGCTTTAAGATTCCACATTTCACACCACAACATTTATTCCAGCAATTTCATTAGCTGTTTCAATAATAAACTTGCTTTCTAGAGCAAATCCTAAAGCTTCAGCTCCTCCGACCTTAAAATTATTCATTCCAACAACTTCTCCATTTTTGTCAATTAAAGGTCCTCCAGAATTTCCAGGATTAAGAGTAACATCTGTTTGTATGTATCCTGTAAGACCATTTGGTCCTTCTCTATGTGTCGCAGAAACTATGCCTTCAGTCACTGTAAAAGATAGTCCTAATGGATTTCCTATAGCAATAACTTTCTGACCTGTAACAACTTCATCAGAATCTGCAAAATCAAAGCCTTCTATTTCCTGACTTATTCTAAGAACTGCAACATCTCTTCCAGTATTTACGCCAATCAATTCTGCTGTATATACTTTATTATCATAAGTCTGAACTTGTATAGTATTACTTCCATCAATAACGTGATTGTTTGTTATAACGTATCCATTACTTCCAACTACAAATCCAGTTCCAGCAGAGATATCTGTAGCAACACTAACTACTTTTTTCAAAGAATCTTCAATCACTAAAGAAAAATCTTGTTGTGTATTTTTCAAAAGTTCTATTTGATTTTCAAAGTCCGTTTTTTGCTGAGATACCTTTCTTACAATCTCGCCAACTCTATATTGATTTTCCTGTCTTATATCGCTTAACTCTCCTCGAATAGATAACTCAAATTCTTGCTGACTTGTTATAACTTTAGCACTTTGTGAACTTATAGAAATAAAAGAAATAATCTGGACAATAAGTAGGAGAACGACAGCCCCATATAGAACATTAATGTGATGTTTCATAAAAAAAAGAATGTTTTATATTATATATAGGTTATCATAACGATTATAAACATAACTCTCTTGTTTTAAAAATGATAAAGATACACGGTGTTGGTGGTTTTGATGAAGTTGGAAAAAATATGGCTGCTGTTGAATACGGAAACGATGTCATGTTATGCGATGCTGGATTATATCTTCCAGCAGTAGTTTCAGTAACAGAAAAAGAAAAAATTCCGACAGAATCTGGAATGCGTGCGATCGGAGCTCTTCCAAATGATCATTATCTTGATGAAAAAAATCTAAGAAATAAAGTTAGAGCATTGCTCATATCACACGGACACTTAGATCATGTAGGGGCAGTTCCATATTTAGGACATAGATATGCAAAAGCAGGAGTTTATGGAACTCCTTATACTTTAGAAGTTCTTAAGACTCTTCTTCCAGAAGGAAAACATCTCCCCAATCATTTCAATTACATAAAACCCAATGGAAAAGCGATAATAAAAGGCGAAGGCAAATATGAAGTAGAATTCATCAATATGACACACTCAACTTTGCAATGTTCCTTAATTGCAGTTCATACTCCAGAGGGAGTTGTTTTATACGCAAACGATTACAAATTAGACAACACTCCTGTAATGGGAGATAAACCTAATTACAAGCGTTTGAAAGAAATCTCGAGAGAAGGTGTTAAAGCATTAATCGTAAACTGCCTATATGCACATGCTGAAAGAAAAACGCCTTCGGAAAAAATCGCACGAGGGCTTTTAGAAGACGTAATGTTCACGACTGAAAATCATAAATCTGCTCTTATTGTAACAACATTTGCTTCACACATAGCCAGACTTAAATCAATAGTCGAATTTGGAGAAAAGTTAGGAAGAAAAGTAGTTTTTGTAGGAAGAAGTTTAGCAAAATATGTTTCAGCAGCAGATAAAATAAATGAATTACCCTTCAAAAATAGAATTATTATGGCAACATACGCAAAACAAAAAGAAAAAATTCTAAAAAAAGTAAGCTCTGAAAGAAGTAATTATCTTATTGTTTGTACTGGACATCAGGGAGAGTCTGGAGCAGTTTTAGATAGAATTTCAAGAAATCAAATGCCCTTCAAGATACAGGAAAATGACCATATAATTTTCTCATCTAAAACAATTCCTACTCCTGTAAACATTGCCGCAAAACTCGAATTGCAAGAGAGATTAAAAAAATTTAAACCAAGAATCTTTGATAATGTCCATGTTTCAGGTCATGGAGCAAAAGAAGATCTTCGCGATTTAATAAAATTAACAAACCCCGAACATGTAATTCCCGCACACGGAGATCATTCAAAAACAATTGCAGGAATGGATCTTTCTGTAGATATGGGTTACAAGAAAGATTATAATGTCCATTTGCTTTCTAACGCGAGGCATATAGAGATATGAGAGAAGATATTGTAGGCATGTTAAAGAATGCTGTTGAAAGAGGTGGACGTCCTGACAAAGTAGCTGAATCTCTTATAAACTCAGGGTATAATGCTTTAGAAGTTCAGCAAGCATTAGCACATATTACAGAAGGGACTCTATCTTCTCTTAATGCTCCAGTTACACCACCAACTCAAGTAAATTCTATAATTTCAACAGGTAATCGTTCAATGTATTCTCAGATGCCTCAAGCAGTTTCAGATTTACAACCTCAAATATCTCCTAACAAAATTTCTGGAAAAATAAAGATAATTATTTTAGTATTCATTCTCTTATTCTTATTCGGAGGGCTTATAGCAACCATAATCTTTAAAGAAGATATCTTAAAGATATTTGAATGATTTATGAACCTGCTGAAGACTCATATCTTCTAGAATCTATAATTCCAAAATACGCAAAAAACAAATCTGTCTTAGATGTAGGAACAGGATTCGGAATTTTAGCAATAAAATCATTAGAGTTTGGTGCAAAATCTGTAACTGCAATAGATATAAATGAAGAAGCAATAATAAATTTAAAAAAAATAAATGGAAGAATAAGAGCTATACACTCCAATCTTTTTGAAAAAGTAAAAGGAAAATTCGATATTATAATTTGCAATCCTCCTTATCTTCCAGAAGATAAACTGGAAGATAAAGAATCTCAAAAAATTACGACTGGTGGTAGAAAAGGAGATGAATTCATATTGAAATTCATTAAGCAATCTGTTGGACATTTAAATCATAACGGAATTATTTTACTGCTATTATCTTCATTAACTCCCCAAAATAGAATTCTTAACCTTCTAAAGACATTAAATTTGAAATATGAGATTATAAATACAAAGAAAATTTTTTTTGAAACTTTAGAAGTCTGGGAAATCAAGCACAACAATACCTAAAAAGCATTAATCATAGGAAATTTATATGAAGTTTGGTCACTTAGCTGATTGTCATCTTGGGGGATGGCGTCACCCAGAGCTTCAAAAACTTAATTTTGACAGTTTTAAGTATGCGCTGGAATTTTGCAAAAAAGAGAAAGTAGAGTTTATTCTCATAGCAGGAGATTTATTTGATTCTGCTTATCCTCCAATAGAAACAATAAAAGATACATTTGAGGAGTTTAGAAAATTAAAAGAATCAAAAATACCAGTTTTCATAGTGGCAGGTAGTCACGATTATTCAGTCTCAGGAAAAAGTTTTCTTGATGTCTTAGAAAAAGCAGGTTTTGCTACAAATGTTCACAAAGTTCAAGAGCGTAATGGAGCTATCATCTTAGAGCCCACGATTTACAAAAACGTAGCAATATACGGGTATCCAGGAAGAAAAACAGGTATGGAAGTATATGATTTGGAAAAAATAAAATTACAAGAATCTCCAGGGTTATTTAGAATTTTGATGTTACATACAACAATGAGCGATGCTCTTCCAGGACTAGACATTCCATCTGTAAATCCTTCAAAGCTTCCTAAAGCAGATTATACGGCTCTGGGACACTTACATTTAGTCTATGAAAAAGAAAAGAGAGTGTATGGTGGCCCTATATTCCCAAATAATGCAAGCGAGTTAGAAGACTTGAAACATGGAGCATTTTATATTTGTTCTACATTTGGAGAAATAAAGAGACATCAAATAAAACTAAAAGATGTGATAATTCTCGACTTTGAAATAACAGATTCTTTATTGGGAACAGAGAAAATAATCGAAAAATTAAGTTTGCTTCCTATTAAAGACAAGATTATAATTCTAAAGCTAAAAGGAATATTAGAAAAAGGAAAAATAACAGACATAGATTTTAACAAAATAGAACGTTTTGTTTCATCAAAAGGTGCTTATTCTTTCCTAAAGAATACTACAAAACTTATTTTTCCGATAGCTGATATAGATATTCAACCACAAAATGAAAACTTAGAACAAAGTATAATCTCAAAATTCATTCAAGATCACCCTCATAGATACAATGAATTAATAATTCCCTTGCTTAACTCTCTAAACTTAGAGAAAAAAGAAGACGAACTTTCAAGAGTTTTTGAAGATAGACTTTTTGGAGAAATAAATAAAATCTTACAAATATGATATTTAGAAAAATAAAATTGAAAAATATAAGGAGCTTCAAAGAAGCCGAGATAGATTTGCCAGAAGGAGCAATCTTACTTGCAGGAGATATAGGCTCTGGAAAAACAACTATTCTTTTAGCTATAGAATACTCTCTTTTCGGATTACAACCTGGACAAAAAGGAGCTTCTATTCTTTCAAAAGGAGAAGATTATGGAGAAATATATTTAGAATTAGAAATTAATGGAGAAAACGTGATAATTGAAAGAGGTCTAAAAAGAAGCAATAAATCAGTAAATCAGGATTTTGCGGCTATAACTATAAATGGAGCGAGATTTGAATCTTCAGTAACCGAAATAAAAACAAAAATCTTGGAGTTACTAAAATACCCACAAGAATTTATAAGAAAAAATAACTTACTTTATCGATACACCATTTATACTCCTCAAGAGGAAATGAAACAAATTATTCTTGAAGAATCCGAATCGAGACTTGATGTATTAAGACATATTTTTGGAATAGATAAGTATAAACGCGTAAAGGAAAACGCTCAAAAAGTATCTGCTCAGTTAAGAGAGAATTCAAGAATTCTTCAATTTGAAGTTGCAGGAATGGAATCAAAAAAAGCTGAACTAGACACAAATAAAAAATTTTCCCAAATATTAAGATCTAAAATTGTTGACAAAGACATTTTGCTAAAAAAATCTCTGAACAAAAGATTAGAAAAAGAAAAAGAGATAGAGTCTCTTGAGAAACTTTCATATCAAAGGGAAGAATACAAAAAAGGAATAGAAAAATCAAATATTCTATTAACTGCAAAAAAAGAAAATATTGAAGATATAGAGAAAGAACTTAAATCAATAGAAAAATTAATATTAAGCAGTCCTTCTGATTTTAATGCAATAAAAATATCAGAATTGCAAGAAGAGATACAAAAAAAACAGAAAGAAATTGAGAAGTTGGATAATACTTTCCTAGAACTTTCTTCAAGAATGTATTCAGCAAATAACTCAATATCAGAAGAAAGAAAAAATAAAGAAAGAGTATCAAAAATGACTTTTTGTCATACTTGTTTACAAAACGTTTCGGAATTTCATAAGTACACAATTTCTTTATCTTATGATGAAAAACTTAAAGATATAGAAAAAACAAAAGATAATCTCACAAAAGCCATAGCCCTAATTTCAGCAGATAGAGAAAAAGAAAAGAAAGAACTGAAGAAAATTGAAAGTAATTTAGCTACAATGGAAATAAAAAAAGTGAAACAAGAAGAATCAAAGAATTATTTGACAAGAAAAGAGGTCTTGACAAAAAACAAAGAACTTCTTGAAAAAGATACGAAAATTTTAGAAGAAACAATTACAAAACTGAAAGAATCATCCTTAGAGTATTCAAAATTTGATAACGCTCTTAGAATAAAAAGAGAGGAATTGAAAAGAAGTTTTGAAGAAGAAAAATCAATAGAGATTGAGTTTGCAGAAATAAAAAAAGAATTAGAAATAAATGAAAGACAGATTTCAAGTATCTTATCTGAATTATCAAAAGGACAGGAAACTAAAAATAAATTGATTTCTATTTTAGATAAAGAAACATGGATATCTAATTATTTCTTAGACTTAGTAAATTATACTGAAAAAATGATTTTAGCAACATTAAGAAAAGAATTTACAAGAATCTTTAATAAATGGTTCTCGATGCTTACAACAGACGCTTTTGAAGTTTATCTAGATGAAACATTCTCCCCAATAATTGTACAGGGAGATTTTGAATTAGATTATGAATTTCTTTCAGGGGGAGAAAGAACGGCAGTAGCTCTAGCATATCGGCTAGCACTAAATCAGTTGATAAATTCGGTGTTGAGTAAAATAAATGCACAAAATGTGGTAATTCTAGACGAGCCAACAGATGGATTTTCAGAACAACAACTCGACAAAGTTAGAGATATATTACAAGAATTACACATAAAACAACTTCTCATAGTTAGCCACGAGCCTAAAATAGAAAGTTTTGTAGATCATATTATTCGCTTGAAAAAAGAAAATGGGGTATCTAAAATAATAAATGCCATGGAACTTGTTCAGCAAGATAGCAAAATTTAAATACTAACCATCCAAAAAAGATTCAGAGGTTTTTTCTAGTAATATGAATCCAGAACTTGAAAAACACGTATTAAAAACAGGAACTCTTACTTTAGGTCTTACTTGCAAAGACGGAATAGTTATAGCTGCAGATAGAAGACAAACATATGGAGGTAATTCAGGAGTTTCTTATATAGCTGGAGCGGCAAAAAAAATAGTAGAGTTAACAGACAGAATTTTAGCAACTACGGCCGGCCAAGCTTCAGATACAAGAAGGACATTAGATATAATTCGTGCTGAATTAAGACTTAAAGAATTGAGAACACGTGAAAAATTATCTGTTCCTGAAGTCGCAAATTTTCTTGCAAACATAGTTTATGGAAACATCAGAACCCCTTCAATGATTCCAAGTATAACTCATTTTATCCTTTCAGGTTCAGATGACAAAGGAGTCTATCTATATGATATTTCTCCTGATGGGTACATACAAACGTCAGACACTTATGTAGCTACTGGAAGTGGATTAACACACGCAAACCCCATATTAGACAGCGAATACAAAAAAGGAATGAGTATTGATGACGGAATTTCTTTGGTGAAAAAGTGTATCAAAGCTACGGCAGGCAGGGAACCTGGAGTAGGAACAGCCATGGATATATACGTAATTAAGAAAGACGAAGTCAAACAAGTAGTGGACAGAGAAATACTCGTACCATTCGAAAATACGACCAAGTAAATTCTCAATAATATGAGTGAAATTTTGAAAGCAATTAAGAGCGAATTACCAAATGGTGTAGTTAGCGAGGCGATTTTTGAAGGAGCTAACATAGTATTATATACAGCAGACAAAGATTTTTTCAAAAACAGCGATGAAAAAATACGTGAAACAGTTTCAAAAATAAAGAAACGTATTGAATTAAGAGCAGACAATAGTATTCTTGCTCCAGAAGATGAAACAGAAAAAACAATTAGAGCTTTAGTTCCAGTAGAATCAGAAATAGAATCAATAATTTTTGATGTTCCAAGAAGTATAGTTTTAATTGAGGCAAAAAAACCAGGTCTTGTGATTGGAAAGAGTGGTTCAATTATGAAAGACATAAGAAACTCTACTATGTGGACTCCTCAAACTCAAAGAAGTCCAGCAATACAATCAAAAATCACTGAAAAAATACGTGCAGTTCTTTATGCGAATAATAATTACAGAAAAAAATTCTTAAATGATATTGGTAAGAAAATATACGAAAACTGGAATCCTGAAAAAATGGATATGTGGGTTCGTCTTACATATTTGGGTTCTGGAAGACAAGTTGGACGTTCATGTTTACTTCTACAAACTCCTAAATCAAAAATTATATTTGATTGTGGGATAAATCCTGGAATAATTGACGGTCCAGAAAAATTTCCATATTTAGATGTTTCAGAAATAGGAGATTTGTCCTCAGTAGATGCGATAGTTTTATCACATGCGCACTTAGATCACTCTGCATTGATACCTTATTTATACAAAATGGGTTACAAAGGCCCAGTCTACATGACGGCTCCCACAAGAGACATAGCAGCTTTGTTAGCTCTCGACTTAGTAAGCGTCCATTACAAAAAAGCAGAAGTTCCTATCTATCGAGCTGATGACATAAAAGAGATGGTTCGTCATTCTATTTGTTTAAATTTCGGAGAAGTTTCAGATATCACTCCAGATATAAGAATAACTTTCTACAATGCAGGACATGTTTTAGGGTCAGCTGTAACACATGTAAATATTGGAAATGGTTTACATAACTTTGTTTATACAGGAGACTCAAATTACAGAAAAACTCGTTTGCTCGATCCAGCAGTAAATTATTATCCTCGCGTAGAATCAATAATGGTTGAATCTACTTATGGTTCAAAAGACCAAATACAACCTCCATTATCAGAAGTGGAAGAGAAATTCAACAAATTAGTAAAAGATACAATAGACAGAAATGGGAAAGTTCTTCTTCCAGAGCTGGGATTAGGCCACGCACAAGAAACCCTTCTTCGTGTAGAAGACGCAATCAGAACAGGAAAACTTCCCGAAGTTCCAGTTTATCTTGATGGAATGTTATGGGATATTACTGCAATTCATACAGCATATCCCGAATTTTTAGGCAGTAATGTCAGAAACAGAATATTCAATGATGAAAATCCATTTATGTCTTCTTGTTTCAAACGCGTTGGCTCTCCAACTGAAAGAAAAGAAGTAATTGAAGGAGGTCCTTGCATAATTATAGCAACCTCGGGAATGCTTGCAGGAGGAGCTTCAGTTGAATACTTTAAACAATTAGCAGAAAATGAAAAGAACTTAATCATATTCGGATGTTATCAAGCTCCTGGTTCTCTTGGAAGACAAGTTTCTGAAGGAAACAAAGTTGTTAAAGTAGATGAAAATTTTGGAGGAGAAACTCTAAATGTAAATATGCAAGTTGAAACAATGTCTGGACTTTCCGCACACTCGGGTAGAGGAGAATTAATGCAGTTCATAGCAAGAATGACTCCAAAGCCAAAGAGAGTGATATTAAGTCACGGAGAACAATCTCGTTGTTTAGATTTAGCGTCGAGTATATACAGACAATACGGTATTGAAACAGTAGTTCCAAGAAATTTAGAAACTATAAGACTTAAATAATCTCAAAACAAAATAATAAAGGTTATAGAATGAAGCACACAGTAAAAATAACTTTGATTTTGTTAGCAATGTTTTTTGTTGCTCAAATGATTGGATTATATGTCTCAAACGCATACAAACCAGAAATTTCAACTTCCGTAGATCCTCAAACTGGAGAAACAGTTGAAACCAAAGTCCATAATCTTCCTTATGGCTTTGAGCCTCCTGCTGACATAAGTCCTGGAAACGCAGTTACATCGATAATAATCGCATTTTGTATTGCAGTAGTTCTAATGCTTTTACTTATGAAATTTAAAGCTGAAAATTTTCTGAGATTGTGGTTTATCATAGTGGTTATTCTAGGAATTGCAATCGCTCTTAACGCCTTTTTGAAAGACTATTCCGGAAAAGCGTGGATAATCTCTTTAATAATATCAACTCCTCTCGGAATTTTAAAAATTTTCAACAGAAACATGTTAGTGCATAATGGAACAGAACTTCTCATTTATCCAGGAATAGCGTCTGTTCTAATACCAATACTAAGTATTTGGTCGGTAGTTATGCTTTTGATAATAATTTCATTATATGATATGTATGCCGTATGGCATTCTGGATTTATGCAGAAAATGGCAAAATATCAAATAAAACAATTAAAACTATTTTCAGGTTTCTTTGTTCCCTATATGGGAAAAGAGGATAGAATAAAATTACAACAAGCAAAGACTCAAGAATTAAAAGAAAAGAAACTCAAGAAAGTTAAAGTCCATTTAGCAATTCTTGGAGGAGGCGACGTAGTATTTCCAATTCTTCTTGCAGGCGTAGTTTTAAGAGTTTTAGGAGTTTGGCAAGCAGTATTAATCAGCATCGGAGCAACATTAGCTCTAGCATACTTGTTCTACCGTTCAGAAAAAGGCAAATTCTATCCAGCCATGCCTTTTATATCCATAGGATGCCTTATTGCTCTGGGAATTATATATTTACTTAACTTATTATAATTCTATTATGTATCTCCTTTATAGTTACAACATCAGTAAGATTTAAATACCAATCAATAGTCGCTCCTATATGATACTAAAACCAGAAACAGTTAAGAAAGTGAAAGAACACTTTGACTTAAACATTTATGAAACTAAAGTATGGCTTGCTTTACTCTCAAAAGGAGTCGTTACAGCAGGAGAAACGGCTGAAATTTCAGGAGTTCCAAGAAGCAGAACATACGATGTTCTTGAATCTTTAGCAAAGAGAGGATTTGCAATTATAAAAGTAGGAAAACCTGTAAAATATATTGCGGTTGAGCCAAAAACAGTTTTGGAAAGAATGCAAACAAATGTAATGAATCGCGCGCAGGAAAAAGTAACAAACTTATCAAATCTGAAAAATACTACAGAATATGATGAGCTTGTTATATTGCACAGAGATGGAATTTCTCCTATAAGATTGGAAGATTTATCTGGTCATATAAAAGGTCGCTCAAACATATTATCAAAAATAAAAGAAATGATTGCATCTTCAGAAAGAGAAGTCATTATACACACCACAATAGACGATTTTGAAGACAAATCAAGAGTTTTTTTGACAATACTTAGAAACTTGAACCAAGATAAAATAAAACTCAAGATAAGTTTGTCAGGAGATTCTCACAGAATAAAGAGATTCGCATCAAGAAACGATCTTAAAATAAAAGAGTCTGAGCAAAACGGTAAATACTATATAACCGATAAGAAAGAATTGCTATTAATGATACATCCAGAAAGTGCGGACGAAGAAGTAGGAGTTTGGGTAAATTCTCCATATTTCGCAAACTCATTTACTGGAATGCTTGATAAAATAGTGAAATAATTGGTAAATATGACATAGTTAAACCAGAATACTGAGGAGGTAATAGAGATATTGTTTTTTATATTGATTCAAAAAACAAAGATTATGTTTTTAAATCAGTTCATGAGGATAAAACATTAGATTTTATTTCTGAATTAAGAAAATCACATAAAGGAATAGATGTTTTTGCTGTAGCTTATGGCATAAATCTTCGCGGTGAAATAGTTGTTAAAGAATTTATTAATAATTCCTTAGCAGAGGGAATCGAAATAACTTCATTTACATTTAGAGAAACATTTTGTGATTTATAATCAATATATTATCATCGAGGTAATATGCATTTGTTCAAGCATTTTTTTATTTGCTAATTTCCAAGAATGCATAAAATTAATCGCATCTTTTACAGGCATTAATTTAGCGTGAACTCTTTTATTTTTAACAAATGTATTTCTATGTTCCATTTTAAATCTTAAAACATGTTTTTTCATATGTATTGGTGGACCTATCTTTATTATTTCTTTTTTTGGTTTTGAAGAAACATATATCTTACCAGAATGTTCTCCACCATAAGAAAAATCAAATCCATTAATTTCAAACATATTTCCTATTTCTCTATGCAAGACCTCAGCAAACTTTTTCAGCTTGGTTCCAGCTATATCTCCTCTTTGTTTATCAGTAGATATTTCAACAACAAAGAATTGCATTTTTTTCTTCAAAACATTTTTCTTCAAAACATTTTCATCTATTTCTTTCAAAACAAAAAATTTGTTTGAAGGTCTTTTAATAAAAGCCTTACTAGAATTCTGAAGTCTAATCAAAGTTTCATTACTTAACGCTGCCAAAGCGTTACGCTCTTTATATGTAGGATCTATTAAAACTATTGGTGAATGCAACTTGGCTTCATTAATTTGTATAAAAACTTCATTTTTATTTTTGTAATGCTTGGCCATATCTATAACGAGTCTTTCTCCAATCTTCACTTTAGATAATTCTCTAATCATCTTGAGAAAACTCTTATATTTAGCAAGCAAAAGTTCAACAGCATATCCAGAAAAACCCCTTACATAAGTTTCAGCACCATACACTCTTTGAGCTTTGAAGAATTTTTTAGCCAATCTAACTTGATCCTCTAAACCCTTTATTTTACTTTTAACATAGGGGACATGAAAATAGCTTAAATCCGTAACATTTCTTTCTTCAGTTGGTTTTTTTATTTTAGTTACAGGTATAACTTCAAAATATCCTACATTTCCTAAGTGATAAACTCTAAAATAATCTCTGCTTCCATGGACTTTTTCATAAGATAAGTTCAACTTCTTACATACTGGAACTATTATTTTCTCAAGTTCATCAGACAACTGAGTATATTTCCAGTCAAACCTTACGAATATATCAACATCATATTTATCTGATTTCATAAAAGTTCCTTTTGCAAAACTTCCTCCTACAAAACAGTCAGCATTTACTTTTTTTAATAAAAGCTCTGCTTCAATAGTTTCTGTAAATTTTTTTGTGAAACCCTTTAAATTTTTTATTTCTTTTTCATAAGGTTTAAGCAATTTTATTTGCTCATTCAACACACTCTTAACTTTCATAATTCAACATAGTTCTTGCAATTTATAAATCTCTACTTAACAGCCGACGACAAGTCTATGACATATTTACCATCTTCAAGTTTGTAAACTAATGGTCTTGTTTTATTAAATAGATTCGGAATATCAATAACATATTTTCCTGGAGATGTTACTTTAACACTCTCTAAATCAAGAATTATCGGTGCCTCAATGTCTTTTATTCCCACGATTTCACGAACGTCCTGTTCGATATTCTGTTTATCCTCATCAGAAAGCAATTCAATAACTTGTTCCCTAATTTCAGTAGTTGCAGTGGTTTGTATCTTTTCAAGTTTTTCCTTACTTATATAGAAGAAGAACTTACTTCCACATTTAGCACACCCTTGTAGAGTCTCTAGAGATCCATCATCATACATAGAAGAACAATGGATACATTTGTTAGGCATATCAATATTCTAAGCGCCAAGTTAATAAATATTTAGCTATTTTTATTTCTAAATTGGGTTTAATATCACATAGCTTACTTAAATTCCAATTTGGAAACTAATAAATTTCTCGCGAAATTTCGAAGCATTCAAGGTGATGATACACATTAGTGTTAGAATTGTTCAAATCAAAAATTTTCAGATACTTCAGAGCTTGTTTTGGTTAGACAGAAAATTTAGGAATACTTTTTCACCCTAAGAAAACTTCTATCTTTGAAGGGTCTTTCTTTATTTCCTTAACAACAGAAGCAGGACCTATAACCGTCAAAGAATTAGTATCTCCAAGCAAACTTTTAGCAAGACCTCTTTTGAATCTAAGCATAAATGAAGTATCTGGACCATCAGGGTCCACAACAGCAAGTTCAATTCCTTTGAAAGAATTTATATGATCTACCATAGCCATAGTATCTTCAATAAGTCTAATTTCCTCCTCTGGCCTAAGACGACCTTGTAAAATAACTACTTTATTTCCTAAAACAAGTTGTAATATTTTCTTAATTCTTTCAGTTATTGTCAATTCTCTTATTTCGGAGAAAGGCATAATATGTAAACTCAAACCCTTAAATTGAGGCGACTTCCTATCATTTCTTCCAGAGCTTTTCATATTTTTATTTTATTCTCCCTTTTATTTAAACCTTATTCAAACTTTTTCAAAAAAGTTAGACTTTTTTAGTAAGTCTAAATAAAGCATCATAAAATTCATCAAGGTTCAAGGATTTCTTAGCAGATATACCGACAACTTCGTATTCTGGAAAAGCAGATTCAATTTTCTTCATGTCTGCCTTTCTAAGATCTATTTTGTTTGCAGCTATAAGCACGGGAATTTTTCTTGCTAAAAGATTTCCAATTATAGTAATATTAACCTGAGAATAAGGATTTTCAGAAGCATCAAGAACCACGATAACAGCATCCATATCATCAAGCCATTTAATTGCTTCAATAATTCCCTGAGTAGCTTCCTTTGCCCTTTTTTTAGCCTCTTGCTTAGCAATTCCGTGCATCAAGAAGTCCTCATAATCTATTTTAGTTGCAATACCAGGAGTATCTACAATCTTTAACATCAGTTTTTTGCCTTTATGCTCTATCTCTACTTTTTCTTTGAATTGAACTTCTCTCGTTTCATGGGGAACTTCGCTTACACTACCAAGTTCCTCTCCAGCCCAGTCCTTACAAAGCAAATTAGCCAAGCTTGTCTTTCCAGCGTTAGGAGGACCATAAAATCCTATTTTTATATTATCTTTCCGACGGAAAAACCCTCCGAAAAATTTCGATAATAATTTTATCATATTCAGTTAAAAGATGGTCTTTTAATAAATCTTGCGTCAACTGGAGCATCCTGTTTAGCAGATAATTTTGCAATAGTTTGCCTGTGTTGAATGTGAGTAAAGAGTGGTATCTCTAACATACCCATTCTTTTTCCTTCAATTTTTTTGAAAGCGAAATTTATTCTTTCAGAAGTCCATCCTTGATATTTCAATTTAATTTTAACTTGCTCGTCGTTTAACTTAGCTCTTCTTGCATTATAGATAAAGTTTATCAAATTGTACAAATCATTTTCATCTGGGAACAATTTTTTTTGATAATTCTTTTTATACCACTCCTGAAGAATAATATAAGCAACTATAAAAGTAATTGCTAAAATAATCCATCCAATCACAAAAAATTTAATCCATCTCGATGAGCAATCTTCTGGACAGCTATCAACATCCTCATTATCTGAACAGATATCATCTATCTTACAAGTTTTATCTGGAACATCTTCAACATTTAAATGTTTTATAGATGGAGAGATATAAGCCCCAAGATTTTCTGGAGAAAGATCACCCCATATAAGGAACTCATAAACTTCATTATTTTTAGGACTTATAAGAGCATAGTCTACATTTATGCTACCAATAGATTTTATTTGGTATCCTGGTTTGTAAAACCCACTATTTTCTATATCTTGTCCAAATATCAAATAAGTTTTATCATCAAAATCCTCAACAGGTTTAGTCTCAATACTAAACAAACTCGCGACAACCTCACTATCAAAGTCTCTAACCAATGCAAGATTCTTGAAAGTTATTTCTGCAGAAAATTTTTCATTCATCCAAGCAACTATGCCCTCAGCAAGTCCAGAATTATCAGGCACATCATTATTATCTATTCTTTCTATATAATTAGGATTTATAGACTCAAAAGAAACAGCAAGAGGAAGATTATTTGCAGATTTAACAGCAGAAATAGATTTAGGCATCTTCAAAGCAATTAAGTTCGACATTATTTTTTTGAAGTCATCTTCGGTAACTGCCGATTTAACACTATTTTCCGCGGCATTAATTCCAGAGGTTAAATCCTGCAACTTAACTATTGTTTGTATTTTCTGAATGGCCCATGAAGGATATGTATTAATTTGATTGGTCAAATTCTCCACTCGCAGTTTATAATCTTTTATCGTTACGTTAACTAAATCTTTTGGATTACCAACAGAAATACTGAATAATCTAGTAGATTCAAGCCCAGTATTCTCTTTTGCAGTAACACTAATCTGGAATACAGAAACATTGTTTTGCGTATATCTATGGACTGCTTGTTTACCACTTGAATTCTGAAGAGGTGTTCCATCTCCAAAGTTCCAAGAAGACGAAGTGATGTTCTTATCAGTAATTATAAAAAATTGTGCCATTTGCCCAAATGCGACAAATTTAGGTTCTATATCGAACAAAAATCTTTTCTTTAAAGTTATACTTTTTTTAACAATTTCATCTTCATCAATAAATATTTTTAATTTATCTTCATTACTTCCAATAGGTATCGCAAAATTAGCTTTGGATATATCTATACTTAAGTTATTTCCATTTACTAAAGAATCTGCAGAATCTATTTCATTTAATCCCTGTATCGAGGCAGGCACACCAACAGTATTATACTCTATATTTCCTCCAGAAAGCTGTATAAATTGATTTGTTCCCTCAAATGATATCGGAACTATACATGGAGCTGGTTGGCACTCTCTATTATACTTATTAGATATATATTCATCAATAACAGATGCTAAATTAGTGCTGAATTGATTTCCATAATTAGTACCATTTACAACAAAGTTTGGAGAAGCAGAATATCTTGCCTTCTCAGCAAATAAATCAAAATCGCTCGTTAAAGATTCAAACAATCCTTGTGCAGTTCCACAATTATTTCCAGTAGTTTCCCAACCAATCTTAAATCCTCCATTATTAGAAGTTCTAATACATACAAAATAATCTCTAGCAACAGGAGCCGTATAGTTAATATTACAACTTAATTCTTGAAATGTCTGCGTGTGTTTAGGAAGAATGCATGTTCCAGCAATTTTTCCTTCAGTGTAGTCATATAATTTCATAGTTAAGTTAGCATTAGAAGTTCCATTTCGTATTTCTCCTCCAACGATAAATCCAGATGAAGCAGGCATACTCAACTTTTCACAATATTCTATTCCTTTAGTAATTGTTGTTTCAATATTATTATTTTGGTTATAACATCCATTATATCTCTGTCCACAACTTTGTCCATCAGTTTTTGAATTAGTAAGTAAGTCTATCCCATCATCTAACACATCTATTCTTACTTGAGGATTGCAACTTGCACCAGCGTTACTCTGCACTGAAAATTCTGCGTCACTCACAGAAACTCCAGTTCCGCTTATAACAAACCCAGCATATTTTTCATCATTATTGTTTAAAAGAAAACCAGTTGTCTTTCCTTGAGAAACATAAGTGCTTCCACAATCAGAAGTGGTGCAATTATAATGTACTCCTTTTGTCAAATTACTTTGAGCCGTAAGCAATTGAATCAATGTCTTATTTCCAGCAAAATTACTTGTAATTAAAGACGAAGCTGGTTGATTATTTAAATTCAAGAAAATTTTTCCACTTACTAAATCTCCTTCAGAATAATTTGTTTTCAAATTTTCACCAACAAGATTTACAGAAGCTAAAGAAAAACTTAAAAAAACAAACAAAATAAAAATAGAAAAGATAACCTCTCTTTTCATTTTTCTTTAAAGTTCCTCGCAAACATAGCGTAGAACAATCCTATTATCAAAATAGTAGTTATAAACTGAGCAACGCCAAAGAAGTCCAGTTCAAAATTCAAAGAACCGCAAGGAATTGTTATTACAGGTCTATCACAGCTTGCAGGACTTCCCGGACAAGGATTTGGATTATTATTTGAAGTAACTGTGTAACTTATAGTTTTTCTTCCATTTATGCATTCACTTTGTTGCGTATTCCAAGTGCAAGAACTAAGAATACAACTATTCGGAGTGCATTGCCCATTAGAAGTCGGCAGATATTGTGTCGCCCTTACACCACAACCATCCGCATTATTTTTCCAATGGCATTGAATGAAAGTACATGCTGGAATAGCCTGATTGCCGTAAGAAGCTAAAGGATATGCCTGATTTGTATTGCCGTTGCATGAATTTTCATCTTGGAAATCCTCGCATTTTGTTATAGGGTTATCTAAGAATTGACAATTGAAAGGATAATTCGTCCCAGCAGAATCTCCATCCTGATCAACACAAACTTGTCCTGTAGGACAACATTCATCGCGCGTATTAGGCAACTGATCTCCTCCAAGACACATATCATTTTGATTTGTCGGGTTAAGGACTCCATTCAGGAGTATTGAATTACCATTATTCAGACATCTTCCTAAAGTAAAGTCTCTCTGGAAACTTGCAGATGTAGGAGAACTTCCAGAAGTAACTTGAATAGAAAGGCTCATATGTTTATCATTGATAGCATTAGACACATCATCATATTCTAAAAATCCTGAAACAGTTCCAGATCCTTCATTAGATGTCCAAGGCTCATCCCAATTGCCATCCCAGAATTTCCAATCAAAGCTCATATCATTCCAGACTGCACTCGAAGGAGTAGAAGGCGCATTAGAAATTAACAAAGCACCTCCAGTTTGACCATTTGTAGGATTTCCTGGAACATTCCCAATACAGGCGGAAGGAGAATTTTGTGTGCGTTGTGGACAATTTCCACCCAGACAGTTCACAGCACAAGCACCCGTGGTATCTACTGCAAAACTATCAGAAGCATCAAATGAAACTTGTTTTGGAAAATAAGGTTGCCCAACTACTGGCGTTTCATATTCAACACCATTCCATGCGGGATCATTTATATATACGAATGCAAAGGGGCTCGCAACAATTAGTATTTGACTTTGCGCAGTCGCAGACAATCCTTGCAAATCAGTGCAAGTCAAAGTAACAGTAGCTTGTCCTCCTTGAGTAAATGTTTGAGAAAATGTAGGATATGTCTTTGTGATTGTCTCTTCATTTTGAACTATACTCCATGAATAACTTAATGGACCAGCTCGGCTATTACAATTTCCTACAAAATTAATTTGAGTATTAGCAAAATAAACTCCTTGGTGCACTGGTGCTGTAATCGTGGCAGTTGGAGGTTCATAAGAACACAAAGCAGTATTCTTAACATAACTCACAATATAAGATCCCTCACTATCTCCAGAGATTCCTGCGTTAAACATAAGCTCTACATCGTTATTAGGCCCATCAAGAAAAGAGGTTAGTAAATTTTGCACATTTGTATCTGCAAAGTTAACTGGAAACAAAGCTAGATTATTCTGGACGGTTGTACTCACTGGTCCAAATATAAAATCATTTGATAATATATCCCAATCATAAAAGTTGAAAGTAAGAGGAGTACCATCAGAAACTCCATTTGTTATCGCGAAAGCATATATTGCGCTATTAGGACAGAAAAGAGTGTTTGCAGCAATTGGAGGTGGTAAAAGATTGTAATAATTCCATCCAACATTGGTTATACTAGGAGTTGTTGGAGGAGTTGTTGGAGTATTTGAACAACATATTTTTCTGTTTGATGAAGAGGAATATGCATTTGCACTCGCTGTTTCTATATGAGCATTACTTTGTCCAGATAATGAAACTATTTCTTGTTCACCACTTGCACAATTAGTATTTCCAGCAACACTGTGACAAACCAAATTTCCATAACAGACATTCGTATTATACGCAGGAGAAGAAGCATCTGGAATCTCTCCATGAGCATTGGATGGAGAGGATAACCTTAGAACTCTATTAGCATTTCCAGAAATGCACGTATGAGGATTACTTCCAGTATACGGATTTCCAAATATCTGGCTATAACAAACATCTACTGTGTAGGTTCCTGTAGTGCTAAACGTCTCTCCATGAGCATTGGTAGCAGAAGATAATCTCAAAATTACATCATTTGGAGAAGAGCAAGTGTTAACTTGAGCAGAAACAAATCCAATTAGTAAAAGAAATAAAGCAAGAAAACACCACCATCTCATTAGTTTTTATCGTTATTTACATTTATAAAACTTAACCTTTCACAACGCCTAAAGGTTTCATTTTTGCGACAATCTTTCCTATTCCCAATTCATGCGAAACTCTAACAACTTCAACAACATCTTTGTAAGCTTCAGGAGCTTCTTCAACAGCACCCTTTATACTTGTAGTTTCCAACAAAATATTTTCTTTCTCAAGTCCATTTATCATTTTTTTTGCATTTATTGTTTTTACAGCACTACTTCTTGATAAAATTCTTCCAGCTCCATGAGCAGTACTTCCCAGAGTTGTTTTTTCAGCTTCTTTCGTTCCAACCAGAACATAGGAATAAGTTCCCATACTTCCTGGAATAAAAATAGGTTGCCCTATCTTTTGATAAATTTTAGGTATTTCTTTGTTTCCAGGTCCAAAAGATCTAGTAGCACCTTTTCTATGAACACAAACCTTTCTTTTCTTCCCATCAATTTTATGCTCTTCTATTTTTGCTATATTATGAGCAAGATCATAGATAAGATTTACTTCCTTATTTGGAAAATATTTGGAAAATACATCTGTTATTCTATTAGATAATATTTGTCTGTTTACAAAACCAAAATTTGCAGCGCAAGCCATAGCAGATAGATATTTTTTACCTAATTCAGAATTAATTGGGGCGCAAGCCAATTCTCTATCTGGAAGATGTTTATACCCATATTTTTCTTCCATTTCTTTGATATAATCGGAGGCTACTTGATGTCCTAAACCTCTACTTCCAGAATGTATGAGCACAGCAATTTGTTCTTCGTTCTTTATTCCCAATATCTTTGCTATTTCTTTATCAAATATTTTTTCAACAAATTGTATTTCAACAAAGTGATTTCCTGCGCCCAGACTACCTAATTGATTCATCCCTCTTCCTTTTGCTCTTTGAGATACATCTTTAGAATTAGCTCCCGAAATATTTCCCCCACTCTCTATTTTTTCCATATCAGACCGTTCAGCAAAGCCTCTCTCAACAGCCCACCTAACTCCATTTTCCAAAACTTCATCAATTTCTTTTTGCTTAATTGAAAAAGAACTCTTCGTTCCAACTCCAGAAGGAATACTTTTTCCAAGTTCTTTCATAAACTCTTTTCTTTTCTTAATGAAATCACTTTTAGAAAGATTAGTAATCAACATCCTAACTCCGCAATTAATATCATATCCAACACCTCCTGGTGAGACTATTCCTTTATCAATATCAAAAGCAACAACACCTCCAATAGGGAAACCATATCCTTGATGTGCGTCTGGCATGGCATAAACTTCCCCAACTACTCCTGGAAGACTTGCCATATTCTTCAATTGCTCAAGAGTCTTATCTTTTTTCATAGATTCAAATAAATTTTGAGAAGCAAAAACATAAGCTGGAACTTTCATTCCTTTTTCAAATATTTTATGTATGAATTCAGAGTCTTCATCGTTAGATTTCATATCGACAAAAGATAAACCTCACTTATATAATTTTGTAATTAATAAAAGTTTAAAAATCTCTGATTTTTCCCCATTTTTATGAATAGGGCAATAGAAACTCTTGAAAGAATATTCAATGAAAGACCATATAATGGCACATTCAAAGTTTCTCGTAAACTTGTTCCTCTAACTGGACTTCAAGAAGGCAACTATAGATTAAACGATTTTTTTACAGTCTTCCAAGATTATAATCTGGTAACAACTAAGCCAGAAGCAAAAGATATATGGGCTAGAAATTTCAAAGAACCAAGAAATCTTTTATTATATGGAATTCGAGATGGAACGACTAGTGGAAGGATTTGGGGCACAAATCCTGTACAAGTTTTTACATTAATATGTAGTCCAGGTGCATATAATGATTTATGTAACGCTGGGCGAACATTCTCTCACGATATAAGATCCGGAATAGGTACAGCACATATAGCTGTAGAATATCATTTAAAAAAAGGAGATGCGCACAAAATTCGAGATGCTTTAAACGACCCATCTGTGTTAAATGAAGCTCTCGCTCTAAGTAGAGGAGTTAATTTTATGGGTGATACTTTTAATATATATGATGGTTTCATGATACATGGTTCGTCATTCAATTTAGAAAGAGCAAGAGAGATAGTAAGACAAAACAAAAGGCTATTAGAATCAGGTTTCCCAGTTTTTGGCACTAAAATGATTTAATTTTAAACATCCAGAACAATTTGAGCTTCCCAGTGTTCATCATCAATCTTTTTGAAGTACATTTCAGAATATGTAGGAGATTTTATAGCATCTAAATCTTTATGTTTCAAAGTACTATCTCCATAAGCAACAACTTTAAGTTCATAGTCATCTCCTCTATTTATTGAAATTTCTGTCTTTGAAACTAAAAATTGCTTAGTATCAAATAAATAAATTAATTCTTCCAAAAAATTATAAAGTAATGCTTCATAATCTTCTCCAGAAACATTAAACTCTTTCCTATTTGTTGCTGGTATCTTTTTCCCCCTTGAAAATATATAAGATAAAGCTAAGGCACAATGATTAAACAAATCTTCAGGGTTCTCACCATATGCTTTAAATTTCAAATCTCCTGTATGCCCTACCATCTCAAAGTTTTTCTTCATTATTCAGTTACCCACAGAAAAAGGCGTAATTTTACAGTATTAAAACCTGTCGTAGTTGCTCCAAAAATTCTCTCTGCAGAATAAACTTCTCCTCTATAAGCAGACTGTCCACAAGCACTTCCAGATTCGCAAGCACGAAGCTCAAATGAAATATAGTCTGGTAAAGAATTATCTACATAATTAATCGTATTTGGTATTAAAGAAGTATCGGTTTGAGCCGTGATAATTTCTTTTCTAAGATTAACATCTGCAGCAATTTCTCTTAATATATCTCGAGCTACTTCATTTAAATCTAAACTTTTCTGTTCAATAGATGTTCTTTTGTAAGCAATTAATAGTATCGACATAATAAGAAATATTGCAATTATGAGTTCAATAAGTTTTACAACTCCAATTCTATTTACCATACTTGGACTATTACCTCAGCATAATCTCTTTTGCCAGAGCTTCTTATAACTTCAATTTTATCTCTTTTAGATTGTATTTCTAATCCGGAAGGGATGTCTTTCAAAGCAGATATTTTGAAGCCATCAGAAAATTGCACTACAAATCCAAACTCCACCCTATTAGGAAGATTAAACTGATTTTTTATCGCGATATAATTAGAGAAATAAGTTTTATTTAAAGCTAAAATTTTATCTTCAAAAACTACTTTTTCAGATTCAGATGAAGAAATAATATAGTCTGCTTGAGGTATTAAAGAACCAACCACAGAAAAGTCTCCCACACTAAAATTACTGGAATATTGAAGAACTACAAAATTATCTGCTGGCTTTGAAAAATGAACTCCCATATTATTATTAAAATGATTTATCACATTTCCAGAGCTATCAATCACAGAAGCGCTTTTTATAGGTGCACCGGGAATAGCCAAAGTAATTATTAAAGGAGCATTAGGACCGAAAAATACTGAATAAGAATCAACATCCTCTTTTATATAATTATCAATTTCTCTCCAAGAATAGTCTAATGTTGACGTTAAAGTTCTATTTGTTCTAAATGGATTAAAAAAGATAAATGCAAATATTATAAATGCAATAAAAATAACTAAAGTAAGTACAGCTTCTACGTGACCAAACCCTCTTTTTTTTATCAAACACATCAAAACAAAAAAAGCAAGGCAATTTATATAGGTTTTTACACAAAGATTAATGGATTCGTTAATAAAAGAAATAAAAAACAAAAAAGAACTTTCAGATCTTTCAGATTCTTTAGTTGAATCATGCTTAAAGAACTATCTTTCAAAAAATAAAATCGCATATACTAAAAATATAAAATCAAGAAAACTTATAGTAAAAGAAATACGTTCAGAGTTGAGGAGATATGCAGGACAATACAATCAGATAAGTTCAACAAAAAGAAAAAAACTCATCTCTTCAAATCAGATAGAAAAGCTTCTAAAGAGCCACAGTTCAACTCGAGAGCGTATAGAAGATTACGATTATATAAAAAGTATAATCAAAAAATTAAATCCTAAAAGCATTTTGGATTTGGGATGTGGACTCAATCCTCTGGCTATCGGAGAAAAAAACATAGTCTACTATGCTTATGATATAAAAAACGAAGACATTCAAACGGTTTCTGATTTTTTTGCAAAAAATAAAATAGAAGGATACGCGATACAAGGAGATATTACAATAATAAATGAATTTCCTAAAACAGATATTTGTTTAATCTTCAAAGTTTTGGACATCTTACCAGGAGACAGATATGAAAACTCAAAAAATATTCTCAATAAACTAAAATCAAAGAAGATACTCGTAAGTTTTGCTACAACAACATTATCTGGGAAAAAAATGAACTCTCCAAGGAGATTTTGGTTTGAAAAACTCCTGGATACAATGAAATTAAAATATACTTACGAAGAAAGATATAAAGAATCTTTTTATTTAATTGAGAACTTACAAAAATAATTTTGCTCCTGTGGCAACAAGAAAAGCAGTGATGGTCAGAATAAAAGAATGTTTGATTCCCGCTTTAATCGTTCCTTCAGAAAGTTTTCCAATAGCAAGCCCACTAAATATTCCTTGAATTAGTAGCATATATAATAATGGTCTCGCTAATTCTTCTGAACTTACAGCTTTTCCACTTCCAAGAACATCAATTCCTTCCAATGAAGACCCACTAGATCCTCCAAGGCTATCAAAATTTTGAGCATCGTCAGCTAATGGAATTATTTTGAATTGCATAATCAACATTATTCCAATAAATATAAAGAATATAATATAGCCCTGCACAATCAGGTTTGAAACAGAAGCATTTCTTTCTTTCTTTAATTTTTCAATTTGGTATATTGACGAAGCAACCGAATCCAGTATATCTTCTATTTTACCACCAGCAGCTTCGGCCTCTTTTACAAGAGTAATAGCTCTCTTTACAGCAACGCTACCGATATCACTTCCAAAAGTATCAAGAGCCTTACTCAAAGGTATTCCAATTGACAATTGATTCGCTAATTTAGTAATATTTTCAGTCAGAGATCCAAAGTTTTTGGTTCTCATATTCATAACGCTTTGACCAATAGGAGTGCCTCCTTTAACATTTTCAGCCAAGGCTCTTGTAAACTCAAGGAACTGCTCATTCTTTTCTTTTTCTTGTGTAGTCTCAAAAACAGTTGCTAAAACAAAAGGTAAAGCAACAACAGCAACAGCAATACCAATCAAAAAATAAAATAAATTTTCCCCTCTAAAAAAACCAATGTCTACTATGAGTATCAAAATTGAAAAAATTATTCCTATCCAATGTGCTCTTTTAAGAAATGTCATTCAATCTCCAAGGTATTTTTTAATAGGTTCGGAAAATCTCTCAAATCTCTAAGAATTGATTTAGGAGTAAATAACCAAACATCAACGCTAAAAGTATCAAAGATCTTTAAAGGTTTATCACCATAAGCTACAGATATTCTGAAGTATCTTTTTTTACCCGAAACATACATTTTCCTTATCAATCCAATTTGATTAATATTTTTATTTTTATCAGCAAGAATAAACAAGTCTATATCAGAATAATCTCTTTCATTCCATTTCTTTATATACTTTCCCAAATAACCATTAACTATTGAACCACCAATCCAAATTTTTCTAATTCTTTTATTACTCAATAATTTCTTACAAATCATTTTTGTCATGCTCAAAGCTTCTTTTTGATATTTCTTCTTTAGAAGATACTTGCTCTTTCCTTTACCAAAATAAGTCAATCTTTTATCGAACAGGTTATTTTTATTATCCATGTTAATACACCGGCTGCTTTAGATGCAGGAATGAAAGGAATAAAATATTTACTATAGCAACTATTCCAATAATAGTTATAGTTAATTGACTCGTGTTGAATCCAGTTTGTACTTTTGCAACAGCAATTACAACTAAAAGCATCAAAAGTATCATCGGAGTAGCAATTACTACACTGATATACAAATCCATAAATGTTTCAGCGGATTTTGTGGCTTTCTCTCTTTCAAGTCTATAATCTAAAAGAAGAGTATCTGCTCTTTTTTCAAAGAATTTTCTTATATCTCCTCCAGAATTTATTGTAACTCCAATTCCATTCAATAATTCTGATAACTTTTGGCTAGGTGTAGATAAAGAAACATTTCTCAAAGCAGAGCTTAAATCGTAACCATACAAGTTTGTTTGATTTAAAATTTTTCTAAACTCCTGGCCTGCAAATTCATATTCCTTACTAGTGGCTATAATTCTAAATATCTCAATAGGTTCTATACCAGTTCCAGAGATAGAACTCATATGAATAACTACGAAAGGAAGCTCTTGTTCTATCTTGTTTCCTAAAGCCTTCTTTTCAGCTTCAGGATAATTATACACTAAAATCCAAGTAAGTAAAGGAACTACAAATGATATCCAAGATAACTTGAAAAATCTCAGCAAATAATCTTCTTTATGTGCTATGAAACTTAATTCTAATAAGCTAATCTTAAAGAAAGTTAAAACACCAAGAATAGTAATTCCAGCAAAAATCGATAAGAGCACATTAAAAAATAAAATAGAAACATATGTTGCAGATAGTATGTTTATGTTGCTTCTTCTAACATTGAATTTTAAATTTTTAAAATGACCTTCATCAAGAAGTCTTTGTGAAAAAGATAAAAATAGTTTATTTGCAATTTTACCATAGATATTTGGTGTTTGAAAACCTACTATTTTCTTAGATTTTCGAGACTGTTCTTCCTTTACCTTTTTTAGAAGATGTTCATTTATGTTAAGTTCCTTAAGAAATTCTTCTTTACCTCTATCTAAAACAAGGACTTCAACTTCTTTTCTTATATGAATCTTTGCAAGACTAGACTCTGTATCAGTTTGATCAAGTTTTTTAATAAGACTGATGCTATCAAGAATTTTCGGAAGAGTGTCATTTAACAATAATATTCTTTTTGCGAGAGATTCCATTAGTTTAGAATATATTCTTTTTTCTTCAGGGGGTGCCTTTTCACACCATTCATAGAATCTGTTTAATTCGCGAATAATTGCAATCTCCGCTTCTATATTTTTTTTGAGTTGATCTATCATAGTGTCTCTCTGACCTTCCCTTGTAATCTCATCAATTCTTTTTTTGCTTGTCTAACTCCTTCAAAATTCTTTTTCTTAAATGCCTCATCAAGCTTATCAGCAACCTCGTTCATTGTGTGTAAAAGTTGAGCAATAAGAACAATATCTGCCTTTTCCATACCGACGCTGGAAGTTAAAAATAGTTTATATATGTTAACCTTGCTTTTGTATCGCAAGGTTAATCTTTAGAAAATATGTATTTTCTGTATATTGGTATTTTTCCAAGTTTTAAATTTTTTTTACTGCACACCAAATCTCTGGAGAACTTCTTGGGGATTTCTATAGTAATCAGTAACTATTTTTCTCACATCATCAAATACAAATATTCTCTTTTGATAAAGTGCATAAATCAATTTCGCTCTTTTCAGAAATTCTTGCTGAAGCTGTTGAATACTAATGCCGTATCTTACAGATATCTTTTCAAAAACTTTGCTTTCTTTCTTGAAATAAAATAAATCCTGCGCTGCATTCCAATTAAAAGGCGTATTTACTAATGCAGTCCCATCATCTTTTACATTTATTATCTCAACTATTTCTCTTAGTCTTCTAGTTTCTTTATTTTTTACAATTGCATGTGTCATAATCGCTACACAGTCCAGAGAATTAACTAAAGTAGGTGAAAGTTCAATAGGAGGTGTTTCTAATCTTTTTATCAAGGTATCTACAGAATCTGCGTGCATCGTACTTATAGACGGATGTCCAGAAGCCATTCCTTGAAAAAGAACAAATGCTTCTTTACCTCTAACTTCTCCAACAATCACATAGTTAGGGTTTTGTCTGAAAGAATTTTTCAATAAATCAAATAAATCAATCTCTCCAACTCCTCCAGTACCTATTGCCACTCTTGCAACAGCAGGAATCCAATTTTCTCTGGGCAAGTTCAGTTCTCGCGTATCTTCAATACTTACCACTCTTGATTCTGGAGGAATAAAAAAAGCAATAGCGTTTAGCAAAGTAGTTTTTCCAGAAGAAGTCCCTCCAGCAATAAATATATTGGCCTTATATTGAATAAGCATCCAAAAGTAGGCAAGCATTTCAGGACTCAACGTATTGAAAGCTACAAGTTGAACAGGAGTCCACGGAACTTTAGTGAATTTTCTTATAGTAAATGTAGGTCCTCTTGAAGTAATATCTTGAGTATATGTAGCATTTACACGGCTTCCATCAGGTAAAGATCCATCAAGTAAAGGTTCAGAATAAGAAACATATTTTCCAGATCTTTGAGCTAACTTTTCCACAAAACTTCCCAATTTTCCTATTTCTTTAAACTTCAAAGATGTTCTTATATTTCTATAAATTCTATGCACAATATAAATAGGGGTATTTGCCCCATTACACTCAATATCTTCGATAAAATAATCTCTCAAAAGAGGTTCAATTTCATTCAGGCCTACAAAATCTCTATATAGATAGTAAAATATCTTTTCATAGCTTTCATCTTTTATTTTCAAGTTTAATTCACTTATCAAAAATTTAGCAGTTTTATCAATATACTCCATTATTTTGTCATTTGTTTTTTCAGTAACTACATTAACATTAATCAGTTCAATCATAGCATCTTCGAGTCGCTTTATTACATTATTCTCGGTTTCATCAAGAATTGGCTCTTCTATTTCATAAACGAGCTCTCCAAGTTCAGAATCCCAGTAAATATGTGCATTCGCAAATGGTTGTATCAACGAATATCTTACATCTACTTTAGTTTTATCGCTTAATCTCGGTAGACTTGGAATTGGCGGACTCGGATTAATTTGTACATTTAACATACATTCACCTCATTCGTTAGGAGTGTTTTAGACATTTAAATCTATGGATAATTTTGGAGAAAGCATATCTCAAAATCGTCTTACAACTACTCTCCCTCGCTAAAAGAAATATTATACTTACCTTCACTTATTCCTTTATTTTCTATGAAGAACTTATAAGGTATAGAAACAGGAGTAAACTCTCTATATTCTTCTGCACCCTCAAATGTTAAATTGTGTTTATATCTTATTTCTAGTTTAATATCATAATCTACTCCAGCTAGTTTAGTAGTCACATTCACTCTTCCAATTTCTAGAGAAACTCCTGGTTCAGAATATCTTACTTTTGCACCTTGAAGCAAAAAACGAATAGAATCATTTTCAGCATCAATAGAGAAAATACCTTTATCAAGGGCCATATCTATTCTCCTCTTATTTCCAGGAGCATCAAGTAATTCATTAATTTTAGAATCGAATAAATTCAAAGAAGATAAAGTCTCCTCAACAATACTTCTATCTCTAAACTCTTTTATTTTAGGTGTTAAAATAGCTAAAGTCAAACCCATCAAAGATAATCCTATCAATGTGTATATCACCGTTTCAACCCAAACTTGCCCATTTTTACTTTTCATATTATTACATCTGTACTACAAGGAGTGAATTCAACAATATCTGCAACATCGCATGAATTTCCAGATTCAGTAATCGGAGATATTTCTGCCTTTTCATAATTACCATTAATCAGATAAGTTCTCTGGGCACCTATTCCATTTGGAAATATAATATCTTCATCAACTTCAAAACCCCCAATATTATGCAATTGCGAGAGCGCACCACCTAGAACATTCAATCCATCAAAAACTTCAAAGACATCAGAATTTCCGTTAGAATCTATCAAAGAAACTCTTGCTTTTTCTATTTCTGCCTTTGTAAGTTTTATAGAAAAAGCAGTTGCTTCTCCAGTATAAGATGTGGAAGTATGTTGCCCCACACAGTTATATTTACTATCTGCAAATTCTATTCCTCCAAGAACTGCAAGACAAGCTTTACTATTTCCAAGTTGGTCATTTACAAAAGGAATCACAAAAGAGAAGATTACTGCTGCCAGTCCAACTGTCAACACAAGTAAAAGAACTGTCGCAACAACAGGCGTAACTCCTCTTTTATTCATAGTATTCAATTGTAAAAATGCTTTTTATATGTTAACATTCCTTAAATAATGTTAATTATTAGAAAATCACTTAATTTTTATATCTCAACATTTATGTCAATAATTATCAAATATCAAGTATTAGATATCCACAAAAGTTACAGCGATTCCATCCATTTCTGGACAAGTATAAACTATTTTGTTATCTTCTTGTTGTGCAAGAAGCTTAGGAATTATTCTAAAATTATCTTGATTCACTACAACTCTATCTAAACAAGCATAAGAAGATTTTCCTTTCGTAATTGTTCCACCAACAAAAGGTTGATCACTCAAAGGCTCAATATTTACATTAGCATCATTTTGGTCATACTCTAATATTTGAACTCCATAAATTGGAGTATTTCCTATGTTGTCTATATCAACTGCAGAATAAAATTGTGGATTCTGAGGTGTGCTTGATGGCTTAGGACATTGTAAAGCATCTGCAACCACCTTTGCATTAAATTCAACTTGCCCACAAGATATAGAAACAGATCTATCTCCCTTTTGGGCACTTTCCGTCAAGAAATTCTTCGCCCAAAAGAATATTATAACTCCCAGAACGACCACAATAGCTATTAACAAAACTGTCGCAACAACAGGCGTAACTCCTCTCTTATTCATAAAGCGTAGAATATCTTACACTTTTTATATATTGACATTATGAGCAGGTTATTTTCTTTTTAACTATAGAATTAGGACAAAGCACAGGAGTGTTCTCAATCCACAATAATGGTTCAACGGTAATTTCTTGCATAACCGTTGGAGCTACAGCATAAGAATAGGTTTCACAAAATTTTTCTCCTGGTTTTAAAATCAAATCAAATTGATTACATGAAGAAATCATTCTATCATTCTCTGGATCATTTAATGTTGTTTTGAAAATTCTATCAACATCTCCTATTTTTATATAGGCAGCATCTATATTAAACAAACCTTTATTTGTAAACTCAATATTAATATTTGAAATTCCTTGAGACACAATTGAACAGCTAACGGAATCAATAACTAAATCTATATCTTGATAGCATTCAATTTTTTCAGGAGGTAAGTATAATTTTAGATAAAAAAATACTCCTGTAGATAAAGCAACAGCAATCGCTATCAAAATAACATAGCCTATCATAACGCTTTCGGCTCTTTTATTGAATTGCAACATATTTTTCTCCATCTTCCTCTTTAATAAGGACAAAATAAAAATTCTGCCCTGGTTTTAAATTAAACACATAGTCTACAGAATTTATTGTTATCGTTGCAACTACATTCGTTTGATCAAGAGGTTTAACTATCACAGGTGTCTGACTTGCAAGAACTACATTTACAGGAACAGAAATACTTCCTAAAGAAATCGCATGTAAATTGTTTATACTTTGATAATACATAGCAGAAACATCCATAGCATTTCCATATACAAAAACGACGTCTTCATCAGCAATATAGTCACTATAATTGTTTATCAATTCTGAAATAATTGCTTTTGTATTTTGTCCCCCACTTATAACTCCATAATCAAGGACTTTGCGAACTTCAAAATCTATTTCATCCGAGAGGTCATAAAAAGCCTCTGGTTCGTCTTTAAAAGTTATCTTATTTGCAAATCTAGTCAAAGTAAGCAAAATTCCAGTTAATATAATCGCAGCCACTAAGAAAACTTGTCCTCTCCTATTCATCACCATCAGTAAAATTAGTTAAAGAAGTTTTTAAATCAACCGAAGTCAATTACTCGTACAACTCCAACATTATAGAATTTATTTCAAGGTAAATCAACATATTTCTCGTAAACAATCATCCAAGAATTTTAAGTGTAGGCGGGGAGATAGCTTCGCGTCGCACAAAAGTTTTACCTTTTGCTTTTCTCAGTACTGCTTTCCCGCAAGCACCGACACTTCTGCTTAGGGCTGCTCCGATCAAGGCCTGACCCATTTCACAAGAGCACGGTCGAACAGGACAATACATCAACGTCCAGCGAAAGACTATTGTCCGTGCGCGTCACGCACTCCTTTAAGTTCACTTAAAGCCCACAGGTGTCACAGCGCAGGGCTAACGCGCCAACTTGCCTACGACAATTTGGCGTGTACAGGGTTTTTAAGATTATCTAAACTTCAACTTCAGAATCAGCCACTTGTTTCTTGATTTTATACATATCTTTACTGAGATATACTCGCTCTTCTTTAGTTTCATAATGTTTGGTCGGTTTAGTCATCCACATAAGAAATAGAACAAAAAGAACTATCGAAGAAACTCCAGTGTTAATCAAAAGTATATGTGTTACCTCTATCATGAAAACAAAACAAAAATTTCGAATATATAAAGATTATTGATAATAATTACATTTCCTTAATTACAGGAATTCCCAACAATTTCAAGGCATTTTTAAGAGTTTGTGCAAAGGCCTTTACAATTCTTAACCTAAATCCTTCCTCATCACTACCAATGACTTGACACGAATGGTAGAATTCATTGAAAGTTTGGGATAAATTATAAGCATAATTGGCAACTAAGTTTGGAAATACTTGATCGTAAGCTTTTTTTACAACTTCTGGGAAAGAAGAAATTTGCACAATAATTTTTTTCTCAGATTCGGATATATTAGTAAACTCAATTTTTTTCTCATTATTCTTCACTTTCTTTAGTATGCTATTAGCTCTTGCATAGCTGTACAATAAGTAAGGCCCAGTATCACCTTCAAAAGATATGAACTTATCTATATCAAATACTATATCGTGGTTTCTGTAATTCTTCAAGTCTCCATAAAATATAGCGGCAACAGCAATAGCTCTTGCTCTTTGATTAATTTCTTTTTCAGATAACTTCTCTCTTTTTTTTATCTCCTCTTTTGCAATAGATATAGTTTCATTTAATACATCTTCCATGAAAATAGTCCTTCCTTTTCTAGTAGCAAACTTTTTGCCATCTTGATCTAAGTATAAACCGTGGTCAACATGAAAACAGTCTTTAGACCAAGAGTGTCCCATTAGTTCAAGAATTTTGAATAATTGTTTGAAATGCAACTTTTGTTCTTGGCCAACTTCATAGAACATTTTAGATGGGTTGTATTTAGAATATCTCTCAATTGCAGCAGCTAAATCTCTAGTAACATAAAGTTTAGTTCCATCACTCTTTTCTATTAATGCAACCCCAAGATTATGTTTGTTTAAATCTACAATAAGGGCACCATCATCTCTCTGTAAAAGTTTCTTCTTCTCAAGTTCATTAAAAACAGATTTCATTTTCTGTTCATACATAGATTCTCCGGAAACAACACTAAATTTAATCCCTAATGTTTTGTATATTTGATTAAAATTTTTCAAACTAATATCTCTAAACAATTTCCATAATTTTAGAGCTTCCTTATTACCCACTTCCAATTTTTTGAACCAATCTCTTGCATCTTGTTCATATTCTTCTTTATTTCCTTCCACATATAACTTAAACATATATGGCATAGGATTTTTTCTTAAATCAGCTAAATTTCCAATTCTTTTATATCCCACAATCATCTTACCAAACTGAGTGCCCCAATCTCCTAAATAATTTATCTTAACAGGGCTATATCCATTAAACTCAGATATATGAGCAATTGAGTTTCCTATTATCGTAGATCTTAAATGTCCTATACCAAAAGGCTTAGCGATATTAGGGGAAGACATATCAATAACTATATTTTTTCCCTTGCCAGTATTGTTGCTTCCATAATTATTCTTCAATTTTTCAACTTTCTTCAAAACTTCAAGAGCAAGTTTCTTTTTATCTACAAAGAAATTAACATAAGGCCCAACAGCTTCTATCTTCTCAAATCCACTTTCATTTTTAAGCTTGAAAGCAATTTCCTTAGCGATTTCAACAGGATTTTTCTTCCAAATTTTAGCCAAAGCGAAACAAGGGAGTGCATAATCTCCTCGATTATTATCTTGTGGGACCCCTATCATTTTTTCTATTTCTTCCCAAGAAAGGCCTGTAATTTTTAACGCAGAGATTACTTCAAAACGCATCATTCACCAAAACACTTTTTATATTTAATCAACTTATAGTATTTAGTTAATAATTTTGTTTTAGAGGCATAAATCTCTAAATTCAAATCTTCATTCTTTACGGCTTCTTCAAGTGCACTACAAATGCCAATTTCTCCAATTCTAGTTTCATATCCTGCAGGAAAACTAATAGATATGTCAGGATATGCTATGATTTTATCTTTAATGATTTCTTTGCCAGCTATTCCATAAGCTTGTCCCCCAATTTCTAAGTTTATAGTAGCGTCCTTAGGAATATCTTTCATAATTGGATGTGTCTCTACATAAGTGGGAAAAGATTCTAAGCTTACAACTAAACCAGTAGCTTCGCTTACTCTCGATTTAGTTTCATCGAAAAAAATCACAATTCCTAAAATCAAAATAACCAATAGCATGGAAACAACAATCATTAATTTTGAAGCCATAGCCTTTAAAAAACTCGGTCCTTTTTAGCTTTTATGCCTCAGTAGCTCAGTCGGTAGAGCGCTTGTTTCGTAAGTAATCGAAAGAACAAAAGGTCGGGGGTTCAATTCCCTCCTGAGGCTTAACATAACTTTTTTAAAATCATCATTTATGGAAAAACCATGCATTTCATAAGAAAATACGGAATAATACTGAAAGGATTTCTATTAACTTTAATAATAGTAATTGCAAAAATATGGATTGACTTTTCAGAGATAGCATTTATTCAACTTAATCCAATAATATCCTCCTTTTTGGGAGGAGTTTTCTTTACAATAAGTATATTATTTGCAGGAGCAGTAGCAGACTACAAAGAGTCCGAAAAAATCCCTGGAGACATAGCAGTTTCTCTAAAGTCTTTAATGAATGACACTCTCTTGATTCAAAATGAAAAGAAAATAGCAAACTCATTAACCAATTTAAAAAAATCAATAAAGGAATTATTGAAAACAATAAATGCTGAATTAATAAAAAAGAGTTGGAGTTTAAAAGCAATAGATTTTCAACTTAACAAGATAAATTTTCTTCTTTCAGATTTATCTTCTTTAGGAGTTCAAATGGCTATTATTACAAGAATGCGTACAGAATTAACCACAATAGATCGATTGTCCCATAGAATTGATACTATTGAAGAAACAAGCTTCATTCCAGCAGCATATGGAATAGCAGAAACGGCAGTTCTATCAACAATCTTTTTACTATTGTTCATAAAAAATGAATGGGCTTATGGAGGAACAATTGTTGTAGGATTGGTTTCTCTTGTTCTAACAAGTTTAGTATTGTTAATTAAAGACATGGATAACCCATTTGAGTACGAAAATAATTCATATGCTGATGTAGATATGACCACACTCGCTAATTTAGAAAAATATTGGAATAATAATTAAGCAACTTCAGAAACTTCAAAACAATCAGCAAATTTTTCAGATCTAACTAATTCAGGATAAAAATAAGAAAAACTTCTATCTGAAGGATAAAGTAGAGCCAGTTCAAATCTTTTTTTGAGTTGAGAACCTCTTTCTATTTCGACATATCTTCTAATGTCTTCTTGTTCTTCGGTTAATAGTGTAACATTTGTACCTGAAGAAATCATTTTGACTCTTGCCAATTCATCTAAATCTTCAGATATTCCAGAATATTTTTCATCAACAAATCTATTCAGTAGTTTTACTTTGTGCAAAATTCTAATTTCTTTTCTAATCTCTCTATTAGATTCATTAAATTTTTTGCGTCTAGCTTCTCCACCAATTTTTTTTAAATGATATGGTAATTCTCTGAATGAGTTTCTATGGCCTGCTTCTCTTTTTAGACCATGACTCTCCTTAACAAGCAATTCTTCATTAGGCAATAAAATAGAAAAATCATTGCTTAAAATCAATTTATCTCTCAAATTTGGATTTTTAACTAATTCTACAATTGTTTGATAACCAAAATATTTTAAAATAGAACTTCCTAAAACTACATATCCTCTCAAATCTTCAGCAAGCCCAAGTATGAATCTACTTTCTGGATTAGCCAAGTCAAAGGTCATAAATAACGATAAATTTATTCCTTTATAACTATTTTTATTAATCAAATGTATATTTTCAAATATGAATCCTTAAATATAAAAGCATTTTTATCGTCACATGGCAAAAGAAGATCACAAATTAAGAATCGCTATAATTGCAGGAGCAACAGAAGCAATAAAATATCTCCAGCAAAATAAGAACTCTACACACGATGAAGCATTAAGACATGTAGCGAATAATACTAAAGAGATATTAGCTAGAATAGATGGAGATTAATTCTCAGAAAAATTAAGAAGCAAAAAACATTTCGAATCCTACATAAAATAGAAATGCGAGGGGTAGGATTCGAACCTACGAAGGCACTAAGCCACAAGATTACTTACATCTTGTTTAGCTACTCTCCCTAATGGAAAAGCGACATCTTAAGTCTTGCGCATTTAACCGCTTTGCTACCCTCGCACAAAGAAAAAACTAATTATAACTATTAAAAAGCTTTGTATCTCTAATTCATAACGAGGAGCTTCGCAATCATCAGATGAGAAAGCCCATAGCAGAAGAAATATCAGTTTAAATTATCTCCAAACAGCCAGAATCAATCCAGCAAGCATCAAATCAACTAACCAGTAAAGTCCATTCAACACAAAAAGATCCCAAGGTTTTCCGTCCCACAAAACACTATTTAATAGGGTGGTGCAAGCCAAAAATCCGAGCCAAATCCAGAAACCAAGAATGATTCCTTGAATAGCAACAGAGATCCCCAAAATATTAATAAAATTAGATAATATATAAGCAGTAATCAAATTCCCGATCAAATTTAGAATCATTGGTTTAGTCATACTTTTCTGTTTTGCCTTAGCTATTTCAGAGGCAGGTATCTTTGAAAGTTTTATCCAATGTTTTCCAAATAAAGGACCAAACCATAATAAACCAAGAGCAAATGAAATTAAAGTAACAACAAAAATAGCAAGTAAATTAATTTCCAAACCAAACATAAAAATCATAATCTATTTTCATTTATATACGTTGTGTTTTTTGCAAGAAATACAAACGCCAGTAACTTCTATTTGAAAGTGACATACATCTCCAGCTACAAAACTCTTAATAAAGTCTAATCTATTAATCTTTAAGTGTTCAATTTTACCACACATTTCACAAACAAAATGATTGTGGTTTAAGTTTTTGGAGGAATAGAGATTTTTTCTATCACATACATAAGAGTGTATTTTCCTATTCTTCTTCAAATCTCTCAAGAAACGATAGATTGTCGCAATTCCGATACTTTTGTCTTTTTCAGATATTTTATTAAATAAACTTTCAGCAGTAAAGAAGAATTTCATTCTATTAATCTCTTCATAGATTAGCTTTTTCTGTCTTGTTTCTCTTGTTTCAGCCATATTGCTATTGACAATCAAAATCAATAAGCTTTAAATAACTTATTTCTTAAGTAATAAAATGGATAATGTTTGGTTTTATACACTCGCAAGTGTATTGGCAGTAAGTTTAATCTCATTCATAGGAGTCATAACTCTATCAATAAATCAGAAGAAATTGAGCAAGATTCTTTTATATCTTGTAAGCTTTTCAGCAGGAGCTTTATTGGGAGATGTATTCATACACTTAATTCCAGAATTAATAGAAGAAAATCTATTCACACTTAATACTCCTTTCTATATTTTAGGAGGAATAGTAATTTTCTTTACAATAGAAAAAATAGTTCATTGGCAACATTGTCATATGCCTCAAACAAAAGAGCATACACATCCATTCGCAATAGTAAATTTAGTAGGAGACGGAGTTCATAATTTCATAGACGGGCTAATAATTGGAGCGAGCTATATAGTAAGTATTCCTGTAGGACTCGCTACAACAGTAGCCGTGATATTCCATGAAATACCTCAAGAAATAGGTGATTTCGCTGTCCTTTTACACGGTGGATTCTCAAAAGGAAAAGCGATACTTTTCAACTTCTTATCCGCAACAACTGCTGTAATAGGCGGAATAATCGCAATCATAGCATCTACAAAAGTTCCTCAAATCTCTGAAGCATTAATTCCAATAGCTATTGGAGGATTCATATACATAGCAGGAGCAGACCTCATACCAGAATTACACAAAAACTTCGAGACAAAAAAGTCTATATTTGAATTAATTGCATTCATCTTAGGAATATTAGTAATGGCTTTGTTGTTATTTTTAGAATAGTAAGTTATTTATCTCTGTATTTCATCAATATTTTATGAAGGAGCTCCTCCAGAAAGTTCGCGAGTTGGAACAATCAGAGGTAAATGATATAATTAATAAAAGATTAGATGAATTTACATCTTTTAAGAAAAAATCAGAGAATGAGTGGTTTTCAGAGTTATGTTTTTGTATTTTAGCTGCAAATGCTAAACAAGTAACAAGTGCAGCTATACAAAATCAGTTAAGTGCAGAAGGTTTCAGAACTCTATCTCAAGAAACACTTGCAAACCTCATAAAATTAAACAAACATAGATTCCATAATAATAAAGCGAAATACATAGTTAAAGCAAGACAATTTTCAAACATTAAATCGTTACTTCAAGAAATGCCTGAAATTCAAGCTCGCCAGTGGTTAGTAGAAAACATAGATGGTATCGGTATGAAAGAAGCGTCTCATTTTATTCGTAACACCGGAGGACAAAATTTGGCAATATTAGATAGGCATATTTTATCTGTTTTAGCAGAAAACAAGCTCATAACAAAACCAAAAACTCTTTCAACTCAAAAATATTTAGAAATAGAGAAAGTTTTCAATGATATAGCCAGCACATTAAGAATGACTTCGGCAAAACTGGATTTAATGTTCTGGTTTATTAAAAATAGTGAAATCGCAAAATAAACTATAATTTTAAAACATTTCCAAAGAACAAAGAATAGAAGCCATTATAATAAGATTAAACCTCAGATTAACAATATCATGATAATAAAAGATATATTTTTAATTTTTATTTTCTTGAGCCACAGTACTACTCAAGTAAGCTAAGAATGCAGGAATCAAAGGTAAAACACAAGGACTCAAGAAAGAAATTATTCCTCCTATAAATCCAATAAATATATTCAAATTATTACTAGAACCAAAATCCCTTACTCCTAAATTGTTCAAACATTGAGTAGTAAATGGAATATTAGTAATTTTACTTAGCTGTGATGTAAAAATTAATATTCCTAAAATTATCAACACGATACCAAATACGGTGTTTAGAAATCTCCTAGTTTTTCCATATTTACTTATCCAAGTTTGTGTTTTTTCCGTAAATAGGCCAACTAACAAGAAAGGCATTCCTAATCCCAAAGAATAAGAGATAAGAAGTACGAAAGCACTTCCAGGTTGGGTTACGGCGAGAGCGAGTATTGCTCCAAGAATCGCTCCAACACACGGACTCCAACCAACTGCAAAAGCTGCTCCAAATACAAGAGCAGTCAAATATTTCGAATCAAATTTTTTCTTAACTTGAATTTTATAATCTCTTTCTAAGAAAGAAGGTCTTATTAATCCAATAAGATACAAACCAAATAAGATAATTATCGTGCCTCCAATACGACCAAACCATTTTTGCACAGTAAAAGAACTTGAACTCAACACAGTTTGTAAGAGAACTCCTAAAAATGAAAATACTACAGAAAATCCTAAAACAAAAAACACACTACTAATAAATACAGACCAACTATTCCTTTTGAATTTTTTCTTATAGTTCATATAATTTTTATCTCTCATTAGATTCAACAAACCTTTCAATTCTTTCCATAGCCGTCCTTATTTTATTAAAATTCGTAGCAAAACTACATCTAATATATCCTTCTCCAAATGGACCGAATTCGGTTCCGGGAATTACTGCAACATATGAATCATTTAATAATTTTCTAGCAAAATCGCTACTGTTCATTCCAAATTTTTCTATATTAGGAAAAGCATAAAATGCTCCAGAAGGCATAACTGTTTTCATTCCTAAATCATTTAATGAATTAACAATAAACTTTCTTCTTTTATCATAATCTTTAACCATTGAGGCAATATATTTACTACTCAAATTCAAGGCTTTTATTCCCATCATTTGAGAGATATTGGGTGCAGATAGAGTAACATAATGATGACATTTGTTCATTTCAGAAATGAAATCTTTAGGTCCAGAGGCATATCCTAATCTAAAACCACACATAGCATAACTTTTTGAAAAAGTATGAAACGTAACCACTCTGTCTTTCATTCCATTAAAAGAAGCCATAGATATGTGTTTAGCATTATCATAAACAATATCTTCATATGCTTCATCTGAAAAAATAAGCAAATCTTTTTCAACGGCAATATCTGCAATCTCTTCCATTAACTTACGAGGCATTACATTTCCCGTAGGATTCGAAGGAGTGTTAAGTATCAGAACTTTTGTTTTTTTATCAATATGTCTTTTCAAGATATCCGGATTTAATGAAAAATTTTCTTCTTCTCTTAGAGGAACATAGACAGGAGTTGCACTAACTAAATCCATTGCTGGGACGTAGCCAACATATCCTGGACTTGGAACAAGAACTTGTTCTGTCGGATCAAGTGCTGTTAAAAATCCTGTAAAAATTCCCTCTTGGCTTCCAGAAGTTACAACAATTTCATCAATATCTGCATCAATATCATTAATTCTTTTCAATTTCTTAGAGATTGCTTCACGAAGTTCAATCATTCCCTGAGGCTCAGAATAGTGTGTTGCATTAGGTAATATTTTTTTAGCATAATCAAGTAAAGGTTTAGGAGTAATGAAATCAGGCTCTCCAGGTCCAAGAGATATAATTCTTTTATTTTCCGCAATTATCTTAGATATCTTTGGAAATTCTAACTCTGGAAGTTGTAAGTCTCTTTTTGAAATATGCACCATCTTTTCAAAAACAAATCATTATTGTTTTATATATCTTCTGAAGAATAATTTAATAAATTTTAATGTTTCTTTTTCTTAACATTTTTAATAGATTTATTTTTCTTACTCACAATAGCAATTAATTTTTCATTTAATTCTTTCTTTTCAACCACTTTTACAGGTTTGGGATTTCTTAATTGATAAGCAATCAACTTATCCAAAGCAGTTATTGCTTCATCAGGATAAGAGAAAACAGGCAAACCTCTTTCTCTTAAAGATCGAGAAAGTAAATCCGTAAATTCTCCTCCTGTAGAAACAACAATAATAGGCTTCTTAGATTTATTATGTGCTTCTGAAATAACTTCAACAATCTCAGTAGTGAGCAAAGGAGTTTGGTAAAGCGCTACAACAACTAAACCATCCACACCAGAATCAGATATGCAAGACTCTATTGCTTGACGATATCTTTCAGTCGTTGCATCTCCAAGTAAATCCAAAGGATTCCTTACATTCATATGTTCTGGTGCAAACTTTTTAATTTCCGCAGAGGTATTTGCAGAGAGAACTGCAAGTTTGATATGTTTTGAGGAAGCTATAGAATCAGTTGATAAAATACCATATCCTCCACCGTTAGTGATTATTTGTAATCTGTTATCTCCAAAATGAACTCCTTTTTCAACTAATACTGCTATGTGGAACATTTCTTCCAGAGAATTTGCCCTTATAGCGTTTGTTTGATCCAAAATTCCAAAAAAAACAGAGCTATCTCCAGCTAAAGAACCTGTGTGGGAAATCGTGGCTTGTTTACCTTCATCAGTTAATCCACCTTTCAAAACAATAACTGGTTTTTTCATGGTAACTTTTTTCAAAACATCAAAGAACTTTCCTCCATTTTTTATTCCTTCAACATACACACATACTACTTTTGTAGTCTCATCATTTTCCAAATATTCAAGTAAATCAGATTCATCTATTTGAGTTGCATTTCCATAGCTTACAAATTTAGAAAAATTGTATCCACTTGTAGAGGCCACATCAAGTATTGCCGAACCTATAGCTCCACTTTGACAAACAAAACTTATTCCTCCAGGTTTCGGTCTCGTTAATCTATATCTCGGCAAGAATAGAGTATCAAAATTATGATATGCGTCAAATATTCCTAAACAATTTACTCCAACACACTTCATACCATAAGCATATAATTTAGCTTTGAGCTTCTTTTCCAAATCAACATTTCCGATTTCTCCAAAACCAGCAGTAATTATTAACACATTTTTGATTTTCTTTTTTTTACATTCATCTATCACTCCTAAAACTAATTTAGCTGGAACGGCTATAACCACTAAATCAATAAAATCATCTATTTTTGATATTGAAGAATATGTTCGCAATCCTAAAAGATTGTTAGTTTCAGGATTTACTGGAAATATAAGTCCTCTAAATCCTCCATCAATAAGATTTTTTAGGATTACATGTCCCACTTTTGCAGGATTTCGACTAGCACCAATTATAGCAACACTTTGCGGTTTAAAGAAATCCTCTAAATCCATCACCATACTTACAAAAGCAAAAGGTTCTATTTAATCTTTTACTGATAGAAAATATTTATACATAAATATATAACAGATATATAATGGTCAAAGAATCAACAATTCTTCTCAATAAAGATATAATTGAAATGCTCAAAAAAGCAAAAGATAATCCTAATGAAACATATAATGAACTAATAAGAAAGCTTGTTTTACTTTATTTTAATGTAAGAAAAAGAGACCAGTACGATAAATTCCTTCATGAAATTCAAAAACACAAAATGAAGGAATTGTGGAATAATAAGGAAAACGAGATTTGGGAAAATGCTTAAATTTGGTTTAGTTATTTTAACTAATGTTCAATATACAGATACTTTTGAGACGAAAAAACGTCCTGTATTAGTTCTTTTTGAAGAACATGGGAATATAGTTTGTGCAGGTATTACAAGTAATCCAAAAATGGAAGGAATTTCCATCTTAAAAGTCGAAGGAGCATTATTAGATAGTGTAATAAAATTAAATTGTTTATTCACAATTCCAGAACAAGCAGTAGAAAAAGTTCTTTTCACACTTTCAAATGAAAAAAAGAAATTAATTAAAGAAGAATTATTCAAAAAATTAATATAACTCTCTAAAAAGAGAATCTGGATTTTCTAATAATTCTCTCAATGTCTTCAAAAAATCATTCGCAACAGCTCCATCAATTATTTGATGGTCAAATGTTAACGAAACAGGTAAAATCTTTGCATTCGACATCTTCTTCGTTTTATCATCATATACTACACGATCAAATATTCTCCCAGTGCCTAATATTGCAGATTCTCCTAGATTTATTATAGGAGTTCCGTAAGTCCCACCAATACTTCCATAATTAGTTATTGTAAATGTACTACCTTTAAGATCCATAATATCAATTGTTCTATCTTTACATTTATTTGCTAAATTAGTAATCTCTCGCGCAATTTCAGCAATACTCTTCTTTTCAACTATTTTCAAAACCGGAACCATTAATCCTGCTTCAGTTTGAACAGCTACGCCGATATTGTAATATTTCTTAACAATTATTGCATCTCCTTCCAGTGATGAATTCAATATAGTATGTTTCTGTAAAGCAGAAATAACAGCTTTAACTATGAACGGCATAAAAGTAAGTTTAATTCTCTCAAGTTCAAAACGTTCTTTTTCTCTATTTCTAATTTTCCAGAGTTTTGTCACATCAATATCTTCCATTGAAGTAACTTGAGCAGTCTGTGAGAGCGATTTAATCATATTCTGTGCAATGGTTTTTCTTATTCCCTTAAATGGAATTCTATCTATGTATCCAAATGTATCATATTTGCGTTGTACAACAATTCCAGCAGGCTTATTCTCGTTATTTTCTTTATTTTCTTCAAACAAATCAGACAATAATATTAAACCATTTTCACCACTTCCCTTTATAGAATTCAAATTAATTCCTTTTTCAGAAGCAAATTTTCTAACAGCTGGAGAGGCAAGAAATTTGCCTTCAACAGATTTTACAAATTCTCTTTTAACGGAAATATCATTTCTTTTCAAGATCTTATCTTCTTTTCGCACAGATATTTTTTCATTTACATCTCCGATAACACATAAGACACTCCCAACATTAACAACATCTCCTTTATTGAAGTTTATTTTTAAAATTTTTCCAGAAACTGGCGAAGGCAAATCAGCGACAGTCTTGTCAGTTTCAATTTTTACAATCATTTGATCAGATTTAACAGAATCTCCTTCATTAACAAGCCATTTAATTATAGTTGCTTCAGCAATTCCCTCTCCAATATCAGGTAAACGAAATTCAATCAATGTGCGCCTCCTGATGCGAACATAGGTAAGCTCGTAACATATTGATGTAAAAAAAATATCTATTTTTTAGTGCAATAACCATACATCTCCGTTTCAATCAAGAACTTTAAACTTATAAGGTTTTTTAAACAAAATCTACATGATAAAACAATGAAAAAGAGAGTGTTTATCTTATTCTTAATTCTTTTTTTACCTTTCACAAGTGCTATTCAATATATTTGTACAGAAGTTGGTCAAATTTCTTCAAATTCGGAAGAAATAGAGGAAGGTAAGATCAAATCTATATTTTCTACACCTTTGGGAATATGTGGTACAAATGAAAATGTAGTTCTTGGATGGATTGAGTCGCAAGTGTTCTTAGATTCAAAGATAGTCACACTAAAGCAACAAATGTTACGCTTGGAACCGAACTATCTTCAGAAAATAAGCGTATTAGCTATTCAACAATAGAAAATGGGTTAGTTCATCTAAAAATAAGTTCATCCGAAGAGATTTTAGAAGTTGGCGAATGTTCAGAAATGGATGGAATCGCTGTAATGATTAAAAGTGTAAACGCGGGCGTAGTAGAAATTTTAGTAGGGCTTGAAAAAATAATATTAAACACAAAAACCAATCCTTCAGAGATTGTAGCAATAAATTCTAAGAACTATGGTGTAGAAATATTATCTGGCTCGGCAATTCATTCATTAATCAAATTAAGTAAATGTAGTCTTGGAGATTTATCTGAATCTCAAGTTACTCAGCAAATTATATCAAACAATACCATTCAAAATAACACAACAACGAATTCAACAAATTCATCAGTTCAGAATTAAAATACAACTGCGCAAAATTCTTCAAAGCAATCTATAATTCAAACAACCATAAAATCAAATGGAAAGTATATTGGAGAGTCTTGTTCTTCAAGCAATGAATGTTCGACAAAAATTTGTAAAAATGAAGTCTGTGTGAAAAAAGAAGTTTTCAGAAAAATAATCGATTGGTTTAGCGATTTATTTTCATAAAATTATTTTCCTTTAGCATTTTTCATTACTTTTTCAACAGCATTGGCAATCTTCTCAACACTAGGAAGATAATAATCTTCATGTAATCTCAATGGAACTATCGTATCATAACCCGTAACTCTCTCAACTGGAGCTTCTAAAGAGTAAAATGCTTTTTCATTTATTCTAGATATTATTTCCGAAGCCAATCCAAGAGTCTTAGGAGCTTCTTGAACAATAACACATTTACCAGTTTTCTTGATACTTGAAATAATAGTCTCCGTGTCTAAAGGAGAAAGAGTTCTCAAATCTATCAATTCAATATCTACATCTTTAATTTGTTCAATTGTTTCTTTACAAGTTTTTATCCAAGCACCATAAGATATTAATGTTAAATCTCTTCCTTCTTTTATTACGTTAGCTTTTCCTAAAGGTATTGCATAACTTTCAGAAGGAACTTCTTCTTTAATTGCACGATAAATTTTTTTTGGTTCAAAAAATATAACGGTATCTGGATCTCGTATTGCCGAAGTCAAAAGTCCTTTTGCATCATATGGTCCAGAAGGAATAACCACTTTCAATCCAGGAGTATGTATGAAATAACTTTCAGGAGAATCTGAATGATGTTCCAATGCTTTTATACCTCCTCCAATTGGAGAGCGAACAACCATCGGAACACTAAATCTTCCTCGAGACCTATTTCTAATTCTCGAAGCATGTGAAACAAGTTGATCTATTGCCGGGAATGTAAATCCTTCAAATTGTATTTCACAAATCGGTTTTAGCCCAGCAACTGCCATTCCTATCGCGGTTCCAACAATTCCACTTTCTGCTAACGGAGAGTCCATAACTCTTTCATTTCCAAATTCTTTAGCAAGACCATCAGTAACTCTAAACACTCCTCCATCTTCTCCAACATCTTCTCCTATAATCACGACATCTTTGTCTCTTTTCATTTCTTGTTTCAAAGCTTCATTCAAAGCTTCAACCATATTTTTGTTGCTCATATTATCACCTCGGTTTTGCAAGATGAATAATTGAAAATTTCAATTTTCATATTCTTTTTTATTTGCATGCAGTCGCCTCTTGTAATTTATTAAACACATTAGTAAAGTTTCTAACAACAGAATCTTTAACTTCTTCCCAATTCAATTCCTTTCCAAGAATATCGCTCATATATACAGGTTCAACATCTGAAGAAGGAAAGCCACATTGATCAACAAAATGGAAATAATTTTCGTTCGGCCTATTAACATTAAGTGCGAATCCATGGTGTGTATACATTCCACTTCCAGACATTGCAACTTTTATTCCTTTTGTGCATAAAACTTTCGGATTTCCATCGCCCATATACCACGTAGCACGATATGGTTTATCAGTTGTGGGATTATGAGTATCTCTTCTCTCAACTTTTATTCCAAAATCATTAGATGTTCTAATCATTGTTTCTTCAAGCATCTTCATAAAATGCAATACTCCTCCATACACACCAATATTCATTATCGTATATCCAACAAGTTGTCCGGGTCCAAGATATGCTGTTCCTCCACCCCTATCACTTTGCACATATCCTATTCCATATTGTCCAACTTTTTCTGGGGTAACGTGGACTTTATTCCATTTCTCATTAGTTCCTAAGGTAATCACGGGATCATGTTCTGTAAGAATAAGGCAATCTCCAATAGTTCCAGTCATTCTTTGTCTAAAAAGATCTATCTGCTGAGAATATACTCTTTCATAATTTGTTCTACCCAGATCTAATAATTTAAAATCCAAACTCATACATCCTCAAGTTCTCCGACGACACCTGCATTTTTAGCTAAATGTTCAGAATTTCCAGAGACTTTAATAATCTGCTTATTTTCTTTTTTAGAGGCTTCTCTCTGTTCCTCAAGTTCTTCTGTCCTATCTTTATACAAATAATCAAACATCTCAGTAGGCATTTGTGGCTTTGCGTTTTCTGCGTTAGTAACAGCTCGCTCAATTTGCGCTTCACTTTCAGCTTTTATTTTTCCAATTAAAGCAGGGTTTAATATTTTCTCACTCAATAAATATTTTTCAAATCGAGGTATTGGATCTTTCTGCTCCCATTCTACAACCTCACTTTCAGGTCTGTATCTTTTTGCATCATCTGAAGTAGTATGATCAGCAAGTCTATAAGTGAAACATTCAATTAAAGTAGGGCCTTCGCCTTTTCTAGCTCTTGCAACAGCTTCAGTCATTGCTTTGTATACAGCAAAAACATCATTTCCATCAACTTGTATTCCTGGGAAACCATAAGCAATTGCTTTCTGGGCTATACTTTTAGAGGCAGTTTGTTCTTTAACAGGAACAGATATTGCCCACTGATTATTCTGGCACACAAACACACAAGGTGCTTTATACACTCCAGCAAAATTCATAGCTTCGTGAAAATCTCCTTCCGATGTAGCTCCATCGCCAAAATAAACTACTGAAATATTTTTCTGTTTTTTATGTTTAAATGCCATAGCAGCTCCAACAGCGTGAGGTAAGTGAGATCCAACAGTTATTGAAATGGGAAACATATTTATTTTTTCAGGAATTTGCATTCCTCTCTCATCTCCAGCCCAATATCTAAAAAGCATTTCAGGTAGAATGCCTCGAATCATAAATATTCCATTTTCTCTAAAAGCTGGGAAAATCCAATCTTCTTTTTCAAGAGCAAATGAGGTTCCTATTTGACAAGCCTCTTGCCCTCTCATAGGAGCATAAGTTCCAATTCTTCCTTGTCTTTGTAATTTCAACGCCTTATCATCAAAAGTCCGAGTTAAAACCATTGACTCATACATCTTTTTCATAACTTCATTAGAAATTTTCAAAGCATTCCCTTTATCGAAGTTTCCATTTTCATCAAGTATCTGTAAATAAGACACTTCAAATTTTTCTATAACTTCAAAAACCATCATCAATCCATAAAATTATACTCATAAACTTTATAAACATTCATGAAATGTCTAAATTATGGAAAGAAATTATATCTTTGTTTTTCAAAGATCTCAAAGTGATTTACTTCCTCCCAGGTTTCGTAACTTGGCAGGCGAATTAGATTGTAACGGAATATACAATCCTATTTTAAGTCATCCTAAAGCAGACTGGAATAAAATAAGAGTCTCTTTTTCTGGAAAAGAACAGGACTTAGATATAGTAAGACGTATTTTCGAAGAATTCGGATATGACAAGTTACTTCCCTAAAGCCCACTTTTTAAGATTCTCATATGAAGTAGAACCACAAATAAACTTCTTTGAAACATCATTATAAAAGAAAGGAACTCCCCCACACTTTCCTTTATCAGCTTTCACAAGTTTTTTAGCATTAACAGAACTATGCCAAGTTTCAAGTCTGTCTACCTTAACTTTTTCTTCTTTCTCAAGCTTCTCTATAAGTGGCACCATCTCATGACAATGAACACATTCAGTTCCATAAAACATAAACAAAGCCATAAACCTTTTAATTAACTAAGATATTTAAACTTTTTACTGAAAGCAAATATATTTAACAACATTACAACTATAACGGTCATGAAAATAGAAGTTCTTGATGCTCATGAGTCGAACAAATTCATAGACAAATTCGCTTCAACTCCAGAATCGCAACTTGTAAAAAGATCATCAGACATCACCATAAAAGCACCTCTTGTTCTTAAGATAGTTTCGGAAGAAGTCATTCATAAAACTGAAATTGGAGGAGTCAGAATAGTCCAGCATAATTCAGAAATCACCGAGAGTTTTAATGATTTAATAACTACAGCAAAGAAACATAAAATATCAATAAAAGGAATACTTGCACAGGAATTTGTTCAAGGACAGCAAATAATAATTGGATTAAAGAAAGATGAAACCTTTGGGCATATAATAGCAGTAGGTATTGGAGGGATATTTACAGAACTATTCAAAGATGTTTCAATAAGAAAATGTCCCATAGATGTAAAAGAAGCTCAAAGAATGCTTAATGACTTGAAAGCTCATAAAATATTTGAAGGTTTTAGAAACATAAATGTTAATGTAGGTATTTTGAAAGAAGCGTTAGTTAACATATCAAAAATTTCTCAAAAGCACCATAATATAAAAGAGATGGATATAAATCCATTTATACTTAACGAAAAAGAAGGAAAAGCAGTTGATGTTAGAATAGTCTTAGAAAAATAATTATTCGTTACGCCAATAAACAAAAGACTTGTAACTCATATATCCACTCACCAGCAATATTATAAATGAAATCCATTCAGGTACAACAAAGTTTTCTATTTGGTGAGTCCATCCACTTATGACTATCAAAATATAGACTAAAAAAATTATAGTAAATAGCACAGAAGATACAAAAAAATATTTTTTAGAGACCATTAGAATTTAAGCTTAGAAACTGATTGAAAATCCTTCCAAGCAGTCTCAACCATCTGATTCATTGACTTAGCAAAATAATCACTTGACAGCCAAACACCTACATCATAGTTAGGATGAACTGTTTTGTCATCTAAAAGAAGAAACATCATCTGTTCTCCATCAACTATTGCAAATCTCCCGTAAGGTTTGTCCAAATGCCTTACATCTGCTATTCTCGACAAATCTTTGGCGTATTTCATATTCTCTAGAGTAATTGGCGCAGCCACCTTTAAAGAAATTCCTCTCTTTTTTGCCTTTTCAAGTGTAGGCATCAAAGATTCAAATTTTCTATTCAATCCATCAGAAGTGGTTATAATAACAGCTTGTTTTTTAGCGTTCTTTAACATCATATCTAAATGATTGTAAATATTCTGTCTTCCCTTTATACTTCCAGACAAATCAGAAGGTTCAACATATTTGATACCATTTTCATACAAACTTGTTAATTCTTTAACTAATTCTCCTTCGCGAATATCTTCTAAATGCCTCGTTTTTTCTTGAGCAGTGTTCATCATATGTTTCTTAACTCTGTCTATAACTTCTTCCGGTTTCAGTGCAAGAAACTTTATAGGTTTTCCAAGTTTCATTACAACAAACCCTTTCTTTTCAAGAGTTTCAAGAATATCATAAGTTCTCGATCTTGGAACATCTGATATCGTGCTTAATTCTCCAGCAGTAGAAACTCCTCGCGAAAGCAAAGAAGTCCATATCTTGACTTCATAAAGATTTAAATCAAAAATTTTTCTTAACCTGCTTAGAAACTCTCCGTTAACAATCATATATTGGGAAAAAGCTTGCGACTATTTAAATCTTTTCTGAATTTTATCATTTAAAAGTTAAATCCAATTTTTTCATTCTTTATTTCAAAGAAAATAAAATCTTTCCCTTTATCGTCGCTAATTTTGCTTTTTTTAGCCCCGACTCTTTTCGATATAAAATTTTCATAATTGAATAACATTTGTCTCAATTTACCACTCACGAATAATTCTAAATTAATTCTTTCTTCTTTTTTCATATTTCTCTCTTTTCTAATAGATTGTATCTTTCTTGCAATCTCGCGAGCAAAACCCTCTGCCTCAAGTTCAGAAGTTATCTCTGTGTCTAGAGTAACAGTCTCTTCATTTCCAAATTCAAAATCAAGTGTTTTAATATTGAGTTGTTTAATTATCAATTCTTTTAATTCATTGTTCAATTTTAAATTTGTTTTTATCAATGCTGAACCTAACGGCCATCGTAGTCCAATCTTTGATTTATCTCTTTCAGCTAATCCTCTTTCTACTATTTTTAGGGCAAAACCAAAACTTTCTTCCAAATTCAAATTTATTTTTTTCTTATCAATTTCTGGCCATGATGAAAAATGGACTGATTCTTTATTAAATTCTGAATAAATTATTTCAGAAATATTTGGAGCATAAGGAGCCAACATTTTAGCTATATTTCTCATTATCTCTGCAATTATTTTTTTTACTTCTTTATCTTCTCTATCTCTTATTATTTTAATATAAGTCTTAGAAAAGTCATTTACAATAAATTCCATTAAAGGATTTATAGCTCTCTCAATCTGATAATTTTCCAAATTTTTAGTCACAATTTCAATCGTAGAATTTAATCGTGAAATTATCCATTCATCTTCTATTCTTTTTTCTGTTTTTTCAGTATTGTTTAATTCTTTATAGAATTGATTAAGATTAACTAAAGTGTTCATAAAGGGCATAATTTCCCTCTTGGTAGTTTCAATTCCAAATTTCTTAGAATTTCCTATTTCAACAGTGCAAAATTGTAGTCTTGTTGCATCTACTCCTAAAGTATCTAACACAAGATCATGATCAAGAACGTTTCCTTTACTCTTGCTCATCTTTTCTCCTTTTTCATCAACTATATGTCCAGCACATATAACATTCTTGTAAGCAATATCATCAAATAAGATAACCGCTAAAACATGAAGTGTATAAAACCACCCTCTTGTCTGATCAATCGCTTCAGATATATAGTCATAAGGAAATCTTTTCTTAAAATATTCTTTATTTTCAAAAGGATAATGAAATTGTGCAAAACTCGCAGATCCAGAATCATACCAGCAATCTATTACATCTGGGAGTCTTCTCATCTCTTTCTTACATTTATCACATTTGAATAATATATTATCTATCCAAGGTTTATGTAAATCAATTTCTTCTTCTTTTAGTTTTTTAGTAGACTTCTCTTTTAATTCTTTAATACTTCCGATAACTGTCTCTTCTCCACAAGAGCATTTCCATATCGGCAAAGGAGTGCCCCAGAATTTCTTTCTGGATAATGCCCAGTCCTTTACATTTTTAAGCCACTCTCCAAATCTTCCATCTTTTATGTATTTGGGTGTCCAATTTATTTTTTTATTTAATTCTATCAATCTTTCTTTGTATTTTGTAACTTTGATAAACCAAGATTTTATTGCATAATACATTAAAGGAGTATCGCATCTCCAACAGAACGGATATTCATGTTCATATTTTATTTTTTTAAATAAACTTCCTTCCGTTTTTAATCTGATTATTATCGGTAGATCAGTATCTTTAATGAACATATCTTTGTAGTCTTTTACTTCATACGTGAATTTACCATTTTCATCAACTGGTTGTACAAATGGCAAGTTTTCTTTTTTACAAGCTTCGTAATCTACTTCTCCAAAAGCAGGAGCCATATGTACAAGACCAGTTCCATCAGTTTCTGTAACAAAATTTCCCTCAATTATTCTAAAAGCGTCTAAATCTTTAAAATAATTAAATAAAGGTTCATACTTTATTCCAACTAATTTACTCCCCTTAACCGTTTTTATAATTTTAGCATCCGGAAAATTTTCTTTAGTAAGCTCTTTAGCAATTATGAATATATTTCCAGTTTCTTTATCTTGGACATAATTATAATCTATTTTTGCATTTACTGCAATTCCTACATTTGAAGGTAATGTCCAAGGAGTAGTTGTAAAAACTAAAAGATATTCATCTTTCTTATTTTTTATTTTGAACTTAACTATTATTGAATCATCTTTTACATTCTTGTATCCTTGTGCGACTTCGTGGCTTGAAAGAGGAGTTTGACATCTTGGACAGAAAGGAACAACTTTATGAGATTCATACAAGTCTTTCTTATTATAGAGTTGTTTAAGAGACCACCATACACTCTCTATGTAATTATTATCTAGTGTTTCATAAGGTTTTTCTAAATCAACTTCATAATCTAATCTCGCTGTTGATTTATTCCAAGCTTCTATATAAGAGAAAACGCTTTTCTTACATTCTTGTATGAAATTTGATTCTCCAAAAGTTAAAATGTCTTTCTTGCTGTTTAATTTGAGTTTCTTTTCTATCTGAACTTCAACCGGTAGTCCATGGCAATCCCAACCAGCTTTTCTTGGAACATTAAATCCCTGCATATATCTAAATTTATTAATTATATCTTTGTAAGTTCTAACCTCAAGATGATGTAATGCAGGAGGAGCATTAGCAGTAGGAGGTCCCTCCAAAAAACTGAACAATTTCTTTCTTTTAACATTATCAGAAACTCTTTTTGCAATATCTCTTTTAGTCAATTTTTCAGAGGCTTTTCTTTCAATTTCCTTAAAATCATACATATTATTTCTATCCTCAAATAATCTATCATATGGTCTTTTTTAAAATATATGGTTTATCGTTTTCTTTCAACAGCCCATCTTTTGTCAAATCTTTTGATAACGCTAATAAATGAAACTATGCAAACAAAACCCGTTGTTTTAGTTAATACCTCATCATAAAATGAAAAAAAAGTCATAAGAATAAAACTAACAAAAAAAAGCAATTTAATATACTTATGACCTTCAATAAGTTCATCTCTGGCAAGCCACGAAATCAAAAACCCTATGGGAATAGATAAAAGAATTATTATTAAGTCTATCATTTATTCAACCAAAAATTCTTCATTCTCACATGCTTCATTTAGAATATCATTTGACTGAATTATCCCAATCAATTTATTAGCACTATCTACCACTGGTAAGACATTTATGTTATTCTTTCTCATTATATCAATAGCATTCTGGACATTCTCCATCTTTTTTATCGTTATCACCCTTTTTGTCATCGCTGTAGAGAACATAACATTCTGTCCAAAATATTTCGCCAAATCTTGAAGAGTTATAAGCCCCAGAATTTTATCTTTTTCAATATAAATCAGAGTTTTAATATTATTTTTAGTCATTATTTTTGCAGCATCATAAAGATTAATATCTTTTGAAATAACAACTGGCTTCTTCATCACTTCAGATATTTTCATATCAAGCAAAAACAACGCACGTTTATAATACTTATCTAAAAAATAATACTCTTCATTACTTTGTTAGTTGTTTTTTAGATTTTTGTAGTTTCGAACAGATTCTTAATAAACAGTTTATGTCGATCATCCAAAATCGAGCACCATTCAAACCACATACTTTAGCTTGTAGTGGTGCATTGATTTTTTGATGTGAGAAACTATCAATATCAAATAATTTTTGCTTTTATTATAACTACTTCCTCTAAGGGTCTATCTTCAGAATCCGTAGAAATTTGGGCTATCTCATCCACGACATTCATTCCAGAAACAACTTTTCCAAAAACGGGATGTTTACCATCCAAAAATCTATTATCTACAAGATTTATGAAAAATTGACTTCCCCCAGTATTTTTTCCAGCATTAGCCATAGATATTGTTCCCCTATCATTTCTATCCAAATCAGTTCCAGTAAATTCATCCTTTATGGAATAACCTGGACTACCCCTACCCGTTCCAGTAGGATCTCCTCCCTGAATCATAAAACCATTAATAATTCTGTGAAATATAACTCCATCGTAAAATCCATCTTTAGCAAGTTTAACAAAGTTTCCAGCAGTAATAGGCATCTCGCCAGTATACAATTCAAGAACAATATTTCCTTTGTTCGTTTCAAGTTCAACCTTAATATGTTTGGACACCATTAAATTAAATGCAATGATTGCAATAACGATTACAATTGAGCCTATTAAAATCTTTTTCTTATACATCTCCATAGAAAAAGTAATCTATTAATAAATCTTATTTCTTAGCAATTTTCCACATAATATCAAAATATTTCTTATATCCTTGTGCAAATTCTTCCTGTTCTACAACGATTGCAAACGGATTTTTACCCCACATAATCATAGCAACAGAATCTCCATAAATATTTATTACCACGGGATTCGCGTATTTTTCTGGCAAATATCTTGTATCAGCAAGTATTTTTGGTCGTATAATTTTATCAGAAGTAATAATTCTTACTCTCACTTTTTTTTCTTTTCTACGTTCATTGAACCACTTAAAATAATAAGGCATTGTGTTATATGCATCTCTAGTGGCTCCTAAAACTAGAACTTCTTCATAATTCAGTTGATTTTCAAATACAATTTTCAGGCCATTCTTTCCCCTATAAAAGTTAGTCTGTTCTTTTTTCTTTGTTAATTTGAATTTTCCATATAATTCTTCAATCTTAGGTAAAAGGATACTCTTTTTCTCCTCAATAATATCTAAAATATGTTTAGGGTCATTTGCAGTAAATATTCTTCTATTATTTTCAAGAATATAACTAACCAATCCTTTCTGTATTAGAGTTTCTGTAACATCATAAATGGTTCTTCTATGAAGTCCTGTTTTACGGGAAATTTTACCTGCAAGGCTCGGACCCAAATCTATCAAGGATAAGTAAACTTTACTTTCATTATCTGTTAATCCGGCATCTCGTAAATCCACAAAATTCCATAATTTAGATAGTTTTAATACTTTCTATTGTGGTGAAGAATATCACCTCTTAATTTCATTAACAGTTCTTTCTCAAATATATTAACAAACACAATGGAGGAAAACTAAACTGTCAGAACAAATCGAAAGGCAACTGATTGAATTGATTGCTACAGACAGAACAGATATTCCAATATCAAGTATGTCTGGTAAACTCAAAAGAATGAAGCCAAAAATGGCTGTAGCCATAGACTTCGAAGGTTGTTCTTCTTATCAAGGAGAGCGAGTTTACGCGCGCATTGAACATGAAGAAAAAGAAAAAGCTCGTGGAATGCGTGAAGGCGTGGATGAATTTGCAAAAAAATTCCCTCAATATGGAAAAATTCTTAACGGAATAATTGAAGAAAAACGTGTCGAACGTGAAACTCATCTTTATTTCGGAGTACAAGAAGGTCGTAGATTAACAGCCGATGATTACATGGGCGTTATGAGAGATCTTGGATTCACAGAATCAACAGCAAGAAGTCTTTATCCCGAACTAATGGATATCAGTCGTAATCTTTCAAGGCAAAGAAACGAAGAAAGAAGTATCTTAATTGGTTAAGAAAGATCATCAGAGCTTCTTTTTATCTTAAAAAATTGATATTTTTATAGGTTAAAGAAAGATTTTCAAATTCATCATTTTTTTATTTTTCCAGTAAGTTTTTAAAATCATCTTCATTATTTTGGATATGCCCGAAAATTCTCCATTAGCCCTTGAAAGTTTAGTAAGAGAAGAGAAGCTACGCAGGTGGAAAAATATAGTTTTTGTGTCTATTATTGTAACTTGTTTTGCTCTGATAACATTGATTAGTTTTACATTTTATCAATCTATAAATGAGAGAGAATCATCCCAAATTAATCCCGAAAATTATAATTCTGAGAATACAATTCCTACTCCCACAAACATAAACACTCAAAGTCCATTACCAAGCCAACCAAATCCACAATCACCCTCAGCATCATCAAGCACAAGAAATTCTGCTCGCTCTGGTGGTGGAGGCGGAGATGGTGGCGGTGGTGGTAATGGAGCAACTGCTTCTCCAACTTGCACATCAATAGCAGAAACATGTAATAATGTAGACGATAATTGCAATGGTTTTATAGATGAAAATCTTCTTTGCAACGATCAAATAATCTTTCAATCAGGCCAAACAGTAGTAACTTTAGCAAATGTAAATGATAACATTTATTTAAAAGAAATAGAAAATCAAAATGGAGTAATTGAGTTTGATTATCTTAATGAAGTTCCTTTATGGAGGTTAACATTTATAAATGGAAATCAGGAAACTTCTTTAAAACCCTCAGATTTTTCAAGGTTTATATATGAATTTGATTCCGATAATTTAATATTGGGATGGACTGGTCAAACAATTATTCCAGAATATGGTCCTACTTACCCTCTAAGCGTGGCTGTGTCAATAGGGCTGGGCAATCAATTGCAAAATGATGAAGGAGTCGGATTTTATATAGGGGTTGATAACGAAGCTCAACAAGCTTTATATTCAGTCCAATTTCCAAATTTAATAATAAAACCTATCGGAGACCCAGCCAAGAATGTATTATTTGATCCAATTGCAACAGGAGCTTTAGCAAGACCTTTTACTGACCCATCCAAAGTAAAGATCAGAAGAAGCCCCACAACAGAAACTGCCATGCAATTTCTATCATTTTATAATTATGAAGAAAATAGACAATTGTATCTTCAGACACTGGATTCAGAAGGCTATTCAAAAGATTTTGTCACAATAACCTCTCCAAATAGTAATGCTATTTTTGGATTAGTACAATACCCTGAAAATAATATAATTCCCGGGGTAGATTACGGTACGACTCACCTAGTTTACAGAGTCGAGATTTCAGTATTAAATGGAAACTGGTTTGATGCAGCAAAAAAATATAGAATGTGGGCTTTGAATCAACCTTGGGCTTCCAGAGGACCAATAGAATTTTCTAGTGAATTTTCCCAGACACTAAAAAATTCAAAATTATTTACTCTGCAACAGCCTTCACCATTGACTTCAAACTCTTTTGATCTAATGAAAGAAGAAGGTCTTCGTATAAAAAACTTCTTTAACTTAGGAAACAACGAGAATATTCTTCTTTGGTATCTTTGGCATACAAATGATTTTGATCATGACCTACCCACACCACCAAGTATGAGGGATGGCGTTATTAATGCATTGACGAGCGCACAAGGGTCAGGTCTTGTAGTTATTCCTTATCTTTTGGCACATTTATGGGCAGTTGATACTTCGCAGTATTTATCCAATAATATAGCAAACTTGATTCCACTGGATATTTATGGACAATCAATGTTTGTATCCCTGCCAACACCACCAAATCAACTACATACAGAGATAGATCCAACTTTAATTCAGTCTCAAAATTTAATTAAGAATGTAATCTTAGATATTGTAAATATAGGGTTTAACGAAGGGTTTTATTGGGATGTTTGGAGTGGTTTTCTTTCGGAGAGAGATTATTCGCCAGAACATAATCACCCATTAGGAGGGGGAAAATACTGGGCAAAAGGTAGAATTTTAATCAGCGAACAAGTAAAGAGCGCAGTAAAACAAATAAATCCTGACTTTTTTTTAACTTCCGAGCATTTTCAAGAATTTATGATTAGTAATTTTGAAATGAGTTATACACAGTCAGCATCAAACTTATTGATTGACGGAATTCTGCCAATTCCTGCGTGGCAGTCAGTTTACCACGATTATACCATGGGAACAGATTTAAGCATAGTCCAACCACCAATTCAGACGGAAGAATGGAAGAAGCTAGTAAGAAGTATGCAGGCTTATCTATTTCACATGGGAAATCTTGTAGCATATAATAATTGGGGTGTGGGAGATTACTTTATAATCGGAACCTCAACAGATTCGCTAATTACAAACGATCAATTAGATGTTCTAAACTTTGTAAATGTTCTTGTTGGGTCCTTTTCCAATACAAAGAAATATCAAAGATTCGGCGAGAGATTAAGACCACTACCTCAATCAGGAGAGTATCTTTTAGAGAGAAATCAGTTGACTATAAGTAACCTTCCATCAATCAATCTCCCTAATGTCCAAGGATCTGTATGGAAGGCAAACGACGGAGTTATCGGGATAATATTAACAAATAGCGAAACAATCTCAGAAACAACGACAATTCAAATAAACTATGAAGATTACGCGCTAGCTGGAGAGTACATTTTATATGAAAATATTGCAGGAACAAGAACAGTATTAAATCCTTCAATAACAACAGACTTTGCTCTTCCAGTTACAATGGAGTCAAATTCATTAAAATTATATGAATTAGTCCCCATCTCTCAACCACAATTATCTCCTCAAGTAGATAGAATATTCAGTAATGCATTAATTCTCATATTTTCTTTATTAGTTATATTACTCGCGATATTGATAATCGTGCTAAAAAAGATAAACAAAAATAGCGTCAGTAATAAATTTAAAATTCACAAATAAAATTAACAGACAGGTTTATCATTTCTTATAACATATTTTTGATGGTATTCTTCAGCCTTACAATAAATTCCTGCTTTTTCAATAGCTGTAGCAATAGTTCTTGAACGCTTTTTCTGTTCCTCTCTCAATGACTCTTCAGCTTCTTTTTTCTGTTTGGTATTCGTATAGAATATAACACTTCTATACTGAGTTCCAACATCCGGACCCTGTCGGTTCATCTGAGTAGGGTCATGAATTCTCCAAAAAAGATCAATGATTTTTTTGAATCTCGTAAGTGATTCATCATAAGTGACTTTTACCACTTCAGCATGTCCAGTTTCATTTGAACACACTTGCTCATATGTCGCATCTTTAACAAAACCCCCAGCATATCCAACTTCAGTCGCAACAACTCCTGCGATTGTTCGGAAAGCTTCTTCAACTCCCCAAAAGCAACCAGCTCCCAAGTATACAACCGATAGTTTAGATTTATTTTTTCTTTTCTTTGTTGATTTTTTAATTATTTTCTTCATTGTTTATACATAAACTTATCAATATCTTTCTGAGTCACTTTTTTACGATTCATTTGATGCTCTTTCAAAAAAGCATTAATTTTATCAATAGCTATCTGTTTCAATTCCCCAGAAGTCATTTCTCCAGATTTGTATTTTCTATATATTTTGGCAAGTTCATCATCATTAGGTTCAAAGAAATACTTTAGATATTGATAAGAAATATCTACATCTGGATTTCCGCCATGTCTTCTATGCTCTTCTAAAGTATCTTTTCCTCCAGAAAAAGCATATTTTTTTATTTTCATCTCAACATCTTTTTGAGAATCAGTTGTAAATATCGTTCCAATTTCTTTAGAAGAACTCATCTTTCCTTCTACTCCTTGCAAAGGTGGTAAAAATGTGCATTGAATAGAAGCAGGTTTTGGATATCCTAATTTAGGTAGAATATCTCGCGTCAATCTAAAATGAGGGTCTTGGTCAATTGCATGAGGAATCAAGCAAGGCATCTTCTTATTCTTTAAAACCGAAGGCAAGTAAGCAGGAACTGCCTGCATAGAAGTATAAAATATCCAACCAATATTTGAACTCTCATCTATACCAAAAGATGATTTAACCATAGAAAAAGTAATTTTCTTAGCAACTTTACAAGCTTCTTTATACATTAAATTCGCATGTTGAGTGTCTACCAAAAAATGCGTCTTTTTAGGGTCAAATCCCAAAGCTATAATATCCACAATGTTGTCTTTCAGGTATTCTTGAGTTTTCTCAAAGGTTAAATCAGTTTTAATCAGAAATTTTTCTTCATCAGGAAACTGAATCCACACATCAACATCAAAGACCTTTTGAAGCCATTGAGTTATTACAAAAGGCATTAAATGTCCAAGATGCATTGGACCAGACGGAGCTCTTCCAGTATACAGAAAGAATTTATTTCCTTTTTCATATTGATCTAAAAGCCAGTTCAAATCACGATGCGCAAAATAAATGCCTCTTCTAATCATAAAATGACTGTCTCCTGCCATTTTCTCAAGTCTTTTCAATAAGGAATTATCTATTTTTTGCACACCGAATTCTTCTACAATTCGTTCATAATCAATTTCTCCAGAAACTTCCCAAGGAGTAATAACTCTTTTTTCCATAATAATTATAATAAAATACGCGAATATAAATCTTTACTTAATTAAATAAGATTTTTATACTAATCAGAATATCATATTAAGAAAAGATGGTTTATGACTTTGTTGTGATGGCTGCTACGGGCATGCAAGGACGCATAGTAACTCGCGACCTATTAGAAAATGGATATTCTGTGTTATTGTGTGGAAGAGATAAAAAAAGAGTACAACATTTGCTTACAAAATATAAAAAAACTGCTTTTGAGCACGTTGACGCGAGAAATATAGACCACATGATAAAAATATTCAAAAATTCTGGAGCGAAAGTAATTGTAAACTGCATAGAGGGAGACTGGAACTTAAATGTCTTAAAAGCAGCCATAAAAGCAGAGATGCATTCTCTGGATTTAGGATCTGAAATACCGATGACAAGAGACCAATTTGATTTAAATAATACTCTAAAAAATAAAAATCTTATTCATATTACTGGTTGTGGTTCGGTTCCAGGAATCGGAAATGTCATGCTTAATCATGCAGCAACAAAGTTCGATTCATTACATTCCATAGAATTAGGTTTTGCATGGAACTCAAATATAAAAAAATTTGTAGTTCCATTTTCAATAAACAGTATTATAGATGAATTTACAGAGCCAGCAACAAATATTAAAGATGGAAAATTCACTAAGTTAAGACCATTAGACACTTTAATAAAAAAGCGCGAATCATTTGTAGGAAAACAAGACTGCATGTTTGTGCGCCACCCCGAAACTTATACATTCTACAAATATTTTAAACACAAAGGGCTAAAGAATGTGAGATTTTACGCAGAATTCCCTCCTCATTCTTTTGATGTAATCAAACAATTAATAGATTTAGGATTTGGAAGCCATGAGAAAATATTTATTGATGGAGCATATGTAAGACCAATAGATTGTTTAACTCAGACTCTAAAAAATCTAAAGTTTCCTAAAGGATATAAAGAAAAAGAAAATTTATGGTTAAGATTATATGGAAAGTATAAAGGCAAGAACAAAAAGATTCTTATAGAATGTATTGTAGGCACAAATAAAGGATGGGAAGATGCTGGTTGCAATATTGACACCGGAATGCCTGCAAGTATCATCGCTCAAATGATTCACAAAGAGATTATATCTGAGTACGGAAGTTTCGCACCAGAAGTAGTAGTTCCTCCAACGCCATTTTTTAAAGAACTTAGAAAGAGAAACATGTTCGTATACGAGAACGGGAAAAAAATAAATTAACATGAGCACTCTCAAATTTGGTTTTATTTTAGGTTTAATTGGAGGTGTAACTGGAGTTCTTAATTTGGCAAACGATATTCCATATCTTAAAGCACTAGCATCTCCTGGATGGTTTGTAGCAAAAATCTTTGGCAAGGCCTGTGTGGGTGCATTTCAAGGAGCTTGTTCAGCAAAAGAAGTCCCAACAACAATAGTTGCAGTAAGTGTAGGAAACGGCATAGTCTATGCAATTGCAGGAGCTCTGCTCGGTTGGGGCTTCAAAGCCATATTTTCATCAAAAAGCTCTCCCTCTACAGATGAAAATCAAAAATCATCAGAACAAAAAACAATAATCGAAATTGTGCAAAAACAATCTAGAGAGAATAAAGAAGATAAAAGATCTCAATCAAAAGCAATCGTTTCATCAAAAATTAATAAAAAATAATTTTTTAAGATTAAAAGATTAAGGACTTGTTCCTCTTCTTACATATCCAGCATTACTATTAAATGTTACTTGATTATTTGAAATAGATGCACCCGTAGCAGAACCTATAACAGGCAACTGGCCAGTAGAACCGGCAAAAGTAACCTTTATAGAAGTTGGACCTTTCCCAGCAAGATAATTATGATCTCCTCTTACATTCCTGCAAGGAGATTCATAAGATTTATCATCGACACTAGAAGCTCCTACAGCTCCTGGAGAATTAATTGGTCCTGTTTGACCAGGCCCGCCATTGTACCCTCCAGCATTAGAGTTAGAAGAAACCCATTCTTTATAATTCCCAGCAATTATTGTATCGCCTTGTTGTCCAGGTTCAGAAGATTCATCCAACCCAATCTGACGAGTAGCAGAAGTAACTTCATCATCAAGCAAAGTTATTCTCATCATAGGGGCTGAGTCGTACCATCATCCAGGCTAAAATCAAAAGAACCTCCAGAGGAACTAGAAAGAAGAGTTACGCCAGTAATAGATGGTCCAAAAACATAGCCTCCTCCAGCAACAGGAACAAGTAATCCATTAGGAATATTTATTTCTAAAGCAGTATTAGCAGTTCCAACATCCGATCCATCTCTATCCAAACAGAAATTTCTCGTAGACAAACGAGGAGCCAGATTAACTCCTTCAACAGAAGAGTCATCATAAGCAGAATTATATTTATTTCCAATAAATGTTAGGACAGCAAGAAAAGCAATAAGAACAATAAAAGCAACATAAACTCGCGAGTTATTCTTTTTCGTTATAACCCAAAAAGATCTTTCATATTTAAATCTTTCTTGAAAATCAAGAACGCCCGTCCCGGGAATTGAACCCGGATCCCTACCGCGACAGGGTAGTGTACTAACCACTATACTAGACGAGCACAAAAGTTTTCGGATAATTTTGTTTTTAAATCTTGCGAACTATTCTTTTTCATCAAGAAGAGGAAGTCCTTTGCTCTGCACATAACGCAACCACAAACCAGCAGTTAAAGAAGTTATTATCGCAAGAAGAACTAATGTAACAAAAAAGTTTTCATTTATTATTCCAAGTTCAAATGCTAAAGTAGCAAGAACTATGCAAGGTCCTCCTCTATCATTCAAAGCAACAGCTAAATTAAAACTTGAAAGCCAGTTATATTTTAAGAAATATTTTGAAGTTACAATTACAGCAATAGTTTGAACTATAATTGCAAAAATTATAAAAATTATTACAAAAATTATATCTAAATGACGAATCAAATCTAGTTTTATGCCCACTATTCCAAAATATACTGGAACAAGGAAAGCCATGGAAAAATCTTTTATGTGGTTTTTAACTTCATCATATTTAGGATTTTTTATGAAATTAATAACGATTCCAGCAAGAAAAGCTCCAAATACTAAATTTATATCCAATACGCTTGCAAGAGCTGTAAATGCAAGCAAGACTAAAACTATGAAAGCAGTGGCTTGATTATTCTGAGGAATAATATTAATTTTTTTTCTGTCAATTAAAGCAATTATTTTAGGCATAATTACGAGAGCAACTATAAAGAATAAAACGGAAATGATTACATGAACTGAAATATTAGACACTGAAACTGTTTCTCCAGAAACCAAACCAGCTGCAACTGAAATAAATATCCAAAGTATTATATCGTGAATAGTTGCTGTTGCTAAACTTATCTTTGCGAAAGTTGTTTGCATTATTCCAAGGTCTAAAAATATTTTAGATAAAACTGGAATGGAAGTCATTGCGAGAGCAGCAGTTATTACCAATTTTAGAGCAAGAGTATTTCCAGCAGTCCCAATTAATTTATCTAAATCAAAAAAGTATATAGCTATCCACCCAAATATCAAAGGAATCAGAGTAGTTCCAATCACTAATGCAATGATTGTTTTTTTGTCTTTCTTATCAAATTTTCTTTCTATTTCAAATCCAGATGTGAACATTAACAAAACAAGACCCAGCCAATAAATCACAGCAAGTAATTCACCTTGTTCAAGAAATAATTTTTCAAAGATTGTTGGAAAAAGATATCCTAAAAGCGTCGGTCCTAATATAATTCCTCCAAATATTTCTCCGACTACACGAGGCATTCCCCATCTTATAAAAAGATAACCAAACAAATGGGATGAAAAAAGCAAAGTCAGCAATGCTATAAAAAATCTTGTCAAAGCAACTGCTTCTAATGATATAGTCATGAATTGTATGTAGATATACAATTTTTAAGATTATCTATTTTCAGCTTTTAATATATATATTTCAAGATGATAGTATCAAAAAAGTTTAAATACAACATTTTACTAAATACTACATGAAAAAGAGAGTTGTGCATAATCACATTAGTCAAGATCACCCTAAATCATCTCTAAAAAATGGAGACTTGAGACCTTACGCGTTAGGGCACGCAGCAGGAATGATGAGCATCTTGGTTTTGGTATTTTATGGATTGTTCATATGGTTTAGTAGTTATGATCCGTCATTCATAATAGAGCAATATCCAATCTCTTTTTCATTCACAGATTGGACTTTTCTATTTGGGCTTCTACAAAGCTACGTTCTTTTTTATGTTTTGAGCTGGGTTTTTGCAAGGTTCTATAATTCTGTTTGATTTTTTAATACATTTAAGTAAATATTTTTTTCAATATAAGATTACTAATAAATCCAAATCATTTTAAAAATCAGTAGAAATCTTTCTTAGGATGTTGATGTCCAGCATCAAATCTTTCACATAAATCTTTCACATGTTTCTTTCCTTCACTCTTTATCTTATCTTTATTGAAATTATCTTTAACGAGCATATTAGCCATGAACTCTCCTCCCAAAAAGTGAGGCATAATGACGTAGTCAGCTCCTTTACTATACAGTTCAAATGTGTTGTTCATATCGTGCGATGTAGCGATAAATGATGTTTTTTTAGAGTTTATGAAATCAAGTATTTGCATATTAACATCAAGGTCTGGAGCAGTAGATATGACAAGCTCTGCTCTCTCAAGAGGTAGATTTTCTAAAAACTCTTTATCTCTAATATCTCCATAAACGCAAGGAATCTTTCTTTCTGCAAGCTTAAGAATAGTTGAGGGGTTATAATCAATAATCAAATATCTCTTTTTTGCAGCGTGAAATGCTTTCAATATGTTATATCCAAGCCTATCATAACCTACCAGAATTACATCATATTTTTGTGAAAAATCGATTTCATTGTTCACTTTCCCATCAAAAACTGAAAGAAGTTTAGACATCTTCTGATAAATACTCTCAGAGAAGTACATAGTGTAACTACTTATCGATATAGTAATTATCGCTACAAAAATACTCACAGAAAAAGCTTCAGAAGAAACTAGTCCTTGGGAGAATCCAACTAAAAGAACTACCAAAGATAACTCGCTTACTTGTGCTAAACTTACACCTGCCAGGAAATTAGTTTTTTTGTTATACCCTAATTTTTTCATAAAGCTCATTAAGATTATAGGTTTTGCAAAGATTACAACTGCCGAAAGTATAATCGCTTTGGTAATAATAGGTCCAGTTATTTGTTCAGTTATCTGTGACCCAAAAAATACAAAAAAGATTATCACAAACAAATCTCTTATAGGAGCAATTTTACCACAAATATCTAAATTATATCTAGAAGAGGCTAAAACCATCCCTGAAATAAGCGCTCCAATTTCCAAAGAGAGTCCAGCATATTCAAAAATTAATGCTCCAAAAAGAGCCCATGAAACACTCAATAGAAACAAAAGTTCTTGACTTCTGGCAGCAAAGTTAGAAATTTTTCCAATACCAAATTTACCAAAAATAAAAAGAAATCCTATCAAGAAAATAGATTTCCCAAATTGAGTCATAACATTTTGAGAAGACGCAGAATCTACCAAGGGAAGAATTATTAGAGCTAATGCTGCAATGAAAGATTCCATAACCAAGATTCCAACAGCAATTCTTCCATGAAGACTTTCTTTCTCTTTTTTATCTGATAAGACTTTAACAACTACAACAGTACTAGAAAAAGTAAAAGCAATAGCCATGTATATAGAGGAGCTTAGAGCAAAGCCTAAGAGATTAGTCGCTAATAGTGTAAGGAGAGCCATCAAAATCATAGTGCATAGCCCTCCAATCATAGAAGCCTTTCTAACTTCTCGGAGCACTTTAAAGTCGATGCTTACTCCAACACTGAAAAGCAAGAGAGCAACACCAATATGTCCAAAAGAACTCAAGGTTTCTTTAGAAATACTTAAATCAAAAACTAAAGGGCTTATTAAGATTCCAGTTATAATATAAGCTATCAAGAGAGGTTGCTTTACAGTCTTACCAATAAGTCCTACTATTGTGGCTAGAACTAACACAATTCCTATCTCAAAAATTAAAGACACCATCTCTTTAAATTTAATAGGTGAGAACAATTTTAAATGTGTTGTTTTTTATTATTAAATGCAATTTATCAATGAAAAAGAAAGCAATTTCATTATGGCTATTATTTCTTCCATCTTTGCTTTTTGTTTTATGTTCCTAACAGTAAGGTTAATCGAATGGTATCTCTTTTCAGGTTTTTTGTGTATCGGCGTAGGAATTTGGTATTAGTCAAAATTTAAAAAGAGCAATTCTGAGCAAGAGTATGCATAATTTCCTATAAATTCCTATTCTGTGCCTTTGCACAGAATACAAGAAGGACTTTATCACATCATAGCGAACAAGTCGTTATGAGCTCAAAATTTCCACCTAATTATCGAGGAAATTTCTCATAGTTACTCCACTAAGACTGGAGCGACAGGGCCTGCGTCTGCGGCGACGCAGGTCCACTCTAAACATTTAAATATTAGATTCAATAAAATATAATATGCCTGCAAAAAAGAAAGCAATAAAAAAATCTTCTAAGAAGATAACTAGAGTAGTCTCAAAAGGAAAGAAGAATGTCTGTGAATTTTGTTAATATTTAAGATTTTTAGCCATATTTTTATACTATTATTCATTAGTATAATTTATGTCCGGAGTTTTCAATCTCGACTCAAAGGAGGTAGTTACATCGCTTGGTTCTGACTCTCAGAAAGGACTATCACAAAACATTGCAGAGCATAGATTACAAGATTTTGGCTTAAACGAAATAAAAAAGAAAAGTTCTGTAAGTGGATTAAAAATTTTTCTTCGCCAATTTAAGAGTTTTATAATCTACATCTTAATTTTCGCACTCATAATTTCAATAATTATTCATGAGTTAATTGATGCTTATACAATTTTAGCAATTTTATTATTAAACGCCTTTTTTGGATTTTTCCAGGAATACAAAGCAGAGAAATCAATAGAGGCCATTCAAAGATTATCTTCATTAAAATCCAGAGTTTTAAGATCGGGAAATATTATAGAAATAGACTCCAAATACATAGTTCCGGGAGACATAATTATTTTAGAAGAAGGAGATAAAGTCTCAGCAGACGGTAGGGTTTTAGAAAGTTTTTCTTTGTCAATTTTAGAATCTTCCTTGACAGGAGAATCAAATTCATCTTCAAAGCACACAGACACAATAAGCGGAAATCCTACTTTAGGAGACCAGAAAAATATGGTATTTTCTGGAACTTTGGTAACGAAAGGAAGGGGAAAGTTTATAGTCACTTCAGTTGGTATGAAAACAGAGCTTGGAAAAATAGCAGATTTGATAGGAGAAGTAAAGAAAGAAGAAACTCCTCTTCAAAAAAATCTTGACAAATTTGGAAAATATATGGGTTATCTGGTGATTTTAGTATCTTTAATAATCTTCTTAATAGGAATAATAAAAGAGAATATATTAGCAGAACTATTTTCAGGAAATTACAAAGAGTTCATAATTGATTCAAGAGTTTGGTTACTCACAGCTGTAGCTCTCGCAGTTGCAGCAGTTCCAGAAGGCTTACCAGCAGTAGTTACAATATCTTTAGCAATAGGAGTTAAAAGAATGTTAAAAAAACGTTCTTTAATAAGAAGACTTCCTTCGGTAGAAACTCTCGGAGAAACAAATGTAATCTGCTGTGACAAAACTGGAACTCTAACAAAAAACGAAATGACTGTTAGAAATATTTTTGTGAATAACAAAGATTATATAGTTTCTGGACAAGGATACGACATAAATGGAACTATATCTTTATATGGAAAAGAGTTTACTGACAAAGACAAACTAATTTTAGAGATAGGAGCTATTTGTAATAATTCAGAACTAAATCTCTCAGAAAAAGAAAATTCAATAACTGGAGATCCTACAGAAGCTGCGTTATTAGTCAGCGCTACCAAGTTAGGCATAGATTACAAAAATGTAAGAGAGACAAAAACAAAATTCAACGAAATTCCTTTTGACTCAAACAGAAAGATGATGAGCACACTACACAAAGATGGTAAAAATTTAATTGTAGCAACAAAGGGGGCCCCAGAAAAAGTCTTATCAAAGTGCACACACATATTAATTAATAATAAATCCGTAAAATTAACAGAGTTAACAAAAAAGGAATTATTATCTCAAAATAACCTTTATGCAAAGAAGGCCCTTAGAGTATTAGGTTTTGCATATAAAAATGTCAAAAATCAAAAAGAGTTTACAGAAGAAAATCTAATATTTATTGGATTTCAAGCAATGATTGACCCTCCCAAACAAGAAGTTTCAGATTATATCTTGAAGTCGAAACAAGCTGGAATACGCGTAATAATGATAACCGGAGACAACATTTTTACAGCAGCAGCAATTGCTAAGGAAATTGGTTTGCCTGGTGATTCAATAGAAGGTTCACACTTCTCGCAACTTGGCAGTATTGAAAAGCAAAAAATAATCGAATCAACAAATATTTTCGCGAGAGTTGAACCACAACATAAAATGGAAATTATCCAATTACTTCAGCAAAAAGGATATGTAGTTGCAATGACGGGAGATGGTGTAAACGATTCTCCAGCATTAAAGAAAGCAGATATCGGAGTTGCGATGGGTATCAAAGGCACAGATGTGGCTCAAGAAGCTAGTGATATGGTCCTGCTTGATGACAATTTTTCAACGATAGTTTCGGCTGTTGAAGAAGGTCGAGGAATCTACAAAAACATAACTTCATTTGTAAATTATCTTCTCTCTTCAAACATGGCCGAAGTTTTGATAATCGGATTATCGATATTTTTGGGAATGCCCCTTCCTATCACAGCATTAATGCTTCTATGGATAAATCTTGTGACCGATGGATTACCTGCTTTAGCATTAAGTGTTGATCCATATCCAGATGGTCTTATGAACAATTCTCCAAGATCAAAGAGATCATCAATAATAAGCAAGTCAATGATTTTCGAAATAGCTTATGTCTCCATTTTAATAACTATTGGAGTATTAACGGCCTTCAATTTAGGAATAAATCAATATCCTTCAGATTTAAAACACGCACAGACAATTACTTTCACTACAATTGTTATTCTTGAGCTTGTGAGAGTTTACATAATAAGAGCAGAATCTAATGTAAAAACATTCAGCAATTTATGGCTGTTACTATCAGTTTCGGTTTCATTTATACTCCAACTTGTAGTTATCTATGGGCCCCTCGACATTATATTTGGAACAGTTCCTTTAGTTTTAAAAGATTGGTCGATTATAATATCAACTGTATTTGTAACAAGTATTCTAAGTTTGCTCGGTGTCCTTGCTCGAAAGAAATTTCTAAATAAAATTTAGATTAAATAATCAAAGAAAATTACAAGATAATAAGAGAATTCTTTACATTTTTAAAAGAATATCTCTTTGAGAACTTAAGATTTTTTAGATAGTATCAGATATTTCTTAATCATAACCTTTTTAAACCAATTTTTTCTCAAGCTATTATGGGCACGGTAAGAATAAAGTTATCAAGTATTGATATAGATGCTTTAAACGGAGTTATCGGGATGATAAAAGATATTTCAAATAGAACTGGAATAAATATGCGTGGGCCTATTCCTCTTCCAACAAGAAGAATGAAGGTAACAACAAGAAAGTCTCCTTGCGGAAACGGTACAGCAACATTTGATAGATTTGAAATGCGTGTGCACAAGAGAATCATAGATATTCCCTCACAAGACAGAATTTTACATCCTTTAATGACTCTCAAGATTCCAAGATCTGTTCAAATCAAGATTCAAGTCAAAGATTAATTATTTCTTTCTGAATTCAACATTCTTTATACCTTCAAATTCTTTATATCTCGTAACAAACACGCAATTATTTTTTAAAGCATAAATATAACCAACGCAATCTTGAAATGATAAATTTTTAATACTTGTAACATAGATATTTAACATAATATTATATAAAATCAATATGAAAAAAGTAGTCGTAATTGGAGGAGGTTTTGCTGGAAGCACAATATCAAAATCGCTAATGGACAAATCATCTGTAACTTTAGTAGACACCCAAGATTTTTTCGAATACACTCCTAGCATTCTAAGAACAATAGTAGAACCAGATTATTATAAAAAAATAAATTCTAAACATAAATCTTATCTTCCAAAAGCAGAAATAATTGTAGGCCATGTAAAATCTATAAATGAAAATCAAATAACTTTAATGAATGGTAACAAAATAGATTTCGATTATCTTGTTATAGCATCAGGCAGCAGTTATGCAATGCCTATAAAAGAACAAGACACTTTCTTCGCAAATAGAGTCAAGCATCTATTAGAAGCCTACAAAAAAATACAAAAATCAAACAAAATATCTATAGTTGGAGGAGGTGTAGTTGGAGTAGAGTTAGCATCAGAACTATGCACACATTACAAAGATAAGGAGATTACACTCATACATTCTAATTCAAATTTAATGGAAAGAAATAACAAAAAAACAAGCGACTATGTAAAATATTTTTTAGAAAAACACGGAGTTAAATTAATTTTCAACGAAAAAATATTAAAGAAAGAAATAAACTCATATCTAATTCAGGAAAAAATATGATTATGAAGCGGTATTCTTTACAGGAGGAATAAAACCAAATACAGATTTCATGACTGGCAAATTCTCAAGTTTCGTTTCAAAAGGTATTGAAGTAAATGAATATCTTCAGTTAAATAACCATGAAAATATTTTTGTCGCAGGAGATGTTTCAAATATTGTAGAGGAAAAAACGGCTCAAAATGCAGAAAATCACGCAAAAATAGTCTCAAATAATATCATAGCAAAAATAAACCATAAAAATATGAAAAAATACAAAATTAAAAAAAGATTGATGGTTATTAGTCTAGGTAAAAGTGACGGAGTTGTCGAATACAAAAATTTTGTTTTTACTGGAATTCTTGCACCTTTAGTAAAAAAAGTCATCGAAAAATGGACTATGTTTAAGTTCAGCTAATTTTTATCTAAATCCTTAAATAAACTAATCTCAAAAATAGAATATGGAAAAGAATTTTGCAGAAGTAATCTCCGAGTTTAACGCAATGTATAAACTACCTATAAATGAAAATCCTACTTTACAACCAGTAGAACGTTTAGAAAATTTCAAAAAAATTTTATCTGAAGAAGTAAATGAAGTAGATGAAATCATAGAAAAATACAAGCAATTTTTGAAATCTGGACAATTAGAAAATCAACAGAAAGTAGAGCTCCTAACAGATATCTCTGATTGGCTCGGAGACATGGTGGTTTATATTCGAAGTGAATCTACAAAGTTCGGTATTAATCTTGAAAAAACTTTAGATATTATCATGCAAAGCAATATGAGTAAACTTGGAGCAGATGGCAAACCTATTTATGATGAACGTGGTAAAGTTATGAAAGGTCCAAATTACTGGAAACCCGAATCAAAAATTGCTGAAATGTTAGAAAATCAATTAAAAGAATAATATATTATTTTTAATAACACATTTATTTTTAAAGAAAATTTTCTAATATTATAAGATGAGTGATGACTTAATTTCTAAACTAAATCATACATCAGTAGTTTTGCCACATCATGGTGAGATTATTGTTCTAGATACTGGTGCCTTGATAAATGCTGAATCTGAGGCAATGATTCAAGCTTTACACTCTCGTTCAACTGGTGGTCTTAGAGCTCATCTAGCAGTACTCGCAAAAAAAGGTGCTAGAAATTTTATGTCTGGTTTTTATGTAGGTTACGGACATAAATCTATAGGCGATTGTGGAACTACTACTATTTTCATTGAAGGCGTTTCAATGTTGGCTGCAAAAGCTATTCAAGACAGCCCATTATATGCGGGACAGGAAGCTTCAACAAGATATATTGATTTTTCACAGCAACCATTTATTGACCCAACAAGAACATCTACGGGAGCAGAGTTGTTAGAATCTCAAAGAGCAATATATCTTGCAGCACAAGAACCAACAAGAACATCTTTAAGAAAAAAACATCCAAGAGTAGAAGGAGAAGTTGAAAAAATTTATGAAAAAGCAATATCCGCAAGAGCCTTTGATATAAATAGAAGTCTTCTTCCAGCAGGAGTATCAACAAATTTAGCCTGGCACACAAGTTTAAGGCACGCAGCAGACAGAATGCTTTTTCTAAGACATCATCCTTTAACAGAAGTTAGAGAGATTGCAGAAGGTTTAGAAGAAGCTTTGAAAATTCACCACCCAAATTCTTTCGGACATAAAAAATATTCAGAAACTGAAGCATATCAAGATGTAATAGCGGTAGACTATTTTTTTCATGATTTAAACTCTCCAGAAAAAGCAATTGTAGACTTTTCAGGAATAGACAGAAAAGAATTTGAAATATTTAGAAGTCTATTAGCAAGAAGACCTGTAAAAACGGAAATACCGAAATATGTTTCTCAGGCCGGAGTTGTTTCTGCAGAATTTCAATTAGATTTCGGTTCATTTAGGGATATCCAAAGACACAGATCAATAGCTCAAAGAATGCCCCTATTAACATCAGAATTGGGGTTTAATCAATGGTATGTCGAAAATTTACCAGAGGAAGTGCGAAACTATCTTTCCAACCATTTGCAAAAAGTAAACAAAGGAATAGAAAAATTAAGAGTTACAAGACAAGAAGCACAATATTTCTTACCTATGGGTTATAATGTATCAAATAGATTCACTGGAGATATTCCAGCTTCTGTATATATGGTAGAACTTAGAGATACTCGGTTTGTGCATCCAACATTACAAAGAGTAGCTCACAATATCGGAGACCAATTAGTAGATAATTTAGGAATTCCAATTCACAGAGATTCTGAACCAGGAAGATTTGATATAATGAGAGGAACTCACGATATAGTCACAAAATAAAATGAACGCTACAGGATTATTTGTTGTTTTTGAAGGAATTGACGGCTCTGGTAAGAGCACGCAAAGAGAAGAAGTTGCAAGGGCTATTTGTAAATGGAACAAATATCAACCAGTTGATAGAGATAGAGAACCTACTTGGAGAGCTGAAGAGATAAAAAAGCGACTTGAAAGCGAAAAAGATCCAGAGAGTAATGGGGTGGTTTTAGCAAATTTGTTTATTGAAGATAGGCGCAGACATTATTTTGAAGATATAAGGCCAGCTATTGAAAGAAGAAGAGTTGTGTTATGTGATAGATACGCCATGTTTACTTTAGCATATCAATCTCTTCAAGGCCAATCAATGTTTAACTTAGTAAGTTTACATTTTAGCGCAAATATTAGAACGCCAGATATTACTTTTTATATTGCTATAAGCGCAGAGGAAGCTACAAGAAGGATAGCATTACGTGGAGAAGCTCATGAAAACCACGATGGTTTTAATTTTGCTACTAATTTATGTGAGCAATATGAGTTTTTATATAGAGAATCGCAAAGAGAAGGTCAAATCAGTAACTTATTAGGGCGTGTTGTGAAAATAGATGGCGCTCAAGATCCTCAACATGTTACTTCAGATATACTAAGTTATTTTGAACCAGTTTATAGAGAAAGATTATCTAAATAACATTTAAAAGACACTTCTTCTAAAAACAAATAAGCCCGGATGGCACAGTGGAACTGCGTGAGTTTGGAGAACTCATTTCCGCAAGGATTTCCAGGTTCGATTCCTGGTCCGGGCGTTACGAAAAAGTTTGATGCCCGGTAGTCGTGGTTTAATAGCCAACAAAGAGGAACCATGGCAATGTCAAACATCCACAATTATGAACGTACCTTTGATAGGTATATTGAACGCGTATCTACCTCTGAGGAAATATCGCCCAAGAACAAGTCGTTAATTCTCGGTTTTAAGGATCATCTGTTAAGTATAGGAATAGGATTTGCCAAAATTAATCGCTATTTAGGAGACCTGATTAAACTTAATCGGATGCTTAAGAAAGACTTTGATACAGCCACTAAACTAGATATTAAGGCCGTAGTTTCTGAAATAAATCAAGGGTCGTTGAGTGCAGAAACTAAACGATGCTTTAGAATAATGCTTCGAAAATTCTATTGCTATTTGCGAGGATATGAGGAAAAAGGAGTCTATCCTGAAGAAGTAAAATGGATGAAAATGGAATACGGGCAAAATCAGAAGAAACTCCCTGAAGAGCTCATAACTGAAGAAGAAATAAAGAATATTGTTAACGCCTGTACAAATATACGAGATAAAGCCCTCATTGCAACATTATCCGAGTCTGGTTGTCGGGTGTCAGAGATTGGAACAATGAACATAAAGCATGTTTCATTTGAGTCCCAAGGAGCACGACTCACGGTTCGAGGAAAAACTGGAACCCGAAAAATTCTCGTCATTACCTCTGCACCATACCTCCAACAATGGATTAATTCTCACCCCTACAACTACCTTCACGATTCGCCTTTGTGGTACAACTATAAAACCGAATTTCTATCGTATACACGAATTACTGCTATACTCAAAAGAGCGGCAAAAAATGCTGGAGTCAATAAACGTATTCACCCCCATTTATTACGTCATAGCAGGGCAACACAACTAGCAAATATCATGAGTGATTCCCAAATGAAACATTATTTGGGATGGACGCAGAGTTCCAAAATGGCAGGTATTTATGTGCATATGTCGGGTAAAGATACTGATGATGCAATTCTAAAAGTAAATAAAATCGAAAAAATCGTTGATGTTAGAGAGCCTCTTCTTAAGCCATTATCTTGCGCTCGATGCAATACTGCCAACCCCTCAACAAATCGTTTCTGTAATCTTTGCGGGTTAGTTCTTGATCCGCTTTCTGCTCAAGAGATATTGAGGAAAGAGCATGAAACGAGCGATATGAGCGATGTACTTCAATCACTCTTGAAAGATAAAGATGTTCTCGCGCTGTTATCAAAAAAACTGAAAGGGGGAATGAGCATTACTGCATAATCGAAATATTTAAATAAGTAGATACACATAATCTACTTAAGTGAATATCATGACCAATATGACTTTGTCAATACCCGAAGACCTCATAAAGATTATGAGGAAGCATACCCACATTAAGTGGAGCGAGGTAGCTCGGCGTGCAATGTGGGAAGAAGCCCGAAAGCTTGAACTCATGGATAAAATACTAACGAACAGTAGTCTTACTGAAAAAGACGTAATGGCCCTAGATAAGAAGGTTAAGCGAGGTATTGCAAAAGCTCACGGCATTGCATGAGGTTAGTTATCGATACTAACCGCATTATTGCTGGGCTTATTCGTGATGGACCCTCTCGGGTAATTATTTTTTCAAAAGAACATCAATTCTTTACACCTGAGTATGCTTTGATTGAAATCAATCGTCACCGCGATGAGCTTTGTGAGAAAGCCCGTATTTCACCTAATGATTTTGAAATGATTATGAAGTTCCTTTTTGAAAAGATTACTATTGTCCCCCAATTAGAATATAATGAACATTTAGAACAGTCGAAAGCAATGCTCTCAGATAAAGATGATGCACCTTTCTTGGCATTAGCTATTGCACTTGAAGCAGAAGGAATTTGGACGGAAGATATTCATTTTCTAAATCAAAAAAAAGTTAAGATATTTACAAATAGAGAAATTTTTAACTTTCAAAGTTAATTTCCCTATTTGATATAGGTACCTATTTACGCCCTTTAATGTCAAAATAGGATGAAAGATGACGGATCCTGTTCAAAAATCCACTACCTTATTCGAGGGTATTCTTGAGTCAACAGGGATAGATTGTTATCAAAAACTAGATAATTCTAAAAACTAATTTTATGATTACTCAAAAACCAAGTTCAAAATTTGTCTTAAATCCTTTAAACGTTCTTTTTATAGTTCCGTCTTCTTGGACACTGACTAATTTTAGTTCTTTTAATTTTTTTACATAGGTACTCAATGTAGGAATTGATTTTTTTAGAATCTTTGCTATTTTACTTAGGTTTTTCTTTCCGTCGGATTGAAGTAGAATGTCTACAGCAATTTTACTCCGTAAGACGCCTCCAAGTTGGTAAAGAAATTCCTTATTGTCAATCGAAATTATTCGACTTTCTTCATTTTTTGTAACGAGATTAAAAAACTTCTTTCTTTCTTGAAGGTAAGAAAATATTTTTTCTGAAAGATATCTATGTGCTTGTGAACTCTTAATTCCGTTTTCTGGTTTTGCGATTTCAAGAAAATTACATATTTTTACGATTTTTTCTAACTCCGGATTTAAGTTGCTAATTAACTGGTGAATTTCAATAAATGACATATTCCACTCTGGCTCAAACCCTTTGTAGTCTAAGTAAGGGATGTTGTCTAATATGAAAAAAGATGGAGATTCATAATTAACTATTCCCAAGTCAACCATGACTTTTCTTGTATGAGAATAAATAGTTTCACGTTTCTTTTCTATAAAAATTGCTTCGATTTTACTCTCAAAGTCTTCAGGGTATAATTTATGAAAGTAATGACAGAAAAATAAATCCATCGGCATCTGAATAAAGTAGGCTGCCTTATACTTTAATGCGTAATCTTGAACTATTAATTGCGATAGCGTTGAATAAAAATCTTGAAAGATATTTTCTTCTCTGAATGAAACAAATCGTCTCCATAAGTCCGATGACTTATAGACCGATATTTCACCTTCATCAAATCCAATAGAATAGGCAATTGAATAAATCTCTTTAATGAGATTGTCGATATATTGTTTTTGACTTATTTTTTTGTCCATTTGACGATAATATTTGTGAGAAAGAACACTCATATCCCATAATACTAAAATCACTTTTAGATGATATTTTTTTGAAACTTTTAGAAGTTCTTGCATATAGAGTAGAATAGAGTAGTTAGGAGTGAGATATGTAAATGCTGTATACAAATACATGGAATTTTCTTTATTTGAAGGCGCAAGTATGCTTTTTTCCAATCTTTTTAGGTCCACTTCCGTTATTGAGTAGTTATTCATTTTACCGAGTATTTTTTTCTTTGTTAAGTAAAGTTGTAAACTATGTTTAAATAGTTTACCTATTAACTAAACGGGTGGCACTTAAAGCGGCAATTGTTGGATTAGGAAAACAAGCTAGAAAGTGTCACCTACCCGGTATCCTGTCTTCAAAAGTTGCTAAATTAGTAGCTGTTTGTGATATTGACACCTCAAAAATTAAGGAAATTAGCCAACAGTTAAACGTGCCAGGATATGCTTCTATTGATGAACTTCTGAAGCATGAAAGTTTAGACTTTGTAATAATCGCTACCCCCCATGACACCCACCTAAGTATCATTGAAAAAGTGGCCAGAAAGGGCATACATGTCCTAAAGGAAAAACCTTTTGCTATAAATATCGAAGAGGGACAAAAAATGGTAGAGCTTGTTGAAAAGAACAACATTGAATTGAAAGTTACCTTGCAGAGAAGATTTAACGAAAATTACCAAAAGTTCTTTAATTTCATTAAAGAAATAGGGCAACCTTCGTTTATTGATATTAAATACAGCATTTTCGCTGAGAATCCGCACCCTGCTTGGAGAGCTAAAAAAGAGCATGCGGGTGGAGGGTGCATTCTAGATATGGGCTATCACATGGTAGACTTATTAGTATGGTTCTTTGGTTTACCTGAGTCAGTATACGCCACTTTTTCGACCGTATCGCAAAACGAGAAAGATACGGAAGTAGAGGACTCAGCATCGATTATATTTGAATACGAAAATAAATGTGTGGGAAATATTCAACTTTCAAGATATAGTCAACCAAAAACTGAATATGTAAAAGTGATCGGCCAGAATGGTATTCTTGAACTACTAAAGGATAAAATTAACTTATATGGGAAGAATGGTGTTCTTAATGGATCATTCATCTTGAATGCACTTTCTGATATAGATTATTCTGAAAAGCAAATTAGCGCATTTGTACAAACAATTACAAATAGAGAATCAAAGAATTCGGAAATTAGTTCTTATTTAAGCCATATGAAATTTATTGATGCTTGTTATAGGTCGCGTCAAAGTGGAAAAGCTATGAATCCAAGAAGTACGATAAAAATTAAACCACAAATATTGGAGCAACATGAAAGAAAGTGATTTCAAGTGGCCAATAATTAGTAAAGAAACTGAAAAATCTGTATTGAAGCAACTTCATGAATCAATTTCTATCTATGATAACTCTGGAGTTATAGGAGAATTAGAATCAAAGTTTTCAGATTATTTTGGTATTAAATTTAGTCTGCTAACAAATTCAGGTACTTCAGCACTGTTTTCTATGTTTATGGCGGCAAATTTTAACAAAGGAGATGAAGTCATTTGTCCGACGTATACCTTTTTTGCAACTGTAACTCCGCTCTTTTTCACTGGAGCTATTCCAGTATTGGCCGACTGCGATTCTTCTGGAAATATCTCGCCTGATGAGATTATCAAAAAAATTACTCCTAAAACAAAGGCAGTGATAATTACTCATATGTGGGGGATACCATGCGATATGGATCGAATTGTTAAAATTTGCAAGGAACACAATCTATTATTGTTTGAAGATATTTCGCACGCATTTGGTGCAATGTATAAAGGAAAGAAGGTCGGGACCTTTGGAGACGCAGCTGCTTGTAGTTTACAAGCTCAAAAAGTGTTGACTGGTGGCGAGGGTGGATTCTTTATTACGAATAATAATGAGATGTTTTACCGAGCATTACTCCTTGGCCATTATAATAAGAGATGCAAAAATGAAATTCCTGAATCATCTGAACTACGAAAATATTCTTTAACAGGGATGGGTTTGAAATTGCGCATACACCCTTTAGCGGCAGCCATAGCTTTAGAACAATTCGATAAAGTAGACAAAATCTTAATAAATAGAAATAACTTTGCACGCCAAATATATGATGAACTTCAAACTTTTAAAGAGATTGAAATATTGATGCCATCGAAAGATGAGTCTTCATCTTGGTATGCTTTAATAATTAAATATCGAGGTAAACAACCGATTCAAGAGTTTTATAATAAATTACACGAAAAAGGATTAGTTGAAATGGATATGCCAGGTTCAACAGTTCCACTTCACCTTTTACCACTATTTCAAAGTCCAGAATATTTGTTTCCCGATTATAAAGGAAAATTAAATTATAAGAAAGGAGATTTTCCCAACTCTGAAAAGTTTGCCTCCGGTATCATAAAAATGCCTGTATGGTCGATGAAAAAAGAAAAAAAGTATGTGGATAAATACATTCGTGGCATTCGGGAGGTAATTCAAAGTGATTTCTGAAATTGTAGTTGCTTCTCTTTTAAAAAAAGCAAAAGAAGATCATATCGAAAAAATTGTAGTTGGGGGTTTAATCTCAAAATCTAATAAAATCCTACTTCTTGAAAGAAGAGAGAACGATTTTATGGGTGGGATATTTGAACTCCCCAGTGGAAACTTAGAAAAAGATGAAACATTACTTGACGGTCTAAAAAGAGAAGTAAGGGAAGAAACGGGTCTTGAAGTTATCGAAGTTGTTAAGTTAATTGATAGCTTTGATTATCTTTCAGGTAGTGGGAAAAAAGCAAGACAGTTTAACTTTTATGTAAAAGTTGCCGATGGAAAGTTACAATTATCGGAGCACTCAACGTATGCATGGTCGAAACATGGAGATGAACATTATCTTCGTACCACTGATAGTGTGAAAAAAACAATTCAAGCTTACCTAAATAACTCAAATATTCAACATGAAAGCTGATTCGAATTCTAATTTAGTGAGTGTCTATACGGAATGGGCACCACTAAAAGAGGTCATTGTTGGTTCGTGTGTCAACTTTAATCTGGCAGGCATTGATAGGACTTTTAGATTCTTATATGAAAATCGAGATGGTAAACATACAGATAGAAATTTTCCACACCAAATTGACTCAAGATATATTGCTGAGAGGCAGGAAGACTTAGACAATTTACAAGCTTTACTTGAAGGTGAAGGAATCACTGTAAAAAGACCGTCAAGACTCCGCGAAATTCAGCATGTTAAAACACCAGACTTTGAGTCCTATACTACTGGGTGCGATTCACCAAGGGATATGTATCTTTGCATAGCTGACCAAATAATTGAAACACCTCCAACAAATAGAAAAAGATATTTTGAGCACGCCCTTCTAAGGACGATATTTATGGAATATTTTAGGAGGGGGGCCCGATGGGTTGTTGCACCCCGGCCTTCTCTAAGAGAAGCTTCCTTAGACTTTACCTTTTGGAAAGAAGCAACAAAGGACCCCGTTAGGGATGCTTCTGATATTGATGAAGTTTATGAAATTGCATTTGATGCTGCAAATTGCCTAAAATTTGGAAAAGACGTAGTAATGAACGTAGGTACTAAGAATCATGAACTTGGGGCAGTTTGGCTTCAGAGACAGCTTGGTCCCAATTTCAAAGTCCACCCCATTAGACTTTGTGATAGCCATATCGATGGGCATTTTGTACCAATAGCCCCTGGAAAATTACTTGTTAATGAGGGAGCGATGCACGGATCTTACGATCAACTTCCTCCTGAACTGAAAAAGTGGGACAGAATTCCGATACTTGACAAGTCTACAAATTTTGATTATCCGAGCGATCATCTACAGATGGCCACAAATGTCGGGATGAGTGTTAATGTATTATCGCTCGATGAAAAAAGAATTCTTATTCGCGATACTGCGGATCTAACTATAAAAGCACTCAAGCGATCAGGTTTTGAACCAATCCCGGTTAGATTAAGACATAGTGAGTTGTTTGGTGGAGGATTACACTGTTCAACGGTAGATGTTAGAAGGGAGGATAGTCTAGAAGACTATTTTAGTTAATGGTGTATATTGCATTTGAAGGAATCGATGGTTCAGGAAAAACAACTCAGTATAAGTCAGAGATTCTTCACTTAAGAGAAACTCGAGGAGATGAACAAGTTGCTGAATACCCATATTCTGATAAAAATAATCCTATTGGAAGAATAATTAAGCGGATGTATAAAAAAGATGCGAAGGGCGTTCTCCCAATAATTGGCCAGTCTTCAAGGATAGTTCAAGAAGCAATGTATGCGTTAAACGCAAGACATAATCTGAGAAATGTTCGAAAAGATGCTGAAATCGTCGTCTCTGATAGGAGCATTGTCACCGCGTATGCTAGCCATATAGACCTAGTTCCCGATTGGTTTATTCGCATGGCTGAACCGAATATGCGCCCAGACCTCATTCTTTTTATAGATATCCCTCCAGAAGTTGGGTTTGAGAGACTTCAACAGGCAAACAGAGATACAATTTACTTTGAAGAAACACTTGAAGGAATTCGGATATTTCAGCACAACTATGAAAAGATATTTAATGGGCGGAAACCACCTATCCTGAGAGAGTCTGAAATAATGGTTATTGATGGGAATAGGCCTTTAGAAGTTGTTAGGAGAAATGTTCAAGAATCTGTTGACAGATGGATTGATAGTAAGTATGATCCTGAAAGGAGGGCTGCTCCCTGTGGATAATCGAAAGAGTTTACCATTTAGAAAAAATTGTGAAGGTTATTTCATAAATGCAGAGGGTAAAATACTTGCCAAAGATAGCGGGAAGGGTTTCATTATGCTTCCCGGAGGAGGAGTAGATGAAAATGAATCAATTAGCGATGCAATGGCTAGAGAAACAAAAGAAGAGACTGGAGCAGAAGCTTCAAATATAAAGGAAATTGGTGCAATAAAAATTGTTTGGGGTACAGATTGGGCGAAAACTGACAAGCAGAAGAAACGATACGAACAGTTTCAAGGTGATGAAATGCACTTCTTCACCGGTTCAGCTACTTCTCAAGAGTCAGATATGAAAGAAGAAGATGCTTGGTCTGGAGAAAAGTTCATGGAGGTTCAAGAAGTAATTGACTTTATTGAAAAGTCTCGTCCATTTGAAGAAAGTGTTAAAGAATACCGCGAATTTCAGTTGAAGACCCTAAAGTCGATCAAAGATAAATTTGGAAGTAATTCTTCAAAATGAATCTCCGGATATATTACTGCATCAATATCACAACAGACATTTGTGTGATCAGAGGTGATGTGGGAGGGAAATGAAAGTCCTACCATTCACTCAAAAAAATAAACAATATATCCTTGCACCAAAACGCGAAACGCTGGAAATAGAAGGGAAGCTCTTCTACAGTGAAGGTTCTCAAGCATGGAATATTATTAGACTAAAAAAAGATTTACTTTATAACTTCCCACAACTAAAAGAAAAACGCAGTAATTTCAGTTACAAGATGATTATGCCTCACTCGTTAGAGGAGCTAAAATCGATGATAAAGAACCTCGAATCTAACTCACCAAATATTCCAATTTTGCTGTTTTTCTGTAAAGAAGATAATAATGAATAGTCGTAAAAAAATCATTTTATGGCAAATGGCTATTGAATAAAGGCAAGGATTACCTATAAATAGTCGGATTTTTTGATTGATGCATGGATGAAATGATGAACTGCTCAATGTGCGGTAAATCTGTCTTTCGCTCAGACCTAAATAGGGATAAAGAATGCGGGCCTTGTAGGGCGGAGGATAGAGCTAGCGATATGACTGTCGGAGATTTAGGTGGACGATAAGGACAAATAATAATTTGTCAGTAGAATTGGCTAAATTGTTAACAAAAGACTTAAGCTTATAGAAAAATTAATCTATGCTCTGTCAAACCTAATTTAGCCAATAGTGGTATTAAACAAAGGAAAGTTTTTAATAATCGATATAACAAAAATTATTATGAATGGGGATGAATCAATTTTACAAAAAATTAAGGAGGAAGAACAAAGAGAAAGAACTTTTAATGGGCTTACTGCAAAAGAGTGGACCATGCTTAGTAAAAATGTTTGGAATGATGTGAGCTCAACTCGTTCGCGTAAGCATATTGAACACGGTGCAACTTATCCAGAAAAGTTAGTAAATAGACTAATAAAAATGTATACCAAAGAGAAAGATTTAGTCTTAGATCCGTTTTTAGGAACTGGTACAACCTTTGAAGCATGTATTAATACGAACAGGAATGGGATAGGGATCGAACTTAATGAAAGATTTTTCCCCCACATTCAAGAGATTATTGATTCAAATAACTCAAAAGAAAGTATCGCTCTTAGAGCAGTTAATGATGATTGTAGAAATATTCTTGACCACGTGCCACCTAAATCTGTACAGCTAATGGTGACCTCCCCCCCTTATGCAAATTTTATTCAGAAATCGGTAATGGATAGAGAAAAAACACATAAGACCTCCTTAATTACTCATGAAAATAATTCTACAGTTAACCCGTATAGCGAAAAAAAAGAGGATTTTGGTAACCTCGATGAGTCATTAATTTAGTCATTTTCTTTAAATTTTAATCCAGTTAAATTTAATTTGACAATTTCGCAGTTTTCAACACTTACTTTTTCATCAGCTTCGTAAGCAGTCATGTCTTTTGTCGCACCGATAAGCATTTTTATCAAACACCCATGAGTAATCAAAAGTATCCTTCCTTTTTCTTTAAACATACTAGAAAGAATTTTCTTTGCTCGATCCATCAACTGCTCTAAGTCCTCTCCGTTCTTTGGACGTTTATTTTCAGCAATGAGCTTTTTTACATCGCTCTTTTTCATACCAATCCATTCTCCGCTATTAACTTCTCGGATAATCTGACGATATTCTACTTGTATTCCCGATTCTTTTGAAAACGTTGTTGCAAGTTCTTTACAGCGCGCAGAATCACTTGAGTAAACTTTATCAAAATTTAGTGAAGTTAATTTCTTAACGGCTGGGCCAATTTGGGATTTACCCTTGTCTGATAAAGCTCCACCCATCGGATCTTCAATTATCTTTTTTTGGTTATTTATTGTCTCAGGGTGTCTTATTATAAATAATTCGGGAGGCATTATCTATTCGCCTCGTCTAATTTTTTGAAGTGATCTTTCCCTATCGGTTCAAGCACCCCATTAAACGATTGTGTTGTTTTTTCTACATCTTCTTTCGTTTTTCCCTCGATTTCAACAAATTCAACTTCTGCAGGTTCAAGAATTTTCATTATTCCTAGTTCAGTACCTTGGACATCCCAGTATTCACGCAAGGTTCTGTTTTTTAGTATTCTTACAAACCCTAAATTTTTCAAAATCGATTCCATTTTTTCAGCATCACCCACAGGTACATTTATTTCAACGCGTTCCCACACATTACTCCCAGTCTCTTTCTTGCCCTTGAACGTAATCTCTGAAACCCCTTTCTTTGTCCGTATTCTTAATAGGCTCTCAGCTGTTTTCATAGTTTCGCCATTTTTTGCATAGTAGACATCAATAATCTCATACGTTTGAGTGGGTTTGGCACCAACTTTTGCTAGTCTATCTCGCAGGGATTTCTCATTGAAATACTTGAGTTTAATTTCTATTTCTTTCATTGTCCGCTCAAGTTTCCTCCGTTTTTAATTTTTTTCAATTCTATTCTCTTTAGTACAGCATGAATTGTCCCATCTAAGTTTCCAGTTACGTGAATTTCGTTTATTTTCGGTTTTTCTTTTTGAAAGGCCACGTACTTAGCATATAATTGTCCTAATCCTTCTAAGGTATCCCTAGTATTCAAACCAACGCATAGGTGGGAATAATCAAGCCCCTCATCTCTTTGCGTCCCAATTCGAGCAAGAGAAGTTTCTGGAGTAATAAGGAACATCAAAGGCAAGTCTATTCCAGTTTGTAATCGGGCAAGTCTTTCTTTTGCTTCAACATAGAACCCTCTACCTATTTGAGAGTCCATATAATCTGCATCAAGCATAACCTCTCGATCATATGGGCCACGATCCATCAATAGATACCTCGGTTTACCTCCTTTAAGTCTTGGGATATTTGTTTCTAAATAGGATAATATTTTATCGTGAAAGTCTTCAAGACTTGCACAACTTTTGAAATCAATCGGAGGTCTTGCGATTACTTCACACGATTCTCCACTCTTTTCAAAATGGCTTACCAAACCCAGTAATGTTGAAGTTTTTCCTGTTCTAGATATGCCGAATATTTCAACGCTAAGCGTAGACATTTTGAACTCCTATTTGCATCTGTCGGCCATAAACTCTAAGGTCGAGAAGTAACTTATAGGTCGCGGGGGCACCTGATTGAATATCTTGCTTGAAATTTATTAAATCTGCAACGGTATTTATGTCTTCTTTGAAATCAAGTAACCTACAATTTTCCTGGCTATTTGAGATTAGATCTCTCAACGAGTCTCGAGTACTCCATCTAACACCATAAAACAAATTATCTGGTTGAGTGCTCATGCCAATGAAATAAACTCCACCATTATATTCTGGACCAAATACAAATTTTTGATTCTTTAGCAACTTAAAACCCTCAACTAATGTTTCTTCTGATATTGATGGGACGTCTCCAGGAATTAAGGCGACTCGACTAAACTTTTCTTTGAATTTAGAGAAAAGAAATGTAAATCTTTCACTTTGACTTCTTTGTAATACGGATTCATTTAATACATAGGTCTTTACGTTAAAAGTATTTTCAAATAACTTGGCCTCTTCATTGCTATTTACTACAACGATAAACTCATAAGCGTCAGAGTGGCTAACTTTCCGAATTGTATCTTTGAGTAAACACATACTTAGTTTCCAGGCAAAGGCTGGGGTTGTTAACGAGGCTATCCTCGTTTTTGTATTTCCAAATTTTGGAAACTTTGCATAGAGAATTACTATGTTCTCCCTCATCTTTGCTCCCAAAATCGTTTATTTAGTCCGGGTTGTGTTTGTAGAAACGTTCTTGAACCAAGAATCGCCCCAACAAGTGCTGATTCGTCTCGTGCATCAATTGCAGGTTTAAGAGGGATAACATGATCGCTCATCTTACACGGTTTCAATTCAAGCTTTGGAGTCACATAGATCTCATTAGAATCATGGCATGTTGCGCACACATTTGGTTTTCCACACCCTACTTCTATAACGACTCCCTTCGTTCCTCCGTAAGAATACCACTGGATTGGAAGATAATTCGTTTGTCCCCTAAATCTCTCACCTTGTTTCGGAAGAGGCACTGCTCCAAGCGATTGAATTCTGTCAGTAATTACTTTTACTGGTTGAACTAAATCTGTCTGCCAAGGTTGAATTGCCTCAAAATTAAGAAACTTAAACTTAAATCCATATTGTGCACATAAATCTAACGTCCCCTTTAATGAATCTTCGTCATCATTCATTCCTTTCACCGTGACATGTTTTACTTCAACTTTTTTTCCTAAACCTTTCTCTCCTAACGTTCGCAATCCACTAATCACTTGTTCATATTGATGAGGTCTTCCACCAGTCACTTGACGATATCTTTCCGGATTTGTACCATGTAATGAAACGCCAATTTTTGTAAATTCCCCTAATGCCTCAGCCAATCCATCTTTTGTAAGGAGAATGCCATTTGTATGGTAAAATCTTTGACTTACGCTAGAACGATTTACGATTTCCACCATTTCGCGAGCTGCTGGGTGGGCTGTTGGATCTCCACCTGATAAAGAGACATTAGCCAAACCATGCTCTCCCAAAACTTCAATTAAATATCGGAAATCTTCAGGTTCTACTGAAATCTGATTCCTACTTGCTAACCCTAGACCTTCGTTTGAACAGAAGAAGCAGGCCAGATTGCAATTATCAGTGATTGACACTCTCAAAGGAAATCTCGTAAGCACGTCCTCAATAGTGTGAGCCATATTCGTTTAATCTAAAGATTAGTTATATATTTATTGTGTGTATAAACACAATTTGTATAATTATGTGTACATACCATAAATTTATATAATATGGTTATTTATTAGAGCTATGAAAAGAAAAGTTGTAAAACACGGCGAAGGAACGCTTACAGTTTCATTACCTTCCAATTGGGTAAAGAATAATAATCTGAAGTCCGGAGAACTTGTCAATGTCGAACCGTCCAGAGGAAAATTAGTAATCTCCATTGATGACAAATCCTTTGAGCCAGTAACCATTTCTTTAGACAGCGGAGATGAGTGGTATATTGGAAGAATTATCCGCCATCTATACACATCGGGATACGATGAAATTAACATCAAATATTCTTCGTCTAAACAGTTGCCTCAGATAAGGGAGGATCTCAAACTACTAATGGGATTAGAATTAGTTAAAAGTGATAATGGAATTTGTAGACTCAAGTGTATGGTGCATACTGAAGAATCTGGATATAATCAAATTGTTAGAAAAATCATGTGGATACTGCTCTCCAAATTAGATTATCTTTTCGAAGAAGGAGAGAAGGGAAATTTTGAGATGAGTAATGAAATAAAAGAGTTGCACATCACATTATGTAGATTATGCAATTTGTGCAAGAGGCTTATTAATAAAAAAGAAATCTTTGACTCCGTAAATGCCAAATATGCCTATGACTTCTTTAACGCGATTATTGAGATATCAGTTCTCATTAACTATTCCTACGATTATCTCCAAGGTCAGAAAAAACCTAGTTTATCTGTGCCCGAGTTAGAGCTCCTTAAACAAATAAGAGATCACTACCAGGAGTTATATAATGCAGTAGTTAACGATAAAAAAGATAAAGTACAAAAATTCTTTGAATTACGAAAAGATAACTTTGAGAAGAACCTTGATCTAATAAACAAAGAAGACCCCACGATAATACACTATTTCCTTATGATGCTTCGCACTCTTACGCCGATTGGCAACCATATCGCCATGTTCAATGTAGAAAAAGACAGAAAACTGCAGGCAGAGAAGTGAGCCATGAGATTAATTAAAGAATTACGTGATGAGAAATTTCCAAAGAATAAAAAAGAAGAAAAGACGAGAGAAGCTTCAAGAGCGATACTAGTTGATGAAGAGGGGTTAATCCCCATACTGTTCGTATCAAAATTTAATTATCACAAACTTCCTGGTGGTGGTATTGATGAAGGAGAAACTAAAGAAGAGGCGTTAATAAGAGAATCAATGGAGGAAGTCGGGAGCGATATTGTCATAGAGTCAGAAGTTGGAAAGATTATCGAGTATCGTTCAAAGGTTAATTTTAATTGGGGGTGCGATTTAAAGCAGATATCTTATTGCTATATCGGAAAAATAACTTCAAAGGGAGAACCGCATTTTGAGGAAGGGGAATTGCTTGAGGAATTTAAGCTTGAATGGGCAACTTTAGAAGAAGCTATTGAAATTTTTGAAGAAGATGAGCCAGCTAATTACGAAGGAAAACTGATTAGAGAAAGAGATTTAACTTTTTTGAAAGAAGCCCAAAAAATAATTCGTTCTCGAGAGACTAATCGGAACAGTCACTAACCAAGCAAAGAAGAATATGGTGGGTGACTGTTTCACGATTTTTAGCAACATATCGTCGAATATAAGATACTCTGCGGAATAATGCGTGTTGGATTCTTGCTTATTTTACAATATGATTCAATTTTCTTAAAAGAAACCTAGAATCTAGTACCTCTCCAAATTTTTTGTATTTTTTTACTTTACTAAATTTAAGCAAAGTCTATAATTTGAATCTATGAAGAGTTCAAAAACTGATTTTGAGTGGGATGTTCGCCTCAAAAAGAAGTATAATATCATTTATGCAGACCCGCCTTGGAAATATGGGACGGATGTAAAAAGGCATTATCCTACGGTCTCAATAAAAGAGATCTATAAATTCCCTATAGATAAAATAGCCTCAAATAATTGTGCTCTTTTTCTATGGGTTACGTTCCCTATTTTACCTCAAGCACTTGAAACAGTTAAGCAATGGGGTTTTCGATACGTGACTGTAGCGTTTACATGGGTTAAAACATACAAACGAAACGGCAGACCTGTAATGGGGATGGGTAACTGGACAAGAGCAAATGCCGAATTATGTGTTTTAGGTATCCGAGGTAATCTTAAAAGAAAATCTAAGAAAGTTCACCAAATTGTTATGTCTCCATTACGCGAACACAGCCGTAAGCCTGACGAGATTAGGACTTCTATTGTTGAATTACTGGGAGATTTACCAAGAATTGAGTTATTTGCTCGGCAAGGGACCTATGGATGGGATGTATGGGGCAATGAAACTAAGAAGTTTAATTCAGGAGTGAAAGATGGATAGAGTTGACCCGGAGGAGATTATTTTAGAATTAAAGAAGATCATTGAACTTCTTCAAAAGAAGAATAACCAAGATTATAATGAAAAAAACTTACCAAATTCATTTACGAATTGAAAAAGAGGCTATAGACCATCTTAAAAAGGAAGCGGAAGACTGTAAAATTACGCTGGCTGAACTTTGTAGAATAAAGATACGAAATATGGGTGTAGCCGAAAAAATGGATACTCTTCTGCAAAAAGTTGAGTCTTTAATTTCAGCTAAATTCTATTTTAGACTGTCACGTCAAAGTGGTCGATGGAGTAAAGTCAACAATGACAAATTTTATAAAATCAATAAATCTAAGAGTAACATAATTGACACGTTACCTTTGAGAATAACTCAAAAAACGAGTCCCTGTAAAATGCCATAATAGGCCTAGGTTTGGTCCGGGCGTACGATTACCGAAAGTGGTTTTGCTTAAAGGTTCGATAAATTTAAATCAGATATAAGACAACAAGATAAATGCCCAAATTAACAAACAAGTCTACAGAAAACGCTCTTAGTGTAGAAGAAATATTCAAATTAATTAAAAGTGTTGCCGATGGTGGAGAAATAGTTGGAGAAGACGAAGAAAATATTTAATTTTCAGTTTTAGATTTTTTATTTCTACTCTTCCAAACAGCTCCGGACTGCCAATCTTTCAAAACAATACGAGCAACTCTGTCAGTGTCTATCTTCCCACCCTTTCTTAATAATTTTCTCTGTTTTCCAAGTTCTTGAAGAAGAATTTCAGAATCTCCATCAGCTTCTATTTTATAATGATTCTCAAATACTCCGGGATGTTCTGTCATTATTTCAGCGACAATAAATTCGGGATGTCTTGTAGAATCATAAGTTCTTACTCCAATAGTAGCATGTTTCTTTAAATGGACTTTTTGCGATTCAGCAGCATCCTCATCACTCATAACTCCGGGAGTATCAAGTAAGAGTAATCCATCAGCAAGTTTGACTTTTTGAATACCTCTTGTAAATCCAGCTCTTGGAGAAGTTCGAGCAGCACCTCTTCCAGTTAACATATTAATTATAGAGCTTTTTCCGACATTAGGATAACCTATAATACCAACATGAACCTCTTTTCCAGTTTTTAAGAATGTTCTATATCCTACTCCGTGTCTATGTATCTGCAGCTTATCGTCAGTTCCAATAGGTTCATCATCAAATCTACTTTCGCGTCTTTCTGTATCTTTTATTTGTTTAAAATTGCTTTTATCTCCAGCAACTATTTTTTTAGCAAATCTTTTCGCTTCAATTTTTATCCTATCCCTTAACATTCCTCTTCCCTGATGGCTCTTACAAGATAAAAAAACACGAGGATTCAATTCAATAACTTCAGGAGAATTCTCAAGCTCTTTTCTATCTACCAAATCTACTTTATTTATTATATAAATCAACAATTTATCATGCTCTAAAGCATAATTCTCCATTGCAAAATTTCTAGTATCTTTTATGAAACGAGCATCAAGTATCTCAAGAACAACATCGGATGCAGCGATGACTTCTTTAGCTAATTCAGGATACGACTGTCTATGTTTATTGTGCGTATCTGTGGTTCTTGTATGTCTACTTGAAAATGTGAATTTTACTCTCATAAAAATATCAAAACATCACCATTTAAATAGCTTTAAAATCGCCATTTTTACATGGTAAATTCAGTCATAATAACTGCATATAAAGAACCAAAAACCATAGTAAAAGCAACATCAGTAATATTAAATCAAATTTCAAAAACAGATGAAATTTTAGTCGTAGCTCCAGATACTGAAACATTAAATGCTGTAAAATCAAATTTCAAAGATAAAAGAATAAAATTAATCAGAGATGAAGCAAAAGGCAAACCATCTGCAATGAACTTAGCTGTCAAAAATTCAAAAGGAGATATCTTAATTTGGACAGATGGAGACATCTCAATATCCGAGAATGCAATTACAAAGTTATTAGTGCCATTTAAAGATAATAAAATCGGAGCAGTATCTGGGAGGCCAGTTTCAACAGATTCTAAAAAAACAAAACTAGGTTTCTGGGCTTATATGTTATCAAACATAGCACATAAACAAAGATTAGAATCAGAAAAAAACAAAAAAAGAATATTTTGCTCAGGATATTTATTTGCGATAAGAAAGAATCTTATGCCAGAGTTACCAGAACAACTTTTATCAGAAGATGGATACATATCTCATTTAGTTTATAAAAAAGGATATAGAATAGTATATTCTCCAGAATCTTTGGCATTCATATCATATCCAAAAAACTTCAATGACTGGATAAAACAAAAAAAGAGAAGTGTTGGAGGATACAATCAGAATTACAAACTACTTAATGTAAAAATCCGTTCTTTCTCTGGAGAATCAAAGAACTTTTGGCAATTATTCAGATTTGTCTCAAAATTCAAAGAATTCATCTGGCTTACAGAATTATTAATGGCTCGAGTTTATCTATGGGCAATAATCTTCTGGGATATAAATGTAAAACAAAAGAAACGTGAAGAACTTTGGGTAAGAGTGGAGAGTACTAAATAATCAAAATTCTTTTATACCACAATAACCTCTGAAATTTATGTCTGACTTCTTTGTAAGGCCCACATTTAATAGTATTTTAACAAATGCAATACGTCTTTTGTTGATAATTGAATTCATTAATGCTTTCCAAAACGATAGAACTTTAGCATTAACTTTTTCAGTTCTAGCATTTGTAGCTACATTCTTACCAAGAATATTAAATAATTTTGGTCTTAAGACGGGTGTTGAAAAGCAGATAGTTGTTCTTCTAATCATCTATGGCTCTTTGTTTCTTGGAGAGTTTCAGACATTAGCTCCAAATTTATGGTGGTGGCCAGTTTTACTTAGATTAGTATCGGGAATAGCTTTAGGTTTCATAGGGCTTACAATAATTCTTACTCTTGAAAATGAAGAACTCATAGATGCCAGCCCATTTGTGATAATTCTGCTTTCCTTTTCAGTATCTTTCACTTTGGGTGGATTATGGGAATTATTTGAATTTTCATTAGATCATTTATTAGGATTTGGAATCCAGAATCTTGGAACTGGTTCAACCATACAGGATTTATTTATCACGACAATATCAGCGATAGCTGTTTCGGTCGGAGGTTATATTTACATCAGTTACACAGGTAGAAATATACTAAGTAGTTCAATAATTAATTGGATGAGGAATAATCCACAAATTTTCAGATCAAAGAAGAATCTCGAAGTTTCATCAGAAAAGATCAAAGGAATGATTCAAACAGGTGAAGGCCCAAGATTAGAATTCAAATCCTCATTAAGAACAAACCTACATACTAATACGATAGACAAATCCATAGAAAATGCAGTTCTAAAAACAATCACGGCATATCTCAATACAGATGGGGGAACTTTAATTATAGGAGTCTCCGATTCTGGAGAAATTTTAGGTTTAGAAAAAGACACATTCCCAAGCAAGGATAAGTTAAAACTTCATCTAAATAATATGATAAAAGATAGAATAGGGTCTCAATTTATGATGTTTATTCAGTATGAGTTATTTCCAATAGATGATAAACATGTACTAAAAATAGACTGCTTACCTTCAACAAAAAGGGTATTCTTGAAAGAAGGTAAAGAAGAAGATTTTTTTATAAGAAATGGACCATCATCCATAAAGCTTATAGGAAGTTCTATGATAGATTACATAAATCACAGATTTAAAGAACAATAGCTTTAAATAAAATAATCTCATTTTTTAACGGGTAATGATGATAAAACTTCTTGAAAATCTAATAAACCATCCAGCAAAGTGCTTGGATTAAACATATTTTGTTATATATCTTAAAGAATAAAATAAGAACTATATAGTTCTAGAAAAGTTTATATAGTTCTAGAAAAGCTCACATAAATGGAATATAAAATTAATAGCATAAATATAGTTGAATTATTTGAAGCATACAGAAGAATCCTTTACTATTTCTTTAGTTTTCCAAATAGTTACATTGGTTTAAATGACCTTTCAGAAAGCGTGAATATGTCTAAAACAGCAACAAAAACATCTGTAATTTCTCTCTCAAAACAGGGATTATTGAAAGTTGATCAAATAGGAAAAGCCTGGAGAATATCGGTAAAAAATGCAAAAGATAATTTATTTACAAAAAGTAAGATATCTTATAATCTTCAATTAGTATATGGTTCGGGAATAGTTCAAGCAGTTTACAACAAATTTTCAAATGTAAAATCAGTAATTCTTTTTGGAAGTTATCGCTGGGGAACAGATATAGAAGATAGTGATATAGATATAGCAATAGAAATAAACGGAAAAGAAAATCTTAAAATTGAAAAATTAGGTAAAATTTCCAAATTAGGTTATAGAAAAAACGTCCCTGTAAATTTACACATATTTTCAAGAGATAATATAGACAGAAATCTTTTCTCAAACATAGCGAATGGTATTTTATTGGATGGATTTCTAGAGGTAAATAAGTGATAAGAAAGAAGCATCCAGATAAAGAACAAGCGATAAGTCTTATTAATTCAGCAGAAAAAGATATGTTGTTCACATTAACAATTCATCCATCAGAACAATCAGCATCCACAATAATCGTAATATATACGAGTCGTTTAGAATGCTTGGAGAAGCAATTTTAATTAAAGAAGGGTTATCTACAATAGACCATAGGGAACAGATATCACAATTGCTCAATTTAAAAATTCAAACAATAAGACCTTTACAACTAATAGAGCAATTAAGAAAGTCAAGACATAGCATCAATTATTATGGGTATAGACCAAACAAATCAGATGCGGATGATACTATAGACTTTGCAAAAAAATGTTTTAACACTATCCTATCAGAAGTAAAAAGAATAGTAGAATCATAGCAATCTTTATTAATCTTATAGAGTAAATCGCATAGTAAAAAGAGACAATATGGAAATAGATGAATTCAAAGATGATATCGGTCCTGAAAAAGTTGTAGAAATGTACGATCCACATACCGGCATGAGAGGATTCGCAGTTATAGATAATACTGCTTTAGGTCCTGCAAAAGGAGGAATACGAATGACTCCTTCAGTAAATGTAAAAGAAGTTTTCAGACTTGCAAGAGCTATGAGTTTCAAAAATTCTTTAGCTGGATTGCCTTTCGGAGGAGGTAAAAGCGGAATAATATTTAATAAAGAAATAGAATCTGAAAAAAAAGAGGCATTTATAAAATCATTCGCAAGAGCTTTGAAAAACTTAGTCCCTTCTGAGTATATAGCTGGTCCAGATATCAATACAACAGAAAAAGAAATGCAAACATTTGTAGAAGCACATGGAAATTTCAACGCAGCTACAGGAAAACCAGGAAATTATTGCAAATCAATTAGTGGAAAGAAAGTATGCGGGCTACCTCATGAACTTGGAAGCACAGGTCTTGGAGTAAACTATGCAACGCAAGTTGCTTTGAAACACAAGAACATACATATAATTGGAGCGACGATAGCAATAGAAGGTTTTGGTAACGTCGGTTCATTCACATTTAAACATTTAGAAGAGATGGGGGCAAAAATCGTCGCAATAAGTGATAGTAAAGGATGTTTATACAATCCAGATGGTCTCAAATTCAAAGATATAGAATCTGTAAAGGCATCTAAAGGCTCTGTAACATTCGGTAAGGGAAGAATGCTTCCAACAAACAAATTATTTGAACTTCCTGTTGATGTGCTAATTCCGGGAGCTTTACCCGACGTTATTACAAGGCAGAACATGCATCAAGTGCAAGCAAAAATAATAGTTGAAGCTGCCAACATTCCAATTCCTTTAGACATTGAAACAGAAATGGCAAAGAAACACTTAATCGTTCCAGATTTCGTAGCAAACGCTGGAGGAGTAATATCTAGTTACGTTGAATATATAGGTAAAGATGAGAAATTCATGCGTAACGCCGTAAAAAAGAAAATACTTTCAAATACAGAATTAGTCCTAAAAACTGCACAAGAAATGAACATAAACACAAGAGAGGCAGCAATACATATTGCAAAACAAAAGATCTTAGATGCAATGAAAAAACGTAACAAGTCTTAAAAATCGACAATTTTATAAGAAATTATGGAGATTCCTCAAATACATATAATTTTGTTTTATAAATTCGTTAACATAGAAAAACCTGGTAAATTTCAGAAAGAACATCAAACTCTTTGCAATAATTTAGGAATTAAAGGAAAGGTTCTTGTCGCATATGAAGGAATTAATGGTTCAGTTTCAGGAACAAAATCGCAGATAGATGAATACAAAAAACACTTAATTTTAGATTCAAGATTCAGAGACATAGAATTCAAAGAAGAAGTTGGTTATCAACATCCATTTGAAAAGATGATTGTTAAAGTGAAAAAAGAAATTATAAAAATTGAACAAGATTTAGATATGAATAAAGTTGGTGAACATATATCACCACAAGAATTTCTAAATATATGCGAGAATAATGGCGATATAGTAATTTTAGATACAAGAAATGATTATGAATCCAGAGTAGGAAAATTCAAAAATGCAATAACTCCAAATATACAAACTTTTAAAGAATTTCCTAACTATATAAAAAAATCAAAGCTTCCTAAAAACAAATCAATCGTTATGTACTGTACTGGAGGTATACGTTGTGAAAAAGCCTCAGCATATATGATTAAAGAAGGTTTCACAAACGTAAAACAGTTACATGGCGGGATAATAAATTTCTGTCAAAAACTTCCAAACACCTTATGGGAAGGTTCTTGTTTTGTATTTGACAACCGACTTACTTCAAATATAAATCAAGAGTCTAAACCTATAACTCATTGCAATTCTTGTAAATCTCCATGTGATTTATATCGAAATTGTAAAAACGAAAGATGTAATAAATTAATATTTATATGTGGAGAATGTAAGCAGAAAAACCATTCATGTTGTTCCCAGGAATGCCTCAAAAAAATATTAAAAAACTAATTTAATGGATTACCAAAATCCTTATTCCTATTATTTGCTATAAACCTTTTATCTTCCTGTAACTTCTTTAATTCATCCTTTTCTTTACTAATCTGTCTCTGTAATCTAATCAACTTTTCCTCTCCTCGTATCTGCTCAAGTTGTTTCTGTAAATCAATTATCTTTTGTTGTATTTCTTGAGCCTCACTTTCTTTATTTGAAGCGATAGAAATAGAATTGCTCTCAGGTTTGAATTCTTCTTTTACTGGTTCTTTAACAACAGGTTTGTCAAACATCTTTTGATGATTTGGTTCTTTAGGGGCATTCTTAGTAATGTGTCTCATCTTTTTTCTAAGCACAAAAATTAAAAGCCCAACACCAAGAAAACCAGCCAAGACATAATAAACGCTTTGAGGTAAACTATGTAAAGATTCTCCAATAGCTCTTCCAGTTAAAGGATTAGCATTTGAATTCACAGAAGAATTAGCCAGAGTAACATTGGTTGAATTTGAACCGTTATTGTTTGAGGAGTTTTGAGAGATAGGATTTGGGGTATTGACGATAGCATTTCCCTGTCCAGGATTCAACATAACTGTAACATTAACAGTACTAGATCCTGTAGTATATGGCCCAAAGTCTTTAGAAACTAAAACTTCTTCAGTATCGTTATTAATTATTAATACATTAAGTTTAACCTTAGGAACAAGACCATAATAAGTAAATCTATACTCTCCAAACTTTCTTGCTCTTCCAACAAATTTCTGTAAATCTGCGCCAGCTTCATCCTTTACAACAGCAGTGATATTTTGATAAGGTTCAGTCGCGATAACAAATTCAGTCTTCTTAACCTCGACAGCAGAAACAAAAGAGGTTACAAACATTAAAAAAATAAATACTAAAATAATTTTATTAATACTCTTCATATTTTTCTATAGTCACAACCCCTTTATAAGATTTATTGAGTTTTTAGTAACTCTTATAAACCAATTTTATCTTTCGGTTTTGAAGCCCAGATGGCACAGTGGAACTGCGCGAGGTTGCTAACCTCGTTTCCAGCAATGGATCTCCAAGTTCGATTCTTGGTCTGGGCGTAATACCTTTATGGTATAATCATGGGCGGTTATGTACAAGTTTTATACAAGTTGCTTAAAAAAACAGCTTGAGAATAAACCGTATGAAACTTGATCCCTATAAACATAAAGAAAGGTACTTAGCATGGAAAGCTCGCATAGGTTCAGTTATTCCAGAGATTACTCCACAAAACTCTACCCTTATTTTACACTATCTAAGTGATATGGAGAGAGGATTAAATGTGGCTGCGGGTAGCACAAAAGGCTCAAGGAGCTATATTCGACTTAATTCTTTACGAGAAAAACTCATAAACTATGCAAAGAAGTTTGATGAACTATACCATCTTGATACTATTACTAATATTTCAGAGGATCAGCTACTTAGTTTCTTTGCGGATATGAGAAACGGAGTTATATTAAGAAAAGATGGCAAACAGTTCAAATCAATAGACACGGCTGCACGTGTTTTCAAAGCGTTTTGGCATTGGTGGCAAAAAGTAAACCGAAAAAAAGGAGTAGAAATTAAAGATATAACTCTAGATTTAGATACAAGGGGTAAAAAACCTGATTGGGTCTATCTTACCGAAAAAGAGTTTAAACTTTTATGTGACTCTGCTAAACCAGATTACAAAGCACTTATGATGTTTCTTTTTGACACAGGTATTCGCGCACCAACAGAACTCATGAATGTTAAAATTTCTGATCTTTACGATAATGGCAAAGAGGTGCATATTAGGGAAGAAACAAGTAAAACCTTTGGCAGAAGAATAAAACTAATGCTCTCTTCAGAAATATTGAAAGAGTATATTGCAAGGAACAAATTAGAGCGAGATAATTACTTATTTCCAATTAGTCCGTTTATGACTAATAAGTATCTTAAACGACTTGCGCAGAGGTTATTTGGTGACAAAGTTAGTCCAGCAGGAGCAAAGTATTCTGATCTTACAATGTATGACTTTAGGCACATGGCTTCTTGCTACTGGTTACCTCGTTATAAATCAGAATCTGCACTAAAATATCGCTTTGGATGGAAGAAAAGCGATAAAATACATTATTACTCTGAACTTTTAGGTATGAAAGACACGATTTCTGAAGAAGATATGCTTCTTGACCTGACTAAGACTGAAATTGAGAAGAGATTGGAAAAATCTGAGAAAGAAAAAGAAATACTCATGGATCGAATGCGGTCTGTGGAAGTAGAGTTAGCTGAAGTTAAACAAGTATATCTTAGACTTATGCAGGTTTCTCCTCTTTCAGAAAATAAATAGTCTTTAAGAGCTTACATGAACTATTTTGAACTTCTGTTTGGATTTTATCAGATTTGTCAATTTCTTATCTAATTTCTCTACAATAGCCTCTATTTTGTTTAACTGAGGTATTTCTTTGAGTTTCCTCCTACAAATCTCAGATACTGGAACTTTATGTTCCTCTGCTAATTTCTTTATTTTATCTAGTAGATCGGTCTCAAGGTATAAATGAAGTTGAGAGTTCTTTTTCATTATTACCCAATCTTTTTTGCTTCTCAAAGTAAGCGATTAATTCCTTTAAACCCTGAATCATTTCTTCAGTGCTGATTTCTTCTAAGTTCTTCACTATTAAATTTCTTAGTCTCGTTCCCCCAACAATCCCATCCTTTAACGGTTTGACGAGCAAATAACTCAATACGCGGAAGGTCTCCTAATAATTCAACAATATAGTCTCTAATCTCATCTGGTTTTCTACTGTGTTCGCGTAATGGTGAGAGTACCACTTGTCTTACTTTATTTGATTTTCTGGCAAGTTTTCCCCTCAAACCAAGTAAACAAATTTCTGTGTTAGATCTCGTCCAGTTTCCTAGACCCATAAATGGTTGATCATTGCACTTGTTTTTCTTTATCCAAGTAAATGCGACAGTAACATAACGAAATCCCCACCTTTTTAGTGTGGCAATACATTCTGGGAGAATTGGACAAGTCGCCCAGAGGAAGAGTGCACAGTTATCGTCACAAATTTGGTTTATTGGAAAGTTTTGTATCTCTTTTATTGGAACACAAGGGTATTTTTTTGTTACATTAGTGGTTGAATATTTCCAAGGCGGGTCTGCATAGATTATGTTATACTTCTTCTTAAGGTTAAAATTCCATGAAAATTCTTTTTTCATGTTTTATATTAGAATAAAATACTTATAACGAATCAGAAACAAATCTGTCTACATCTTTGTGCACAAAATTGTGCACAATTTTGTTTCTGATTTAATTTAAGCAATTTAGATTATGACAGAAGCATGAAAACATGCATTATCTGTGGAACTGAAACAACAGAAGATAACGAACTATGCCCTACCTGTTTAGACTTCTTTACTTGGAAATATAAAACTGGTCTTAAAAACGAATTGGATAGGTTTCGTAAGACAAAAGAATACCTTGACTGGTGGCGAGAACAATCAACTGAAAAGGAGGTGGAAGAATGAAAGTACAAAAAATTGCTGCTTTTGCCAGTATTGCTTTTATGTTTTTCTTGCAAATAGTTAGTGCTCAATTTAATGGGACTATAACTCCTCAAGAACAGCAGACATTTGACACAATACTTGAGCCAATTTTACGCATCTATAACTTAGTCAAGTATGCTGCAACTTTTATCGCAGTTATTATGCTGGTCTTGGCAGGAGTGGGTTACATTACCAGTGGCTCTGATGCAAAGAAAAGGGAAAGCGCAAAGCACACGATCATGTATGTGTTTATTGGCTTGGCTATTATTTGGGCAGCTCCGTGGTTTGTGCAGTTTATGGTAAACTAAGAATATGGAGATCAACACAAAAAAGATCGTGAAGCGGGCAGCAGGGGCTATTGCAACGAGTTTGTTAATCAAGTTATTAGTCTTGCAACTCACTGCTGCCTGCCCGTCTCCGTTGCAGTGTGCTAACTTTACACAACCAGAGAAAATCCAAGACTGTAATTATATTACTTCTCAAGGTCTGTCATATACAGAACAACAGGATACATTATGCCTTTTATGGGATCAGGACTATAATTTCCCAGTGTATCAAAATCCAGCATATCCTCAAGCGCAAGCCAATTTTACTTTTTCCCCTCAAGATATAGAAACAAGCCGATTTATTCTATTCTTCAAAATAGTTATTTTCTTTTTGTTTAATTACATATTATTTGCATTTTTGACTAGGACTTCATTCTTTAGAAAATGCCTACCTGCGGGTTAGTTAATCTTGGATCGTGCCTGCCACAGATGTTCTTTGATTTTATTCTTAATCTGGTTAATGCGCCAATTCAACCATTTTTACAATTAGTGCTTAATCTTTTAGCTGAACCAATAAACATTTCATTATTTTTTAGTTTGTGGGTGATTATTGTTTATATGCTTTCTATGTTTTATGCACTTCTTCTTGTTGGATCTGGTTTTAGCTTTATGATTTCTGGTTATGATTCAGAAAAACGTGAGCAAGCAAAAGAATGGCTTAGAAATATCATTATTATGATTATTCTCGTGCAATCATCCTTCTTCCTTTATCAATTGATTATAGATTTAGCTTCGACAATGACTTCAGCTACACTAACACTTATCGATCCAGCCTTTTTTACGCTTTCCGTAAATAGTGCTGCAGGTTTAGGTCTTGCAATTTTATTGGCAATAGTTTACTTATTGACCCTTATTTGCACAGCTCTTGTACTTACGTTGCGCTATGCAATTGTAGCAATTGGAGTCGTGCTCTTGCCCATTGGTATCTTTTTTTATTTTTTACCCCCATTACGTGGATTTGGATCACTTATTTTCAATATCTTGGGCATTGGAGTTTTCATTACATTTTTTGATGCAATTTTACTAATTGGATTCTCTTCGCTAATGAATATTGGAGCATTTAACAACTTACAAATCATAGTACTCATTTCAGCATTCTTGCTTATTGATATTTTGATGTTTGTCCTTCTGTTCTTTGCAATTACTCGTGCAGCATTTAGCGTTTATAATGGTATCAAAAGGTGGCGTGAATAATGGGATATGAGATACCTCAACAATTAGAATATAAAGAAAAAATAATGTTTGGTTTAAACTTTAAGCAGTTAGTTTATCTTTTTATTTTTGCTCCAGTCATCTTTATAATATTCTTTAAGACGAACCTACACTTAGCAATAAAAATTCCAATTATGGCTTTTTTCGCTGGTTTAGCAATTGGATTTATTTTTATTGACTTGGATAAGCATCTGAAAAATTGGTATTATTGGTATACTTCAAAAAATATAGAATTACCTCAAAAATTAGCTGATTTTATACCACTCAAGGAGATTAAGGATAGTCTAATTATTACTAAAGATAATCGTAAACTTGCGGTTCTTAAAATAACACCAATTAACTTTTCAATAAAGCCTGATGAATCAAAGCAGGCTATTGCTGTTGCATTCCAGAAATTTCTTAACAGCCTTGATTTTCAGATACAAATTATCATGAACACAGAAAGATTAGATTTGCAAGAATATTTTAGTGAAGTATCTAAGAGAATAAAAAACACTGAAAGATTCAACTTACTTTTTGAAGGATATAAGAAACATTTGGAGTCAATTACAAAAGAAAATGATGTTATGAACAGAGTTTTTTATGTTATCATTCCTGAAAAGACAGATATCGATATTCAGTTACAAATCTGTCAAAATAAATTAACAAACATTGGGCTTAAGAGCGTTAGATTAACTAACGCTGAATTAACTAAGTTACTCAGGATTTTTTTCATTTCACGAAAAGAAATAAAGGAGGAAAAGAAAAATGTTCCGAAAAAGAAGTAAAAATTCTAAAGAAATAGAGCCTATCGAATTCTTTCCGTTAAAAGTTGAAAATACTTCGAACCATCTAATAATCAATGGCGAGGTTAATGAGCAAATTCTTAATAGAACAATTTATGCTCATGGATATCCTAGAAGTGTTGAAACTGGGTTTTTGGACAAGATCATCAGCACTATGGGGAATTTTGACCTTTCTATACATATTGAGCCGTTTGACATAGAGACCATGATGATTTTTCTAAATAAAGAGTTGCAGAAGCAAAGATCTGATCTTTATGCAGCCAAAACTAAAAATATCCTTAATCCAAGTCTTGAGATAAAATATGAAGACACAAAGGCAGTTTTAACAAACTTGCAAAAGGGCAAGGACAAGTTGTTTAACATAAGTCTCTACATTAACTGTAGAGCTAAAACAAAAGAAAAGCTTGATTTACTTACAAAAAGGATACAGGCAGAGCTTAACGCTTTGTTAATAATTCCAAAACAGCCCTCTTTTCGTATGGTTCAAGGTTTTCAGTCTTCCTCTCCTTTGGCTATGAATAAATTGAATCAAGTTAGAAGTGTTCCAACTGAAGCACTTTCTGCATTTTTTCCATTTACTTCTTCATTTTTACAAGCTGACAAATCTGGTGTGTGGCTAGGGCAAAATAAGAATAATATACCAATCATTAAAGATATCTTTAATCTTAGTAACCCTAATGGATTATGCTTAGCAAGCTCAGGTTCAGGTAAGAGTTACATGGCTAAACTCCTTATTTCTCGTTATTTGCTTAATGGTACAAACGTTATGGTGATAGACCCACAAAGCGAGTATAAAGCCCTTGTCAAGCGATTTGACGGGCAATTAATCGATCTAAGCACCACATCTGAGACAATTATTAATCCACTAGACTTAATGGGGCATGACTATCCAGAAAAGAGACTTGCTTTGCTTGACTTAATGCCTTTAATGCTTGGTGATCTAAGCGATCCTCAGAAAGCCATACTTGAACGAGCACTTACAGATACCTACGAAGAAAGACAGATATTTATCGATGATGTAAAAAGCTGGCAGAGAGACCCACCAATACTTGAAGATCTGCTAAATGTGCTAAAAAAGCTAGAAAAGAAAGCTATGCTTTCTGAAAAACAGACATTGAGAAGTCTGATTAATAGACTCGATTGGTATGTAAACGGCGTTTTCTCATTTCTAAATCAAGAAACTAAAATAAACTTCGACAATCAATTTGTATGTTTTGACATAGGCAATCTGCCAAAGCAGGTTAAACCTTTGATGATGTTTTTGATATTAGATTACGTGTACATGAAAATGAAGAAAGACCTTAATCGCAAGTTATTAGTAATTGATGAATCTTGGTCTTTACTTAGACAAGCTTCAGATGCTTCTTATATTTTCGAGATAGTTAAAACTTGCCGTAAGTTTAACCTTGCATTATTTTTAATAAACCAAGAAGTTGAAGGTATGCTTGATTCGGAGGCTGGCAAATCAGTATTAGCTAATAGCTCTTACACTCTTCTTATGCGTCAAAAGCCCGCAGTAATAAGGAATATTCAAAGGACTTTCTTTTTAAGCGATTCTGAAGTAAATCATCTACTTACAGCAGGAGTGGGAGAAGGCATCTTAGTCATGGATGATGATCACTCAGAAATAAGAATAGTAGCTTCGCCTGAAGAGCACCAAATTATCACCACTAAACCAGATGAACTGCTTGTTTCACAAAAACTTCTTAGTGAGCGCAAGCGCTTAGAAGAATTGCAAATAAAAATAAATTTGCAAAAAGAAAAAAGAGAGTCTCGTGCAAAAATAAGAATTAATGTAACTAAACATGATGAGTGCGTAAGGTTAAAAGATTTGTCAGAACCTGAAATTGAATACTTGAAGAAAAAAGGTTACATAGAATATAAGATGAAAAGTATTACTAGCCCAAGTCTAGAAATCTACCTTATTAAACCAAGAAGAACAGAAAGCCCACAGCACATTTTCTTAATAAAAGATATTTCTAATTATCTTAAGACTTTTACAAATAATGTTAAAACATATCGGTCAGTTAAACCAGATATAGTCTTTAGAATAAATAGAAAAGAATATGCTATTGAAGTAGAAACCGGTAAGATATTGCGCGCAAACAAAAAAGCAATAGTGAAAAAAGTAAAGTCTCTTAATAAAAAGTATAAAGATAACTGGTTTTTTGTTGTAACTGATAAAAACCTTACTTCTCAATATAATAAACTTGGTAAAACTTGCGATAGGAGATATCTTGCTTCTATAATCAGTCGCATAGCCCGCAAAAAATGAACTGGCTACATATAGCCAGTGGAAATTCGATATAGAAATCGCTAGTTTCTCGCCACTTTCCGTCGGGGCGTTATTATCATTATATTAAATAAACCAATCAATGAATTCTCTCTTTTTCTTTCTCTCTATTTTTTTCTTCTTTCCATCTTGTCACAGGCTATTTTTCTTTTCATCTTCAGATGCGCTCGCACACAGGCTATTTCATTAAAGGTTATTCTTTTCGTCTTTAATCGCTCACGAATTTGCTTCAGAGGTTCTTCAGAATCGGTGATTATACGCAATAAATGGACAATTTTTGATTTAGGCAGGATATTCCAAACAGATATTTGTCCATATTCAATTAAATTTATTATATGATCCCAGACAGTCCCTTCTTTAATTTTTCTATCCTGTGCTATCTCTGGAATGGTTAATCCTTTATGTAGCAAGAGTCTCGTTTTCTGTACACTGAACTCAACTTTACTTGCATAGAATTTTCTAAAGAAGTTGGTGGATTTCTTGGACTTGATAATCTGATCCTTATGGTAAATCGGAAAAGTCTTGTTAAACATCCGTAAGATTTCTCTGCGGTATTTGTAGGTGTTGCCATGTTTTGCATACGCCATCCAACCTTCAAGAGATTCAATAATTTTTTCGCGATCGGTTTGTTTCTCGTGATAGAGCACCTTGAGATCCTTTATTTTTACCTCAAACTTTCGGATATTTGCCTTTCTTGGTATTTTATGGTGTGGAAACATCCGATAGCCTAAGAACGGAACGCCTCGATCTAATGAATACACTTTCGACTTATCTGGGTGTAGTCGTAAGTGGAGTTTTTCACGCAGGAAATGATTAATTCTATCTTTATATTCATGCAATACTCTAGGGGAATTCCCAAAAATGACAAAATCATCGACATATCGAATATAGTATTTTGCTTTGATTTCATGCTTTACAAATTGGTCAAGTTCGTTAAGGTATATATTAGCAAAGAATTGAGATGTATGGTTACCTAGTGGCATTCCCTTAGATCCGGCTCGCCCCCCCCCCCCCCCCGATCGAGTGCGCAGTATTAGCCAAGATCTGCTTGATAAGCCATAATACTTGTTTATCAGTAATATTTCGCTCAAGAATACATAGAAGTACTCCATGGTCAACTTCTTCAAAATAATGCCGTATATCTGCTTTAAAGACATAACAGATCTGGCTGTTATTTTTTGACACTTTTCGTTGAAAGAATTCAAAACGTTCAAGTGCTTTTAACGTCCCCTTACCAACTTGATTCGCATGAGAATCATAGATAAATTTTTTTTGGAATAGAGATCCAATTATATTGACTAATGCGTGGTGGATAACTCTATCGCGAAACTTTGACTTGGATATTTTACGAGTCTTTGGATCTCTAATAATAAATGTTTTGAGTGGTTTTGGTTCATAAGTTTGTAATTTTAATTCTTCCGATAGCTTTCGTAAGTTTTCCTCTAATTCTTTTTCAAACTTAATCACATAGCGAAGAGTGGTCTTTCCCTTCTGAGCTTTCAAGTAAGCAGAATACAAATTTTCGTAGGCGTAAATTTGTTCATACATGTAAGTTCCTAACGGCAGACCAGTCTATTCAACAAGGCGACCACTGCCACCGCCAAGATCATTCCTGCCATTCAGCTGAGACCTATTGTCAAGCCTGTTGACATAGAGCGCCCCCAGAGTAGCCCGTTCACTTCCTATCGAATCACTGCTCCTTCATTACTGTTGGAGCTGTATTTTATAGCAATCCAGTCAATTTCCCAGATTTACTGGTTCTTTTGCGTATCAAAAGATGACTTGCCCTAGTGAACGGACGTGTAGCCTAGTCTGCCCCATACATCCTTGTTGCATGGTTAGCTAGGAAACCTAGAATCTAAAATCTATATAAAAAGTAAACTGCCTTTGATTTATTATATTAAAAACGCTATATTCAAAGATAGTATGTTACAAAATTAATTATTGACTAACACGTAAGCCAAGCTTACCCATGTTTCGGTTTATTAAAGCGACTGCTTGCTCTAACGTTGGCTGTCTAACCATCTGATTTGGCGCACTTCGCGCCTCCGGCGCTACACCAACAAGGCGACCACTGCCACCGCCAAGATCATCCCTGCCACCCAGCCGAGACCTACTGTCAAGCCTGCCGACAAAGAGCGCCCGTGCTTGTGGTTGCTCTGGTTTTCCAGCAAGGTAAATTCCCATAGCTTCATCAAAACCAAATTGAGCTTTCATTTCAGGGAACATCGCGTCAGCGTATGAAGCTAAGAGCGCATCATCGCGAGCAACGTACTGCCAAAATTGATGTATTCGCGCGTCTTGTAGTTTCAAATCTTTGTCAAAAACAGCGTCTGTGCGCTTAAATTCAACACCATCAAGTGATTCATACATACCGTCTGGTAGCATTAATGCACCATTAACAACTTGAGTTTTTGGTGTTAATTCGCGTAATAGTTGCGCATCACGAACTACCTTAACATTACCGTTAGGGTGATAGGCAATAAGATCGCCAGTATCAAAATAAAGAGATTTCCAGTTAGGATTCTGAGAATTAAGTCGGCGTTCCATAATGTCTGCAACTGATGCAGGAGTTCGACCATCAGCGAGCAATTCTGGCATTCGCTTTGTATTTCGCCCTTCGTACATTTCGTACGGTTTTACGAGTGTTGGTTCGTTTAGATCAACTGCCATAGAAAAAGGACTAACATAGGGTATTTAAAGTTTTCGTTATTATACTACTATAAAGAAATAACAACAAATGAGATATTAGCTTTTTCAATGCAACATTTCCGCAACTTCGATCTTATACTTCTCTAAAGTAGCCTTTCCCAAAAGTTCATCTATTTTTGTCATAATCTCATGTAGTTCTTGATCATCTTTACTCAAAAATGCATAGTAAAGATTGACATATCCCACTGCTTTAATTATAATGACAAATCGAGGATCTGATTTTGCATAATCTATAAACTTTTCAAGGTCTTTGCTATGAGAAGGGTCAATTCTGCTAATAAAAGTATACTCTTTATAACCAATCTTGTTCATGTTTAAGATAGGATAACATCTCTCAATAATCCCTTTTTTCTTCAAAAACTGTAAACGGCGCATTATGGTATTAACTGAAATCTTCAGTTTTTTAGAGAGTTCTACTGCACCAGTACGAGAATCTAATTGCAATAATTTGATAAGCTTCCAATCGCTTTCTTTTATAGAAATTGGAGGAGATTCCTCTTTAATGTCTACCTTTGCCTTTTTCTTAGTATTTAGCCTTCTGGCAAAATAAGTGTAAGATTTGATACTTTGAAAGGATAAATAATTTTTTAGATAATCTTTAAACCTTGTAACTATTAGGGTTTGTATTTCATCATACCTTTCAACTGTTTTTGTCCATACAGAGACATATATTTTCCATTGACTTATATCATGAAGCATGTAGCAACAACTAACCTCACTAATGTCTGTTATTTGTTTGAGGTACTTATCTACTTCTTCAGGTTTCACACTCTTTAAATCAAGGTAGAGGGAATGGCGAGCAAAACCTAATTTAGGATAGTTAATGTTAATGGTATACTTTTTGATGATTCCTTCTTTTTCTAATTTCTTGATTCTGTAACTTAGTGTTTGTTGAGGCAAGTTGACTGCTTTGGCTATTTTAGATAAAGGTTTACGACAGTCTTGAAGCAACTCAAATAGTATCTCTCTATCCAATTCATCAATCATAATTGAGTGAAATCATCTATATTTTAAAACTTTTGGATATTTTCACCAACTTTTTTGTCGATTTGTTTAATAAGAAAACTAACTAAATAAAGATATGAAAAAAGAGCTGAACTATTTACAACCCATTGAGTCTATTCAAATTAGCGGGAAAATATCTTATAAAGAGGAGCTTAGAGCATGGGGAATTATTCAGTTAAGAAAAGAGATCTTGGGAGTCTTTCCTCAACTTAAGGAACGAAGGGGAAATTTTGGGTATACTATGTTTTATAATCGTTCTCCAAAAAATATGAAAAAGACTTTAGAAGAACTTGATAAAAAAGGCTTAGTACCTATTTTGTTGCTATTGGGCAAGGTCAAAGAAAACCAAACTTGATAATAAATAAAATCTGAGGATTTTTATACCTTCGCTCCGTTTATGAAAGTAGAGTATTAAGTTGGAAAATGCAGAAAATGAAAGAACAAATAAACATCTCAGCAGAGGTAAGTTTTATTTGGCAAAGTGCAGATATTCTAAGAGACACCTATAAGTCTCACCAATATCAAGATGTTATTCTGCCTTTAGTTGTCTTAAGAAGAATTGAATGTGTTCTACTAGAAGAGAAAGAAAAGATAAAAGAAAAAGTTAAAGATCAGCTTAATAAATTACCAGATAAAGATGCTAAAAAACTTGTAGATACTAAAATACTTGCTTCTTTAAAATTCAATAATCTATCAAACTTTACTTTCAAAACACTCGCTTCAGAAAAAGACTCCAATATTAAAGAAAATTTTAAGAGCTATATTAATGGATTTACCGATAACATCAAGAAGATCCTAGAGAACTTTGGAATTTTAAAAGAGTTAAGTAAACTGGAAAAAGATAAGCTTCTATATCCTTTAATAAAACAATACGCCGAACTTGATTTGTCTCCTAAAGTTGTTTCAAATTTGAAAATGGGATATATCTATGAAGAGTTAATTAGAAGGTTTTCTGAACAGACTGGTGAAGAAGCAGGGGAACACTTTACACCAAGAGAAATAATTCAATTAATGGTTAAATTGCTTATTGACAAACATAAAATAAATGATGGGGAGTTGAAGACAATTTACGACCCTGCGTGTGGTACGGGGGGAATGTTATCTATTGGAAAAGAGTTTATTTTAGAAGAGATTAACTCCAAGGCGAATGTTGTGGTTTTTGGGCAAGAGAAACAACCCGAAACATGGGCTATTGGAGCTTCGGATATGCTAATTAAGGGAGAAAACGCAGGAAACATCCATGAAGGAAACACTTTAACCAATGACCAAGTTCCAAATGATAAATTTGATTATATGCTCTCAAATCCTCCGTTTGGAGTAGATTGGAAGAAAGATAAACAGACAATAGAAGATGACACATCGGGTAGATTCCATAAGGATAGGTTACCAAGAGTAAGCGATGGCTCAACACTTTTCTTACAACATATGCTATCAAAAATGAAACCAGTCTCTCAAGGGGGCAGTTCTATTGCTATTGTATTCAATGGTTCTCCTCTATTTACTGGGGACGCAGGAAGCGGAGAGAGCGAATTTAGAAAATATGTTATAGAGAATGACTTATTAGACTGTATTGTTGCACTTCCTAAAGATTTATTTTACAATACAAATATTGCAACATATATCTGGGTTGTTCGTAATGTGAAAGATAAAAAACGTAAAGGTAAGGTGCATCTCATTAACGCAACAGAATTTTACGAAAAGATGAAGAAGTCATTAGGAAAGAAGACAAAACATATTCCTACACAACAAATACAAAATATATATGATATTTACGAGTCATTTACAGAAAGCGAACACTCTAAAATATTCGATAATAGTTATTTTGGGTATACTAAGGTAAATCTTGAGTTGACTGAGATTGATGAAAATGGTAAACCTAAGAATGAAACAGTAATGAAGAAGATTAAAGGAGTGATGAAAGAAGTTACTCAAATAGCTAAGAAAACTGATGCAGAATATATTCCTCTAAAGGACAACATTGAGTTATATTTAAAGAAAGAAGTTGAGCTTCCATATATCATAAAGAGCAAAGAAATAGGCTATGAAATAAGTTTTACTCAATATTTCTATAAATATCAACCATTAAGAAAAGCCGAAGTAGTGGTTAAAGAGTTTGAAGATCTTGAAAAAGAAAATACCTCATTGCTCAAAGAGCTAGGACTAAACTAAATGAAACAAATGCAAAATTATCCAGACTACAAAGATTCAGGCGTAGAATGGATTGGCAAAATTCCTAAAGGCTGGAAAATCAAGAGATTAGGAAGCCAGTTTTTAGAAAAGATTGGTAGTGGGACAACCCCTAATAGTGGGGAACCTAAATATTATGAACAAGAAGAAGTACCTTGGATTAACACAGGAGACTTAAATGACGGAATTTTAATTGAATGTAGAAAGAAAATAAGTAAACAAGCATTAAAAGATTATTCAACTTTGAGGATTTACCCACTCAATTCTTTAATTATTGCAATGTATGGTGCAACAATTGGAAAACTTGCCATAATAAAATTTGAAGCATGTACCAATCAGGCTTGTTGCGTGTTAGAAAAGTCTTATACTATAGACAATAAATATTTGTTTTATTTATTATTAAGCATCCGAAAAGAAATCATTAGTCTATCTTATGGTGGTGGACAGCCGAATATAAGCCAAGACTTAGTTAAAAGATTAAGAATTCCTTTCCCAGACATATTAGAACAGCAAAAAATAGCTGATTTTCTAGATAAAAAGAATGGTGAAATAAATAAAATTTTGCAAAATAAGATTAAACAAATAGAGCTATTGAAAGAATATGAACAAATTTTAATAAACGAGGCAGTAACTAAAGGTTTTGGTAACAATGTAAAATTAAGAAAGTCTACCTATCCTTGGATTTACACATTAAATTCTAATTGGAAAGAAAGAAAAATCCAATATATGACTTATGTTAAAGGTAGGATAGGATGGCAAGGTCTAACAACTGAAGAATATTTGGATAATGGAGAATATTTTCTAATCACCGGTACAGATTTTAATAAGGAAGAAGTAGACTGGACAACATGTCATTATGTTGAGAAAACTCGTTTTGATGAAGACCCATATATTCAATTAAAGATGGATGATGTTTTAATTACTAAAGATGGTTCAATAGGAAAGATAATGCAGATAAAAGATTTACCTAAGCCAGCCACCCTTAATAGCGGAATTATGGTAACTCGCCCACTTAAAGGAGAATATATACAAAGATTCTTCTTTTGGGTATTAAAATCACCTGTTTTCAATGAGTTCATTGAATTTAATAAAACAGGTTCTACAATAGCCCACTTATATCAAAGAGTCTTTAATAATTTTTATTTTCCAGTTCCATCAATATCTGAACAACAGCAAATAGCCAATTATCTTGATGAAAAGACCTCAAAAATACGAAGGTCTATTGAACTTATAGAAACTGAAATCCAAAGACTTGAAGAATACAAAAAAATACTAATAAATGAAGCCGTTACTGGCAAGATAAAGGTGTTTTAACATGTCCGAAAAATTCCACATATTAGAAAGAAACTTTGAAGACCATTTTTGTCAAAGATTAGAGAAGAATGGGTATAGAAAAAGAGATAACGGTAATGTTGAGCTTGAGAATTGCCTAGACCTCAATTTAATTGAAGAGTTTATTCAAAAAACTCAACCAGAAGAATTTAAGGAAGTTAAATCAGAATATGGGGAGCGGTGGAAGAAAGAGTTTATTGCGAGATTTAAGAAATTGCTTGAAAATAAAAAGATTTTTGAGATACTAAGAGACGGAATAGATATATCTAATCAGACCATAAAATTGATTTATTTTAAGCCAGAAACTAATTTGAATAAAGAACAAATAAAAAAGTATCAAGAAAATATCTTTAGTTACATACGCCAATTTAGATTTGCTGATGGGGAAGAATTCTCAATAGATATTGTTCTATTTGTAAATGGGTTTCCTATCGTAACAATTGAGGTGAAAAATCAGTTGAACGGACAAGTCGTAGATGATGCAGTCTCACAATACATTAACAGAGATAAGAACTACAAAATATTCACAACTCCATTTGTGCATATAGCAACTGATACAAACAAGGTAAAGATTGCATCAGAGTTTGTTGAAAATTCAGCTGATGATTTTGTGTGGTTCAATAAAGATGTAGAAAACCCTATCGTAAATGAGGAGTATCAAATAGAATATTTATACAATGAAATATTGACTCCGCAGTCATTAACTGAGATTATAGAGCATTACCTAAATTGTTTTGAAAGAGAGCTTAAAGATAGCTCAAAAATTAGAACGTTCTTCTTTCCAAGATACCATCAAAAAAGAACTGTTGGAACATTAGTAAGAGATATAAGAAAAAGAGTAGAATCGACTAAGAAACTAGACTTGAGATACCTTATACAACATTCAGCTGGTTCAGGAAAGAGTTATACTATCGCAGTTATTCAAAGATTCTTAAGATATTTGCATGCAAATAACTCTCCAATATTTGACTCAATTATAATATTAACCGATAGAATAAACTTAGACGACCAAATTAGGGGCACAATAAAGTCTGGAGAAACACAATCTGAGATAGTTTCTTATGTAGAGAATACGGTTGAATTGGCAAAATCCTTAAACGATAACAGAAAAGTTGTTGTTACAACAATCCAAAAATTTTCAGTTAAAAAATTGGAAGAATTACTAAAGAAACAAAAAGAAAAGAAGATTTGCATTATTATTGATGAAGCCCATCGCTCGCAAACGGGCAAACTGCATAGGAATATGTTGGGCAAATTAGAACCTACTGAAACAACCGTAGATGAAGAAATTTCAGAAGAATTTCAGAAGAAAAAGATGCCAAACATCTGTTTTATTGCTTTGACTGCTACTCCTAGTGAGAAAACCATGCAGATGTTTGGTCAAGCCTTTGATGTATACAGCATGGAGCAAGCTGAAAAAGAAGGACATATTTTGCCAGTTTCAGATAATATTATCTCATATCAGACGTTGTATAAACTGTCATCCAAACTAGATAGTGAAGCAGAATATCCTCCACTATTAGTTATGAAAAAACTAAAAAATAAAGCATATGAAGATGAAAGAGTCATTCAAAATAAGATAGAAATAATTTTAGAGATATTTGGAGCCAAAACTAAAAATGCAATCAAACATCAGCATGCAAAGGCTATGATTGTAACATCTAGCAGAAAGTCAGCAGTTAAATATAAACAACTACTAGATTTAGAGATTAGAAAGAGAAAGCTAGATTATAAGACTCTTGTGGCGTTTACTGGCTCGGTTAAAATAGGAGAAAAGGAGCATACTGAAAATTCATTAAATGGGAAAATAAAAGATAAGATTGAAAAAGAGTTCAAGAAAAGAGAGTACAGATTCATAATTGTAGCTAATAAATTCCAAACAGGATTTAACGAGCCACTTTTACATACTATGTTTTTAGATAAGTCTGTATCAGGTATAAATGCCGTTCAAACAATTAGTAGACTAAATAGAATCTATCCTAATAAGATTGGAACTTTAACAGTGGATTTCACTAATTCTTACAAACAGATTGTAAAAGCTTTTAAGAAATTTAAATTAGGGGTTGAAGATTTTAGTGATATTGATGCTCAAGACATACCTAAACTGCAAAAGGAGATTATAGACTATAATATATTCACCTATAAAAATGTGGAAGACTTCATGAAAGATTATGAAGAAGCAAACCAATTAAGCATAGAAAATATATTTTCAAGAGTAAAAGAGACTTTTAACAAAAGATATAATGAGCTAGAAAAAAGAAAGATAAGAAGCCAAATTATTAAATTTTTAAGACTCTTTAATTATTTGGATAACTTAATACGAATTGAAGACTTGCAAACAAGAAAGCTCTCCTTTTTTGTCTATTATTTGAGTAGATATTTGAATCCACTAGGTGCTGGAAAGAAAATAGATGAAGAGCTAAAAAAAGTATTTCTTGCGAAATATAAAGTAAATGAGGTAAAGAAAAATATTTTGCTTGACTTAATTCCTAAAATAACAAATCTGACTAAAAAAGAGATACATTACGCAACAATTCAAGAGATTATTGAGGCAATTAACTTACATTTTAAGTTAGCTCTGACAGAAGGAGAAGAAAATGCAATCCAAGGTTACATTGATGAAGTTTCTAAAGATTCAGAGATTATAAGGGATATTACTGCTAATCTCGGTAAAGACCTAGATAGATTCTTTGAGATTTCATTAAAGGAGAAGTTGTATATGAAATTTATGGACTACTTCATGCATTATAATATTGACAAAGTAAGTTACTACATCGAAAAGGGATTAGAGGCATTTATCAATAAATCTTTGTTCAATAGACTCGTAGATAAAATAAAGAAACCTAAGGAGTTTGGAATTGGGGGTCTCGAATTAGAACTTTAAGCAAATGGAATTCAAACTCTCGCCCTCATCATTAAGTCTATTCCAAGAATGCCAAAGATGCTTTTGGCTTGACAAACATGATAAGTGGAAACGACCAAATGGCGTATTCCCTTCGTTGCCTTCTGGTATGGACGGGATACTCAAGAAACACTTTGATTTGTTTAAAGATAAAAAATTACTTCCCCCAGAACTAAAAGATGAAAAAGAATGTAAAAACATGAAGCTATTTGATGATGAAAACTTGCTAAAAATATGGAGAAGTAATTTCAAAGGAATTAGATGGGATGATGCGGATGGCAATACTCTATTTGGAGCTGTTGATAATATTTTGGTTAATGATAAGAAACTCGTGGTTCTTGATTACAAGACTAGAGGTTTTGCCCTCAAAGAAGATACCCATCACCACTATCAGCATCAGCTGGACATCTATAATTTTCTCCTAAGAAAGAACGGCTATGAAACTGAAGATTATGGCTTTCTGCTTTTTTACATACCTGAAAAAGTGCTTGAGACAGGTGAAATATTGTTTGAGAAGAAGCTAATCAAGATGGAAGCAAACATTAACCATGCTGAGAAGCTGTTTAAAGATGCTCTAAAATTGCTTAATGGAAAGTGTCCTAAAAAGAGTTGCGAATGGTGTAATGGAAGGGTTAGAAATAATTAGGAACAAATTTAAACATAGGGCTATTTAATTTAATATGTATAAAAATGAGACTAAAAATATCTCTGAAATAAAAGAATTCCAATATCTTGTTAGTCTAGGGAAAGAAATTTCTGAGGATAAGATCATAAAAAATAAGGAGGATATTCCGTCGAACTTCTATCTATATTTGTTAGGTAAAAAATCAAATACAAATAAAACTGAAATCAAATTACTAAATGCTTCCGATTTAAGAAATTCCTTGATGCTCTCTTTTATGAATAAGCTAAAAGATAAAGGTGCTATTAAAACTTTTTTAGAAAAAACAATTAATTCTGAATCTAACCCTACTCTATTAAATAACTTGCCAATTTTATATAAGATAATTGAGAATTTGCTTATTTTTTATGATTTAAGCAGAGAAAAGTTAATTTTTGATCAGTTAAGTAATTTCTTAGAAAAGACAAAGTTACAAACACCAGAAATTAGGATATATAAGGATTATTTTTATTTGATGCAAGATGATAAATATAAAATAAATACTGAAGATTGGTCAAAAAAGAAAGATTTGATTCAAGAAGCTATAAAAACAAGAATTCTTTTCTTAAGTGGTCGGGTTAATTTTGAGCATTTAATTGAAAATTATAAGAAGATTGCGGAATTAAATAAAAATTATAATTTCAAAGAAATAAAATCTCTCTCCGAAGGATCTTTCTCAGATTTTATATTGATGATCTCTCTCTTTATTAAAAGTGGCTACTCTGACGGGCTTTTTATTCCAAAAAAAGAAAAAATAGCCTATCTAGAAAAAACATTAGGTAAAAATAACATAATTGATGAGTTAATTAAATCCCTAGAAAAAGATCTCTTTAAAATAAGAATAAAGTCTTGGGAGGAGTCTCTAGAAAAGTATACTATTGTTTCGTTTATACCTAAAAACTTCATATTTAGATGGATAACAATTTCTATTTTAATTCCCACCATTTTATTTTTTGCAATTAGAAAATTTTATCCAATAATAAGCTATCTTTATCTAGGATTATTTATAGGGGGTTCTATTATAGGAGGTTTATTAGTATACCAGATTATCAAAAACAATTTAAAAGATAGCTATCTGCTCAAGTGATGGTAAATTCAAGCATTTTTATTTCACCCAAAATAGATAATATAGGAGAACCATTAGGAGACAAGATTTCTGATATGTATAAGACTTTTCTTAACTATCTAGCCGATAAAAAAGGATTGCAGATTAATCTGGAGGAGAGAGCTTTTGTTTACAAAGACAATAATAAGAAGATTAAAATGCATGTTCGTTTTTGGTTTTATAGCTCTTTAAAGAGATTTTTTCTATATATTTCTCCAGCTAAATCCTCTTTAGAAGAATCATTATATTCAATAGGAGATTTACAAAGCACATTCATGAAATTTATCAATATAAGCTTCTCTGACGGGGTTAATATTGGAAATATCCATTTCGATAGACTATCATTAGAAGAACAAAAAGATATCTCTGATTGGAAAGTTCTTCTGTTCAATAGGAATAATTTTACTTATTCTGAAATTAGTTTATTAGATTTTATGAATAATAAAAAAGACAAAATCAAAGAAATTTTTGATACAAATTCTAATAGGGGCAATAATATATATCTTTTATCACCAGAAATAAAACAAGAAGAGTCTCCTCTTTATGATCCATTTATAAGAATTTTAAATAATCTTATAAGAAAAAATATTACTTCTAATGTTGTAAAAATAGATTATGATTTACAAACAGTTGAAAATTTGCTTAGTGGGTCTAATATGAAGGATAGTTTTATAGTACTCGTCTTGCCAGAAGGAAGTGAAGAAAAATATAATAATCTGAAATGTTGGTTAATTGAAAATAGAATAAATTCGCAGTGTATTCAAATTAATACTCTTAGAAATAAAGCTTTCAAGGATATTACATTATCAATAAAAAATAACTTATTACTTGAGATGTCAAGTAAGCTCGGAGAAGAACTAATAATGTTAGATCCTTCTGTTTCCAAAGTTAATAATATAATTTATCTCACTGATATAGATGAACCCAACAACTTATTTTCAGTTTCTATTGATAAAATAGAAAAGAATAAGATTGTAGAAAGAGTAAAGATATTAAAGAACATAAAATTTGAGATAGATGAGTTCCAAGATGCTGTTAAATTGGACGAAGGTAGCTTAGATACCTTAATAAAAATAATAAAATCAACTGATTTGGTTAAGGATTCCGCAGATATCTATGTTACTAAAAGATGGGATAAAAAACAGATAGAAAAATTTACTGATAAGTTAAAAGAAAATAATATCTCTGTGAGAAACATATTTTATATATCAACTCGTGCTATAAAAGGAGTAGTTGATAATTCTGCAGAAAAATATAAGTTTTATTACAAAAAGATAGATAATAGGGCTGTAATAATAAAGACAGTTAATACTCTTAAATGGTATGGTGATCTTTTCCCAATTTGGTGTGAGAAGATATATCCAAACGAAGACATAACATCAGATGATATTGACACCATTTTATGGTCAATTAAAAAAAGGATATACAGAATAGATAATTTTGATAGTTTAAAAATACCAGAAATCTTTAGTCTACTCAAAAGTCAAAAAAAGAAGTACCTAAGTCTTATAAGGAACAACTTGGATCTAGATATTGCTACCTTGCTCTAATTTTTTACCTTTCTATACTATCTGTAGCTTCTCTAGATGGATGCGGTATTACCTTTTAAACAGTTTCAAACATTCTTCTCTCAAAAATCCGCCAGACAGCTTAATTTTGTTCTTTCCGCGTTTATTCATTTCCTTTGCTGACAGGTGTAATTCTTCAAAACCGAAGTCAATTGAATCTTGCAGTGTTGCTCCATATACGATCTCTGAAACATTGGTTATCCAAGCCATGTAAAAACACATAGGGCATGGTTCACAAGTAGAATATAGTGTACAACCTGCTAAATCTCGCGTTTTGAGGCGATTTGTGGCTTTTATGAGGGCTTGTGTCTCGGCATGGTATCTTGGATCGCCTCTTGGTCTCTTTCCAGCTGTTGAGATTACCTTGTTTTCTTTAACTACGACTGCCCCAAAATGTAACTTATGCTTTTTTGCATCCTGTATCGCAAGACGCATAAATTCCTCTTTATACATCACATTTAGTAAATTCTTAAGTTTAATAATTTGAGCTATCACTCCTGTCTCGACAATGCTTTTAAACTCTGGGCAATTTGTCTAGTTTGTATAAACCTTGTACATAAAACCGCCCACGAATATACCAAAATGGTATTGTTGCGGGTCTGGGCGTTACGAAAAAGTTTGATGCCCGGTAGTCGTGGTTTAATAGCCAACAAAGAGGAACCATGGCAATGTCAAACATCCACAATTATGAACGTACCTTTGATAGGTATATTGAACGCGTATCTACC
>Ga0233425_10000132_pt1 | contig 187780 bp, 222 predicted proteins | sample Watercolumn_Towu_2_FD_181712 | JGI IMG/M metagenome (GOLD analysis project Ga0233425, IMG submission 181712) | Freshwater microbial communities from Lake Towuti, South Sulawesi, Indonesia - Watercolumn_Towuti2014_140_MG | ecosystem: Environmental > Aquatic > Freshwater > Lake | place... | reverse complement strand
CATTGCAAAGGTTTCTCGCCTGCTGCGCCCCATAGGGCCTGGGTCCGTGTCTCAGTACCCATCTCCGGGCCCCTCCTCTCAGAGCCCGTACCTGTTATAGCCTTGGTGGGCCATTACCTCACCAACTAGCTGATAGGCCGCAGTCTCATCCTACGGCGATAAATCATTTGGACCACAGGCCATTCCAGGCACTGTGATCTATCGGGGATTATTCTCAGTTTCCCGAGGTTATCCCCGTCCATAGGTTAGATTAACTACGTGTTACTGAGCAGTCTGCCTTGTATTGCTACAACGACTCGCATGGCTTAGTACCAATCCGATAGCAGTCAGGTCCCGCAGGATCAACGGGATTCTGTCTTTTGGTTTATTTTTAATTCACTTGGAATTGGACGGAATGCACTAATCTTCACATAATCAGATTAGATCTTTTGATCAAATCCTCATTTTGTATGCGTAACTGGAGGCCCGTAAATCACAAAATGGTATACTACCACACTTCATCACAAGCGCCGCCATAGCGTTACGTATGCAAAAGGAAAACATAGGAAATAGCAATATAAACCATTCAGAAATTTTTGCAACAAAGATATTGAGATTCGATCCAAATTATATTCTGCAATATAAAGTGACGAGTGAAATGGAGATCGAAAAAATTTACAGAAAAAACACCCCAAAGTCCGCAAAAATATTTGCAAAATCAAAAAGACTGCACGTCAACGGAGTAAGTCACAACATCCGCTTCTTTGAGCCGTACCCGTTTGTGACAAAATCTGCAAGGGGAAAATTTCTGGTCGATGTGGATAACAACAAGTATGTCGATTTTTGGATGGGACACTGGAGCCTCATTTTGGGCCATACGCCGAGGAGTGTCGCATCAAGGGTTCAAGAACAGGTATCAGATGGGTGGATGCATGGAACGGTCAACGAAAACACTGTGAGTCTCTCAGATGTGATTTCAAAGGCTGTTCCCGTTGCGCAAAAGATTCGCTACGTAACATCTGGCACAGAAGCCACAATGTACGCGGTTCGGCTTGCGCGCGCCATAACCGGAAAGAAAACGATTGCAAAAATAGACGGCGGGTGGCACGGATACACCACCGACCTGCTAAAGACAGTCAACTGGCCGTTTACAGAATCAGAGAGTGGCGGCCTCACCGACGAAAAGCACATCGTGTCAATACCGTACAACAATTTGGAAGGCTCCCTTGAGGTTTTGAATTCCGTGAAAAATGATCTTGCCGCTATAATCGTGGAGCCTGTTCTGGGTGGTGGAGGGTGCATACCAGCAACAGAAAATTATCTTCAGGGGTTGCAGGAGTTTGCAAAAAAGAGCAGCGCACTGTACATACTAGACGAAATTGTAACAGGATTCAGATTCAAGTTTGGGTGCATATACGACACCATGAAGCTTGACCCCGACATTGTGACTCTAGGCAAGATAGCAGGCGGTGGATTTCCCATTGGCGTGATTTGTGGAAAAGACGAGATCATGAGCCATGCAGACACCGGCAAGTACTCCAAAACAAAAAGGGCATACATTGGGGGCGGGACTTTCTCTGCAAATCCGATGTCGATGGCGGCCGGCCACGCCACATTGGCGGAACTCAAAAAAAATAATTCCATTTACGAAAAAATAGGAAGATTAGGAGGGGACACAAGGAAAAAAATGGACCGAGTCTTTGATGGAAAGGTAATCACCACCGGCATGGGTTCGCTGTTTATGACGCACTTTGTCACAAAAGGTATCACGAAAATAGAGAACGCCTCTGATGCTGCCAGATGCGACACAATGACACTCAAGCGATTTCACTTTGAGATGATTGCAAAAGACGGAATATTTTTCCTTCCAGGCAAGCTTGGGGCTTTCTCTGATGCTCACACAGATGCAGATGCAAAAAACCTCACCAGTGCGGCGGAGCGGTTTTCTGAATCCATCTAATTGAAATATCGCAAGAAAAAACACACGTCATGATATCAATAGACTTGGATTCGGCAAGGCCCATTTCTGGAGACGAGGGGACGCAGATTACGCAGATATTTCATCCACACAACACAATGCTTGGAATCAGGTACAGTGTGGTCAGGTGCACACTTGAGCCAGGCGCAAAATCAAAACAACACATCCTCAAGTCGTCCGAAGTCTACTACATCAAAAGAGGTGTAGGAATTTTGCATGTGGATGGCGAACAATGCAGAATAAAAGAAAACCAGGCAGTGTACGTTCCGCCGCACTCTAGACAGTTTGTGGAGAACATCGGTCAGGAGTCGCTCGAGTTTTTGTGTATAGTCGATCCTGCGTGGAAAAAAGAAGATGAATTCATGATCGAGTAACAAAGTTAGCATCGACTTAAATATCGTAAATTGTGTTTTGATTCATGAACGGCCTAGACGAGTTTTTGCACAAGGCCATATTCCAGGCAATACAAAACGAGATGGATTCTAGCGAGCTTGGCCGCATCAAGCAGAAGCTACATGCGGGCGGCATCGAATTTGAAGAGTTCATCAACAAGTTTGGCCAAATCAAAAAGCCCGAATTTCACTTCGAGCATGAGCTAAAGAAGATAGAGGACGGCGTGTTGAGGAGGCTTTATTCCATTCAAGACGAATCCCAAGAAACTTGGATCGTCATACAGAACAAGTACCTCACGGAATTGATTTTAAAGACGTTTGCAGACGAGGACAAAAAGAAGATCCTTGACGCCATAAGAGCCAGATCAGACACCATACCAAAAATGCTGACTCGGTGCGGCCTGCCAAACACACCAGGCTACAGAAAGACAAGGCAGCTCATTGACGACGGCTTTGTCATACCTACAGGCCTAGCAGAAACCTTTGAGGGCAGACGCGCATTGCTCTACAAGACTGTGATCGAAAAGATCCAGATAGTCATCAACAAGGCCGACATATTTGCAAAGATCCTAGTCCCAAAGGACGTCGTAAGCTCAAGCTATATTGTAAAGATGATCACTGAGCTCGAGCAGGGCAAGCGCACTCTGGCAAACTAGCCAAACGGTCAATCATATTTTTAAAACAGCTTTGACATATAGAAGCAATGGATGCTTCCCAGGCTTACCAGGTATTGCAGCTAGGGCCAAACTCGTCATTTGATGAGATCAAGTACGCATACAGAAAGATGGCGCTCGACTTGCACCCAGACAAAAACAATGCAGAGCGAGACGGCGCAAAATTCAAGATGGTAACAGAGGCATACCACCTTCTCAAAAACAGTAACAAGGCAGTCAACTCAAAGGCAAGGAACCCCAAGTACACCGACACAAAGACGAAAAAGGAAAAGACGTTTTCCCGCACCGGTTGGGGAGCAAGGCCGGACGACAGGCCACCTGAGGAGGACTGGTCCAGATACACCAAGCAGACAGAGCAGTCGGATCCGTTCTTTTGGAAAAGCTACGTTGCCGAGTTTTGGAAAAGCTACGAAGCAAAGGCAAGCAAGGCAAAGAGCAAGTATGACTTTGAGATCATCCAGGAAAAAGAACCCGACCTGGCAGTCAACGTGGACCACAGCCTCTGCATTGGATGCTGCAGCTGCGAGACAATTGCTCCCAAGGTCTTTGCAGTAGACAAGATCTCAAAGATGAACCCCAAGTCAAGCGTGATAAACCGCAAGGGCGCAAAGGCAGACAAGATAATGGATGCGGCCCAGACGTGCCCGACTAAGGCAATCAGAGTAGAGGACAAAGAGACAGGAAGCAGGCTGTACCCGTACTAGGCCCTTAGCTTTTTGAGCACATCATCAAGTTCTAAATCGGACAGCTTTGGCCTGTTGGTGAACATCCCGTGGACTGCAGATGCAGAGTCATCTGAGCTTCGCGGAATCAGGTGCACGTGCACGTGCGGTATCTCTTGGCCTGCGTCTTTTCCGTTATGGACTGCAAGCAGCGTGGCGCCGGTAAGCAAGTCCACCTTTGAAACCATCTTGCGGACAAGCTCAAATAGGTCTGCGTTGTGCGCATCAGACATTTGTTGTATTTTCTCGTAGTGTTTTTTTGGGATAACAAGTGTGTGGCCTTTGGCAAGCGGAAACGCGTCGAGGAATGCAATTGAGTCTTTTGTTTCAGATATCACTTTGGCTTTTATGTCGCCCTCGACAATCCTGCAGAATATACAGTCCATGCTTCACTTTGTTGATTGTCTTTCATATATTTTAGAATGAGTTTGCAAACTCGTACTACGAAATATAAAGGATGCAGGACAAGGCAGAAGAGTTGTCAATTAAAAACATAACAGTGCTTGGCTCAGGAGTCATGGGACATGGAATTGCCCAGGTGAGCGCCATGTCTGGTTACAACGTTGTGTTACGCGATGTGGAGCAGCAGTTTTTGGACAAGGCCATGGAAAAAATAAGATGGAGTCTTGAGAAACTTGTATCAAAGGAAAAGATTTCAAAATCAGAATCAGACGACATCCTCTCAAGAATCAAGACCCAAGTCGACCTTGCCCAGGCAGTCAGCTCGGCAGACATGGTAATTGAGGCAGTTCCAGAAATAATGGATCTCAAAAAGAAGGTCTATTCTGAGCTTGACAGAGTGGCAGACAAGAGAGTTGTTTTTGCATCAAACACAAGCACACTTCCCATTACTGAGATTGCAAACACGACTAGCAGGCCTGACAAGTTTATTGGAATACATTTTTTCAATCCGCCACAGCTTATGAAATTAGTCGAAGTCATCCCCGGACAGAAAACAGGTCAGGACGTAGTCGATATGACCGTAAATTACGTCAAATCCGTAAAAAAAGAGCCAGTGATCTGCAAAAAGGATGTCCCGGGATTCATCGTCAACAGATTGTTCATCCCACTTGTGCATGAGGCGTGCTGGTTAAAGCAGCGTGAGGGCCTCAAGATGGACGAGATAGACTCCGCAGTCAAGTTCAGGATGGGATTCCCGATGGGAATATTCGAGCTTGCAGACTTTACTGGCATGGACGTCATCCACAAGGCGACAATAGAGCTGCAGTTGCGTGACAAAAAGGTAATCTTTCCGCATCCCGATGTGGAAAAGCTCTTCAACGAAAAGAAGCTTGGCCAAAAATCTGGCGAGGGTTTCTACAAGTACTCTGACGACAAATACGAAAGAATACAGCTTGATGAGAACCTGGCAAAAAAGTGCAACCCAATTCAGCTTGTCGCAAACATACTCAACAACGCAGCATGGCTTGTGACAAACAAGGCAAGCGATATTGCGGAAATCGAAAAAGCGGCCCAGCTTGGCCTTGGCCTCAAAAAGCCCATATTTGACACAGCAAAAGAGTTCGGCATCAAAAATATAGTAAATGAGCTAAACCAGCTTGCAAAAAAATATGGCCAGTTTTATGAGCCGGATCCGCTGTTAGTATCTATGCAGTGATCTGACTCATGATGTATCTTATTGCCTCTTTTGGCGTGTCGACTCCGACGATTTTGACGTTTTCTCTGTGATCAAGGTACTGGTCCGCAAGCTTTGTCGCAATGCCGCCCGAATTTCTTAGTGCGACAATAGGTTTTTTGTGCATGTAAGCGGCACATGTCTCAGAAAGTGTCCCAGATCCACCACCAATAATTATGACACCATCTGCGGAAAGTGCGTTCAGAAAGTCTCTTGCCAGGCCGAGGCCGCTCGGTATGACTATGTCGCAGTACTCGTTTGCAAACGATGGGTTGTCCTGCGGTATTATTCCCACCACCAGTCCTTTTGCATCGTGCGCTCCATGCGATGCTGCCTTCATCACCCCACCAAGGCCGCCCGTAACCAGAACCGAGTCTGACTTTGCCACCTCTTCTCCTACCTCGTAGGCGATTTTTTCCAGCTCAGGTGTGCAGCCGTTCTCATCATTACCAATGACAAGAATTTGCCTTCGCTTTGGCATTCGTTTTTCTGTTAGCCCGTCCCAGAAATATTCTTTGACCAAGGTGGATCGCGAAAATCAACGTAAAAGATAATAACATTAGGATGAGAAATCAATTCATGACAAAAAGAACCATGCCAGTTTGCATGACACCAGAACAATACGAAAAGCTTGCCAAGATCGCAAAGATGAACGGAATGGTTGATGCAGGCCAAGCAGTCGAAAAGCTCCTAAAAGAGATTTAAGACGACTTCCTTTGTTTTAATTACATTTTTTAAAAGATACATTTTATGAAACAGCGTTGGGACTATTTAGCAAAAAGCCGGCAAACTGCACGTTGTGCAACAAGGAGACCGCAAAGAAGCACAGGCCGAAAAAGGAATGGAATCTACAATACCCATTGTGCACCGACTGTTACATGAAGACACTCGAACAGTACTACACCGGCACCTACAAGCAAAAATGTGTCACGTGTGGCACTGAGAAAAAGATCACCGATCTGTGGGAGCCAAGATGGCAGTGGGAGATGGAAGGCCTTCTGTGTAAGTCGTGCTTTGATTCCAAGGAGGCCGATTTTGGCCAAAAAAAAGAGTTCTGCAGTGTGTGCGGCACAAAGCTGAGCTTCTTTAGGTACAACCCAAAGAGCAGCTGGAAGATAGAAGGCCAGCTCTGCAGAAAGTGCTGGGACGATCAGAAGGAATCGCACAGATGAGGTTTCTCAAAAAGAAGACCAAGTGCGAATCATGCGGGAATTCTTTTTTGTCCCAAGAAGAGTTGATGCAGCACATGCAGCTTGTTCACGGAAAGGATCTTCCGTACGACTGCAAGGTGTGCAACCAGAATTTCTCAAACATGCAGGACATGAGGGCTCATTTGCAAAAACACCACAGCTACAAAAAAGACTAGAGCGCGCTGACTGTTTTGACTATTGGTGGCCTGACTTTGGTAAAGACCCTAAATCCGCAGATGCACTTTATTTCAGGCAACCTGCTCAGCTCAGAGTTTGTCACACTTGTGCCGCATCTGAGGCACTTGTAGATAACATCAAATTTTTCGGATTCTGGTGCAGATTCGATTGCTGGTTCAGGAGTTGGTTGTTCTGACATTTGATTTGTGATCTGCCTTGTGTAATTTAATCTATTTCAGGGACAGCTCGATGTAGACGTCGTCTGGAATCTTGAGGCGCATCAGCTGCCTGATTGCCTTATCGTCTGCGCTAAGGTCGATTATTCTTCGGTGCATTCGCATCTCCCATTTTTCGTATGTCTCGGTTCCGTTTCCACATGGGGATTTTCTTGTGACCACATTGAGTCGCTTTACTGGAAGAGGTGTTGGTCCCTTCACTTTGACTCCGGTCTTTGTGCCAATGCCCATGATTTCTGTGCAAACGCTGTCTAATTTGGGGAGGCTGGTGCTTGTGAGTTTGATTCGGGCAGATTGGGTCAATCTAAAAACCAGTCTTATGGTTTGTGTTCTTCTGTGATATCTTTAACGATTCCAGCTGCAATTGTTGCGCCCATGTCTCTGAGTGCGAATCTTCCCATCTCTGGAAAGTCCTTGAATGTCTCGATGCATGTTGGTCGCACTGGTCTGATTTTGACAATTGCTGAATCGCCAACTTTGAGGAATTTTGGATTTTGCTCATCCACTGCGCCGGTTGCCGGGTTTATCTTTGCCTCAAATTCTGTGATTGTTGCCGCAACCTGTGTTGTGTGCGCGTGCATGACTGGTGTGTAGCCAGGTGCAATAGCTGTTGGGTGATGAATGACAATGATTTGTGCTCTGAATTCTTTTGCGGCCTTTGGTGGGTTGTCTGGATGTCCGAGTACGTCGCCTCTTTTGACGTCTTTCTTTTCAACGCCTCGGAGGTTGAAGCCGATGTTGTCGCCTGCCTCTGCAGATTCCATTTGAGTGTGATGTGTTTCAATTGATTTGACTTCGCCAATTGCGCCAGACGGCATGATGACGATTTTGTCGCCTGCCTTGAACTTGCCTGTCTCGACTCTGCCTACTGGGACTGTGCCGACACCAGTGATAGAGTAGACATCCTGGATTGGCAGTCTGAGTGGTTTGCCAATTGGTTTTTCTGGAACTGCGAAATCATCAAATGCAAGCAGTAGTGTCTTTCCGGTCCACCACGGCATGTTCTCTGATTTCTTGACTAGGTTGTCTCCTTTCCATCCGGAAACTGGGATGATTGGTACGTTTTCTAATTTGTAGCCGACGGACTTGATTAGTTTTTCAGCCTTTTCTTTTGCAGTCTTGAATGCTGCCTCGGAATATTTGCTGTCGTCCATCTTGTTGATTGCAACGATTAGTTGGTTTACGCCAAGCGTCTTGAGCAAAAATGCGTGCTCCCTTGCCTGTCCGCCCGGGGCTATTGCAGTGTCAGTTTCGCCTTCTTTTGCTGAAAGAACAAGAACTGCGCAGTCTGCCTCGGATGCTCCTGTGATCATGTTTTTGATAAAGTCCCTGTGACCAGGTGCATCGATTAATGTGAAAAAGTACTTTGGAGTCTCAAATTTTTGAAAAGCTAGATCGATTGTAATACCTCTTTCTCTTTCGTCTTTGATGTTGTCCATAACCCACGCATACTTGAATGTGTCACCTTTTCCGGTCTTTTCTGACTCGGCTGCATGTGATGCGATCGTTCTTTCGTCCACCAGTCCCATATCCATTAAGAAGTGACCCATAGTTGTTGACTTGCCGTTATCGATGTGACCGGTTACGATCAGGTTCAAGTGTGGTTTAGTTGCCATACGCATCTCGAGTTATGAGGGGTTTATTAGAGTTACGATTTTTACAAGACTTTTTCGCATTTTTTGAATTTTTTTCTCCGATAGCTTTGCGAAAGATTTTACCGAAAAGATCCCACAATACCATTAAATCGGAGTAATCAAAGTCAGAGATTGTGAGGGTTACAGTTTCCGCAATCAAAGCTGATGTTGGGGGAATTGGCGGCCACACAAGACCAAGCGACGGCCTGCTTGATGCTGTGCGAAAGACCGTGAAAAACGCTGGCAACCTATTACTTGACCATTATGTTGGATATTCCGGAGACGATGTCCATATTGTAATGTCCCACACCAAGGGCACAAACAATGCGGAGATACACGGCCTGGCTTGGAAGGCCTTTGAGGAGGGTACTAGAGTGGCCAAGTCAGAGGGACTCTATGGCGCAGGACAAGACCTGCTCAAGGATTCGTTTTCTGGCAATGTCAAGGGCATGGGACCAGGGGTTGCAGAACTAGAGTTTGAGGAAAGACCAAACGAGGCATTTACTGTTTTAGCTGCGGACAAGACGGAGCCCGGGGCGTTTAACTATCCGTTTTATAGATTGTTTGTTGACGCGTTATCAAATACGGGACTCATAGTAAACAAGTCACTTGCTGCCGGCGTCAGATTCAGCATCATGGATGTGGAAGAAGGCAAAGTCGCAGATCTTGAGCTGTGGCAGGACAAGCCGATTTTAGAGGCAGCACTCATGTATCCCGGAAGATATGTCGTATCTTCCGTACACACAAAGTCAGGCGAGCCGATTCTTGCATCATCGACTGATCGACTCCACAATATTGCTGGCACGTACGTCGGCAAAGACGATCCCATTGCGGTTGTGCGAACGCAGAAGAACTTTCCAGCAACAGAAGAGCTTGGAAGCGTCTTTAACAACCCGCACTACGTTGCAGGTAACACGAGAGGATCACACCACATGCCCCTGATGCCAGTCAAGCTCAACACCGCAGCATCGATTGACTTTTGCATTCCCATTGTAGAGGCACTCGTGTTTTCAATGCACGATGGCAAGTTCACAGGACCGTTTGATGGATTCTCAACTCCCGACTGGGATTATGTCAGGCAGGTCGCCACGAAAAAAGCGCTCGCAATGAGAAGCCAGGGATTCATCCATCCTGCAACGCTGGTTCCTTCTGAGCTAGAGTATGCAGAGGGGTACAAGGCAGTAATCGACGGCCTGCACAAAAAGATGAAACCGATGGAATCTTCAGGCAAATCACCTGGTGCAAAAAAATACGAAGACCCAGATTAAGCCAAAAGTGCATTTCCGAACAACAATAAGGTTAAGAGCAAGGTAGACGGATTTTCATTATGAGACGCAATTCTGGCGGCTTTTTTGCAAAATTCTCGTTAATTGGGATCGGAAGCGTCATGTTCTCGCAGATCGTCGTGACCATTTTTAGCCAGACAATACCACAGGCAGTGACGGGTTTTTTCCGGGAGATTGGAGGAGTTCTCATACTGGTGTTGGTTTTCGCGTTTGCATTTACGTGGTTTCTTAGGGCAAGGCCGCACAACAGACCCAAAAAATATGCAGTCATCACATTTGACGTATTTGGCAAACAGACCCAGATAGACGGACTGAGAACTGAGTTTAGAAATCATGATGTGGCGTGGAGCTTCATGAAGCAGTACAAAAAGGACTATCCGCTAAACAACTTTGCAATGGTTGCCGACTCGCCCCAGTCAGACAAAAAAACAATTTTCAGATATATCTAGATCAATTCACCTTTATCACAAATCCTAAATAACAAACAAGACTCTCAAAGAAAATGCCGCTAGATCCAATACAGGAAAAGAATCTCACAGACATCATAGATTATTCGCTAGAGTACCCAAGCATGGTTCTTGCCGCAGCAAAGAGCAGCAGCATGCAGAACTCATCGGTGGATTTCGTGTACGGGTTGTACATTGGATACATATCTGGCGTGTTTTTCGACAAGTTCCTTGCTGAAAACAAGAGGTTCCTAAATGACGACGAGATGTCTGACTTTTACTCCAAGGTGGCAAACAGAAACTCTGAGATCATGCTGAAGATCAAAGCTCACCTCAAGATAAAATAGCGACCCTGCGACGACTCACTTTTATTTCAGAGTGAGTAAAAATCCCAGTGTGAAGTTTTCTTTAATCTCCGACACGTTTGAGAAGATGGAGTCGACGACTAAGAGGCTTGAGCTCACACAGTACCTAGTAGAGTTGTTCAAGATGACTCCAAAGGAAAGTATCTCAAAGATAGTCTACTTGATTCAGGGAAAGCTGCGGCCTGACTTTGAGGGAGTAGAGCTTGGGCTGGCAGAAAAGCTTGCCATCCATGCGATATCAAAGTCGTCCGGAATTCCAATCAGAAAAATAAACGAGGCCTACTCAGAAGACGGCGACTTGGGCAGGGCCGCAGTCAAGATACTGGAACAGAAGAAGCAGACTACTTTTTTGATGCAAGACATTACTGCCGAGCGGGTCTACGAAACACTATACAAAATCGCAAGACTTGAGGGCGCAAGATCACAGGACCTCAAAATGAAATATGTGTCCAGTCTCCTAAATGATGCGACACCGCGGGAAGCAAAGTTCATTCTCAAAATACTGATGGGGACTTTGCGATTGGGTATTGCAGACAACACTGTGATGGACGCACTTGCGATTGCGTTTACAAATTCAAAAGAGAACAGGGCCAAGCTTGAAGAAGCTTACAATGTTTCGTCAGATCTTGGCATGGTCTCCGAGGCGCTGGCAAACATGGGCTTGGATGGCCTCCGCGACTTTCGCGTAAGTGTGTTCAACCCAATCAGACCTATGCTTGCAGAGCGAGTAAAGAGCGAGTCAGAGGCAGTCGAGAAGCTTGGAAAAGAATTTGCCGCAGAGTACAAGCTGGACGGAGAACGCGTCCAGATCCATCTCAAAGAAGGAAAAGTGGTGTTGTTTTCGCGCCGACTGGAAAACATCACCAGCCACTATCCGGACATTGTAGAGGGAATCCCAAAAGCACTAAAAACGACTGAGGCCATCTTGGAAGCAGAGGCTGTTGCAATCAACGAAAACAGCGGAGAGTTCCTCCCCTTTCAGGAACTGATGCATCGCAGAAGAAAATACGACATTGACAAGATCGTTGCAAAATATCCGATTACGGTGAATCTTTTTGACGTCCTGTATCTCAACGGCAAAGAGTTGCTAAATGAGCCATACCAGTCAAGAAGAAAAAGACTCGAGGAGATCACAGTAGAAGATGAATTTGTCAAGATAATCCAAAAGACTCTCGTTCACTCTGAAAACGAGATTGAGGATTTTTTGGAAAATGCGATAAACTCCGGATGCGAGGGCCTGATGCTCAAAGTGCTAGATGCACCGTATCGTGCTGGTGCGAGGGGCAGCAATTGGCTCAAGCTAAAACGCGAATATAGAAACGAGCTTGGAGACAGCCTAGATCTTGTCGTGATTGGTGCGTTTTTTGGAAAAGGAAGAAGAACTGGAAGATATGGCACCCTACTTTTGGCATCATATAACCAGGACGCCGATACCTTTGAGAGCATCTGCAAGGTAGGGACTGGATTCACAGACGAGAACCTTGATCAGTTTTATCAGATTCTCTCAGACAAAGTCACGATAAAGAAGAATCCCAGAATCAACTCGGGGATGGAGCCGGATGTTTGGTTTGAGCCTGAGCTGGTAATTGAGATAGTTGCATCTGAAATAACACTCAGTCCGGTTCACACGGCTGCAAAAGATGCAATCAGAAAGGGAAGTGGTCTTGCACTGAGATTTCCCAAATTCACAGGGAAGATAAGAATGGAGAAAGCACCAGAGGATGCATCGACTGATCAAGAAGTCATCGCACTATACAAGAATCAAAAGAAGGTCACCCAGAGTGTCTCTGAAGTTTGAGGGGTCTGCAACCTTAATTAATCCCCTACCAAGTTATACAAAAGGATGTATAGTGGGGAGCTAGAGGTCCAAGCAAAGCGAAAGGCAATCGCAGTTTTACAAGATGAGATAAATAGAATCCTAAATGCTGCAAGAGAGCTTGCAACACTAACTGACCTGATCATGAAAAAAGACAAGGCCGGGGTCAAGGCAGTAAACGATCAGATCTCAAGCATCGAAGAAGAGGTAGAAAATCTCAGAAGAAAGATCACTCGTGAGGTTGCGGACGTTGGAGGCCTCATTATGAACAGAGAGAACCTCCTCAACACAGCATACACCATGGACGAAATTGCAGGATATATTACAGGAATCGCATTCAAGCTCTCAAACATCAAACCGACAACGCTCAAGGCCGCAAAACTTGACGCAGACATTGCCGCACTAATCGACTTGCTAGTCGACGAGGTCTACAAGCTAAATGAGATAGTGCGCGGGCTGAACACCAACACTGCAAACGCAATCGAGCTTGCGCAAGAGACCCAGAAGATAGAAAGAGAGATAGACAAAAAATATCGCCAGACAGTCGTCAAAGCACTAGACGAAATCAGCAACACAAAAGAGCTAATGCTGGTAAAGGACGTCATTCAGGGAATCGAGGAGATGTCAGACAAGTGCCAGCAGGTCTCAGACTCGTTCATCTTGCTTGCCCTAAGCCTATAATACATAACCAGTACAGCTGAAAAGCAAAGTAATTTTTAGTGATGATGTGATCTGATGTCATGCAGGGCGAGCTTTTAGAAAACAGGATCGTCATATGGAACACAAAGGATGCAAAAAGTATCTTTTCTGACGCATATTATGGAAAGCCCATCGGCATGGCAAAGCCAAAGCCAGAAGAAATCGACGTCCCGCTGATTTTGGATTTGATTGAGGGCTACTACCTGCAAGAGAAATCACAGATTACGATTCTCAAGGGAAAAAAGAAAGTTACGAGAAACCAGATGCTGCAGATTTGCAGAAATGAGTATCACAATTTCGATAAAAAATATATGGTCTACAAAGATTTCAGGGACAAAAAATACATCGTGAACCCTGGAATAAAATTCGGATGTGACTTTGCAGTGTATCAGAGAGGCCCCGGCATAGACCACGCCCCATATCTTGTCCAGGTGTACAACAAGAGTGATGCCATAACTTCAACCGGCGTTGTTTTGGCTGGAAGGCTCGCAACAAGTGTCAAAAAGAATTTCATTTTGGCCGTACCGCATGGCGACAAGGTAAATTATTTGGCCCTTGACTGGTGGCGGGCCTAGATCTTTTTTATGTGCTCTGCGATTTTGTTGTAAATCGCATACATGTCTTTGGTTATTTTAAAATCGTGTTCGTTTTTCCACTTGCTGTAGATTCTGATCTCCTTGACGGCCGGATCGACAAAGATGGTCGCGTCCCTTACAGATTGCTTTGCGATGAGTTCGTTTAGCTCTGCGTCTTTGTTCAGTTCTGCTGCCAAGAGGCCGCCGTCCCAGATCACGGACTTTACTTTTTTTGCGGCGAAGTGTCCCTCTGTTTTCAGTATGGTTTTTGCCACGTACTTTGCAGGGTGCGTAGCATCAATTTTGACGACGAAGTGAGCTTGGAGTCGATCCTGTGTTCCCCAGTGCGAGATTGTGGCGTCCTGCATTTTCTACCCCTTTTGGATTATTTGGATGGCGTCAATGTTTGAGTTTTTCAGCTCGACGCACCCCCGGTTTGTTATCATGCGCGGCGTTTGTGAAAAATTCCTTCCATAGTAATCCTTGGCCTTTTCCAATGGATCGGTGCCAATCTCCTTTGGTGTTGAATCAACGCCGATTTCTTTTAACATGTGTGAGACTTTCTCTGGCCATGTCTCGTAAACAAAAGTATCAGATTCAGAATCATGCATATTTTTTGGTGGTTTGATACCCACAAATAAAGTTTTGAGACACCGCTGAACCGGTTTTTGATGGCAACTGATCGATTAAATACCACAACTCAAATGCCAACTCTATGCTAAAATTTGCAAACAAAGTCGTTTTGGTCACAGGTAGTGGTACCGGAATTGGCCAAACCGTTGCCAAACTGTTTGCAGAAGACGGTGCGAGCATAATCATTCTGGGCAGACGAAAGGAGCCTCTCGAAGAGACAAAAAAGATTCTCGATGACATTATTAACAAGGTAAAGAGCGGCGCCAAAGTCTGGCTGTTTTCCGGAGTAGATGTGAGCGACGAGTCCGGAGTATCAGACATGTTCGAGTCTTTGAAAAAATCAGGCGTATATGTGGATGTTTTGGTAAACAATGCTGGGGTATCAGGCCCTGTAACTTGTTTTGCAAATGCGCCTCAAGACGAATTCAAGAGTGCTGTTGGTATCCACCTCACAGGAACATTTTGGACATCTGTTCAGGCCCTAAAGGTGATGAAGCCTGGTGCAAAAATAATTACAATTTCTACTTTCTTTACAGAAGAGCGACCATTTGAGCAAAGACCATACCGATTCCGAAGTCCATATACTGCATCACAAGGAGCAAAGAATAGACTTGCAGAGGCCATGTCGTGGGAGCTCACAGAAAAAGGAATCGTGTCAATTGCTACAAACCCAGGCCCAGTTCACTCTGACAGAATTTACAAGACAGTTTATCCAAAAGCTGCAGCAGAGTTTCTGCGCGTAAGCGGGTTTGAGGATCTCAGCCCGCTCGAAGTCGAGACTGCAAACAAAGACATCGTTGGGCTTCTCGGCGAAAACGAGGACACTGTAAAGAATGGAATCGGAAAGGCGGCCGCAAACGTTGCAAAGATCAAGAATGTAGACGCAGAAAAAATCGCACCGACGCTTTCAAGGTTGCTGGCAAAGATACAGGAAATTGCAGAAAAAGTCCAAAAGAATACATCGTTTATGATTGCAGACAGGCAGTTCCTGTCCCAGAGCCAGGTTGCCCAAACAGTCATGACTTTGGCAGACGACGACATTGCAAAGACACTAAATGGAAAAGTGATTCCAGGCGACAGGGTGTTCTATCCAGTCAAGCCACACATCACTGCCAGTGTGCCACCCGCAGATCAGGCAAACTTTGCATCACAAGTAGTAGTATTTGCAGTTGATGCGACAGACAAGGCTGACTCGGACAGAGTTGAATTTCTTGCCCAGCATGTGGAGAAAAACGGCGGAAAGTCAGTATGCCTTATTTCAGATACAGCCCCAAAAGACATCCAGGATTCCATTAGTTCCAAGTTTCATTCCCACACAATCAATTTGAAAAACCCTGACGAAGTTCAAAGGTGGCTAAGCGCTGCAAAAACCCAGGGCAAGTTTGCCACCATCGTGTATGTAACAGGCAAAGTTCCGGCAAACTTGAAAATCACAGAGCTTTCAAGAAAGAGTTGGGACGACCTAGTTGACAAGTTCATAAACACGCCAGCGATGGTGCTACAGACATCCTTTGAGTTTTTTGTGCCAGGAGGCAAAAAAGACCCTAGACTCTACAAGGGTGCGTCCGGAACTGCAATGATCATTGGTCCAGACATGCCTGCAGGCGCAAAGGTATCAGGTGCAGATAGAGCGCGTGTCGAGGTATTCAGGGGGGCGCTAAGGCCGTTTACCACCACGGTGAACCAAGAGCTAAGCGACGTGCTCAAATCGAAGGTGAGATCGTTCCTTGTTCTGCCCGGCAGCGTTGATGGAAAGGATGCCGACAACAACAGAATCGTGCAGGCACTCAACTACTTTGTCACTGATGCGGCAAGAAATTCCTCCGAAGTCACGTTCTATGTGGATGAGACAAGAGAATAATGAAGAAGTTTTCCGACCTCAAAGTTGGAGAGGAGTACTTTTCCACATGCACATTTTCAAAAAAAGAGTTGGAGTCATACCTTGGCTTTTCAAGAATAAAGAACACCATTTTTGACAACGACGAGTACAGCACGATCGTGTCGGGACGCGCCATAATTGCAAGAATGGAAGGCGAGTTTACAAGGCTTAGCCAGATCTATGGCAACATGATTTTGCTTTACGGCATGGATGGAGATCCAAACTGGGAAAACAGAAACACACGGTTTCTCAAGCCTCTCCATGTGGACGAGATCCTCAAGATAAAATTCACAGTATCTGACAAAAAAGAACTAGACAATGATTTTGGGATGATTGCGGTGGATTTTGAGGGCAAAAAAGAAAATGACGACATGGTGGTTGTGGCAAAGCGCAATCTGTACAGAATTAAAAAAGAGCCCCCAAGATAGCAGACAAACAACTACTCTGGTACAGATACTGTCTCTAACTTGCCATCTTTGACTTTGATGTGAAGATAACGGTTGTCTTGAAAGACCAGTGTTATTCCGCCATCTTTGTCTGGATCTTCTACTTTTACCAGTTCTTGCATCCTTATTCCGTCAAACTTTACCATGTCGTCCATCCACAAGCCGGATTAATAATCCTTAATTCGTGTTTGGAGGCCAGATTCCAGAGCCATCAATGAACAGTTTGATTGCAGTCGCGACCATTGCCGCACCTATTGCTATCCTTATGCTGCGTTCTTTGATTTCCAAGGACAGTCTGGCACCTACAAGGCCTCCCCCAAATGCACCTATCGAGAGAAGCACTGCGTAATCAAAACCAGAGTGCCCCAAAATAGAATGAGTGATCATTCCAGAGGCGGAGGAGAATAACAATATCAGTTGTGATGTGGCAGTTGCGTTTTTTACCAAAAGACCGAAGCCGATAATCATCAGTGGAACGAAGATAATCCCGCCGCCTATTCCAAAAAAGCTGGATAGAATTCCGGCAAAGAAGCTTATTGCGGCCGAGGCCACAACCATTTGCTTGGTTGCTTCAGATTGTCCTGATTCGAAATTTCGCTTTATGAAAAGGTACAAACAGGATGCGATTAGAACCAGCCCGAATAGTATCTTGAATGCGGATGGGGTCACAGATGCAGTCACAAAGGCCCCAAGCACTGCACCTGGAACTGACATCATCCCCAATCTGAGTCCTATTTTGTAATCAAGACGTTTTTGTTTTGCATATGATGCAGTTGATGCGACCGCGTTGCTAAAGGCTGCAAAAAGACTGCTACTTGCAGTTATGGTTGGAGGAATTCCCAAAAAGGTCATCGCTGGCACTACGATTATTCCACCCCCAAGACCAATTATTGAGCCAACTATGCCTGCTACAAATCCGAGTGGGATTAGCCATAGATTTTCAAACATTTTTGCTCTAACAAGTAAATGGCTATTGAATCTTGTCCTGTTAGATGCCAGTCAACTGTTTTGGAATGGAGACCGAGAACACCGTAGGGTTGTTAGATATCCTGATTGTTCCTTGGTGCTGCTGGACTATGTTTTTTACCGCCGGAAGCCCAAGGCCTGTTCCTCTTGACTTGGTAGTAAACAAGGGTTCAAATATTTTGTCGAGAATGTTTTGCGAAATCCCTGGCCCCGAATCCTGCACGTCAAATGTGACGCTGTTTTCTGTTTCAGTGAATCGGATTGTCAGCTCGCCAGAATTTTCCATTGCCTGAATCCCATTCATGATAAGATTGGTGAACACTGCTGTGATCTTTTCACCATCACACTGCAGCCGCACGTCATATGTCGGTCTGTGAATTATGACTTCGTCAGGAATGACGATTTTGCTTATTGCCGATTCCATTATGTCATACAGCGAATGCTCGTCGCATTCCAGTGGTGAGACTCTGACAAAATTCAGAACGTCGTCTAGCTGAAATACAATTCGTGACGACGCGTTGTCGATTGAAGCAAACAGACGCAACAAATCCGACGATAAGGTGTTTGAGTGCTTGAGCTTTACAAGCTCTACCGTGTTTTTGATAATGGCAAGTGGGTTTCTCATGTCGTGGGCAATTCTTGCAGCCATCTCGCCGATGGCCGAGAGCCTCTCGTTTTTGAACAGCTCAGTCTGGAAGTGGCTTAGCTCGCCGATCTTTTTTGTCATTTCGTCAAGAAGCCAATCGCGCTGCTCTTTGATTTCTTCAAACTTTGCAAGCTTTCTCTCTAGATTGACTAGTAGTCTTTTTTGGGATTCGCTCTTTTCTGCAAGTTGTTGTTTTTCAGATTCAAGTTTTTGTATTATATCAAGAAGGTTCACTTCATGAGCAGATCCTTGCAGATGCAATGCAGATGTATTGTCCCCCAAGAGCCATCAGGTGTGATGAAAATCAGATAATAACGGGCTGTTTGTTCGGAACGGACACACTACTCGTATATAAAAAGCTGCCACATGTACCCGTCCTCGTTGGTAGTGAGCTCCAACTGAATGGTTTTGGACTCTAGTGCAAGCTGCTTTGATTTGCTGTGTGGCTTTGTGTCGCTTAGATGAAACTGTCGAAGCCCCTCAATCCATTTCTCTGTGCTCTCAAAGTTGTCCGGCATTACCTGCTGCCAACAATCACAGACGAGATCGCGAATCGTTTCATCAAAGACGGTTTTGACAGAGTCAATCTCAGACATGAACGGATCCGTTTGAATCAGAACCATGATGGTTTTTGGCTCATTCATGGAGCCAACCATGTGTATGTTTCCAAGAAACTTGCCGTCGCTGTCTTTTAGCTCAGTGGATGTGCAATATTCAATGGTTTTTTGTTTTTCCTCGTCTGCAAAAAATGAGCAGTACTGCTTTATGTCGTCATGGTTTTGCAGTTTTATCGGAGATGACATCGAGATGCCACGCTCGGCTAATTTTTGTTTTAGCATCAAGTTGTCATCGACGTACCGATTTGTTTCTACACGTGGCTCGTCGCCGCTTGGAAGCAACATGGCGACGGCAACCAGAATTATCGCCACTGCTGGAGCAGCGTAGATAATTTTCTTCATTTTTTGTTGGTTTTGTGTCTCCACTGATAAGCCTTTCCAAGGGCCTGTCAAGTCTTTCTAGGCATTAAATTGAGATTATCTCTATTGTGGAATTCTCCGTGATGTTGAATTTGTCTACAAATCCCGAAGTCACTTCAAGTACATATTTTGCTGGGTTTCCGTTTCCGTTTGCGAATGTGCACGCCATTGTCTCTAATGCTGATTTGCATGGTTGTGCGTCCTTTTCGATGTGGACAACCTTGCCGTTTCCATCAAGCCATATCAGATCCAGTGCAAATTGCATGTTTAGCATCCACATGGAGCGCACACCCACGTCATCAAAGACAAACAGCATTCCTTGATCATATGGCAGCTTTTCTTGGAACATCAGGCCCCGAGTTTGGAGCGCCTTTGTGTCGGCTATCTGAACTTGGAGTGTGATTCCGTCGATTTTTATTATTCCCATTGGGAACTCCGACTGTTCTAGCTTGATGTCTTTTGGCAGCGACATCATCCCGACGACTCCGATTATTGCGGCCGCTATGGCAATTGGGATTAGAATCTGTGCTCGGCTTGCCACAAAAATACGAGATTAGCTGGTCGTTAAAAACCAACGCCTCAAAATACGGTGTCTCTGAAATGCGAAACTGTATGCTGGTGATCTTTTGTTGTTTTTCCAATATCTTTGAGAGTTGCACCATTGTATTTTTTCTCAAGGTAGCGTCCTGCAAGTATCATCGGTCCTCCTATCGCATGCGTAATTCCTGTCGGCTCTGGAAACCAAAATATGATAAAACCTGCCTTTTGGATTTTTCCGCCTGGATCAGGGGCTTTTCGCAAGGCCCTCATCGAGCTGGCAGTGTTGTCGCCATCGATTTTTGCAATGTCCGAATAAATTGCATGCCGCCTTTTTATCGAGTTGGTTATTTGTTTAATCTTGTCGATATGTTCAAGCCTCTTATCCATATGTAATCACATCTTGCCAAAATTAATTAAAAACCGCAAGCAATGATCTAATACTTGCAAGTCAAGATCAAATGACTTTGCCGGTAGACGAGAATATAAGGCGCGTATGATTTATCAAACTGGCTTGAAGAAAAAGGGCGAAATCAGACTAGAGTCCATAAAGGCCGCACACAAATCTGCAAAGCCAAAGATGGCAAGAATGGAGGACTATCTTGAAGTGATTGCGGAGCTTGTGGAGTTAAAGGGGTATGCGACCACCCTGGATGTCTCAAGGTACATGAACGTGAGTGCGCCAAGTGTAACAAAGATGCTTCAGAGACTCGATGAAAATGGCTACCTGAAATACGAAAAATATCGCGGAATCAACCTGACCCCAAAGGGAAACAGTCTTGCAGATGCGATACGCCAAAAACACGGCATATTGTTAGAGTTTTTTGGGATACTTGGCATCGAACACGAGACTGCAAACCAAGACGCGGAGGGAATAGAGCATCACCTCAACCCAAGAACGATAAAGCAGCTAAGAAAGTTCATCACATACATGAAATCGAACCCAAAGTTCCTTGAGGGATTCAGGAGTCCTTAATCAGTATCTCGATGTCGCTTTTTGAAAATGCGGATCGCATCAGGGATTTTCCCGCATCTGCGCGCTTTGAGATCTTTATCTTTCCGTGTCTTGCGACTCTTGCGGTAGCCACATACTGCCCTTTGACGTATATTTCTGCAAGCATCCCACTGTATCTTTTGTTTACTGCAAAAAGCAGCGAGTTTTTTGATTCGGAAAAGTCAAACGAGATACCTCGGTGTGATTCGCCAGAATAGCTTGACTCGTCAGAGTCCTTTGCCTCCACATCAATATGCACGTGTAGGATTTTCTCAAGATCATTGATCGTGGAGCCTCCCTTTCCTATCAGGGATGGAACCGATTCCTTTTTGACTTTGATTTTTATGCTGCTTTCAGACAGGATCTCGATTTGTGGATTTGGATCAAATCTGCGTATTGTCTCACGAATTTTTTCTGCTGCCAGTTGCTGTATTCCCGACTTTGTTTCAGTTGTAGACACCGGCACGATGACATTTTCCTCGCCAAAGGTGTAGATTTCATACTCAAGGGTGCCTGTCTCAAAATCACGGATCTCAATTACAGGCCTTGCCAAGTCCTGCTCCACCATGCCGGTTGGGACCTTTACTTTAAGCTCAAGATCATAAACCTTGGAAATTGCGCCTGCATTTACAAATACCACAGTGTCAATTACACTTGGAATCATTCCAAGCTCTATTTTGCCAATGAAGCGCTGAACTGCATCAAGCGGCATGTTTGCGTGAACGACCCCGACCATCCCGACTCCGGCAAGCCTCAGGTCCGCAAAGACTTGAAAATCGTTTCGCTGTCGTACCTCGTCAAATATCGTATAATCTGGCCTCACCAAAAGCAGAATGTCTGCTGCGTTCTCAAAGCTTCCCTCAAGTTTTGTGTACTGTGTTATTTCTTTGTCGACTTGGAGATCCCTTGGGGACTCGAATGTTTTTACAATGTTTCCTTGTGCCGCATAAAAGTTGGCAATGCTTGATGCCAGCGTGCTTTTTCCAGATCCTGGTGGCCCAGATATTATCACCCCTTCTGCCTGGTTTGAGAACCTGCTCATCAACTTGGGCGATACACCATACTGGTCAATTGTCATCTTGATGATCGGGTGCACGATTGTTATTTCGTGCGACTCTGAAAATGGAGGCCTGGTTATCGCGATTCGGTAATCACCATACTGGATCACCAATGCTCCGGACTTTGAGATCTCTATGGTTCCAGCGTTTGAGATTTTGGTTGCCTCAAGAATTTGCGTTGTGATTAGCTCCAGATATTTTTCGTCAAGTGTATTGTCTTCGATTTTTACCAGCTCAAATGAGCCAGGTCTTCCTTTTTTTGCAAACGGCGGGTTGTCTTTTTTTAGATGCACACTCATCGTGTTCTGATCAAAAAATCGCAGAAATTCAAGCGTGGTGACCATTTTTTCAGTTCGCTGGTACTTTACTGTGATGCCCTCTGCTTCTGCGGTGAGGCCCTGCACATAGTCTGCAGTGTATAGAACGGCATTGTTTTGCTTTGCGACATCTTTGATTATTGCGTCGATTCGCCCATGTCTTGCAAGTCGAATGTCGTCAAGGCTCGGCCTTTGGCCCACAAACTGTATGGCAATGTTGTTTTCTTGGCACAGTTTGTTTATCTTTTTTATTTCCTCCAGACCGACAAATCCTTGCTCTTTGCCTTGCGACGCCTGAGACTGTAATTCGTCCAAGGCGGCTACAGGAATGATCAACTCTACGTTTTGCAGATCTTTTGACTCAATTTGTTTTGTGATGTAGCCGCTAATTATCACGCTAGTGTCTGCGACGACTTTGGACATGCTTACAGGTTTGTTCTGGGACTATTAACGATAACTCGACTCAGCTAAACTTTTCATATTGGAAAAAAAAGACTGACTGTGTTGTCGAGTCTGGAAGAAAAAGAGGTTTTGGTAATCGAAGATAGTCCGGCAGTTGGAATCTTGCTAAAAGAATTCCTTGCCAAGCTTGGCTTAAAGAAGATACATTACTGTCAAAACGGCAAAACTGGAACGATCAAGGTTTACTCGGAGGAAACCGATGATGAAGTGAGAGTAATGGTTTCAGACAACGGTATCGGAATACCATACGAAAAACAGGCAAACCTTTTCACCAAGTTTTATCAGGTCGACGCATCGCTGACAAGGGAAAAGGGAGGAAGTGGCCTGGGTCTTTCCATCTGCAAAGGAATAGTGGAGGCGCATGGCGGGAAAATCAGCCTTAGGAGCTCTGCTGAAGGTGGCACAACGGTGACATTTTCCTTGCCAAAACATGACACCATGCCAACTTAAAGAAATCACACAACAGGTTTGAAAATGGCTCACACCAGATCAAATAACCTAGAATTTGAAGCCACGTCATGGAAGAGTCAAGAAACACCGAATTTTACGCTGCGTGTACAAAATACTTTGAGGCACTACGAAAGCAGGGAAAAAGAGACGACGGTTTTGAAGACGAGTTCTTCTATACCATGCCCGTAATCTCAAACACCAATTAACCATTATAATGCAACATTAGTTGTAACATCATGCAGGAATGGGCAGACAAGGCCGTAAAGATTGCTCAAAAATATGGTTGCACGTATTGCGATGCAAGATCAGAGACAATTGAAAGATATGGAATTCTTATCGAAAACGGTCAGCTTGAGCACGTAATTACAAAACAGGATCAAGGTATTGGTACAAGGGTGTTGTGTGATGGGGCATGGGGGTTCTTTTCCACATCGGATGAATCCATGCTAGAGCAAGGAATCGTCAATGCCATAAAAGCTGCAAGGCATTATGCAACAAAAAAGAAGATCAAAGTAAATCTTGCAGACACTCCGACCATTGAAAAAAGCATTACATATGAGATAAAAAAGAAATGCACGCCTGACGAGCTAAGCAGGATTGCATTTGAATGCAACAAGATAATCAAAGATCACAGAGACATTTCCAAGAGCACAGTCAGTGTATCAAACATCACAAGCTCAAAGTATTTTGCGAGCAGTGATGGCACCAAGATACACCAGTCATTTTCAGATGTAACCATGGAGATGGTCGCAACTGCGCACAGATCAGGGCTTACCCAGTCAGTAAGCACAACCGAGGGTGGGAGGGGTGGACTGGAAAAGATATCACATGATGCAGATTCGTATGCTGTTGCAAAGCAGATTGCAAGCAAAGCTGCAGAGCTCCTTGACGCAAAAACCCCCAAGGAGGAAAAAGCCACACTCGTCATGAATCCTGACTTTGTTGCGCTCCTCACACATGAGATTTTGGGACATCCTTCTGAGGCAGACAGAGTATTGGGAAAAGAAATGGCGTGGGCAGGTGGCGCATGGTGGTCTGGAATGCTTGGGCAGAAAATAGGCTCAGATAACCTCAACGTAATTGATGATCCAACAATACACGGGAGCCTTGGATGGTACGAATATGACGACGAGGGCACAAAATCCAACAGAAAGCAGCTTGTAAAAGATGGGAATCTGGTAAACCACATGCACAGCAGAGAGACTGCAAGCATTTTCAATGCTGAACCTAATTCCAGCATGCGTGCTACATCATATTCCTTTATGCCACTGATTCGAATGGCGTGCACCTGCATAGAGAAAGGCAACTGGGATCCCCAAGAGATGATCAAAGACGTAAGACATGGATACCTCATCTCCGACATGAAGGTGCCGTCAATAGACATGAAAAGATACAACTGGAGCATATCGTGCCAATATGCAAACAGAATTGAAAATGGCGAGGTCAAAGAACTTCTAAGAGACGTGATTGTCGTTGGAGTGGCACCAGAGTTCTTTAATTCCATCGATGCGTGTGGTAAAGATTTTACGGTAAGGCCGATTACAAACTGTGGAAAGGGCGATCCCATGCAGCAGATGAGGATGGGAAATGGCGGGCCGTCAGTACGAGGCATTGCAACAATAAAGGGAACATAAGATGAGCGAATTAGAAAAAATCCGAAAGCAGGTCATCACATGCACAAAATGCGAGCTGTGCAAAACAAGAGTCAACGCAGTTCCTGGCAAAGGAAACCAAAATGCCAAGATAGTATTCATCGGAGAGGCCCCGGGGAGAACCGAGGATCAAAGGGGGGAGCCCTTTGTTGGTGCCGCTGGAAAGAAACTCACAGATATGCTGGAAAGAAACGGGGTTTCTCGCAAATCCGTTTACATCACCAACGTTGTAAAGTGCAGGCCGCCAAACAACAGGGTTCCAACTGAAGAGGAGCGCCTCTCATGCAGAGAGCACCTTGAGAAGGAACTTGTGGCCATAAACCCAAAAATCATATGCATATTGGGAAACACCGCAAGCAATTCCATTTTGGGTCAAGCAGAGATTACAAAAAACCACGGTCAGACCGTAGAAAGAAATGGCAGGGTGTATTTTCTTACTTTTCATCCCGCAGCAATCATCTACAATCAGGAATTGGGCGCGATCATGGAGCAGGACATTCAAAAGCTTGCAAAGATGGTGGTCTGAGAATGGCTGACTCGAGGCTCGAAAGAGAGTTTTACGCCCAAGACACAGTCAAGGTGGCGCGCAATCTCCTAGGCAAGATCCTTGTTCGCAGGATTGGCAGGCAAACGGTTTCTGGAATAATTACCGAGACGGAGGCATACAGACAGTCAGATGATCCTGCAAGCCACGCACATAGGGACATCACTGAAAGAAACAAGGCGATGTTTGGCCAAGTAGGCCACGCCTATGTCTATTTCACTTATGGAATGTATCATTGCGTCAATGCTGTTGCAAAAAGCAAAAGCTACAAGGCAGGCGCCGTCCTGATTCGTGCGCTCAAGCCGCATGAGGGACTAGACATCATGATCAAAAAAAGAAAGACACATGATGTCTCAAATCTCACAAACGGGCCTGCAAAATTGACAATTGCGCTCGACATAACCAAGGAGCAGTACGGTGAGGACCTTGTGAACTCGGACTCCCTTTACATCACGGATGGATTCAGCGTCGAGCACAAAATAATCTCAGGCCCGCGAATAGGAATAAGGCAGGCAACTGACAAGATGTGGAATTTTAGGATCAGAATCTAATTTGAGTCGTCGTCTTTTTGCAGAGTCCACGGTGCGACCCTTCCGAGGATTTTTTCCCAGTTGAGCCTCAAAAGCAAAAAGACTGCCGCGGCCATCATTGCGACAAACACACCGAATCCCACATAGATTGGCGTTGGGTCTTTGAGGTCTTCCAAGAGAGGTTCCACGTAGTTTGCCCCAAAATAATGCGACAGTAGTACTATGACGTAACACAGAACTAGTTTTCCAGCAAGTGTGGAGACAAAAAAGCGAGTCGGGTTGTATTTTGCAAGCCCCAGAGGCACGTAGATCAAGTCGTCCGGAATTGGCGTGGCAGCGGCCACAAATGCAGCTGCGGCACCATACCTTTTTACCAGTTTTTCAAACGGCTTCATGCGTGCCCTTGTTTTTTCCGCAATGATCCTGCGGCCTCCATAGCTTATCAGAAATATGATCTGTTTTGCCACAGTGGATGTTACTGCAGCAATTATGGCAAGTATGTGTATGTTGAATTTTTCACCTGCAGACATGGTGGCAAGCAGGATAAACGACGGAAATGGTACAAACGGGATGAGTGAGCCAAAGAAGCTAACAAGTGCAATACCAAGATACCCAATTTCGTCAGCAAATGGAAATATTGCTGCAAAGTCCACAGAGAGTGAGCGCCAGCTTAGATTATTAAAATTGTCTCATTCACCACGATGTTAAAATACGATACTGGATGAAAAAATTCAAATGAACAAGAAACAACTCGGTGAGGTTTGTGCAAAAATTTCAGCGATTAGTCCCTACATCAGGTTTGTTGGAATCATTGGCAGAAATGGCAAGCTGCTCGCATACCAAAGGAAACAAGGGCTAAAGCCCCTTCTTGGCGCCAAGGATACAAAAAACCAGTTCTCACACATTTCAATAAAGAACGAGATGGAAAGAAAGTTCGACAGAAGGCTTGGTCGCACAGAGTTTGTCTGGGAAGAAAGAAAAAAGGTCCAAACCATTTCGTTTGCCATAAAAAGACACCGAGTGTGGGTCTCCATCGAAAAGAAGGTGGTTCGCTCAGAAATGCTCAGGATTATCGATTCGTGCCTTCCAATTGTGAGAAGCTACTCATCATAGAGCCAGCACAGGGCGTACCCAGAATCGGTTTTGATTGCGGGTGGATCTTTTTTGCATTTTTCCATTGCTTGAGGGCACCTGTCGATGAATCTGCAACCTTGCTTTGGATTCAAAAGACTAGGAGGGGTGCCAGAGATGTATTTTGGCTTTTGGTTTAGTTTTGGGATTGATTGGATGAGCGCTTGCGTGTAAGGATGTTTTGGCCTCTCAAAGATGTCTTCTGAGCTGCCAAACTCCACCATTTTTCCGCCGTACATTATGCCTATTTTTTCGCAGATCTCAGATATTGTAGCAAGATCGTGCGAGATGAGCATGAATGAGGCTCCTTGATTTTTTAGGCTCTTGAAGAGATTGAGGATCTGCGATTGGGTCAGCACGTCCAAGGCAGTTGTAGGCTCGTCGGCAATGATGATTTTTGGTTTTAGCAACAGCGCCATCGCAATCACGACGCGCTGTTTCATTCCCCCACTCAGCTCATGTGGGTATTTTTTTAGCACGTCTTCTTCGAGTCTTACTGACTTGAGTGCGGATCCGATTGTTTCGGCATAGTTTCCCTGATACTCATGCTGCTTGAGGATGTCGGAGAGCTGTTGATAGACAGTATACACAGGATCAAGTGAATTCATTGCTCCCTGAAAGACCATAGATATCTTTTTCCACCTGTATGATTTGTTGAATTCGTCTTCTGAGAGATCCAGTATTGACTGGCCATCAAGTTTGATTCTGCCCGAAACTATTTTCCCCCCAAGTATGGTTCGCATAATTGAGAGACCCAGCGTGCTTTTGCCGCATGCGCTCTCACCTGCGATTCCGATCGATTCCCCTTTTCCAATTGAAAAGCTGACGCTTTGTACCGCTTGTACTGGCCCTGCATCAGTCAAGTAATGCGCCGTCAGATCTTCTACTGCAAGAAATGGTTCCATGCGATCAGATCCCTTGTTTTATTAAGATGCATTTAACTTTGTTTCATTGGGGAGTCGATTTACTTGCAAGTTCCAATATGTGGTTTTGATGCAAAAAATGCTGTCCTGTGTCCGCAGTGTGAGGCAAAGCTGGAATCAGGACAGCTCACAAAAGCCGATGTCGATGCATCAATCAAGATTGCAAAGCTGGCAAAAACAAATTCCGAGATTGACAAGTTTTCTCTTTTTTCATGCAGGCAGGCTTTTGGCGATTTTGTCATCTATTTGGCAAAGTCAGACATACAAACAATACGCAAAAGCAGAACCCTGTACGGGACGCTGCAGAGTGAGTTTTCTGGTAAGATCTGGCTGGTTGAATCTGAAGCAAACGACAGAAAATTCATAGAGGATCTGTTTTTCCCAACCAAGATTCTGTCAATAAACGTGGTTTGGGTTCCAGGTGGGGTTCAAAAGACAAAGATCATCGTGTCAGGAAAACGAACTCCCAAGTTCCCAATAAACACAGAGACGGTTACAAAAATAGTAAAAGAAATACGACAACTAGACGTGGTAATAGAGTTTGAAGAAGGACACGAAAGATGAAATTTAGAAAAACCCACAACGTCGACCAGCTCACGGCGGAGACGCATGGAGAGGTAGTAATTGGAGGCTGGATCGAGGATCTCAGAAAGATGGGCAAGCTTACCTTCCTTACTGTTCGTGATGTCACAGGGCTTGCCCAGGTCATTGTCAAAGACGACAAGATAGTTCCAGACGACTTGACGAGGCAGACAGTCATCATGGTAAAAGGAACAATACAGGGCACAAAGGCACGTGACTTCAAGTTCGAGATCAAAGCAGACGGCATCGACATACTGACAAGGGCTGTTCATCCACTTCCAATTGATCCGATAGGCAGACTTGAGAGCAACATAGACAACAGACTCAATGCAAGGGCACTCGACTTGAGAAACCAGCGAGTTGCTGCAATTTTCAAAATAAGATCGGCTGTGCTGACGTCGTTGCGCAAGACATTTTTGCAAAAAAAATTCATCGAGATCACGACTCCAAAGATAATTGGCAGTGCCAGTGAGGGGGGAGCAAATCTTTTTTCGCTTGAATATTTTGGGAAAAAGGCCTATCTTGCGCAGTCTCCGCAGCTCTACAAAGAGCAGATGACAATCGGCCTTGAACGCGTATTTGAGATTGCGTCGTTTTATAGAGCGGAAAAATCCCACACAGGAAGACACCTCTCCGAGTTTACCTCCATAGACATCGAAGCAGCATTCATGGACTACACGGATGTGATCGATATTTTGGAGGAGCTCGTCGTAACCGTCTTCAAAGATGTTGCAGAAAACTGCAAAGACGAGCTTGCGACTCTTGAGAGAGAGATAGAGATTCCAAAGCAACCATTTGACAGAGTCACGTACAGTCAGGTTCTTGATGAGCTTGCAAAAGAAGGCATCAAGCTGCAGTTCGGAGATGATTTGTTGGATTCGCATCTAAAGACAGTTGGAAACAACCACCCAGGTTTTTTCTTTTTGCTTGACTGGCCCATGAGCCTCAAGCCTTTTTACATACATGAAAAGGACGAAGACCCAAAGCTGTCGCGCTCCTTTGATCTCCAGTATGGATATTTGGAGCTATCATCAGGCGGTAGAAGACTTCACGATCCTGCGAAGCTAAAGGCACGCCTTGCCGAACAAGGACTAGATCCTACAAGCTTTGAGGATCATCTAAGGTCCTTTGATTGGGGCATGCCGCCGCATTCAGGCTGGGGGATGGGCCTTGACAGACTCATGACTGTGATTGTTGGCACGGACAACGTCCGCGAGGTGGTTCTGTATCCGCGAGACCCAGAGAGACTCAATCCCTAGTTTATTGAGTAAAAACCAGTTGTCGGATTGTTTGGAATCCAGCATCCTTTCTCGAGATGTTAAATTCATTATTTTTTGAATTGAGGCTATTTTATTTATAAACAGCTGTTTGGACAAAATAGTAAACACAAGATTTGATGAGAGTATGAGGATAAGCAAAATGTTGCTAAATGCAAGAGTACCAATAATAATTTCGCTATTCACAGTACTAATAGGGTTACTTGTAACCATTGCCTGGATCTTTGATATTCCTGTTCTAAAATCAATAATCCCAAATGCCGTAACAATTAAGTTCAGTACTGCAATTTCTTTTGTTTTTAGTGGCGTCATACTTTATTTTGTATCAAACCATTGTGCTGGGAAAATTGGAATGGGGCAAATTGCGATTCCAATTTCTGGTTTTGTTGTTTTTCTATTCATGGCCACCTTCTGACCACGTCTATCGCTGGCGTTCCAAGTGGAGTAGAGCAATTGTTCGTACAAGAACCCCCGAATGCGGTAAAAACACAGATTCCTGGAATGCCATCCATTCCGGTTGCAATTAGTTTTCTTCTAATTGTTGTTGTTGGAATTGTGTCGCTAAATAAACCCAACAAGTTAAGACCAATTTCGACAATCGGCTACATCACCATGGCAATTGGAGGGGTTTCGCTAGTTGGGCACGTTACTAGTCAGCCCATCCTGTATTACTATGTAGATGGGTTCAGTACCGGAATGGCAATACATACGAGCATACTGTTTGCCTTAATTGGATTTGCCCTAAGCATGTTAAAAACACCAGAAAAAATAACATACTCGACAGTAAAAATTCAAACAAAACTGATTACGTTATTTTTGGCCAGCTCGATAATTCCAATCATTTTTGTGACAGGCCTAAATTTTAACATCGCGCAAGATCTTGAAATGCATCGTGCCAACAGCAGTATAATAATCGGCATGGTGACAGCGTTTTCAGTAGTCATTTTTTCAATTTTTACTGCAAAATCGATTTCACGTCCAATAGTAGAGCTGAAAAATATATCTACAAAGATTTCCGAGGGGGATTTTACAGTCAAGGCTCTCGAAAATTCCAATGATGAGACCGGTGAGCTCTCCAAATCATTTAACCAGATGGTTGACAATGTGGTAAAAGCGGAAAGATTGTCGACTATTGGGCTTCTTGCATCCAGGCTTGGGCACGATCTGCGAAATAATCTTACTACCATAGTAACTACTACAGGAATCATAAGAAAAAAGCCAGGATTTGATAAAGACAATGATCTAAAATGGCAAGTCGATATGATCGAAAGATCAGCTTTGAAAATAAATAGCCAAATAGAGGATGTTTTGAATTTTGTAAGATTTTCGCCTTTGAAATCAGAACACGTTTCACTATCAAGAATATTACAAAATACATTCAAGACAATCCAAGTTCCCGCAAAGATCAAAATTGTGTTGCCGCATACAGATATCTCCATAAATTGCAACGCAAACCAATTTGAGATTGTTTTAGCAAATTTAATCAATAATTCTATTCAGGCAATAGAAACCGATGGTGAAATAACCATAGATGCTTACGAGGACGACAAAAACTCGATAATCAAAGTAAAAGATTCCGGATCAGGAATTCCAAACGAAGACATTTCAAAAATATTTGAACCTTTGTTTACAACCAAACAAAAAGGAACTGGCCTTGGTCTAGCAACCTGCAAAAATATTGTGGAGCAGCACGGTGGCACAATAGATGTGAAGAACAATCCAACCACGTTCACCATCAAGATGCCAAAATAGTTCAGGCGGTTCACGTATTCACGAAAGTTGCTGGCATAAAATTCGACACATCGCAATCGTCTTAGAAAAGATCTGTGAATGCAGATGTCCAGAATCACAATTTCTTGTAAAAAGATAAATCCAAAGATGCGGAAAAAATACAGTTGGGCATCTGTGAGTTTTGCAGTTCCATGTTCGGAGACAGAAAGTGCTACTTTTGCCAAAGACAGGTCTGCACTTCATGCATGACAGATGACAGAACTCGCTGCAAGCGCTGCTACATCGACAAGAAAAAGCTTGGCTGGAAGGCAATAATCAAGAAAAACAAGATTATTGTTGGATTTGCAATATTCATTTGGGCATATGCTGTGTTCCCAGGGCCCTTCATCCCAGGACTGCACCAGGGATACTATGTCATCTTTGTCATCACCGCAGTGGTGTGCATGATACCGCTTGGCCTTGCGTTGTTTTTTTGGTCAAGGAATCCGCCTGCGTCAGACGTTTGAGTCAAAGTAGTGAGACTATTTCTTTGGTAAATTCCTTTGTAGTCATGGAGCCCCCGATGTCGCGCGTTTTTGCCCCCTTTTTGACAACACCATAGACTGCGCCTTCAAGCCTGTTTGCTACCTCAAAGCATTTTTTGTCGTTGTTCTTTGAGCCAAGCCACTCGAGCATCATTTTTGCAGACAAGATAAACGACGACGGGTTTGCGATCCCCTTTCCGGCAATGTCAAATGCCGCACCGTGAACCGGCTCAAACAGAGCAAACGAGTTTCCGATGTTTGCAGCAGGCGCCATGCCGAGGCCGCCAACAACTTCTGCCGCCTCATCCGAAAGAATATCGCCAAAGAGATTTGTCGTCACTATCACATCAAACTCTTCAGGCCTTCGAATCAAATTCATTGCGCATGCATCGACATACATCTGCTCAAACTTGATCTTTGGATAGTTTTTTGCAACGCCAGAGCAAACCCTGGAGAACAACCCGTCTGTCTTCCGCATTACGTTTGATTTGTGAACGCATGTCACCTTTTTTTTGCCGTTTCTCTGCGCTGCTGTTTCAAATGCATATTTTGCAATCCTTTCTGATGCCGCTTCCGAGATTATTCTAAATGCGACTGCCGCATTTGCTATCTCGAATTCTTGCCCTGTGTAGAGGTCTTCCGTGTTTTCCCTGACTATCACCAAGTCGATGTTGCCCTTTAGTGCAGGCATGTTTGGGTATGATTTTGCTGGGCGGATGTTTGCGTACAAATCGAGGAGCCTTCTTAGCACCACGATTACGTCAGCTGCACTCTCACCTACTGGGGCCTTCATACACGCATCGGATTTTTTGATGGACTCCAGAGCGTCATCTGGGAGGGCCTTGCCGTATTTTGAGAGGGCCGCGTCACCTGCCTCAAGTGGCTTGATGTCAAATTTTAGGCCCAGCTTGTCATGAATTGCATTTAGCACAGATAGTGCCGACTCTGAAAGCTCAGGACCAATGCCATCACCAGTAATTAAGGATATGCGGTACATTTTGGAAACCGGTTAGCTTCCAATCTTTTTTTGTTTTAATGTCTTTTTTAACATGATCCTGTTGATGCCCTCTATTACTGCCTGGACACTCGTAGTCACAATGTCTTCGCCGATTGATTTTGCAGACGATATGTTTCCGTACGCATCCTCGACTTTGATTGTCACCTCGCAGAGCGCGTCAGAGCCACCAGAAATCGAATCCAGTTTGTATTCTTTTACCCTGATTTTGGCAATCTCGCCTGTAATCTTTTGGATTGCGTTTAGCGCGGCATCCACTGGTCCCACCCCATAGTCGGTTCCGATGTGATCATCACCGTCAATGTTTAGTTTCACAAACGCATAGGGCATCGTGCCGATTCCAGTAGATACCGAAAATCCGCTCAGCTGGACGATTCTCTTGATTGCGTGCTCGCCAAGAATCTCGTTTGCAATCGACAGTAGCTCAACGTCTGTGACCTGCTTTCCCTGATCACCTATTGCCTTTACCTTGTCTAGGATTTGCTTGAGTTGGCTTTCGCTTGGCTTTACTCCGTATTCGTCTAGCATCGCTGCGACTCCGTGAACGCCTGCGTGTTTTCCCACCTGCAACCACCTTGTTCTGCCAACCAGCTCTGGGCCGATTGGTTCGTACGTGAGTGGATTGTTGAGAATTCCGTGTGTGTGGATTCCAGACTCGTGTCCAAACGCGTTTTCACCAACTATTGCCTTATTTGGCTGAACCACGATTCCAACCAAGTTTGATACGAATTTTGATGTCTCGTAGAGTAACTTGGTGTCGATCCCAGTCTCCCATTTTTCCCCAAACTGGAGGCATTGCAGAGCCATAACAAATTCCTCAAGCGATGCGTTTCCTGCTCGCTCGCCTATTCCATTTATTGTCACGTGTGCACACTGGGCTCCTGCCTGGATTCCAGAAATTGCGTTTGCTACTGCGAGTCCAAAGTCGTTGTGACAGTGCACACTGATTGGTAGTTTTGTTGCAGCTATTGCATCCTTGGTTATCTCCGCAATGTACTGTGGCGTTGAGTATCCGACGGTATCCGGGATGTCTATTCTGTCCGCCTTTGCCTTTGCGACTTCGGAAAAGACGTGCTTGAGAAACGCCCTGTCGGTTCTTGTCGCGTCTTCTGCTGAAAACTCTACTTGGAGTCCGTGGGCCTTTCCATACTCCACTGCCTCGATTGCCTTTGCAAGTGCCTGCTCGCGAGTCATCTTTAGCTTGTACTGCAAGTGTATGTCCGAAGTTGCGATGAATGTGTGTATGTAGTTGAGGCCGCAGTCAATTGCAGCGTCGATGTCTTTTTTGTTTGTCCTTGCAAGTCCGCAGATCTCTGCTTTGAGATTTGCCTTTGTGATAAGTTTGATTGCGTGCTGCTCTCCATCCGAAATTACTGGAAAGCCTGCCTCTATTGCATCCACCCCAAGCTCATCTAGCCTTTTTGCAATTGTGAGTTTTTTTTCTGGGGATAGCGCGACGCCCGGCGTCTGCTCTCCGTCCCTAAGTGTCGTATCAAATATTCTGACTCTCAATCTCCGCCCCTCTGTAATGCTGCCACTCCTGTTCTTGCAATGTCCAGGATTTCGTACGGCATTAGCAATTCCTGCAAGTTGTGTATCTGATCAGGTGTCGAAGTTAACTCCAGCATGATGGAGTCCTTTCTTGCGTCGTGGATCTTTGCTCCAAACGAGTTTGCAATGTTGTTGATTTCCATGCTGTCTGATGCTTTTGAGATCCTTATCCTAAAGAGTGCCAATTCCCTGTATACAGTTTTTTTGTCATCCAGTCGTTTTACCTCTATTGTGTCAATCATTTTGTCAAGTTGCTTTACAATCTGCTCAATTTGGCGCTCGTCACCTATTGTTGTGATTGTCATCTTTGAGAATTCTGGATTTTGCGTCACGCCCACAGATATCGAATCGATGTTAAAGTTCCTGGACCTAAAGAGGTGCGTCACCTTGAAGAGGATTCCGGGTTTATTTTCCACAAGTAATGAGAGTATTGCCCAAACCAAAGTTATCACTACGATGGTAAAATCATGTCCTTAAGCGAAGTTCCTGGTGCCACAAACGGAAGCACGTCTTCTTCTGGATCTATTGGGATGTCAATTACAGTTGCAACGTCGCTTTTTAGGCCGGCCTTGATTGCTTGGCCTAATTCATCCAGATTGCCAACGCGAATTCCTTGTGCGCCATATGATTCTGCAAGCTTGACATAGTCTGGGCATTGTTTTTGGTCCACTCCGATCATTCTTCTGTCGTAAAATGTTCTCTGCCACTGCGCCACCATTCCAAGTGTGTAGTTGTTTACTAGAAATACGATAACTGGCAAGTTGTCGAGTACGGATGTGGCAAGTGAGTTTTCAGTCATGTTGAAGCTTCCGTCGCCTGCAATGTCAACCACAGGTAGGTCAGGCCTTGCCGCCTTTGCGCCAATTGATGCCGGGAAACCCCAGCCCATGGTACCAAGGCCTGTAGAGCTGAAGAATGTTCCAGGGTGTATGACATCGTAGAACAACGATGCCCACATCTGGTGCTGCCCTACTTCGGTTGTGACAATCGATTGTGCAGGCATTACCTCACGTAGCTTTCTGAGGATCCTTGCCGCGGTAAGCTCACCCGGATGTAGTTTTAGATTTTCTCTCCAGTATTCTTTGACCTGGGCTACATGTTCTATCCAAACATTCTTTTCTGATTTTTTGAATGCTTGTTGCATCAAGAGCTTGAGAAATATTCTTAGCGATGCCTTGACGTCACCAACAACTGCTACGCTGGTGGTCTGGTTTTTTCCAATCTCTGCAGGATCAACGTCTAGGTGAATTATCTTGAGGTTTTTCTCAAACTCGGCAAACGTTCCTACTGAGCGGTCAGAGAATCTGGTTCCTATTGCCAAGACGCAGTCTGCCTCGGTCATTATCTTGTTTGCTTCTGCATGTCCGTGCATTCCTATTGGTCCCAAAGACAATGGGTGATTTTCTGGAAATGCCCCCTTCCCTTTGAAGGTGGTAACTACTGGAATCATTAGTAATTCGGCAATGGATTGCAATTCAGCAAATGCCGCAGAGATTATCACGCCTCCACCAGCCAATATCACCGGCTTGCTTGATGATAACAACAACTTGATTGCCTTTTCAATTGCTGCCATGTCTGGGTCTGTCCATGGATGATATCCGCGAATCTTGACTTCCTCCGGAAATGGAATGTCGGCCTCGTTTTGCTGGACGTCCTTTGGGATATCTATTAGGACTGCACCAGGGCGTCCTGTTTCTGCAATGTAGAAGCTTTTCTTTACTACTTCTGGAACCTCCGTTGGTTTTGTTGGCTGAAAAGAATACTTTACCACAGGGTTTGCTATTCCTATAATGTCACTTTCCTGAAATGCATCGCGTCCGATCATCGCAGTTGGCACCTGTCCGGTGATTGCGACCATGGGAGCAGAGTCTGCCTGAGCAGTTGCAAGACCAGTCACGATGTTTGTGGCACCAGGCCCCGAGGTGGCAAAGCACACACCTGCCCTTCTGCTGACTCGTCCGAATCCGTCTGCCATGTGGGCTGCGGACTGCTCGTGCCTCACCAGTATGTGGCGGATGTTGCTTTTGTACAACTCGTCGTACATTGGAAGGTTTGCACCTCCCGGTAGACCGAAGATCTCCTTGACCCCTTGTTTTTCTAATGCCTTGATTAAAGCCCTAGCGCCTGAAATTTTTTCCATAAATTAATCACCAGAAATGAGCGCTGTATTATAATTTTACAGCACCAGCTCGACTAGCAGCAATCCCAGCAGTGGTGTAGTCGAACCGCATAACATGTTCAATATGACGGATCGGCAACTATTGATATAAAGATTGCCCACCTTCACCCACGCACGTAGTGTTTAAAGTGAGATTCAATGTATCGCTTCATAAACCATTGTAGAAATGGCAGTTCGTTGTGTTCTGTTTGTGAGCGTTCCAGCGCTCGGTAGTATGCAAATCTTCCTTCGTATTTGACAATCATGTATGGAAAATCGAATTTGAACAAGGCATTATTCATGATCAGTCTACTGATCCTTCCGTCGCCATCTACAAATGGATGTATTGATACGAATCTGAGATGCGCCAGTGCCGCAAGTTCAACTGGATGAATTCTGGCTTTTGCAACATTAAACCATTTGAAGAAATCATTCATCAGTTTTGGAACCTCGGAGTGATCTGGGAAAATAGCAGAGCTGTTTGTCACGCGAACGTTTGCGCGAAATCGAGACCTGAGTTGCCCCGCATGATCATGTTTTGTAGTTCCAAAGATCTGCTTGTGCCAATTCAATAATGTTGTGAGGTTCAGAGGTTTTTTTGACATCGACATTTCCAAGAATACTTTTCTGTGGAGCTCTGTTTCAATTACATCTGAGCGTAATTTTTTGACAGGGGTCAGACCATGAAGTAAAAGATCGAATGTGTCCTTTAGGCTCAACGTGGAGCCTTCAATTCTGTTTGTATGGTATGTGAATACAATGGCAAGTTCTTCGAGTTCTTCTTTAATTGCACTCTGTGGAATGCGTTTTTTATTTTGGATGAAACCTTGCTTTATCGCATCAAGTTTTGGTATCCATTTTTTTCTATAATAATCTAAAACAAAATCTTTTTTCCGTTGCTCGATGTCAGGTGGTATCTTTGTTCCAAGATAGGTTTCTATTTGATCTGTTCCGGTGTTATGCTTCAGATAGTAATATGTGCCGCTTCCTTTTTTTCTTTTAATTACAGTGACCACGCCATAATCTTACCCACTGTTTTATTTTAAAGTATGTGTTTTTTCAATAAAACAGTGGGTAACGACTAATCAGTAATGATCATAAAGATTAAACTCTGATGTTGTCAAGCATGAACAATGTCTGAAAGAGAGCAGATAATCAAAGTAATTGAGACATTTTTTGAAATAGGCAAAACAAAGGATCTGTCCCCTCTGAGAGCAATTCAACTTGATGAGCCAAGCTTTTCGAGTTTTTCCGATGTGCCCCCATACGACCTCAAAGATTTCAAGACAACTGTCGCGCTAGAAGAGCTCAGATTCGTTAGCATATCAGACTATGATTACGAAATAAAAAAACCAAAGATCAGCATTTATGGCGATGTCGCAGTTGTTGCGTTTGAGCTAACCCAGAAGGGGATGCTGGTTGACAACAAGGCGTTCACCGGTGAACATATCATAATAGACGGGAGAGCAACATTTGTCCTAGTCAAAAAGCCGAGCTGGAAGATAGCTCACATACATTTGTCAAAAATTTCCTAAGTTAGAAAATTTATTGTGTTTTTGCCTGTGCTGCTGCAGGTTGCGGCTGTTTTTGTTGCTGTGGTTTTTTCTGTGGTTGTTTTTGTGATTGCGGTTTTTGGCCCTGTGGTTTTTGTTTTTGCGGTTGTTCTTGCGGTTGTGGTTTTTGAGATGGTCTTTGTTGGTTTGGTTTTTGAGATGGTTTTGGTTGGTTTGGTCGCGGTTGGCTTTGTTGGTTTTGTGGTCTGTTCTGGTTTGGAGTGTTTCCTGATGGTCTTTGATTGTTGTTTCCGATTGGGTATTCTTTGCAAAGTTTCTGGAACAGGTCATACACCTGGTTCAGATCATAGTTGGAATGGATTATTGCCCTGACTGCGCGAATCATCGGGATTGGATACTGGGATTGCCATATGTTTCGTCCCATGTCGACTCCTGCGGCTCCCGCTCTGATCGAATTGTATGTAAGTGCCAACGCGTCGCGTTCTGGGATTTTTGGCCCGCCTGCAACGATTACTGGAACTGGGCAGCTACTTACGACTTTTTCAAAGTTTTCACAGTAGTATGTCTTTACCATGTGCGCACCAAATTCGGCTGCGATTCTGCATGAAAGTGACAGGTATCTCGCATCGCGTTTTTCAAGTTCCTTCCCCACTGCAGTGACTGCCAAGACTGGCAGGCCATATTCCTGTGCCTCGTTTACCAGATTTCCAAGATTTACCAGAGAGTTGTGCTCGTATTTTGCGCCCACGAAAATAGACATTGCAAGTGCGCTTGCGTTTATTCTGATCGCGTCTTTGATGCTTGTGGTGATTTCTTCGTTTGAAAGATCCTCGCCAATTATGCTGGATCCGCCCGATACGCGTAAAACTATTGGGACTGGGAAGTTAGGATCAACTGACGTTCTGACGACGCCTCTTGTGACCATCAAGGAGTCACAGTATTTTACTAAAGGCGCGATTGTCTTTTTTGGAACCTCGAGTTTTTCTGTAGGTCCAAGGAAATAACCGTGGTCTACTGCAAGCATGACACCCCTGCCGTTGTTTGGCTTGAGTATACTTGCGATTCTGTTTTTTAGTCCCCAATCCATGTGTGAAGTTTTGGGATTTCAGACCCTTCTTATTCTTTTCTAGCCGTGATGACTATCTTCATGGCACCCTGACCCGTATGCGCGTGCTCAAATGCCTTTTGTGAGTCATCTAGAGCATACCTGTGAGTGATCAGTCTTTTTACGTCTGTCTTTCCAGATGCAATCAGAGCGAGTGATCTCTTTGTGTCCTGGTCTGATGCGGCATAGCTTGGAACCAGCGTTAGTTCTTTTGAATATACAACGCTCATGTCCACATCCATCGTCGCACCTTTTGATGGAACCCCAAAGAGAACTATGAATCCGCCTTTTCTTGTAGCCATGATTGCGTCAGAGATCGCCTTCAGACTGCTGGTTGCCACTATTGAGACGTCGACTCCCTGGCTTTGCGTCTCACTTAACACCTTGTCCACAGACTGTGGCCCAGACTTTAGTGGAATTGCGCCAAATGTACTTGCAAAATCAAGTCGAAAGTCGTTTACATCAAAACAAAAGACCTTTGAAAACTCGTTTGCCTGCGCAAGCATGACATGCATCATGCCTGTCGGGCCTGCACCAAAGACTGCCGCGGTGTCACCTTTTTTGTATGAGAGTTTGGACCATGCTCGCACGCAACACGCAAGCGGTTCTATCATTGCGGCCTCATCAAATGTCATCGAATCTGGGATCTTGAGGACGCCTCCGTGGCCTACATTCCATTCTGGTACGACATATTCTTCTGCTAGTCCACACGGGGAAAGATTTGTCTCATAGTATTTTGGGCACATGGTCTCGTTTCCATGTTTGCAGTAGTGACATGAATAACAAGGAACATGATGATGGGTAAATACGCGATCTCCCACCTTGAAATCAGAAACTGCTGAGCCGACGCCAATAATGGTTCCCGCCGGCTCATGGCCTAGCCTCATGGACGGCTGGCCGTACTTGCCAAACACTTTTTCGACATCGGATCCGCATATGCCGCAAGACTGCATTTTGACCAAGATGTCGCCTTGGCCGAGTTGCGGTTTTGCCGTGTCTTGAACTTCAACAACCGATGGGCCCTTGACAAAAGCTGCCTTCATCTACATTGTTACGAAAATTTGGTTATAAGTACATTTTATGAGCCAGAGTTAACAATGTTAAGCGACTTTAATTAATTTTGAGAGTAGTACCAAGTCAAGCAATAAGTGCGAAGGTTGAGGGAAACCTCACGGAGGCTTGGAACGATGCCCATAATTCTTCCAAGCCTTCGATTGTTTCATTTTTGTTGCATTACATCCAAAACATTCAGATTGAATACAGAACGAGAACGCGGGAAGAAACAGGGGTATAGCTACATATCCATCTACACGTATCGCGTTCTCGTTCATACGTGATTAGCAGATTTTGTAATATCTAGAATTTCTTCAGACTCTAACAAAATTGCTTTTTCTTTAGTCAAGGAGGATTTCCTACAATCACGACACCTAGACGCCAAGAATCGTCTTGAGCATTTTACGGTAGTCTACTTCCTTTTTTTCGCTGCCTACAGACGGAAGCGAGAAGATGAGTGGCTTTGATTTTGTTGCACGCAGCTTGGTCAGCTCAGTATTGATTGGTGTGGAAATGTCCTCTCCAATTAGGACGAGTCCGACTTCGGGATCGTCTGCAAGCTTTTTGATTTCAGCGAATGCGTTTTGCGGGCTGTCGACTACAATTCCCTGAACGCCAGCTAGCTGAAAGCTCGTGACAAAGATTCTGCTGCCAACAGTTACAATCTTCACAGTTTGGCATTTTGTTGGTGCCAATTTAACCGTTTATGAGTCACCAGAAAGATTGATTTATCATCACATTGTCAGATATGCAATGTCGCAAATCGACTCGCAAAAGACAGTGTATCTTTTCGTCCACGGCCGTATGGATCTTGTGGAAAAATCTATGAGTGCGCTAGTTGGAAAGGGGTTTGCAAAAGACAGGATAGTTTCCGCCCTCCCAAACAAAGTGGGCCAGATTGGAGACTATATGGCAATGCTCTGGATGCCGCCAAACCCAGACCACATCAAGATTCAAAAGATAATCAAGGTGGAGCCAGTCGAGCCGCAAGGCATGATTGGTCTCTGGAAGGGTGTCTCAAAGGAAGACCTGTTCACCATTCCGCTCTAGATGAGAATTATTTATCGTACTAAAAGTTATAAAGAGTGAGTAAAAATTCCAGCTTGATGACATTTACGCTCATTTGCAGGGATTACGGTTTTGAGTGTGATTTTGAGATTCACGGGGCAAAAACAATTTCCACCATCAAAAAGCTCAGAGAGCATTTTGAGAACGAGCATGGAATAGATTATTCAGTAGACTTCATAATCCAGATGCTCATCAACAAGGGCCACACAAGGGACTCGATAAGAAACGAGTGAGTCACATCTCTGCAACAAGGCTTTTTAGAAAATCAGAGTACTCGTCGTCTGAGAACCTAATGACTTCGATGTTTGTCTGCTCTTGCGCCATCCTGACCGATTCTAGGTGGTAGCACGTTTTGATCCCCTTTGCCCTTCCAAAATAATACCCGTCGCATGAGCAAAAGCCAAACTCCGGCGCAAGCCAATACTCTTTTCCCATGCCCACCACCGTCCAGATCTGCCTCTGGCTTGGCTCAAAAATGTGCAGCTTTACTCTTTTTTCAGATATGATGAGTGAGGCCTTTTCTATTTTTGCCAACAAGAATTTAATGCAAAATGTGCCGTATAACTTTTGGTGATTTCGACTAAGATAGTTCCAGGAGAGCCAGCTCTGATTCTCGAGGGGCAAAAACGGCACCTTGTCATCACAGATCTTCACATCGGCTTTGAGGACAGCTTGGCGCAAAACAAGATCTTTGTTGGAAAAAACACCACGCTAAACGAATCACTGGAGAAAATAAGCGCAATCATTGAATCCTACAATCCAGATGGCCTCATACTACTAGGCGACGTCAAGGCCGGCATAAGTCGAATTACAAAAAACGAGTGGAATGACGTACCCGAATTTTTGAGCACGATTTCAAAAAAAATCGAAGTAACGCTAATTCCTGGGAATCACGACGCAAACATTTCACGACTTGTGCCCGATGGCATAACAATGATCAGCACGATCGGGATGGTATTGGAGAACACACTACTAACCCATGGACACGCAATTCCTTCTGAGAATTTTTCACATGTCGATAGGATTGTCATGGGCCATGTACACCCTGTTTTTTTTGACGTGGATTCCATTCTGAATGGCCAAAGAGTGTGGGTCTCAATTAAGACAAAAAAAGACAGCGTTTTCCCATCTTCGTCTGGCGAGCTAGAGATAATCATAGTCCCATCATTTAACAGATATTTTTATGCGACAAAAAAGAAACAGTACAAAAAGTCGATTTCCCCAATCATCGAGAAAATAAAAAATGCTTCCTCTGCAAGAATTGTCACACTTGACGGGACAATAATTGGGGACGAGTCATTGCTGCCAAACGTGATTTAGATTTGGTCGTACGGCTCTAACGCTTTTTTTGTGGTCTCATTGTGATGCAGCCATTCCAGCGTTTTGATGAATGATTCTGCAAGCTCAGTCGTAGTCAGCACCGGAATTCCGAGCTCTATTGCCTTCCTTCTGATTTGGTACTCATCATACAGCATCCCCACGTATTTTTCCAGAGTTGATGTGGACGGAATGTTTACGATAAAGTTGATCTTTCGCTCATATAGCAAATCCGCAATGTTTGGCTTTCTTTCTGGCTCTGAGATCTTGTGGACTATTTGCACCTCGGCGATGTTTTTCTTTGAGAGAAATTCTGCAGTGTGCTCTGTTGCCAAGATTTTGAAACCCAGATGCTTTAGCATCGCCATGGTCTGTTGGAGTTTTTCCTTGTTTTCTGCTCCACCTATCGTAACAAGTGCGGTTCCTTGTTTTGGCAGATTGTATCCCACAGAAATGAGGCCCTTTGAGAGTGCGTCGTAGAAGCTGTCCCCAAAGCACGCTGCCTCGCCAGTAGATTGCATCTCGACTCCAAGCACAATGTCTGCGCCATCAAGCTGCATGAATGAGAACTGTGGCACCTTGATGCCATACGTGTGCAGTTTTTTCCACTTGTCCAATGGGATCTTTGGCAGCTCTTTGCCAAGTACTGCGCGCGATGCCAGGCTGATCAGGTTCGTCTTGATGAGCTTTGAGACAAACGGCATGGAACGCGATGCCCTGATGTTCAGCTCAATCACATACACTTGGTCGTTGTGGATCAGAAACTGCAAGTTGAACGGCCCTTTGATGTTAAATGATTTTGCGATTTTGTTTGCGTAATCAGTTATGGTCTCGACGTGTTTGTTGGATAAACGCCACGGGGGAATTACCATCATCGAGTCCCCAGAGTGGACGCCTGCCGCATCGATGTGCTCAACTATTGCCCCGATGATGACATTCTTTCCGTCGCACACGCCATCCACGTCTACTTCTAGCGCATTTAGCATGAATTTTGTGATGACCACCGGATGGTCTGGTGAAAGCGTGGTTGCCTCCTCAACATATCTTGTGAGCTCTTCTTGCGACCAGACAATCTTCATTGCGGCTCCGCTAAGCACGTATGATGGCCTCACCAGCACGGGGTATCCGACCTTTGAGGCAAACGATTTTGCTTCAACAAAGTTGGAAAACGCCTGCCACGAGGGCTGCTTTATGTGCAGATCGTCCAGTACCTTGCTGAACTTTGAGCGATCCTCGGCTCTGTCTACATCCTCCGCAGAAGTTCCAAACAGTTTGATTCCGGACTTGGCAATTTTTGGCGTCAGATTGTTTGCTGCCTGTCCGCCAACAGAAGTCACTATTCCTTTTGGATTCTCAAATTCCATTATGTCCAAAATCCGCTCTAGCGTGAGCTCCTCAAAGTAGAGCCTGCTGCAAATATCATAATCTGTCGAGACGGTTTCCGGATTGCAGTTGACTACTATCACGTTGTGCTCTCCGTTTTCCTGCAGGCCCCACACCATGTTCACCGTACCCCAATCAAACTCGACGCTGCTCCCTATTCTGTATGGGCCTGCCCCAAGCACCACTATTCCGCTCTGATCAGGGCTTACCGTAATGTCGTTTTCCGTTCCACCATAAGTCATGTACAGATAGTTTGTTACTGCTGGCCATTCTGCTGCAAGCGTGTCAATCTGCTTTACGACTGGAACCACCCCCAGATCTTTTCTTATTTTCCGAATCTCCAACTCGTCTTTTTCTTTTGCACGCCCTATCTGCCTGTCAGAGAATCCAAGGTGTTTTGCAGTTTTCATCAGTTGTGCATCGAGTGATTTTTCCTTGAGGGATCGTTCAACGTCCACAATGTTTTTTATTTTTTCAATGAACCACGGATCAATCGCGGATAGTTTTTGGATCTTTTCCACAGAAATTCCCTTTTTGAGTGCTGCTGCGACGTAGTACAGTATGTGATCGTTTGATTTCAGGAGGTGGTTCTCAATGTCTTCTACATCATAAGTGCTGCCGTTTGCACGGTTAAGCACTAGGCCGTCGTTTCCAATGTCGAGCATCCTGATTGCCTTTTGTAGTGACTCTTCAAACGTCCTTCCAACTGCCATCACTTCGCCGACAGACTTCATCGTAGGGCCAAGCTTTCTGTTTGCAAGCTCGAACTTTCCAAAATCCCATCTTGGATGCTTGCATACAATGTAGTCAAGCGACGGCTCAAAGCACGCAGTCGTGGTTTTTGTAATAGAGTTGACAAGCTCGGGCAGCGTGTGACCTAGGCCTATTTTTGCAGACATGTAGGCAAGAGGGTATCCTGTTGCCTTACTTGCAAGGGCAGACGACCTTGAGAGTCGCGGATTGATTTCAATTGCGACATACCTGTCAGAGTCCGGATCCAGCGCAAACTGAATGTTACATTCACCCACTATTCCGACGTGCTTTGTTCCGCGGATAGCTGCAGAGCGCAGCATATGATATTCCCGGTTGTCGATTGTCTGTGATGGTGCAACAACAATGTTGTCGCCAGTGTGGACCCGCATCGAGAGCACGTTTTCCATGTTGCATACGATTACGTTGTTGCCTTCATAGTCCTGCATCACCTCGTACTCTATTTGCTTCCAGTGTCCAATGTATTCCTCAATCAGCACCTGGTGCACGAGGCTTGCGTTGAGGCCTCGCTCCACTATTTCATGCAATTCAATTTCATTGTACGCTACTCCGCCACCTTTGCCTCCAAGCGTATAGGCGACGCGAATTATCACAGGATATCCAAGTTCCTCGGCTGCCTTTTTTGCGTCTTCAAAAGAGTTTACCGTCTTGCTTTTGAGAATTGGAACGCCGCATTCTGCCATGGAATCTTTGAAGAGTTGCCTGTCTTCCGTCCTTTTGATTCCAGGTATTTGCGTGCCAAGTACTTTGACTCCGTATTTTTCCAATACCTCCAGCTCTGCAAGCTTGACTCCGCAGTTGAGCGCAGTCTGTCCGCCATACCCAAGCATGATTCCATCTGGTCGCTCCGATTCTATTATCGAGATTACATACTCTGGCGTAACTGGCAGCAAGTACACCTTGTCTGCGAATCGAGTGTCGGTCTGAATCGTGGCTATATTCGGGTTGATGAGCACGCTTTTGAGGCCGTCTTCGCGTATCGCCTTGAGACACTGGCTACCGGAGTAGTCGAATTAGCGGTCGTTTTTGCGACTCTCGCCTGCTTCTCCGATTTTCAGTGCCCCACTGCCAAGCAACAGAATTTTCTTCAGACTTTCATTCTTAATTAGACTCTCCCCCCTTTATCAGATTGTCAAGCTCCTCAAAGACATATTTGCAATCATATGGCCCTGGCGAAGCTTCTGGATGGAACTGGACTGCGATGATCTTTTTGTTTTTGTGTTTTATTCCTTCGACTGTCTTGTCGTCCGTGTTTGTAAACCATAAATCAAAATCTGTTTTCTTTAGCGAGTCTGGGTCGATGCAGTATCCGTGGTTTTGGCTTGTGACATAGACTTGGTTGTTTTTTAGATTAAGGCAAGACTTGTTTTGTCCTCGGTGCCCGTACTTGAGCTTGTAGGTGGTAGCGCCTCCTGCAAGTCCCAGAATTTGTGCGCCAAGACAGATGCCAAGTGTTGGTATGTTTTTTTCGATTAGTTGTTTTGCGGTCTTGATCGTTTCTGGGCATTTCTCTGGATCCCCTGGGCCATTGCTCAGCACCACGCCCTTTGGTTTGTGAGACAGCACCTGATCAGCCGATGCGTTCCATGGAAGCCTGACTACTTTGTATCCAAGGTCTCTGACGTTTCGCAGAATCGCGTTTTTGACCCCAGTGTCGATGACCACGACGCATTCTTTTTCTGCCCCATACAACTGTGCCTCCTTTGTAGAGACCTGGCTTGCGAACTCGTCAGAGGTGTACGGCTTTGCCTCCGCAAGCTGCTTTTTTATTTTCTCAACGTCGATCTCAGAATCCGACACCACGAGTGCTGCCATCATGACCCCGCTAGTCCTAAGTTTTTTTGTCAAACTCCTAGTATCAATATCAGAGATCCCTGGAACCTTTTCGTTGTTCATCCATTCATCCAGTGTCATGACAAGGTTCCAGTGGCTTGCGATTTCGGACAGCTCGTGCACCACAAGGCCCCGCGCTTGGATTCTGTCTGATTCAAAGTATTTTGATATCCCGGAAGCATCCTTTGCCTTTGGATCTGGTACCCCATAGTTGCCAATTAATGGATATGTGAGTGTGAGAATCTGTCCTGCGTACGACGGATCAGTCAAAGTTTCCGTGTACCCGACCATCCCGGTGTTGAATACAAGCTCGCCAAAAACGGTGGTCGAAAACCCAAAGCCCTTGCCAGAAAGAACGGTGCCATCAGACAGGATCAGCTTTGCGTTCTTGTTTGCATATTGGGCTTTTTTTATTGGAATAGTGACCCTCTGTTTTTGGATTTGGAAGGCGATTTAAGTTTTGTGCGTGATGATCGCTGGAAATTTCTAGAGGGCTTTGAACTGCTCGCTCCACTTGTAATAAGCCCGGATCATGTCCATTGTGACACTTGGCTTTCTTCTTTCCATGATTTCCCTAAAGTCCGCCATGGATAGATTTCTTGGTTGCGGTGATATCTCTCCTGCCACCGGCTCGTGGTAATCAGGGCTGCTGAACAAATCATTTACTACCTTTAGCTGTGCTCCCTGGCAGACGTCCTTTATGTCGCTTGCAGAGTATCCGTCAAAGATCTTTGCAAGCTCACCCGGCCTTACCTTTTCGTCTTTTTTGAGCGGGTCTGTGTAGAGCTCAAATAGTTTTTCTCGCGCCTCAAGTGTTGGAAGTGGAACGTATACTCTTTTTTGGAATCTTCTCAGAAACGGCATATCAAGGCTCCACGGCTTGTTTGTCGCACCGACAACGTACATTTTGAGTGCCTTGCCCTTGCCACCGATCCCATCCATTTCCGTAAGGAATTGATTCCTTGTTCTGACTTCGCCTCCCACTTCAGAGCTTCTATTTCCCAAAAGCGAGTCGATTTCGTCTATGAATAGTATCACTGGCTTGTTTTCTTTTTCTGCGTAGCTTCGCGCCATCTTGAATACCTTGGAGACGTTTTTCTCCGCCTCGCCAAGCCACTTGCTCATCATGGATGCCGCGTCGACTACAATAAAGTAGCCGTCAAGCTCGTTTGCAGTAGCTGCTGCAAGGATTGTCTTTCCGCATCCTGGCGGTCCATAAAGAAGTATGCCGCGTGGCCACCCAAGTGGGAACAGGTCTGGCCTTTGTGTAGGATACACTATTGACTCGCGCAAGGCGTTTTTTGCATCGTCAAGGCCTATTACTTCTCTCCAGCTGACGTCTGGTTTTTCTTTCATGATTAGCTCATCAAAATCGTCCTCGTCCTTTTTCTTTTCAAGCTGGGCCTTTTGCTCAGAGGGCGTTGCCTTTGGATCCACTGCTGGCTCCAAGTCCACACCGTGCGAGAGCTGGAGCGACTTGATCCTGTTCTCATAAGCACGACACCTTTCGGTGTAAATCTTGTTTAGTTTGTTATCTGGGTATAATTGGATTAGTTTTACGAGCGAGTCGATTGCCCTCTGATAGTTTGCAATCGCCATACCCCTTGCACCCTGCGAGTCAAGCCTTATTGCATCGGAAGCATACTTGCTTGCATTATTTTCTAGTTCTTGTGGTGCCAGACTCATTTTACACTACCTGTTCGCATTTGGGTTCAGGACTTTGTTGGTATGCTTGGGTGTAAACAGGTGTCGCAGATTTGGTTAAATTTATTGTACCTTCGTTTTTGCTCCTAGACGCAATCTGCCTTGGGTCATCAAATGACATACGGGACGAGACGTCGTTTTGTGCATTTTCTATTTCTGCGACTGTAGATTGCAACAGTATTATTAGTTCCTGGATTTCGTCGTTAATCTCGCCAAGCGAGCCAGTCCAGTTTCGTATCATGTCTGCAAACTCCTTTAGGATTGCATGTGCTTCTTTTTTGTGCTGGTACTTGAGCAAAACCTGTTCTGCCAAGGCCAGGAGCCCATCAAAATCCTCGAGTTCTTCTTTAGTCAGACTGTCTATTTTGCGCTCATATTTGGGGTTTGACTCCAAAATCTTCTTTTTTACGAGTGATGATATGTGGCGAACCTTGTCAAGATCCTTTTCCAGTCCGCCTCCCTCAAAAGATTTCATAAGCAAGACGCCCTCCCTAGAAATTTAGATTAGGATACTGCTTGTGGATTTTAGATTCCACTATCAAATTTACTTCATCTAGGATTTGTGTGGATTCGAGGTTGGTCTGCTTAAAGTCGAACTTGGCTTCAATCAGGCTCCCCGAATCCATCACAATGCTGCCCAAAGAAGTCGATAGCTCAATTAGGTCGTGGCTAATTTGTGGCATGTTTGCGTAAATATTTGAGTGAATCACCCGGATAATCGATATCAGTGGGGAGACGATTACTGTAATGTCGCCAAACTGCGATATTGACTTTAATCTGTGCCTGAGTATTTCCAGTATTTCTGTCGCGCACACCAAGCTTGATTCAGCCTGAACCTGCTTTTTGAATTCAGGGTCATCGTTTGCTGAACCGTCGTTTTGCGAGTATGTGCAAAGATTGGATGTGCCGACATGTTCGCATTCGTTTTGGATTTTCTCCATGATGGAGCCGACAAGATACACACAGTATTCCAACCTTGGTTTGATTGAAAGTGCGTACGGATTTGGCAGAACCTGCACAGTTTCATCCACTGACACCAAATTTGCGACCATGTCTGATCACATGCTTGGGTTTTGTTTATTAGAGCGGTGTCACGGATTTTGGTTTAACCGCAGTAACAGCACCCAAGAGTGACATTTTTTTTCTAGCTTTTGTCCAATGAAATTGACTATTCGTCTTACCTAATAATCTCAGAATTCCAAGCATGGGAAAAGAACAAGAGATTACAGTTAGCTTAGAAGAGTTCGGCCTCTCAAAGTACGAGGCTCGGGCATACGTCTCGCTCATCACGCGCGGAATCATTTCCGCAAGCGAGGTCGCATACTATTCGGAGCTCCCAAGGACCAAGGTATATCCCGTCTTGCTCAAACTGCAGCAAAAAAAACTTGCAATACTCTCAAAGAGCAAGCCTGTCATGTGCACCGCAATTGCCCCCGAGGACGCATTTGACGAGATCGTCCACGAGCAGATAAACAAAGTTGAGGCGATGAACAACCTAGTCTCAAGACTAAAGAAGGTAAGCGAGGAGAGCAAAAAGGCAAGGGGCGCGGAAGAAAAGAGATACTTTCATCTCCATCCGAATTACGTAGTAAGTCAGCTCAGAACGATGGTCGATGGGGCAAAGTCATCCATACACATCATGGCAGACTCGTGGGGCCTAAGCATTCTGGCAGAATGCAAGGACGAGCTGCTTTCAGTCCTGAGGCGAAACCTCGAAGTCAGGCTCATAATTCCCACCCAGGTGATCGGGGGCGAGTCATTCAGGGTCATACCGGACGGAGTAAAGATAAGATCGTCGGAGATTGTTCAGAACTGCTTTATTTTTGATGACACCGAGCTGCTTTTAATCGACAGCACGAATGGAAAAGGAGCGATATTTTCTGCGACCGACATTTTGGGCGGAAACCAGACAAGACTCTTTGCTCAGTTGTGGAAGGGCGCACTCAAAATAGATAATTTGTCGGAGATGACAAAAAGCCAGGCATTAGAGGTTTGCAAGATAATCAACATCATAAACGAGAACGGCCTTGGGTTTGCGCTCCACTCCATAATCAGCTCAAAGGCCAAGTTTGTCGACTTTGTCAAGTGCCTAGAAAAAAACGGGATCGCTCTAAAGGACAAGTCGCTTGAAGAGATCTTAGACATTGTGAATTCCACACTTGAGATGACGTGCTCTGGGCGAGTACAATATGATTCCAAGACAAACAACATCGTCTTAGAGTCAAAGGTGAACAGTGGTCATTCCCTGCCATGGGCCATGTTGATTGAGAGCTACCTTGAGCAAAAAGGCAGCCGTTCAAAACTTATCTATCACGCAGACTCGCACAAGGGCGAGCTTATTCACCTAAAAATCAACCAGTGATTACGCAATTCGGCTTGCGTCAAGCAACAACCATCTTGGCATCGTCCGCTATGAGGATATCTACTTTTGCCATATCAAATGATCATCTTTAATTGATGGAGGAGCTGGCGGCAACAGCTGCTTTGCAAAGCGATTCTATTTAGTAATGTGTTTGTTCGGTTTTATGTAATAGCATAGGAGAGAATCAATTTATTCACCTTAAAATAAAAACAGTTGTATGGTAGGGCACTTATGATTGAAGACAGATTAAAATCACTAAACATCACATTGCCTACGCCGCCAAAACCGGCAGGTTCTTACATCCCGGTAGTGGCATCAGGTAACCTGGTGTTTGTCTCAGGACAGATTCCGATGCAGGACGGCAAAGTTGTTTTTACTGGAAAGGTTCCAACTGAAAGATCGGTAGAGGATGCACAGAAAGCAGCAAGACTTTGCGCAATCAACATCTTGGCACAGCTAAAGGCAAACCTCGGGAGCCTTGACAAGATAACAAGGATAGTCCGCGTGTCAGGCTTTGTGAATTCGACGCCTGACTTTGCAGAACAGCCAAAGGTGATCAATGCAGCATCAGATCTTTTCTTTGAGATCTTTGGAGAAAACGGAAAACACTCCAGAATCGCAGTTGGCGTATCAAGCCTTCCGCTGAACTCTACTGTGGAAATCGACGCCATAGTAGAATTTACTTCAGATTGAGTCTTGAATTGAATTCTTTGATGAAGGGCATGATTTTGTCTTTTGGTATTACTGCACCGCACGCCCTGTCGTGTCCTCCGCCGGAGCCGCCAAACTCTGGTGCAAGCGAGTTTATCAGCCTGCCAAGATGAATCTTGCAGTCTCTCGATCCCCTGATCGATACTGCGTATATCCCATGATCAACTCGCTCCTTGTATGCAACACCAACATCCTTGCCTGAGAGCCCCAGCACAAAGTTTACTGCGCCGCTTGCCCCAGCATCCAGAATCTCCATGTATCCAAGGTTCTTCATTGTCTTTAGCGACTTTTTGACTTTGGCAATCATTCCAGCAAGTTTTTCAACCTGGATCTGCGCAAACTCAAACGAGTTTGGAATTTCGTGCGGGTATTTTGACTCGCTGAGAACTTCCACAAGATAAAGAAGATAGTCGGGATCCTTCTGGTGACCCACGATGTTGTAAGTGAGAACCGTTGCAGAAATAAGTGCAAACTGTCTGTCGTATATCTGTAGTAACTTTGAGGCCTTTGGCCTGTCCTCCATGTAATCAGTGATCGCCCCACATGCGGCAATAAACGAGGCGTGATCATTTAGTTTGGATTTGAATGCGTCATACACTTGGACTGTTGTGCACTCGTTTACATCGTGAAATATCTTGACTTTGGCTTTTTCCAGCCTTTTGATGATTTCTGGATCCATATCATGGTGGTCGATATAGGTCACGGCAACCTTGTTTTTTCTAAGGTTTGATAGGATCTCTACAAATCTTTCCTGGTTGTTCTTGCTTAGACCCACATCGCAGATGAAAAGAACCTTGAGCTTTTCGTCTTTTGCAAGCGCCTCGATTTCAGGCATCATTCCGGGATAGTCAACTAGAATGGTGTCCCCGCCAAACGCCTGCCTCACAAGTGCAGCGGAGCAGATTCCGTCTGCATCTTCCATGTGGGAAAGGCAGAGTGTTTTTTTTGGCAGTTTTGCAGCTTTAGGTTTTTTTGCAGTCACACTCGGCTTCGCTAGCTGACTCTATTTAAACAAAATTATTCTTTTTTTGTCAGCTTGGCCGCAACCAGGATTTGCTTTCTGTCCTCATCCGACAAAGAGGAGTAAATGTCGTAAAACGAGATCCCACTGAGCTGTGATTTTTTGTCGATTTCTGCAAGCTTCAAAAGAGTTTGTGGCGATGCATTCAGTATCAGCTCGTCCACCTGTCTTGTGAAATCGCGCTCTGCTTGGCTCATAGTTTTGAATGAAAAATCAGACTATAGTGACAAGCTTTGTCAGATTAGACTAATTGCTAAACTAGATGAAAACCTTAATAGTGAAATTTTGAGCAAAAATACCAATTGGACACAAAAAACATAGGGCTTCGCGACATCGAGGTTGCCGACACCAAGATTTCTGACATCGATGGTGAACGCGGCAAGCTGATTTACCGCGGTTATGACATTTTGGATTTGACAAAGAACTCTACCTTTGAGGAGACTGCATATTTGCTGCTAAACGACGATCTGCCGACAAGGGCGCAGCTTGAGGAGTTCAAGCAGAGGCTAATCGAGGCGCGCGATATGCCAAGGCAGATGCAGTCCAATATGAGAAACTGGAAGAAAAATGCAGACCCAATGGTGATGATGCAGGCATTCGTTGTTGCACTTTCAGGATATTATGACGACAAGGGCGCAAACGATGAAGAGATAAACTATCAGAGTGCGATCAGCCTCATCTCAAAGACGCCGACGATCGTGGCAAGCTGGGAGCGTGTCAGGACTGGAAAGGACATTGTGGATCCAGATCCAAGACTTAGCCACGCTGCAAACTTTCTGAACATGCTTGTTGGTGAAAAGCCAGATGCTGAAACCGAGAGGATATTCGATATCTGCCTGATGCTGCATGCGGACCACACGTTTAATGCATCCACATTTGCCGCAAGAGAGGTCGCATCGACTGGAGCACACATGTATTCTGCGGTGAGTGCAGCGATTGGCGCACTCTCAGGACCGTTGCATGGGGGTGCAAACCACGAGGTGATGAAAATGCTACTTGAGATAAAGTCAGTAGACAACGCTGAATCATGGGTCAGAGAAAGACTGACCAAGGGAGAAAAGATAATGGGTATGGGTCATGCAGTATACAAAACCTACGATCCTCGGGCCCAGGTGTTAAAGGAGCTGTCAAAAAAACTAGCAAAAAAAATAGGCCAGCCCTGGTTTGACATTACGGAGATTGTGGAAGAGACCACAATACGCGAGATGAAAAAACAAAAAGGAATCGACATCTATCCAAACGTAGATCTGTACTCTGCGTCACTGTACTACATGCTAAAGATTCCGCCGGATCTCAACACGCCTATTTTTGCAATATCCAGAGTAGCAGGATGGACTGCGCACGTAATTGAGGAAAAGTTTGCGCGTGCAGCGCCAAAGCCCGTATTGTACAGGCCAAAGGCGACATATGTAGGAAAGTATTGCGGCCCGCAGGGATGCGAATACAAGCCGATAGATCTTCGACAGTAATTTAAGACGACTTTCTTAGAACCAATCATGGTCTGGATCAAGTGGGAAGACTATGGCAAAAAACCAAAACCAAGAAAGCAGAAAAAGAAAAAATCAAAACCGCGCGTCGAGTCTGCTTCTAAAATAATTCCAGGAAAACACAAGGCAGAGTTCAGAAAAGCCAGCGACATTATGCGCGATTAATTTCTTGAATTGAGCCACTGTTTTGCTCGCGATGACACATCGTGTTTGTATAGGACTTGGAAGACCATCTCGTAAAATGAGATTCCCTTTTTTTGCGCCTGCGCGTCAAGCCACTTGATGCCCTCTGCCAGCTCAGGATCAGAGTCCGAGAACTGGACCAGCTCGTCGACCATTTTCGTGAAGAAGACGAATGATTTTTGCATCAGTGGTATGTTTTATGATTAATTATTCAGACCTGTATTCAAATTATATAGACAATTCAAGCGCTTTTGATTGACAATGGAACACGTCCTGTATTCTGATGGAAACGCAAAAAGGATCTCCTGGACAATCAAAACAGACAGCAACGTAGTAGATCAGTCAAGAGAACACGCGGAAATTTTTTTGGATCAGGTAACTGATCTGCAATCAAAGTACGTTGCACTACATGTAGGACTGTTCTGGTCAATTGGTGTCTTCATAGTAAAAAACGGAGATACCGTCAGGATAATGCTTGACTCAGATGAAATGATTTCCCATCTCTCAGGCAACATGCAATCGCAAGATCGCTTTGCTGAGAGCAGAAAGGGTTTCATAAACCAGCTCGCAGAGCAAAGAAATCTAAAGCTAGAATACGAAAAGATAATCCCGCAAGACAACATCTCGACAAAGATGTTATGATTTTAAAACTAGTCCGATATCAAGCAGGTTCGTGTGTGTGGGTCCCGTCATTATGAGCCCTCCGTATTTTTTAAAAAAAGAGTTTGAATCATTATTTTTTAGGTACCGATTTGCCTCAGCTTTGCTACCAGAAAAAAAGATCGCGCCTGCGTGCCTGGTGTTTCCGTCAATCCCATCAGTGCCAACCGATGCGATCACAAGATCCGGTTTTGCTTTTTCCGACACATACAAAACAAGCTCCTGATTCCTTCCCCCCTTTCCGCTTCCGGAAACCCTTACCGTTGGTTCGCCGCCAAAGATAAGACATGTTTTTGGTTTGTTTTGGAAGTTTTGTAGGATTTTTCTAGATGCAAGCTGCACATCACCTGATAACTGGTGCAATACTTTTGTTTTGTATCCCAGAGTCCTTGCTTTTTTCACCATCTTGTTGATGCAGTCCTTATTTGAGGCGATGACAATGTTTTGTATTTTTGGTTTTTTCGGAGTTTCTGGTATCTTGCCTTTAGATCCCAACTCGAGACGGTTAAGAATCACTTTTGGAATTTTGGATGACAGACGATACTTTTTGAGGATCTCAAGGCAGTCTTGGAATGTGGTCTTGTCACAGTATGTAAGGCCAGATGCAATCGAAGACAGATCATCGCCCATCACATCAGACATCACAAAGGATATCGCCTGGCAGTTTAGGTTTTCTAGGATTCTGCCGCCCTTTACCAAGGAGAGATGCTTTCGTAGTGCATTGACTTCGCAAATTGTGGCCCCTGATCTCAGCAGGCTTTGCGTCAGCTGCTGTTTTTGCTTTAGCGTGATGCCATCAGGCATGCACACAAGAGGCGATGTCCCACCCGAGACAAGAAAGATCACCAAGTCATCTTTTTTGGTGTCTTCAAGCAGATTCATTATTAACTTTGCAGCTGTGGTGCTAGTGCTGTTTGGGATTGGGTGAGAGGAGCGAATCGTTTTGAATTTTTTATTTGAAAAGACTGATTTGTGAGTGTTTGGGACGACAATGATTCCCCCATCGGAGTTTATTTTTGTGTGAACAAACTTTGCCATTGTGTCAGCGGCTTTTCCGACAGAAACTATGTAGATCCTGTCAAATTTCGATAAATTAATCTTTTTTGGCGTCACAAGATATTTCTGTTTTACAAACTTTGCAAGAAACAATTCAGGCCTAGCTGCTTGCAGCCCTGACTCTAAAATGTCCAGCGCGTGTTTTGTCTTTTCGTTGCATAGTTTCGATTTGTTCTGGATCAACATACTGCATGTGTGCCGCTACTAATTTATGATTTGTTTTAATGAAAAAGTTAATTGTTTATGTGTTGATCATCAATTCAGATTGCAAAATAAAATTACAAAAAAGATCTGCTGGGCAAACGCAAAGAGTTTTGAGGAATCCGACATTGTCGTAGTTGGGATACCAAACGAGGTCGGCTCCCACGCAAGCCGAAGGGGAACCTCAAAGGGCCCAGACACCATACGAAAAATCTCAAACCAGAGAGACGTCTACGTCCACAACAAAACAGCATCTTTGGCGATGCCGACTGGAGGCTCTCCGAAAGCGAGTGTTTACGACTTTGGGAATATACAGAAAAATCAAATTTCTCAATCGTTTAGTAGAATAGCTAATGCTTCCAAGATCCCAATATCTATAGGTGGAGATCATTCCAACACCATACAAATAATCAAGACGCTTGCGAACAAGTTTGGCCCAATTTCTCTAGTTTATTTTGATGCGCACCCTGATCTTGTAGGAAGCAGGGGCAGCTACTACGGCTCGACCGTTTTTGACTTGCTGCCATACATAGATACAAAGTCCAGCGTGCTCATAGGCATTCGCAGCCCCGAACAGGAGGAATTGGAAAACATACGAAAACACAGCATACGAGTCATTACGCCTCTGGATGTGATAGAAGTCGGAATCAGACAAGTTGCTGACACGGTTCTGTCCACTATCAAGAAAAACACGTACGTATCATTTGACATGGATTGCCTTGATCCTGCATATGCGCCGGGAGTATCTGTCCCCGTTCCGTTTGGCCTTGAAAGCCAAGACGCGTTGTATTTGATTAAAAAAATTGTACAAAGAGGGATCATCGGATTCGACATAATGGAGGTATCTCCTGCACACGATCTAAAAGACTCGACATCGCACATCGCATCACGGCTCATTGCGGAAATCATTTCCTCCTGCAAGATTGGACGCCAATCCCCGAAGATATAATTAGGATGTTGGAATACCCCCCAGACATGCACACAGTAAAAATTCCAAAAATTATTCATTTTGGCAAAAACGCGCTTTCTGAAGCTGAGTATCCAAAGAACGCGCTTGTAATCACAACTGCCCCGCCGCCAATATCATCAAAGTGGCTTGGCAAGATGGGCATCAAGGACTATATGCTATATGACAAAGTAGAGCCAGAGCCATCCATTGAGACGGTGCACGCCGTAATCTCCGAATACAAATCAAAGAATCCGTCGTGCATCATTGGCCTTGGAGGAGGAAGCTCACTTGATGTTGCAAAATACTCTTCGGCCGAGATGAAGCTCGAAAAGATCTTGATTCCGACCACGTTTGGAACTGGGGCTGAGATGACCACATACTGTGTCTTAAAGTTTGACGGAAAAAAGAAGCTTCTTCGAGAAGACAGATTCCTTGCCGACAGGGCAATAGTTGACTCGTATTTTATGGACGGGACGCCAGAGCAAATAGTGAAAAACTCTGTGTGTGATGCGTGCGCGCAGGCAACGGAGGGATACGACAGCAAGCTTGGCAACGAGTTCACGAGGACCATGTGCAAGCAGGCCTTTGAGGTTCTCTACGACGCAATAATCAACAACAAGCCGGAGAACTATCCGTACGGCTCGATGCTGTCAGGAATAGGATTTGGCAACTGTTCCACCACACTAGGACATGCATTATCGTATGTTTTCTCAAATGAGGGAGTCCCACACGGATACTCGCTTTCATCGTGTACCACAGTTGCACACAAGTTCAACAAGTCGATATTCTACGAGCAGTTCAAAGAGGTAATAGAGAAGCTCAAATTCGACAGATTGCAACTCAAGGCGCCCCTTGATCAAGCAGCTGATGTGGTAATGACGGACAGAGGCCACTTGGATCCAAATCCGCTGCCCGTCACAAAACAAGATGTCATCCAGTGTCTCAAAGACATTGTTGAAGGAAAACTCTGATTCCTTTTCTTTTATCTAATTTCGCGACTCCATACTATACTTAAATACCGCAAAGATCAGATCACAAAAAAGATGTTAAAATTTGGAATCCAAAACGGCCTCAATGTCGCAAGGGCCGGGTTTTCAGAAGACCAGATACTGACTGCGTGCCTATTAGCTGACAGAGTAGGTTACGATTCCATTTGGTACATGGACCATTCTAATGTCCCGCAATGGTCAAAGGCGACAGTCCTGGATCCATGGGTCATGCTTTCAGCAATTGCAGCAACCACACAACGAGTCGAGCTTGGAACTTGTGTCACCGATGCGATCAGGAGACACCCATCAAACATCGCGCTTGCAGCAATCACACTAGACAGAGTGTCAAAGGGAAGAGGCACACTAGGCATTGGCGCAGGCGAAGCGCAGAATCTAAAGGAATTCAACATACCGTTTGAGAATCCAGTCTCAAAGTGGGAAGAACAATTACAAGTAATCAAATTGTTATACGGATCATCGCCTGAGCACCGAGTCAACTATAACGGTAAATATTATCAGCTCTCGGAGGCCTGCCTTCAGGCAAAACCAATCCGCAAACCCCATCCGCCAATCTACATGGCAGCAGGCGGCCAGCGCACATTGCAGATGACCGGAAAATACGGCGACGGGTGGCTACCTATCGGATACACGCCTGAGCTGTTCGAGGATCACGCAAAGACGATCAAGCAATCAATGAAGGACAGCGGCAGATCAAAAGAAGAGCAGGAGAGCTTCCAGTACGCACTAGACATTGATGTGTATTTTTCAGAAGACGCGGAAGAGTCATGGGCAAAAATGAAAGAAGCAATCAAGGTAAGTCTGTTCAAGCCCGAAATACTCCGGGTACATGGAATAAAACAGATAGGCGACTTTGATTTCAAGAAATATTTCACAGAATACTCCATGTCAAACCAGGATTGGATCGTAAAGATGAGGGAGGGCGCCACAACCATTCCAGACCCAGTTGCCCGCTCCTCTGTTGCTGTCGGCACGCCGGACGATGTCATTCCAGTCTTTGAGAGGTTCATGGAAGCGGGAGTAAACCACTTTGTGATCAGATTCTGGGGCTCTAACTATTTTGGCTCAATTGACAAGTTCGCATCAAAAGTAATGCCACACCTCAAAGAAAAAAAGTAAATCCACCTTCATCCTATCTAAATGGCCACAATTGACGAAGCCGAGTCCTATGCGAGGGCAAAAAACGCAGACATTCCATACTGCAAAGGAATCGTGTTCAGGCTAAAGTCAATAGGAATAAACGACGAGGTCGTCTTGTGCTCTGCCATTTTATCGCATACAGACTCCAGCTTTGATGAGATTCACGCACGATTTGGCAGAGAAGTCGCAGTAATGGTTGCATCGCTAAGCAGGGACAAGAGCCTGCCAAGGCAACGACAGGAAGAACAGTACGTGGCTCAGCTGCAGGGTGCGCCGTGGGAGTCGATTCTGATCAAGCTCTGCGAGATATCTGCAAACCTCAAGGTCATGAGAGAGTCAGACATCTCAAAGACAAAGAGATCAAAGATGCTCAAGCAGAACACTCACCACCTAAATGTGCTCAAAAATAAAATCGTCGAAGGTAAGGCCAAGACGCCTGGAATCGACAGACTGTTCGACGGAATAAACGAAACTCTGTCCCACTTTGGGCAAAGGACGATCAAGTTCTAGAGTTTCAGATTCTGTTTTGCGCACTAGTTGGGTTTTTTTGTGCCGTTTGCATAGTTGACATTAAATTCGTTGTTTACCTTGAGAAGCTCGTCTCGCGGTGTTGCGGCCTTTTCGTAAAACGCTTTTCGCGCTTCTTGTGGAATACCACCGCTGTCAAGCACCACCTGCAGTGCGGCTAGCCCCTCCTTTGTCTTTGCTTCCGTGAAATTAAATTGGGCCCAGTAAATTGTCTGCACTGTTTCATCCATTTGTGAGGCAAAAGATGAAAACACGTTTCTTGGGTTGAACGGATCAAATTGTACAAACCACATCCCAAGATCATTTAGCAAATTTTGGTTGGCAATCGCTCTTTGTTCATCTAGGAACTTTTGTCGCTCGCTGATTTCTTGCAGCCTTTGCAGTCTTTTGGCCTCTTGCTGCTTGTTTTCCTCGATGTTTTGTAGAATCTTGAGCGCTATTGGATCCTCCTTTATCTTGTCTGCAGTCGCTACCTTGTAGGTAGCACCTAGCCTGTGGCTTTGCGCCTCGGGTTTTCCTGTCACAAAAAACGAGGTGTTTGTGTTCCCCGTAACAAAGCCTTCTTTTTGCGCCTTGACACTCACATTGAATTTGTCGCCTGTTGGCGGATTTGGCAGATCATACGCAAATACTCCGTCCAGATTGGATTTTGTATTGGCGGTGCCAAACTCGGTTGTGATGTAGACGTCTGCATCTGCAACTGGTTCTTGCGCCTGGTTTATGATGGTTCCATATATTGAAGGGTTGGCGTCCTGATCAAGTTTGACTGTTATGAAGAGTTTGTCATAGTTTTGTGCATTTGCCTCTCCGAGAGTGCAAACTAGGACAAATGCCAGTATCAGAATAGGTTTCACTTTTGACGATTTTGTGTTTTTACCTTAAGCTGGAATATCGAATTTTTCCTATTTTGTTGTTGAAAAAATGGAGCTTCGTTGGGTATGGAGATTTTGAAAAAAGTCAGTATTTTGTAGATGATTTGCTGCCCTCTATGCAAATAGACGACTAATTTGCAATAAATATTGGATTTGATTAGATTTTATTACTAGTTTAGTATCATTTCATCCAAAAAGACAGACTAGGGGCTCGAACTTTGTTTGCAACGTCAGCTTAAATTTTGACAGAATCCAAGTCAATCCATGAAAGGCGACGTGCTTCTTCAGAACGTGCAGGTAAGGGGGTTTGTCCCATCCACTGCAGGCAAAAAAGCCATGGACGACAAAAAGAAGATCCGCGAGGCAGTCGAGACAAAGCTTGGAAAAAACATAGGCAATGTAAGAAGGCGCTGCGCGGAAAAGCCGCTTTCCATAAACGTCACGTTTTACCTGCAAAAAGACTCTGCGCACGCAAAAAAAGACTTGGATAGTCTCTCAAATGTCCTGCTTTTGGTTCTCTCAAAGGAGATGGGCACAAAAAAGGAGGCAGGCCTCGACATTGTAAGTGACGATTCCATCGTCTATCGGTTTGTGTTTGAAAAGCAAGTTGTCGATTCTCCGGAAAAAGAGGGACTTGCGTTTTCCATCTACGAGTGGTCCGAATCATAAAGAAATCGGCATCCAAGGCTTAAGGCCAAAAACGCAAGTATCTTGGCGACAGCCCCAAATACCTAGTTTTGGTATGTGCCTCAAAGTATTATCTGGCGCGGTGAGTGATTCGCGCATGTTTTGTACAAAAAATTAAACTATTTCTGATACTACGAGCTTGGAAAAATTGAGGCAAACTAGTTTTCAAAAATGGCAACCAAAAAAGCCAAATAACATGTGAAAAGTGAGATCAGTTTTTCAGCTAGTTAATATCCCGCGTCAAAAATCATATCAGATGTTTTGAAGGTAAAGACCACGTATCTTGCAATCGGAGTTGGGTTGATCGTAGTGAGCTTGGCAATCTTCTACACATATTCTGCTGACCAGGCAAAGATTCGAGGATTCAACTTTGGGAACAGCCTACAGGCGATTCAGGATGAGCTAAAGCAGGTCCAAACAGAGTTTTATTCAAAAAAGACGATGATGGACGAGAACTCGATATCAAAAGAAGAGTTTCTTGCATTTTCAGAGACGCATATTCAGAAAATGAAAGAGGTGCTTGCAAAATACGACGCACTTTTGCCTCCAGACTCTTTTGCAAACTCGGTTAGTCTCTTTAGAGCCTCGACCCAAAAACAGATGGAAAGCGACGTGCTACTTGTCGAGTGGATCAGAACAAACGACACCTCAAGCAAGGTGCGCTCAGATTTGCTGCTCCAAGAATCATTTGAGGACGAGTTGGCAGCCCTGGCATCGTTTACCAAGGCAAAAAACAGCGCAGGTTAGAGCAGGCCTTTTTGCGAGAGCAGATCCAAAGTTGGAGTTAGCGTTTCTAGTAGTGTATTTTTTTCTAAAGGGACAGACTCTGCGAATTTTGTTGGGAATGTCAGACTCAGCATGTCCTGGTCGGTGTGGGAGCGATTGATTGCGTGTTGCATCTGTTTTTCCGTCAGGAATTCTCTCCATGCGTCAACCCTAGCATTTGCATCAGATAGGTGGCTTGATAGGTATAGAATGTCCATGTCGTCGTTAGAGTCGAATATTCCGAATTTCACCATGGGTACGGTGAGCAATCCTCCTGGAACCTTGTCGTGGTTTTTGTGCATCTGCTCTATTGCCTCGTCAATTTTGTCTTCCGGAAATATTTCGCCATAGTCTGGCACAAAATATCCTGCTATTTTACGATCCTTGTCGAAGATTCTAAAAAAATCACCGTCTCGCTCCAGCTTCCACATACACAGAATTTTTCATCAACTGTTATAAATCATCAAACCCCAGCTAAAACAAAATGGCAATCACAAAACACACCAAAGACTTTCTAGAGAACCTAATTGACTACTACATCAGCGAGGCACCATCGTACAGGCAGATTGCCGAGTCGTACTCTCCCGAAATCACATCAGTCGAAGATGCAGCCTTTGGCATAATTGCAGGATGCGTGTACTCGGCGTTTTTGAGAGCATATGAGAATGAGAATCGTAGTGTCGAGCTTGAAGACACGCAGGAATTCAACAGCCTCCTCAAAGAAAAGGCCGCCATCATAAAAAAGGCAGTCATGGGCTAGAATGAATTAAATTCGCACAAAAATAGCCACCTGCATTGTCAGAGATAACCCGGTACAGAATCCAGCAGATAGTAGACAACGGCCAGATCGTCCAAATATCCATGGCAGAGGACGTGCAGACAGAGCCGCTATCACAAAAACAGCTCATCATGGACTCGGTTGCAAAAAAATTGGATCCTGAAATGCGTGAGCAGGTGCAACCGCTGCTTGAGGCAATCTTGCAGGCGCAGCCGACAATCAAGATAAAGAGCTACGATCAGACCACAATCTCGATTACCATGCCAAGGACAAGATACGAGCGAATGGGAAGACCGCAGGTAGGCGAGATCCTCGAAGTCAACATCTCAAAAAAGTAGTTTTTCTATTTCCGGAACTATCGTAAGCGGCAGCGAGCATGCAAAGTTTTTGCAAACAAACACGGTGGTCTTGTCGGCCGCATATTCCTTTCCTGCAAAAAACGAATACCTGGCTAACTTTGTCAGAACTTCAGCGCTTGGCACAGACACTAAAATCGCTTCTGGTAGGAATTTTTTTGTCACAAGATCATAGATTTCCTTGTTTTGCAAATTAAGCAGCGTGATTTCAGTTGGATTTTGCAGGTAAAGATAGATCGTGTTGAGAAGATATCCAAATCCAAACGGGTTTTCTGCAGCAGCCAACGCAAAAGACTCCATTATCTTTGTAGAGACTTCTAGGAATTTTTTTTCCTGCGTCAAATGATACAACTTCAGAAGACAGTTTGCCGCAACCGAGTTCCCAGAGGGCATTGACAGGTCGTAGTTGTTTTTCGGCCTAATTATCAGGGATTCGTGATTGTTCGCAGTAAAGTAAAAGCTGTTGTTGCTTGCGTCCCAGAAATGATCAATTAGGTGGTTTGCAAGATTTGTTGCTAAATCTAGGTATTTTGGATTGGCAGTCACCTCAAATGTGTCAACTAGTGCGCCGATAAGGTAGGAATAGTCCTCAAGATATGCCTGCAGTTTTGCCTGGCCGTTTTTGTATGTGCGCAAAAGTTGCGTCCCAGATATCAGATGTTTTTCTACGAAGGAGATGCACTTTTCTGCCGCATCAAGGTACGACTTGTCATCTGAAACGCGGTACCCCTTGGCAAACGCAGAGATCATGAGTGCATTCCAAGATGTCAGGATTTTGTCGTCCAGCCCCGGACGAATTCGCCTTGAGCGTGCATCAAGTAGTTTTTTTGATCCTTCGCAGATTATTTTTCGCACCTGATCTTCTGTGATTCCAAAATGAAACGCCACGGTAGACGAACCTATGTTGTTGTTTAGAATTGTGCGGCCCTCAAAGTTTCCGCCATCGGTGACATCATAGTACAGACAAAATATTCCTGCATCTTTTCCAAGAATTTCTTCTATCTCTTTTTTGCTCCAGACATAGTATTTTCCCTCCTCGTCCTCAGAGTCTGCATCAAGTGCAGAGTAGAACCCGCCTTCTGGCGAGGTCATCTCGCGGAGGACAAACCCAAGTGTCTTGTTTATGATTTCAATATAGAATGAGTCCTTTGTTATTTGGTATGCTTCTGCATATACTATTGGGAGTAATGCATTGTCATACAGCATCTTTTCAAAATGCGGCACAAGCCATCTTGCATCAGTTGAATACCTATGAAACCCTCCCCCAATCTGATCAAAGATGCCGCCTCGCCCCATCTTGTTTAGAGTTTTGAAGACAAATTCTAAAAACTTTGTAACCTTTGATGTCTTTGAGTAGCGCAGCAAAAACGAAAGGTTGGCAGCGTTTGAAAATTTTGGCGCGCTGCCAAATCCGCCGTACGTGTTGTCCGCAATTTGTATCAAATTCATTGCTGCTTCATCGAGTATTGATTTTTCAATCTTGGCCGGAGTTGTAATCATTTCTGCCTGCTTCAGATTTGCCATAAAGTTCTCCGCCGCCTTTTCCACATCATTTGGTTTTTCCTTCCAGGCCTGTGCAAGCTGTCTTAGGATGCTGCCAAAGCCCGGCCTTCCATAGCTATCAAGTACTGGAAAGTACGTTCCAACATAGAACGGTTTTTGGTCTGGTGTCAAAAAGACGCTGAGCGGCCACCCGCCCTGTCCGGTTGCCATCTGACATACTTTTTGGTAAATGTCGTCAAGGTCTGGCCTCTCTTCTCTGTCCACTTTGATGCTGACAAAATTTTCGTTCATTATCTTTGCAATCTCGTCGTTCTCAAAAGACTCGTGCTCCATTACATGGCACCAGTGGCACGAGCTGTACCCGACACTCAAAAAAATTGGCTTGTTCTCGTCTTTTGCTTTTTTTAGTGCTGTTTTGCCCCACGGATACCAGTCGACAGGATTATGGGCGTGCTGCAAAAGGTATGGACTGGTCTCATGGATTAGCTGGTTTTCGGCCACGAGTTTTTTGACGTGAGAGAGTATTTGTATTTTTGATTACGGCCATCTTTTTTCCTCGACGTCGTAGATCCTTGCGTTGATTTGTACAAGTAATCTCATCTTGGACTTGTGCGCCTTTTTGTTGTGTGAGTAGTCCTTTTTTTCCACCAGTATCATCAGTTCTTTCAGATCAGAGAGGCTCAGCGTCTTGAGGCCCCTCTTTGAGATGATCTCCAAGAGGTCTACGCGTCTGCGATCTTCATCGGTTACTTCCACAAGTTTGAAGATACTTTGTGGTGTTTAATTTTTGTGAAGGCAAAAATACCCAGAACCGTTTTGAAATGCATGGTCGATATGCGCGCAATGCTGCTTGAGAGACTTGGCCCAATCGAGACAAATCCGCTCAGGCCAATCAAGATGCCACGCCATGAGATCAAAAACAAAAACGAGGTACTAGTCAAGATACAGGCGTGCGGTGTCTGCCGCTCACAGCTGCACGGAATCGAGGGCGACTGGAAAAAGTACGGAATCCCGCCCGCATTGCCAACCATTCCAGGACATGAGATAGTAGGCGAAGTTGTGCAGATTGGCAGTGGCGTGAGCAAGTTCAAGGCAGGCCGGAGAGTAGGCATATCGCCGCTTCGTGACTCTTGCATGAATTGCCAGTACTGCAAAATGGGAAACGAGCACCTCTGCGATGCTGCCGACATTACAGGGGAGTCACTCTTTGGAGGGTATGCAGAATACATCACGGTGCCAGAAGACTTTGCAACGCCTGTTCCCGATTCCATGAAATCAGAATATGCCGCTCCTTTGTTTTGCGCCGGCATAACTGCCTACAAGGCAGTGATTGCATCAGAGCCAGCAAAGGGGAAAAAGATTGGCATCTTTGGGGTAGGGGGTGTCGGACACCTAGCAGTGGAGTTTGCCAAGATGCATGGGTGCAGGGTAACTGGGTTTGCAAGAAGCAAAAACCACCTAGATGTTGCAAAACAGGTCGGCGCAGACAATGTCATCGCATACACTGATGACCAGAAAGAGTTTTTGTCCTCACTAAGAAAAGACGAGGGGCTCCTGGATTCTGCAATCGTCTTTGCGCCGTCATCATCCGTGGTGGACGCGGCAATCAACTCTGTAAGAAAAGGCGGAATCATAGTGCTAGGAGTGCTGGCCGCCATTCCAAACTTTGACGTATTTACGGAAAAAACCATCCGCGGAACCCTGATTGGCTCAAGAAAGGACATGGCGGATGTAGTGAGATTGGCAGATCAAAACGACATCAAGATAATCCACAAGAGCTTTCCGCTAGAGCAGGCAAACCAAGTGCTCGCAGATCTCAAGCATTCCAAGATAGGCGCAAGGGCAGTCCTGATTCCGTAATCCGAGTCATGAGATCAAGTCACAAATTCGGCCAAGTTTAAGTATTATACGCAGATCATACAACCGATGAGAACATCCTGGCTTGTGGCAATAACGCTTGTGGCAATAACGCTTGGTGCAATCCTGCTTGCAGGCACACTCGGCCCTGCACTTGCAGATGACAAGGTAAAAGAAAAGCCGACAAGATCCAAAGGAAAAAAGAGCAGAAAATCATTTTTTTGACTTGAAATGATCTTTCAAAGTTAATATCTAACCATTCCCTCTAATAAGTAACAACTTTGTTACTGTTTGTTATAGCGTGCAGTAGTCTGTAATACAGTTTTTTCGCCAAGATTCTGGCAATCCTATAAATACAAAACAAAAGCTCCACCTGATCGTTGATTGTCGACCTCAACCTAAGAGGGAACCTAGTTATCGTAGTTGGCGCCGGAGGCGAGGGTCTAAAAAAAGTAAACTCGCTTCTCACCCAGGACTGCAAGATCCTGGTGATATCAGACAGGGCAAATACGCAGATACAAAAACTGGCAAAGCAAGGCAAGATTGAATTCAAAAAGACAAGACTGGAGGACGCCGACTTTCTTGATGAGTACGAGCCTTTCTTGGTGATGGCCGCAACCGACGACAGAGGCCTCAACCGCAAGATTGTAGAAAAGGCAAAAAAGATGCGCGCCTATGCGTATGCGGCAGACGACCCAGAGGTCTCCGACTTTGCGCACCCATCAGTCATCAACATACAGGATACAATCCAAGTGGCGATATCTACTGGAGGGCGCAGCCCCGCAATGGCAAGAAAGCTGAAGCTAAAAGCCGAAAAGATATTTCAGAATCTGGTAGACAAAGAGGACATTTACCAGATAAGGCTCCAGCAGTCTGCGCGTGAGCTGGCAAAGAAAAAGATCCCAACCGTCCTTGGAAGAAAAAAGTTCCTCTATTCAGTTTTAAATAACAAAAAGATAAAACAGTTATTAAAAGAAGACAAGTTGGCATCAGCACAAGACGAAGTCAAAAGGCTGCTGGGAGAATGGAAATGAAGATAATCAATGCTAGGGTCACATTTAGGAGCTCGCCAATACACGTCCTAGAAAAATTTACCTTCAAGGATGTAGAGTCGGCGTACGAGTCGTTCAGAAAGCATGCAGGCCTAAAGGAATTTGTCATCTTGCAGACGTGCAACCGGGTGGAGATATTTGGCTCAACTGACGACTTTAGCGCAGAAAAAATAAAAAAGACGTGGGCCTCGCTTTCCGGCCTCGACGAAATAGCATTCAAGGAAAATTTCGAAGTAGAGCAGGACGAGCAGGTCTTTGAGCACCTACTGAAACTGACATCGGGCCTCGACTCCATGGTGCTTGGCGAAGAGCAGATCCTAGGCCAGATAAAGGACTCTATTGCAGAAGCAAGAGAGGTCCGCGCATCAGGGGAGCACCTCAACACGTTATTTGACAAGGCAATCCGAATCGGCACTAGGGTTCGAAACTCGACTGGAATCAGCAGGGGCACCATATCTGTAGGCTCCATGGCAGTCAAGCTCGCTGAAGAAAACATTGACGACATGAAGTCAAAAAAGATCTTGCTAATCGGGACTGGCGAGGCCGCAACACTAGTAGCCAAGTCGCTTAAAAAAAGAGACTATTCCTTCTTTGTTACAAGCAGGACCATGGAGCGCTCAAAGGCGTTTGCAGAAACCGTTGGAGGAACGCCAATAGAATTTGAGGACGTTTTGGATGGATTTTCAAACTATGACGTCTTGTTTGTAGCTACTATTGCACCCTATTTCCTTGTGACATACGAGAGAATCGAGCAGGCAATGAAGGACAAAAAGGGCATGATGATACTTGATCTGTCAAACCCAAGGACCGTCGACGAAAAGGTCGCAACGATTCACGGAATCAAGATGATGAACCTAGACCAGATTGCCGAGATGGTTGACAAAAACCTAAGGCACCGCTCAAGCCAACGCGCAGGCGCGGAAAAAATAATTAGCGAAGAGATGTATGTACTTCGGGCGCACATGAAAAGACTCGAAGTGGAACCTACAGTCAAGGAGATATTCAGGGACATCGACGTAAGGCGCGTCAAGGAGCTTCAAAAGGCGCTCTCGATGCTTGGAGAAAAGGACGCAGAAAAGATCAAGATCATCGTGGATCTCACAAAGGCAGTGGTAGAGGGAATAATATCGGAGCCGATGAACAACCTGAGGCGCGCATCGGAGCACTCTGACGACGAGCTGCTCAAGGCCGCATCCAAGCTATTTGACTATAAGAAAAAAGACGCCTAATCGGAATCATGTGCTGGATTTTTTGATCTTTGCCTTTTCCGGCTTTTTGTAGTCGGCCTTGTTTTTTGCGTCCTTTGGTTGATCAGGCGGTTTGTTCTCCAGATACCCAGGCGTTGCTTTTGATTCTTGCTGGTATGAGATTACGTTGCAGGCCTGAATTGCCTGTATGTATTTTTGCTGCACATTTTGGATTTCTAGGACTTGTGGCGAGCCGATGAACCTTTCCTGGGCAAACTCGTCCCAGGTGCCTTTGTATGAGCCAGACTTTGAGTGCACCTTCCACTCGTTGTGCGATTTTTCTTTTAGCTGCGAGTACTGCTTGTTTGCGCCATCCAGCATCTTGCTGAGGTTCTGGTATTCTGTTTCTGAACAACTCGTTGGCTTGATCACATCCTTGTTTGCGCCGCATCAGACTTGTCTTGCTGTTTGGACGCATCATATGCAGAGCCAAATTTTTCTTGCAGCTGCACATATCTTGAAAACTCCGGTGTGCTCTCCAGACTCTTGCGCAGGTACGTGCTCCAATCTTCTTGCGTCTGCCCAGACTCGCTCATTTTTTGCCACGCCAAGTATGCTGATTCCTTTTTAGAGATTACTTTCTGCTCCAATTGTTCAGGGTGTCACGCAGTGTCCCAAGGTCGGCCTTTGAGCATTTTGTATCTGGTGCTTTTGCTGCCGGTTTCGATTCTGGCACATCTCTGACTTTTTGTACGCAATTCTGCACAAGATGGTTATATTTTTCCTGAATCTTCACATACTGTATCATCTCTTGCGAGTTTGTGAGCTTTTTTGAGAACTCGCTCCAGTCGTCCTTTGTTTTCCCAGAGTCGTACAGCGATTTCCACTCTGCATAGAGATTCTCTTTTAGCGTCACTGCTTTTTTGGAGGCCTCATCAAGCGATCTCTGAATCGAATTCATGTTCTCTGTTGCATTGATTTTTGACATTGGTTGTAGATGGTTTTTGAGCATCGTCGGCAAAAGACGTGTTTGCGGCAATCAGCATAAATGCCACGCATAATGTAAAAGCCAGCAGTGTTTTTCCCATCCTCACCCTGCAATGTCGGCAACATGTGGCATTGTGCGCTGCCAGACAAAGTGAAATCGTTTCCCGGTATGTTGGCGTACGAGTTTGGAGTTAGACCTATACAAATACAAAAACGGATGCAAGAATTAGAAAAGATGCTCCTGCCCTTTCCACGCCATACAGAACATTGTTACGTATTTATCCATATCCTCACAGCGCAACAAAATCGAGTCCAGGTTTGAGCCTGATGATTTGGTTTGCAAATAATTTGCAGACGATTTTATAGTCGATGAAATTTGAAAAGATCATGATAGAGCCCGGAAGCCCAGTCAAGGACTATGCAATCACGGAAAAAACAAACATCGAAGAGATTTTTGATCAGATGTCCAAGTCTGGTGGATTTGAGTCGCGCAACGTGGCAGACGGAGTCGAGATTCTCCATACCATGATCTCAGACAAAGAATGCCTCAAGTTCTTGTCCTTTGTTGGCGCAATCATATCTACGGGGATGCGCGGCATCATAAAGGACATGGTGCAAAAAAAATGGTTTGATGTCATCATCACCACGTGCGGCGCACTTGACCACGACATCGCAAGACATTTTTCAAATTACAAAGAGGGCTCATTTACAATGGACGATTCGCAGCTTGCAGACCAGAACATCCACAGGCTTGGAAACGTCCTGGTTCCAATGGAAAGTTATGGCCCACTCATCGAAGAAAAGATGCAGGAGATCCTAGAGGAAGCATACAAGCAGGGAAAAAAGAAAATGTCCACTGCCGACATTACCAAAGAAATAGGAAAAAGACTCGGCGAGGACTCGTTTTTGTTCTGGGCGCAAAAAAACAACATTCCTGTAATAGTGCCAGGGATAATGGACGGCGCAGTTGGAAGCCAGATCTGGATGTTCTCGCAAAAGCACAGCGACTTTGCGCTAAACATGACAGACGATGCAGACACTCTGTCAGGGCTTGTCTTCAAGGCGGCAAAGTCAGGGGCCCTGATGCTTGGTGGCGGAATATCAAAACACCACACCTTATGGTGGAACCAGTACCGCGAGGGCCTCGACTATGCCGTGTACGTCACCACTGCGCAAGAGTTTGATGGAAGCCTCAGCGGTGCCCTTGTCAGGGAGGCAATCTCCTGGGGCAAAGTCACGCAGGACGCCAAGCAAACCACGATTCATGCAGAAATAACCACCATCTTGCCGTTTGTCTATCGGGCTCTGCTTGCAAAAATAAGATAAAATCCGGCAAAAGTATATCCAGTTTGGCGCAGTACCCACCATGTGTTCCCGCACATCTGGGTAAAGGAGCTAAAGCGAATAGACGTCGATGGAGGCTACCTGGTTGACGGATTTCCGTCCATTGGTTTTACAAGCGCAATAGCAAGCGAGTCGCTCATGCACACGTCGCAGTACGACCTTGTCGGATTTGTTGACTCTAACGACTTTCCTACGGTGACGGTGCTAAAAGACGGCGTTCCAAGCTACGCCACAAGAATCTATGCAAACAGCGACCTCAGGCTGGTCATCTTTACGTCATACCTTACGATCAACGAGCCGTACCATCGCGCCATTGCCCGCATGATGCTCAAGTGGGCAAAAAAACACAACTGCAAGCTGGTTGTCAGCAGCTCGCCAATGAAACTCCCAATGGAGGACAGCGCGCAGGTGATTGCAGCTGGCAGCACCAATGAGGCCCGCAACAAGATAAAGCAGGCAGGCATGACTGTCTTGCAAAACGGCACCATCCCGGGAATTCCCGGGGCGCTTCTAAACGAGGGGATGCTCTACGGCCAAGATGTCGTGGTGGTGCTAGTAAATGTGGACGAATCAGGTCCCGACTTTAAATCAAGTGCGCATCTTTGCATGGCAATGTCAAAGCTTTTGCCAGGAGTGTCGTGTGATCTCACCATGATGCAAAAACAGGCAGAAATTGCTGAAAAGCAGATCAAGCAGACAGAAAAAGAGACCCGCGCGCTAAGAGAATCCATGTACGGTTAGCTGTACATGTTAGAGATTCTTGGTTTTTTTGCCGCAGTTGTAATCATATCTGCGTCCGGAGTGATGGCGCCAGGGCCGCTTTTTGCATCCACAGTGTCAAGCGCCATAAGGTGGGGCACAAGTGCTGGCCTAAAAATAGCGGCAGGCCACACGCTAGTTGAGCTTCCGCTGGTCTTAGCGATAGGCCTTGGCGCACTATCGCTCGAGTCTTTTTCCGAGTACAGGGGCATCGTGGCAATACTCGGCGCATCAAGCATCTTTGCGTTTGCCGGCCTGCAGATTCGTACTGTCTTAAAGCCGCACACCGCGCCCAAGGAGTCAAGGTATGGCGCGTTTGCAACTGGAGTCCTGCTGACAGGCCTCAACCCATTCTTTTTGGCCTGGTGGTTCACGATCGGAATAAAACTGATTTCAGATGCACTTGTTCTGTGGGCTATTTGGGGAATCCTAGTAATGTTTGGGATGCATATATGGATGGATTACGTGTGGCTGTTTTTTGTCTCGGCTCTTTCATCAAGGGGTGCAAGCTTGCTTTCGGGCAAAAAATACAGAATCTGCATGATACTAGTGAACCTTACGCTTGTCTACTTTGGAGTCTCGTTTGTAGTAGATGCATTCTAGCCGCAATCTGGCGTCTCAAAGTCGGACTTGCATTCCTGGTTTAGCCTGTCTATTTTTTCTGCAATGGAAATGCAGATGTTCGGATCGAATGTTTTTTCGTATTCCACGATTTCATCGACAAGTGAGAACTGCTGAGATGGGCACAAGTTGAAGTTCTGGAACAGCACCAAGACTGAAATTATTACGATTCCGCAGACGACCGAGACTTTGAAATAGTTATGCCTTTGCAATGTCGATTTCAATGGTGGAGACGTTTCTTGTTTTTCCGTCCTGCGACAAAAGCGAGTCGGATGCAATGCGGACATCCCTTATCTGGTAACCCACCGTGTTCATTCTTTTTACTATCATCTGTGACACATCTACTGCCTGCGTTATTCTCTGGCCCCTTGCCTTTATTGTGACAACCGGTTGAGTTGAAAGCTGTGTGAGTGTTGCAGTGACATAAGTCATGATTGGCTTTGTTCCAACAAAGATCACGTCTCGCGTCTTTTTTGCGCTGTCTTCGTCTCGTTCTTCAGAGCTTGGCTGAGCCGCCGTAGCTTGCGGAGTGGCGGTTTCATCAGGTGTTTCTTTTAGTTTCTGTGATTCTGCAAATATCTCTTCGGCTTCTGTCGGCTTGTCTTGCTCACTCATGTTTTGACCTAGTTGCTGGCCTTCTTTTTTGCTTTTATTTAATGCTTGAGACTTTAGTTTTTCAAGATAAGACTCCATCGTCTTTTCTATTTCATCTGGCGTCTTGCACTGCTTGACGCTTTCGACTATATCCTTTTCCTCTACTTCGTAACAGTTCAGAAAATCTTGATCATCTTTGTAGACCAAAAGAATCTTTTCGTTTTGCAGACAGTAGTACATTTTTTCTTTTTCCATCAGTTCAGGAACTATCTTTACACCATTTTGGTCTGGAACAAGAGGATATGACATGATTCTCAAGCGGTTTCATCGCATATAATTCGATATTATAATAAGGATTTTTCACCACATCCAAGCGTTGAGTGAGAGAGTCGTCTTCCACGTAGATTTTGATTATTTTTTTGCCCAGTGCGAAGAGATAAGGAACCAGTCGCTAAAGACCAAGCCCGTCTGTGTATGCATTTTCTCCGACAGAGGGGGCGACAGTGGCGCAATTGCCACTGCAAACTATATTGCGCGCAAGTTTGGAGTAAAATCAGGCATGCCCATCAGGTTTGCCAAAGCCAAGCTGAGCCAGGCCGACGCCGCGTTCCTTGCGGCAGATTTTCCATACTATTCAGACATTTCGCAAAAGGCGATGGAGACCATCAAGGAGTACGCCGACATTTTTGAATATGTTGGAAAAGACGAGGCCTACCTGGATGTGACAAAGAGGACAGAAAACAATTTCCAAAAGGCAAACCATCTTGCCCAGCAGCTCAAAAACCAGATTCGAGCGGAGCTCAAGATGACCTGCTCAGTTGGCATATCTGCAAACAAGCTTGTATCAAAGATTGCATCGGGCTTTAGAAAGCCGGACGGCCTGACAGTGGTTACACCACAAGACACAGAATCGTTTCTGAGCCCGCTCAAGGTGGGAGACATTCCTGGAATCGGCAAGGTGACGCAGGACAAATTTTCGGAATTGGACATCAAGACAATCGAGGATCTACGTAGAGTCGACGTGTTTACACTCAACAAGATGTTTGGCCGCAAGATCTCGTCGTACATCTACAATGCGGCAAGGGGCATAGACGATGATCCAGTGGCCCAAAGGGCGCCAACCGTGCAGTTCTCAAGAATAGTCACACTAAAAGAGGATTCCAAAGATTTCGAGTTTCTCTCACGTAGTGTGGATGAGATTTGCGATGATCTTCACCGTACCATCATGGAGCACAAAAAGATGTTCCGCTCAGTCGGAATCCAGTTTGTCCAGTCCGATCTGTCAAGCAAGACCAAGTCAAGGATGCTCAAGAACCCGACTTTTGGCCTCGACGAGCTAAAAAGGACGGCCTTGCAGCTTTTACAGGATGCGCTCTCAGACCAAAAGCTAGACGTACGAAGAATTGGTGTAAGGGTGTCTGAGCTGTCCGACCTTGAAGGCCAAAGCTCAATTACGAATTTTTTCTAGGCGCCTATCTTTTTTATTCTCTTTGTCTCAATTGCGGTCACCGCAAAAAGATACGCAAAGAGCCATGGAAGGAACATTATCTCGCCTGCGATTCCGTGGAACTCTTCAAACTCTGTTGGGTTGGCAGACACCTTGAGGACAAAAAGCGAAAGCGAGAATATCCTTATCATGTTGACTCCGATGGTTCCTGCGATTCCGATTGCAAAATAGGCAGCCTTGCGCTTTGGCGGTATGTTCATCTTTAGCAAAAACGCCATCATGACAAGCGAGTATATTATGATGCTGTGTACGCCAGCAGACGGCCAGAACACCTGAAGCGCCATCGAGCCGTGCTCGCCGCGCAAAAACATCAAATTGTCGCGAGCAATCGCAAAGCCAAGATCAAATGTGTTTATCACCCAGACATTGGTTTCCACCAGATACGGCACGACGTACTGCAGTGGCCCAAGTGTGTCATACGGAAAGAATGCGTCAAGTGACAAAATGATTGCGCTTCCGCACAAAAAGATTGGGCCTGCAGGTGCTATTCGGATCCACCTCTTGCCAAACAAAATGAAAACTGATGCGATTACAAACATCCCCATGATAACAAAATCCCACATCCACGTCCACGAGTACACCAAATTGACGTCATAGTGCTTTGCCCCCTCTGTGATGTAGTCGCGCAGCCCATACTCCAGGGAAACAAGATATGCGATCACTGCGCCAGCAAGTGGTATCATCATCATGATTCTTTTCTTAGATATTGCAAGCTTGAGGCCCATCAGCTCGGCCACTATGAATGCGGATGCAAAAAGGAACCCACCCCTTCCCTGATTCCAGCTCAGACTAAATGAGTCAGGGTATGCGACAAGTGCGAACAAAACTGGGCTCACGATAATTGCAATCGCAATCGTCAGGTTTTTGTTCTGCATTATTGGTGTGAGGATTTTAAATGGATAAAAACTAAGGGGATTACTTCTTTTTTATCGTGAGTGTTTTTTGGATCTCGCTCATCGAGTTGATGAATTTTTGCTTTGCCTCATACTCGTTTGTTACCTTGACTACTATTTCGGACGATGAGAGCATCACGTCTTTGACAACCAATGGAGCACTTATTCCCAAGAGCTCGCTGAGAAACTCAAAGAGGTTGTGGAATTTTGTCGCGTTTCTATACTGGTACTGAACGCGGCCGTCCTTGAATGTCGGCTTGGGATCAATCGGGATTACCAGATCAGGCGACGTCATGTCGTTGATGAACTTGGAGGTGTCGGCCTTGACAGAGTTTGAAAGCTCGTCACGTTTTGCCTCCAGGTTTGCTTTTGCCTTTTCCATGTTTTCCTGCTGGTCGTCATATGGCGTGCCAATCATCTTTGCAAACGTAGATTCGGTTGGGCGCTTGAGTGGGAGCTCGTGCAGCTTCATATTTACTATCTTGAGCTCTTCTTCTATCTGGTTTAGGTAGTTGCGGTTTGCCTTGATCTGCCGCGCAAGCTCCTCAAGATTGGTAAAGTCAACCATGTTGCCCACCTAGCTGAACTGGTGAACTACGTCCATCAGGGACTGCTTGAAGTCTTCAGTGGTGAGGCCCCACCTGCCGTATTCATCTTTGTAGGCATCCCACGACTCTTCTGCTTCTCTTGCTATCTCGAGAATCTTGGGGCCTATTGCCTTGGTGTTGACCAGGATTGTGACGTTTGCCTGCTCTCGATCCATGATTGGGATTTTGACAAAGATCATTCGCGAGTCCTCTATGTTGAATCTGTCCTTGATTACTCGCTTGAGCGTCTCGCGCTCTTTGACGTCAAACTCTCCTTTGACCTTGATTAGTGCACAGCATGAATCTCTTTGTCCGCCATAGTTTCGGACATCGTTTTCGTCAATGTCAAAGAGAATCGCGTCCTGTTTTTTGTTGAGGTTTTCTATGATTGCGTCCATGGTGTTGTTCTTGCTCATTCCTGGGATCTGGTTTAGATTCCACTGGTCTTCTTCTGGAAGAACTGGTATGACCCAGGGGATCGCCATCTTTGGCCTCTTTGTTGCAAGCCATGTGCGATAGTTTGACATGTCCCATTCCGTTTCTCTTGCAAATGATGAAACAAACATGGAGATTGCGTTTGCTGCAATCAGATTCATTCCCTTGTAGTCTTTCCATCCAACTTCGTGCTCTTTTGGAAGATCGTCAATGATTGATGGCACCTTTTGTACGCGTTTTTCGTACTTGTGTGCAAGCTCGCGCAGTCGCTTGTTTGAAAACAGGATTGAGCAGTCAGAGTATTTTATCTGGTATTCAAGGTTCATCACGATGTTGATTGCTGCTGCCTCAAAGATGACCGGATCCCATCCAAACTCCGGCAAGAGTCCCAGTGTGGCAATGGTTGCATGCTCTTTGATGTTGCTTCGGATAAATTCGATAAACGAGCACGCAAAAGAGCTTCCAGTTCCTCCGCCCATTGCAAATGGAACGGTGTAGCCGCGCACGGGTTCCGGCGATAATGCTGCAAGTTGTTTTGTAAAGTCCCATTTTTGCGTGACCTCGTTTTTGAATCTGGATCGGCCTTCGGCCCAGTTTCTTGCTGCCCCTCCCGCCCCGTGGATTACGTGCTTGTCGCGAAGTGCAAAAAGATCAGGATATGATTGTAAGATAAGGTTTGCAGCACGTGGATCTAAATCAACGAGTAGGGCTCTTGGGATAAGAGGGGTTTCGCCTCCAGTGTAAGCGCCAGGAAATCTCAAAATTGTGCTACCATAACGCTTTAGGATTTTTGATTCGTCCTTTGTGTCCTTGAGTACCGGCTTGAGCGGGTCTGCTCCTACATCTAGCAGTAATCTTCTGTAGGATTCTGCGCCAAGGCCGATTCCGCAGTGTCCAAAACAAGTCATCAATACAGGTGCCGGTGGAAGTGGTGCCGCAGTCTGTGCCATGTCTAGTCTCCTCCTTTTTTGACTATAACTTGAAAGTATAACAAAAGTGGAGTTGCTACTTGATCGTTATAGACTCGTGCCTGATTCATGCCTAAGTGATCACATTTGGAGATTTAACCATTGAGTAGGAATCATACTATCTTTTTCTGTCTGGATCTGTATATTTTGCGACGAACCAGCTTTTGCCATCTAAATTACTTTTTATAGCAAAAAATCTGTTTTTTCTTTGTGCAACTTTTAGGAAGACTGGAGATAAAGTCAAAACAAAAGGTAGTCGAATTCCTAAATCAAGAGCATGTCGGAAGAATCTGCTCAATTGACAAAGACGGTTTTCCCCAGGCCGTCCCAATGAACTTTGTCTTTCTAAATGATGCAGTGTACATGCACTCCCACACAAGGGGCGAAAAGCTTGACAACATCAAAAACAACAACAAAGTCGGCTTTGAAGTAGACAGGGAGCTAGAGTTCTTGCCGTCGTACTTTACCCATCCAACAGACGCATCGCAAGCAGACACGCTATACATCAGCGTCGTAATCAAGGGAACTGGAATCATAGTAAACGACAGAAAAGAAAAAGCCCTTGCTCTAAACGGCCTGATGGAAAAATACCAGCCGGAAGGCAGATACGAAAAGATATCATCCGACATGCCAGTAGTGGACGAAGTTGCCATAATCAAAGTCGTGCCAAACACGATAAGAGGCAAGTACAAAATCGGCCAGCACTTGGAGAGAACCGCAAGAGAAGATCTCGCAAAAAAAATCCTAGAGCGAGGCTCGCCCACAGCAAAAGAAACGCTAAAGACAATGGGCTTTGCGATTGCAGGGACCGAGGTAAAATTAGTTGATGAAAACCTCTGGTGACTTGGCGCTAGCTTGGACCTTGCTGCAGATACCTGCATTGCTTTAAATTTCGTTAGGTACGATCTGGATCGTTGCAACAAATACAGACGTTTCATCTTGCATCAGAGTTTGCTCCGACTGGGGATCAGCCTCAGGCAATCGCAAAGCTTGTCCAAGGAGTTCAAAAAAGCAAAACCCAGACGCTGCTCGGGGTCACCGGAAGCGGCAAGACGTTTACGATTGCAAACGTAGTTGCAAAGACTGGAAAAAACACGCTTGTCATTTCGCATAACAAGACGCTGGCTGCGCAGCTATACTCTGAGCTAAAGCAGTTTTTCCCAAAAAATAACGTCGGGTACTTTGTTAGCTATTATGATTATTACCAGCCGGAAAGCTACATTGCGCAGACTGACACTTACATAGAAAAGGACACGGAGATCAATGAAAAAATAGAAAAGATGCGACTTGAGGCAACTGCGATGCTCCTGTCTGGCGAGCCCACCATAATCGTGGCAACTGTTTCCTGCATATACTCACTTGGCTCCCCAAAAGACTGGGATGAGATGGCAACGACACTTGCCGTTGGCGACAATTTGAGCCGAATGGATATTATCAAAAAACTCATCAATGCTCGCTATGAGCGCAACGACTTGGGGCTTGCGCCAGGCACGTTCAGGGTCAAAGGCGATACAATAGACGTCATCCCAGCATATTCAGAGGACATCGTTAGGATCTCTTTGTTCGGGGACGAGGTGGAAAAGATATCGGTTCTTGATCACGTCTCACTAAAAGAAAACCGAAAGATAAATTCAATCAAGATATTCCCAGCAAAGCACTACCTTGTCGCAAACGACGTAAGACAAAAGGCAGTAAAATCAATCAGAGACGAGCTCAAGCAGAGACTGCCCCAGCTAAACGAGCTTGAAAGGCAGAGACTTGAGATGAGAACCAAGTTTGATCTGGAAATGATTGAGGAGCTCGGATATTGTTCTGGGATTGAGAACTATTCTAGACATTTTGATGGAAGAAAGCCAGGCGAAAAAGCATTTTGCCTTTTAGATTTTTTTGGCGACGATTATCTGCTTGTAATTGATGAATCCCATGTGACCCTTCCCCAGCTGCATGGGATGTACGGTGGGGACTACACCAGAAAAAAATCACTAGTTGAGTACGGCTTTAGGCTGCCAAGCGCATTTGATAACAGACCGCTAAAATTCGAGGAGTTTGAAAAGTACATCAAAAACTGTATCTTTGTTTCTGCAACCCCCTCGTCTTACGAAAAAGAAAAATCATTTCAGATTGCAGAGCAGCTTGTCAGGCCCACCGGACTTTTGGATCCGGTGGTGGAGCAGAGGCCGACAAAAAACCAGATGGACGATCTGATAATAGAAATCAGGAAGAATGCTGAGAAAGGCCAGCGAGTTTTGGTAACAACGCTGACAAAAAGAATGGCAGAGGACCTAGCAGAATACCTTGCAAAAAAGGAAATCAAAGTCAGATACATGCACTCAGAGATAGAGGGGCTCCAGCGAACCGAGCTGATAAGGCAGCTTAGGCGCGGGGATTTTGATGTCCTAGTAGGCATAAACCTGCTCAGGGAGGGTCTCGACATTCCCGAAGTATCACTTGTTGCCATACTTGATGCAGACAAGGAGGGATTTTTGAGAAACTACACCAGCCTGATTCAGACCTTTGGCAGGGCCGCAAGAAACGCTGACGGCAAGGTTCTGCTTTATGCTGACACCGCAACAAAATCGATAAGAGATGCAGTCGAAGAGACGACTAGAAGGAGACAAAAGCAAATCGAATACAACAAAATACACAACATCACGCCAAGAACAATCATAAAGTCGATTCCAGAACAGGTAGCAACTCTTGATGACATCAAAAACAAGACTCCTCACGATCTACACAACGAATCAATTGAGATAGAAGCGCAAATGAAAAAATATGCAGAAGACCTTGACTTTGAGAATGCAATAGAGTGCCGCGACAGACTGCGACGAATTCAAATCGAGTTGGAAAAGAAAAATGCACAATAAGTTAAAAATCCGCGGCGCGCGACACCACAACCTAAAGAACCTTAATCTGGACATTCCAAAAAACAAACTTGTAGTTATTTCAGGGCTGTCCGGCTCCGGCAAGTCCACTTTGGCTTTTGATACTATTTACGCCGAAGGTCAAAGACGCTACGTCGAGTCGCTGTCTGCATACGCAAGGCAGTTTTTGGAGATGATGGACAAGCCAGATGTCGACTCCATTGAGGGGCTGTCCCCTGCAATATCTATTCAGCAAAAAACAACATCAAAGAATCCTCGCTCTACTGTCGGCACCACTACAGAGATTTACGACTATCTCCGACTGCTTTATGCAAGAATCGGAATTCCGCACTGCACCAAGTGCGGCCGCAAGATTTCAAACCAGTCGATTGAAACCATTTGCGAGTCAATCTTCAAGGATTTTGACGATAGGCAGATTCTTGTTTTGGCGCCCCTGATTCAGAGAAAAAAAGGAACCTACGAGAAGCTCTTCGAGCAGATAAAAAAGGACGGATATTCACGCGCACGAGTAGATGGTCAGATGATCCTAGTCGAGGACGAAGTTCCAAAGCTTGACAGGCAAAAGTGGCACAACATAGAGATAATTGTGGACAGACTCAAGGCATCCAAGTCAGAAAAAAGCAGGCTCTTTGAGGCAATCCAAACGGCACTCAAGGCTGCAAAGGGCTCAGTGCTTATTGCATCAGAAAAGGAAGAGAAGGTGTTTTCCCAGAACAACGCGTGTCCATATTGTGGCATCACGATTGGTGAGATAGAGCCGAGGACTTTTTCATTCAATTCCCCGTTTGGCTCATGCAAGGCCTGTCACGGTCTTGGAATCAAGATGGAGTTTGATCCTGACTTGGTGATCCCAGACAAGACAAAGTCGATTCTAGATGGAGCAATAGTCCCATGGAATGGGAGGTTCTCGTCATTTAGAAAGCAGGAGCTCAGAGCGGTCGGGAAAAAATTCGGCTTTGATCTGATGACTCCAATTAACAAGATGAAAGCAGACCAGCTGAGAGTTATTTTGCATGGAACCGACCAGAGGATTCGTTTCCAGTATGAGTCACAGACTACCGATTCATATTGGCAGTACACAAACTCCTTTGAGGGCGTTCTAAACAACCTGCACCGTGTGTTCATGGACACTGATTCAGAGTCAAAAAGAGAGTGGCTCAAACAGTTCATGAGAGACATTCCATGCAATGTATGCAACGGAAAAAAGCTAAAACCGGAAGCACTTGCAGTCAAGGTGAACGGCATTGGAATTAGCGAAGTGTGTGATTTGTCAGTGGATGAGTGCTACGAGTTTTTCAAGAACATAGATCTGACAGAGACTGAGAAGTACATAGCAAAAGACGTCCTAAAGGAAATCACCGAGAGATTGGAGTTTCTAAGAAACGTCGGCCTGAATTATCTTACGTTGAACAGGCAGAGCTCAACTCTGTCAGGCGGCGAATCACAGAGAATAAGGCTTGCCACACAAATCGGCTCGAATCTGACAGGGGTTCTCTACGTGCTCGACGAGCCCACAATCGGACTACATCAGAGGGACAACGCGAGGCTGATAAAGACACTAGTTAAGCTGCGTGACCTCGACAACACCATAATCGTAGTAGAACACGACGAAGAAGTGATCAGAAATTCCGACTGGATAATAGATTTGGGGCCAGGTGCTGGAATTCATGGTGGAAGTGTCGTCTTTGAGGGGACTGTCGCGCAAATACTAAACAACCACAAATCCGTAACAGGCGACTATCTCAAAGACAAAACCCTGATCAAGCTTGCAGACAAATCTCGCATCCAGAAAGGCAAGATAACAATCAAGGGCGCGGCAGAAAATAATCTCAAAGACATCACAGTCGAGATCCCACTTGGATACATTGTTACGGTGACTGGAGTTTCTGGCTCTGGCAAGTCGACTCTGGTCAACGAGATACTGCTCAAGGCGCTTGCGTCGCATTTTTACAAGACAAACGAAAAACCAGGCAAACACAAATCAGTGGAAGGAACACAGGATGTTGACAAGGTGATTGCAATAGACCAATCCCCAATAGGCAGAACACCAAGATCAAACCCTGCCACTTACATCGGCGTCTTTACTCCGGTTCGCGAGCTGTTTGCCAACACAGAGACTGCAAAGGAGCGAGGATATACACCAGGCCAGTTTTCATTCAACGTGGCAGACGGCAGGTGTTTTGCGTGTGAAGGCGACGGGGTCAAAAAAATCGAGATGCAGTTTCTCTCCGACGTCTACGTAAGGTGTGATGAATGTAAGGGTAAGAGGTACAACTCTGAGACTCTTTCTGTCTTATACAAAGGCAAGACAATCTCCGAGGTACTCGACATGACAGTAGAAGAAGCACTAGAATTTTTTGAAAACATTCCAAAGATAAAGCGAATCTTGCAGACAATATACGATGTGGGTCTGGGATACATCAAGCTTGGGCAGTCATCTACTACATTGTCTGGCGGCGAGGCACAGAGGGTAAAGCTTGCATCTGAGCTCTCAAAGCGTGACACTGGAAAAACACTGTACATTCTGGATGAGCCTACGACTGGTTTGCACTTTGCAGACGTGCAGAAGCTGTTGGATGTGCTCAACAGGCTAGCAAATTTGGGGAACACAGTAGTCGTAATTGAGCACAACATGGACGTAATCAAAAACTCTGATTGGATAATAGATTTGGGGCCGGAGGGCGGAGACAGGGGCGGCCAAGTCGTGGCCACCGGAACGCCAATGCAGGTAGCAAACAACCCAAAGAGCTACACAGGACAGTACCTCAAGAAGTTCTTGGTAAATTGACACTAGACATCAAAAAGATAGCAATTCCTGCCCACCCAGGCATCTACCTGATGAAAGACGAACAATCTAAAATAATCTACATCGGAAAGGCAAAGAATCTAAAAAACCGCGTCAGCTCATACTTTCTAAAAAACCAGAACTACAAAACGCAAAAGCTTGTAGAAAGAATTTCCGACATCGAGTTTGTCCTAACAGACAACGAGGCAGAGGCGTTTTTGCTAGAGTCAAACATGATAAAGCAATACAGACCCATCTTCAACATAGAGCTCAAGGATCAGCAACGCTACACCTACCTCAGAATCACTGATGATGAGTATCCGCGACTTGTCGTCGCAAGAAGAACGAGGGCTGGCAAGTTTTTGGGCGGAGGAAAAATTTATGGGCCGTTTACATCCGGAAGCTCAAAGCTGCTAAGCATCGGATCTTTGAGAAAAACATTCAAGATCAGAATATGCAAAAGACTGCCAAAAAAGGCATGTCTTGAGTATCACCTTGGCAATTGCGAGGCCCCATGCGAGTTCAAAGACGCACAGATAAATTACAAAAAACACGTTTCGGATCTAGAATCGATTCTAAAGGGGCGAGATTTGGGAGAATTTACAAAGAGACTCGAGTCGGAGATGAGGCAAGCCTCAGGTGACTTACAGTTTGAGCGAGCTCAGGAGATCAAAGACACGCTCCAGAGGCTAGGCAGCCTGCAGACAAGGCAAAAAATGGAAAACGTCTCAGGCTCAGATGAGGAGTATTTCGGCCTCAAAGCAGACGAGCAAACAGCGCAGATAATGACCTTCAAAAAGATAAATGGGGTCATCAGAGACAGCAACAAATTTTCGTTCGATCTTGTGGCAGACAACTCTTTTGCAAACTTTATTTTCCAGTACTATTCGACAAACCAGATTCCGCCACACATCATGGTAAACCAGATGCCAGAAAACCACAAACTGCTTGAGCAGCTGCTATCCAAAGCTGCTGGCTTCAGGGTCAGAATAATCGTGCCAAAAAGCGGAAAACGAAAAGAAATGCTCGATCTCATCCTAAGAAACATAGAGATTGTTTCGTCAAAAGGTGCAGAGCCTGGCTTGGTTGAGCTAAAAGAGATACTTGGCCTGCCGCATGTCCCAAAGGTCATAGAGTGCTTTGATATTTCAAATCATGGTACGGACTATGCGGTTGGGGCAATGTCCAGATTTGTCAACGGCAGGCCAGACAAATCCGGATACAGGCGGTTCAAGATAAAGACAGTCTTAGGGCAAGACGACTTTGCGATGATAAACGAGATAGTCAAACGCAGGTACCTAAGACTCGACAGTGAGAGATCACATATGCCGGATCTTGTCCTAATTGACGGCGGCAAAGGCCAGCTTGGTGCAGCAGTTTCCGCACTGCAGAGTCTGGCAATAAAGATTCCTTGTGTGTCACTTGCAAAGCAAAACGAGGAGGTGTTCGTGCAACGCAAAAAGGAACCAATCACAATACCAAAGCAACAACAGTCCCTGAAGATACTCCAATTCGCTCGAGATGAGGCGCACAGATTTGGCGTCACTTACAACAGAATGCTGCGTATGCCAAAATCGGATTTTCACTAAAATTCATTTGGTTTAGTTGAAAAAACTTAAACAAATAATTAGATTTTTCATAATTCATTATATATACGTCAAATGAGAACAATTCGCATGAAAACATCGTGTGCGGAGAGTGAGTGAGTGGCCACAGCATATGTCCTAATCAATTGTGAGCTTGGCTCTGAGCAAAAGGTGATCGACCAGATAAGACCAATCGATGGGGTTAAAGAGGTAAGGGGTGTGTTTGGTGCCTACGACATCTTGGCAAAGATAGAGACCGCGTCAGTTGAGAGATTGCGCGAGATAATCACTTGGAAGATCCGTAAAATAGACAGGATTCGTTCCACCCTGACTTTGATGGGCATCGAAGGGCAGGAGTGACCATGTCCACCGCATATTTTTTGATAAACGCCAGACTGAATCATGAGTCTGAAATCATAAAAAAGGCAGAGTCTGTGCTAAAGGCTGCAAATCTATCATCTTACGAGGTGCAGGGAACGTTTGGGATCTACGACATAATAATAAAGGTCTCTGCTGCAAATGACGACATTCTTCGTAAAATAGTACTCGAAAAGCTTAGAAAAATTGAAAACATAGAGTCGGCAATAACAATGATGGTAAATGAGGAGCAGGAATAATGCCTAGCGCATTTGTTATCATACATTGTGAGCCCTCAGAAACATACTACGTAATTAGGAACCTCAAATACATCCCGGAGGTAAAGGCAGCAGACGACGTGTTTGGGTACTACGAGGTGGTCTGCAAAGTTGAGGCAGGTACGCAAAAGGACTTGGAAAGAATCATCACTTCAAAAATTCGCAAAATCAAGCACATAATCAGTACCATGACACTGAGTGTGATTGAAGGTCAGGGCTAAAATTCATTCAATCCTTTTTTGCCACGATGAACAGTTGTTCATTTTAGGTCAGGATAGTTTTATCTTGTTTCGGCACGTAAGAGCATTCTGGCAGTATCAAATATCTACAAGGCTATTTTTGAGGCAAATTTAGACGCAAGGCTTGAAGAGCTCCTAGTAAACATGCTCAGATACAACTCTTCCGCAAGCGTCCAGGAACCGATTAGAATTTTTTTGTACAATTATCAGATAATGTCAGATAATTTCTGGCAGATGTACAAAAAATCAAAATCCTACCAGGATGTCCTTGAGTGTTACTACCAATTTTCAAAAAACCAGTGCATCGTAATTGAGACATTGCTAGAAAACCTAAAGCTAAGTCTCAATGATGACCACCTAAAAGACGAGCTCCACGTCATGCTAAGGGATGCATTTACGTTTTAGCTGATCAAAAAATTAATCTAAAATCAGATCGTATTCTACTTGAAGATGAAACATGATTTGGATGATGTTGCAAGACGCCTAATCTCTGATCCTGTCCGATTTAAGATGTCAATGGCAAAACACTTTTTGGAGAAGATTCCAAAGAAAATGCCAGAATCAGACATCAAGCGGATGGCGCTGGAGGCAGACATTGACTCCTTTTTGTTTTTTGCATCAAGTGTAATCGACGTAGTAAAACGTGAAATAAATAACGAATTTGAATTATTTGATCAGGAAAATGTCTTTTACATACATGGTATCAGAAAGAAACTTGCCGATTCAGGTAAGCAAAAAAAAGTAAAAAAAATCATTGCGGATTATTTTTCAACCCCAAGTAAAAAACAAACCGCAAAGTCCAACATAAACACAAGGCAGAGCAGTCTTTGGAGGCTACAGATTTTGAGAAACAAAGCTACACATGGCTACATACTAAGATCAAGAGACAGAGAATCACTCAAGATAGTGTACACAATCAGACATCACGGACAGCATGGCGGATTGCAGTTTTGCTTTGAGGAGGACGTGAGAAATCCACAAAAATATTTTGGTGGGATTTTTAGTGATTTGAGTTGCTTTGTCAGAAAAACTCGCAAGTTGGTCCTGCCAAAGAAAAATGCATGATCGATTGTAAAATCTTCCCAAAGGATGCGAAAATAGCCGCAATTAGCTTTATTTAGTGTGTAAATGTCACAAGCGGCATGACATCCGCAGACAAATTCGGCATCGCTATTTCAATAGGATTTACTGTTGCGCTGATTGCAGTTGCCATGTCATTTTCGGCAACAAGTATGACACCAGCACCAGTAGTAACCACACCACCTCCACCACCAATGGAAACTCCAACTATGGAAGAAGAGCCAGCAATGGAAGAAGAACCGATGGTTGAGGAAGAAACTCCAACTATGGAAGAAGAGCCAGCAATGGAAGAAGAACCGATGGTCGAAGAGGAGGAACCTGAAGTTGCAATGTCAGCCGAAGTATCCATTCCAAGTGGATCCTCAGTACCAGGTTGCGAGGAGACCGATGAATGTTACGTGCCAAACACAGTCACAATCGGAGTTGGTGGTACAGTCACATGGACAAATGATGACACCGCAGCACACACCGTAACTAGTGGAACGCCATCAGATGGACCAGATGGTGCATTTGACAGCAGTATTGTGATGGCTGGTAAAACCTTCGAGCACACATTTGACGATGCAGGAGAATATGATTACTTCTGCATAGTTCACCCTTGGATGACAGGAACAGTAATTGTGGAATAAATCCACAAATTCAATTTTTCTTTTAATTTTTTAGCAAATCACACAACTTTGGTTATGTTTTGCTCCAAGTCGTGTGCCATTTTCTCATAGTCTGCGCGGCTCCTGCCAAGACTCAAGAGCTTCTGAGACTCAACTTCGCCAAGTGCCTTTGTCATCTGCTCAGAATGTCCCTGCAGCCTCATTTCTGCCATGACAAACAGCCGATTATTTTCCTTCCACAAATGTTGGGCCACATGTTCGATGTATTCCTGCATATCAGAGGCCAGCTTTTGCGAGGATCCAGTCTGCAGGTACTCTTTTGCAGATGCCTCCATCCTGCTTGCAATCTGTCGGGTCATTTCGTGCTCCATCAGCATCACCGCGATCGGACCCATGTGGCGCGGCATGCCTGTTTTCTCTAGTGCCGGAAAAAACGATTCTTCTTCTTTTCCATGATGGCACACATCTGTAAAGTTTTTTGAGAAATCCACTACAGGCATGAGGATCGATTCCGGAATGGTTTTTCCCGATTTGAGGAGTTGTAGTGTCACATCCATAGTTTTTACCACCTTTTCAATCAGGTCGTGATCTTTTCTTAGTGATTCGGTAGACATGGTATTGGACGCCATCTAAATCTCATTTAAATCTAAGCTTGGTTTTCATCCAAAAAAGTTGGCTATTTTGTGCCCCACAGAACATCCCATTTGTACACATAATAGTTTAGGAGTCCTGAGCACATATCCCCATATCTTTGCGCAAATTGGTCAGCCTCATTTTTTGTCCCCTCAAAAACTGCCATGCCACCAGACTCGTTCCCAAATGGTCCAGACCAGATGAATTTACCACTTTTTGTCCAATCCTCGATCAGTCCTATCACTTGGGGCGCTATTTTTTCTAGCTCTGCATTGTCTGTGTTTTCTTTTAGCTGGCTGACAAGAACCCAGAGATCTTTTTTGGATATTTCCTGAATTGTTTGCGACATAACATACGCTAAACTTTGCAGAAATTAAAGATGGCCAAGATTCCAGATTGTTATTTTACAGAACTGAATTAGATGGATGTAATACTTGTATGAAATTGCATATAGTCATCAAGTGAGTTTTCTCGTAACGGCTGCGCATCAAAGCCCATTTTTGTAAGATCCGCTGCAAATTCCTCAACAAATCCGTGAACTGTGTAAATTTTGCTGGCACCGCTTTTTTTTACCAGATCCACCAGCTCATTGTAATCGCAATGGTCGCTTAGCGGTATGGAATAGTCGTTTTTGCGCATGTACGAAATTTTCGAGTTTGCCCATCCGGAAAACCCGATTGTTACTGCATCATACCTTGACTTCATTTGTTTTATGAATGGGTTGTTTTCAGACATCAATGGACACACCATCACCCAGGGTTTTTTGTCGAGCAGTCCCATCGACTCGGCTGCTGTGTGGCCAAGCCCCTCTTTTAGATCGATTCCAAGCCTTCTATGGAGGTCGTTCATTTCTTTGACTGAGTCATGATAGTATAACGGATCCCAGTGCCCAAAAAGGTGCGATAGTGTTTGTGCCTTGCCGAGCTGATACCCAAGTAAAAGGACGGGTTTGCCCTTGTGATACAAATCAGAGATTATTCCGTTTACCTTTTTCATAATCTCGTCTAATCGTGGGAATATGAATTCGGGCCTACCAAACGTGCACTCCATTATGAGGGTGTCGCATTTTGGTATGCTAGCACCCTTGAGAAAACCCCTGTCTCTTGTACATACATCGCCCGTATAGAACAGATTGTCAAAAAGCAACCCACTTGCTCCAAGAATGTGTCCGCTATCATACAGGCCAAAATCATCTACCGTTTCTACGTGGTTTGATAATTCGTGTCCCCTCAGTGTTGCTATCTCCTTTGTCTCACGTGTAGACAGGATCAGACCGTTCTTGCTGCCTGGGAGGTGATCCGAGTGTGCGTGTGAGACAAAATTGATGCAGTCTCTAATTGCGTGTTTTGGATCCAAGTTTATGTTCCTACCATCAATGTTGCAGACGATGCCGTTTTTTGTCATGCGAATTTTGGACAAGATAATGCATGCACCATTTGCATCCGATTTAAGTCTCAGGTTTGATCACATATTGACAAACAAAATAACAAAAATTTCACAAAAAGTAAAGGAGTGGGAGGGGTGTCCAAGATCTTTGCCTAGAACCCGAAATGGCACCACTGTGCCTCTGCAAGAGAATGCAAGTTGTGCTTGCCACTAGACAGAAGATGTTTGTGGACACCCGGTTTTTCCTCTCACATTTTCGAATCAGTTGTATTTCCCATCCAAGATATTTATTTCCGATCATAAAATAACCAAAAATCTGTTTGGATTATACGCATTATATGTAAAACACTAAATAATCATTTGTTTTTTTAACGAAAATCTGTGTAAATGTTTAGTGGTAAAAATCAAGCAGTGGGTAGTACGAGTCCTTGCTTTTTTGTTTGCGTCTTGGCCTCATTATGTTTGCTGCCAAGCCTATTTCTTAAAAGGTAGACGCCACCAAATGTCAACGCCACAGAGATCACATTTACGATAGTTATTGATTCGCCGAGAAGAATCGCTGCAAACATTACGCCTAAAACAGAGTTTGTCGAAAATAGCAGTATCGTTCTCACTCCCCCTATTATTCGCAGTGAGATCAGAAACAGCATGGTCGAGAATCCGGTTCCCCCAATGGCAAACAAGGCGATTGGTCCAAGGCTTGTTAATTGAACGTCAAATGGGATGTTAAATGCTACCAAGGCCCCAATTGCAAAGGCGCCCGACACGATGGAAACAATCTGAGTGATTCTTTTGGAGTCAACTCTGTCGCTTAGATATCTACAAAGCATGATGTCAAAGGCGTAAAAAATCCCAGAGACGATTATCAGTGCGTCGCCCACAACCAGATCAGAGATCATGACGCCGTGCGAATAAAGATCGTAAGCTAGAGGTAGGATCATCATGCCAAGCATCATCATTACAAATGGCCCAATCTCCCTTTTTTGCAGCTGCTCCTTGAAAATTGTCATCGCAATCAGCAGCGTGAAAACGATTTCCCCATTGCTGAAAATAGAGGCGTTTGCGGCAGTTGACTCCTTTAGTCCGGAAAAATAAGTAATCAATGCTATCACTTCAGAGATCCCAATTGCTACCAAAAGTAACATGTTTCGTCTCCCAAGCGATGCGACAGACTGAGATTTTCTTGTGAGCGGTGTAAAAAACACGCCGTTTATTATATAGACGCACGCCGCAAGCCCCACCGGATGAATCTCAAAACCCGTCTGATTGTCGAGAAGAGGTTTTGCTAACACGTGCATCAACGCGACAAGCACCGCGGAGATTAAAACGAGGGCGTACCCTAGCTGAGCCGAATTCCTACTTTTGGAAATAAAGTCAAGCTTGACCCTTACCATTTCCATTTATGGTAATGGTAAAGTACCTAATATCTTGATCCTATAGATAGTAAGGAATTACTCAGATCTGTGAGCAAACAGTGAAGACCGAGCTTGATCCCAGATCTTCTTTTGTGAGGTGGAGTGTCACAGTTATCTTGTTTTTCACAATGTCGATTTTGATGTTATCAAAAATCGATTTGTATCTTATGACCTTCTTTCCATCCGGAGTCGCAATGTGTCCTGCAGGAATAAGCAATCCATTGTCTATTAGTGAGTTTATCTTTCTGTAACCGGATGTTTGCGGTATGTCACATTTTTCAATGATTTGTGAGATTATCAGCGATTCGCCGTTTAGCGTGCTTTGTATTTTCTTTTTGTCGTCGTCTCCAAACGATTCCAAGATTATCTTTGTCAGTGCAGGATTGTCGATTAGAATCCAGCTCTCCCCATTTAGAACCTTGACTTCGCACACACTCTTGAAGAATCTTTGCTCAAGGCCGTCTGCGCCTGCGCCAAAAAATTCTCGCAGAACCACATCTAGTTTTTGGAATTGCTCTATTGACTGTGTTAGTGAGATTCCGTATTTTTCAAATAATCTATCCTCGATTTTTTGTATTGTTTTATCGCCAAGATTTTCTCTGATTATAGCGTCAAGCGATTTTGCCAACTGACGACATTGAAATTTATTGCGATGCAAAACAAATGGAGATAGTATTTTCAAATCTGATTTTGAATTCCATTCAGGCAATAGAAGCAAAAGGAAAGATCATGATCCAAGCCTCAGAAGTAGACGATTCGGTAATGATTGACGTTATAGACAATGGTCGTGGCATTTCAAAAGAGGATCTCCCAAAAATCTTTGAGCCACTGTTTACCACAAAGCAGAACGGTACAGGCCTTGGCCTTGCAAGCTGTAAGTCAATGATAGAAAACCATGGAGGCACGATAGAATGCTCCAGCATAGTTGGCAAGGGAACTGTGCTCACAATAAGTCTGCCCAAAATCGGATAAAGCATAATATTCATTGATTATTCAAAACCAGATAGGCTTGCTTAATTTGGGAATTCTCATTTCTGGGCGCGGTAGCAACATGGAAGCAATACTCAAGGCCATAAAGAGGCAAAAGATCCCGATAAATCCGGCGGTGGTGATATCAAATAACGACGATGCCAAAGGCCTCAAGGCGGCTCAGAGATTTGGCGTCAAAACAGAGGTGATCAGGAGCAAAGGCTTTGGCGGCACCCGTTGGGAGTATGACCAAAAAATCATCAAGATTCTTCAAAAACACGGCGTCACGCCAAAAAACGGCCTAGTCTGCCTTGCAGGGTTTATGAGAATAATCAGCCCGGAGTTTATACAGCAATACAAAAACCGCATAATGAACATACACCCCGCCCTTCTCCCGTCGTTTCCTGGACTGCATGCACAAAAACAGGCACTTGATTATGGCTCAAAGTTTTCTGGCTGCACCGTGCACTTTGTTGATGACGGAGTCGACACAGGGCCGATTATTTTGCAAGCAATAGTCAAGATCAAAGACGGCGATACGGAGGAAATCCTATCAAAGAGGATCCTGGCAAAAGAGCACAAAGCCTATCCGCTGGCTGTCAAGATGTTTGCGGAAGGCAAGATAGTGATTTCTGGCCGAAGAACACTCATCAAGAGTCAGGACCGCTAAAAAAATACAGTACGACAAGCTCTTTTTTGTTGCCAAAGAATTTGTGAGGAACGTCTTTTCGGACATAGTACGCCATTCCCTCAGAGACATCATAGTCCTTGTCGTTTATCTTGAGGTATCCGTCTCCCCTGATCACATAGTATACTTCATCGTCATCATGCGGGGTCTGCGTGTCCTCCTCTCCAGGCTCTAAGACAAGCACTCCTGCAGCTATGTTTTTGCGGTTAAGAAAGGTGTGAAAATAGCCATCCGAGTTTCTTATCTCGTTAATGTATTTTTTTGTGTCAAATTCTGTGTTCATGCAAATCACTTGGTCTTTTTCTTTTTAGTCGTCTTTTTCTTTTGGAGCTTTCTAATAACCAATGAAAACAAGGCGCCTGCTGGAATTCCCACCAGCGTCCCAAGACTCACGTATGGTGCTAAAAATATTCCCCCGACCCAGACGCCCCCATCGGTTGTAAACTCCATAAACGTTCTGGGCCTCAAAAGAAGTGAGACTGTCTTTGATGTAGTTTTTTCCTCACCAAGATCATCTGTGTATGTAACTGTCACCTCAAAAGGTAGCTTGTGCTCATTTGTTATTTCTGTTGGACTGGTCACTATCTGGGTACGAATCAAGACTGGTGTGTTTTTCTCAATTGTGGAATATGAGAAGGACGTCTGCCCACGAATAGTAATGTCTTTTGGAGGGATTATGCCCAGTTCCACGTTCCTAATGATTATGTCTTTTGATACTAGCTCTACATCAAATGGAAATTCGGCATTTGGGAATATCGCCGAGGGTGCAATTGTGTTTATCTGCACCTCAGGAATTCCCTTGATGTCGATTGGGATTGCAATATTTTTTTGCATGAGCGGGGTCGGAGTCTCGTTGTTGCTCAAAAGGATCTGAGAATATACTGCGTTTATGTAGTGCATCCCAGGCTGCGATTCAGCAGAGGTGGTAAATTCAAGCACACCGCCAAACGTGCCATCTTTTGAGAGTCGCTCTACTGCAAGCGTTTGATTTTTTGCTTGTATTGACTCGTCAAGAGAGGTTGTGGCAAATCTTACGTCTCGCTTGTCCTCCCAACCGTTATTTTTTATGAGAATGGAAATTGTAAAGTCCCTTCCAGCTATGACGGAATCGGGGTGGTCTACTGTCACATCAACACCCCCCTCGACTGTCTGCTTTATGGTTGCAGCTTGCACATTTTGTATCGCAGCTACAAACATGAGAGTTAAAACAAGTATGATGATTGTTTTCCCCATTTGCGAGTGAGCCTTCTTTATTGGAGCACCGAGTTGTTGTGTTTTCGCTTTAGCTCTTTTTGCCTGTCTGCAAGTGGTTTTGTTTTATCATGCTCCTTTGCAAGCTCTTCAAAAAACTTGGCCGAAAATCCGTTTTTATCTATAGAATTGACATCTTTTTTCATTCAAATGTGGATGACAGCGACTTGAATTTAAATTAATTTGCAGGTCTTGCTTGGAGAATAGTTGTAAGCTCGATGACGCTATTGTCCCGGTGTATCTCGATCACTACCGAATCGCCCACCTTTTTGTTGTCTGCAAGATAGATGACGAGGTCGTCTATGTCTCTTATCTGGTGCCCGTCAAGTGCAGTTATTATGTCGCCTCCCTTCAGCTCTTGTTTTGCGTTGTAGGTGGCCTCCTGCAGCCCTGCTTTTTGAGCAGGTCCGTCCTTTACCAGAGTCGTGACAAATACGCCCTTGTAGTTTTTCGGCAGTCCTATTTGTTTTGCAATGTCAGGTGTGACGCTTGTTCCAGAAACTCCGAGCCAAGGATGCTCAAAGAACCCCTTCTCAATTAATGATGGGACGATTCGTTTTATCGTGTCTGATGGCACTGCAAACCCTATTCCGGAGAATTCGCCTGTCGTGGATTGAATTGCCGTGTTTATCCCAATTACGTGTCCCTGCAGGTTCAGCATCGGTCCTCCCGAGTTTCCCGGATTGATTGCGGCATCGGTTTGGATCACGTTTGGGATTGAGAATCCCGCTTCACGGTTTGGCAAGAGTCTGCCTACCTGGCTCACTATTCCAGTAGTCATCGTGTTGCTGAGGCCAAACGGATTTCCTATCGCGATGATTTGCTGGCCAACTTCAAGTGCGGACGAATCGCCAAGAATTAGTGGTATTACGTGTTCTTCGGAAAAGTCATCCGTTATTTGTAAAACTGCTATGTCATTTGATGGATCTGTGCCTATCACTTTTGCCGAATAAATATTGCCATCCACAAACCTGACGTCGACTATTTGGGCTCCCGCAACTACGTGGTTGTTTGTTATTATGTGGCCTGCATCATCGTAAACAAAACCAGAACCTAGTCTTGTCGACTGGTTTTCAAGCGGGCTGCCGTTTATTATTATGTATGGATTCACGGTGGACACTTTGCTTGTTATTTGTACCACAGAGTTTTCTACCTTTTTGAACAATGTAGTCAGGGGGCTTTTAATATCAGTTGTCTCGGATGTGAGAATTGCCGGAGTTACTTTGTCCTGTTCTTCATTTACAGATACCTCAGTCACTGTTTTTGTTTTTGGTGCTTGTTCTGTGACTTGTTTTGTGTCAGCATACAAATTCCCAAAGTTTGTAGTAAAGCCGGTTACAAGTGCAACTGCAAGAATTCCAATTACTGTAAGCTGAATTTTTTCTCGACCAGTCATTTTTTCACTAAACGAGACTTTTTGGTAAATCATAACCTATAACCATTACGTAGGAATTATCAGGTTCCTGTCAATGTGAGTTACGTGACAAGTTTCCGGTTTTGATAGGTTAAATAGAATTGTTTTGAAATTAGAGTATTGGTTGGAACAAAAATCGACGGAGTCCTAGTAGCCACCGTGGTGAGGGAACGGGTAAAAAAAGCATCTGATGAGCTTAAAACGCAGGGAATTCATCCTTGTCTTGCAACAGTACTCGTAGGCGACGATCCAGCATCTGCCACTTATGTAAGAAATAAGCAAAAAGCATGTGCCGAAGTCGGAATTCTGACCAAAGATCACAAATTACTATCTACGATCACACAAAAAGATCTCAGCGAGTTAATAGATTCTCTGAACCAAGATAATTCGATTCATGGAATCTTGGTACAGCTGCCGCTTCCAAAACATCTTGACGAGTTTGAGACGACAGCAAGAATATCACCGTTAAAAGATGTCGACGGCCTCACTCCACATAACGTGGGGCTACTGGCTATGAAAAAAGCGATTCTAAAGGCATGTACTCCATCAGGGATCATAGAATTGTTCGATTACTACCAAATCGAACTTGAGGGAAAGAATGTGGTAGTGATTAATAGGAGCAACCTAGTTGGAAAACCGCTATACCATCTCTTGCTTGAGCGAGACGCCACAGTGACTACGTGTCACTCAAAAAGCAGGGAGCTTGAGAAAATCTGCAAGGCAGCAGATATTGTAATTACCGGCGTGGGGGACAGAGCCAGATTTGTTTTGACTCCAGACATGATAAAGGATGGCGCTGTGGTGATCGACGTGGCTACTACGCGTCTCGATGGCAAGCTTGCTGGAGACACCGATTTTGACAAGATAATACAAAAGGCATCATATGCATCTCCCGTTCCAGGCGGTGTTGGTCCCATGACAATAGCAATGCTTTTAAAAAATACAGTGACCGCAGCTTCGATGAGCAAGAGTTTTGGCAGGAAATAACGAAAAGTCAAGTCTACGCAAACTCTTGCTGGGACGACGCGATAGTTTTTCTGTAGACTTTATAGAGATCACAAGCAAAAAAATACAAAAAAACCTCAAAAAAATTGAAGCGTACCGCACTGCAAAAGCAATCGCCGCATACTATTCCATTGGAAGTGAAGTCAAAACCCACGGAATACTGCAAGAAATTCTCAGTGAGGGAAAAACCCTTGCTCTTCCCAGAGTAGAAGGAGACGAGTTGGTTTTTTGCAATGTCAGAAGATTTGAGGACCTTGAAAAAGGAGAGTACGGCATCATGGAGCCCAAGCAAAACTGCCCCATTGAGGACAGGTTCGACGTCATACTGGTTCCGGCAGTGGCCATGACAAGGACCGGCCAAAGGCTTGGCTACGGAAAGGGTTTTTACGACAGATTCTTGGCAAACACGGATGCCACCACGATTGCGCTTGCATACTCCAAGTCGATTCTAAAAAACATCCCAAGCTCAGATGAAGACATCAAGATTCAGTGGGTTGTGACAGAAGACGATGTGATCGGCTCATAGATATTTGAGTCCTTTTTTTCCTATGTCGCTTCTGCAGTACTTGCTTTGCCATCCAATTTTGCTCACAGCAGAGTATGCATTTGATATCGCGTCCTCCAATGATGCCCCAAGCGAGGTAACCCCCAACACGCGTCCGCCGTTTGTCAGAACTTTGCCATTTTCCAGTTTTGTTCCCGCATGAAACACAAATACATTTTCAGCGTTTGTGGAATCCAGTCCTGTGATCTGCTCATTTTTTGGATACGAGTCAGGGTATCCTTTTGAGGCCAGAACCACACAGACTGAGCTTTGCGGCTTCCAGGAAACCGGCGACAGCATCCCGAGTGTTCCGTCCACGGATGCTGAAATATACTCAAAGAGATCAGACTTCATTCTCATCAGGATTGGCTGGCATTCTGGGTCGCCCATTCTTGCATTGAATTCAAGTACATATGGCTCACCATCTTTTATCATCACTCCAGCGTAAAGAAATCCTTTGAAGATAATTCCGTCTTCTTTCATCGCACGTACTGTCTTGTCGATGATGGTTTTTTGGATTTTTTCTGCCATCTTGTCGTCTATGATTCCGGTTGGCGAGTATGCGCCCATGCCCCCTGTGTTCGGTCCCTTGTCGTCATCAAAGATCCTCTTGTGATCCTGGCTTGTCGCCATGGGTATTGCCACATTACCATCAGATAGTGCTATATAGGAAGCCTCAATTCCATCTATTCTTTTTTCTACAACTATGACTTTGCCGGCTGTGCCAAACGACTTTTTTACCAACATCACATCTATTGCGTCAAATGCTTCCTGTTTTGTGTTGCACATGATTACTCCCTTTCCTGCCGCAAGACCGTCTGCTTTTATGACCACGTCATAGTCCAGAGATTTGACGTATTCTTTTGCTTCATCTGCATCATAAAATATTCCAAAAGGAGATGTAGGGATGTCGTGCCTTTGCATGAACAACTTTGCCCACACTTTGCTTGATTCAAGCTGGGCTGCTTCCTTTGTTGGGCCAAAGATTTTGAGATTTCTTTGACTGAATTTATCCACTATTCCCATTGCGAGTGGTGCCTCAGGCCCAACCACCGTAAAGCAGTCATTTTCATCTGCAAACTCTAATAGTCCATCCAGATCATCCGCTTGTATTGGGATGTTGTTTTTTGTTCCGCCATTTCCTGGCGCATGAAATATCCTGTCAACTTGTGGAGACTGCGACAACTTCCATCCAAGCGCATGCTCTCGGCCTCCAGAGCCGACCACAAGAACATTTACCAACAATGGTGGACTCTGAATCTCGTATATATTCCAAGTTTTGTACTTACGGAAATGTAGACTAACCTAACTTTATAAAATCAGATCAGATACCAGAATACGATTGCAATTATCAAAGGATTTTGATTCAAAAAAAATTGAAGAGGAGGTCAGAGAGCACCTCGCAAAGATGGATTTGAGAAAAATGATTTCAGAATCTAAAGATCAAAAGCTCGTTTTCATCGAAGGTCCACCAACGATGAATGGCATCCCACATGCAGGCCATCTGCGTGGCCGCGTGATAAAGGATCTTTGGTATCGCTACATGACACTGAGGGGATACAGAGTTGTCTTCAATGCAGGATGGGACACACAGGGCCTCCCAGTAGAGCTGCAGGCAGAAAAGGAGCTTGGCATTACCGGAGGCAAAAGCGAGATTCTCAAGTCGTTTGGAATAGAAAAGCTCGTTAGTGAGTGCAAGAGGCTCGTTCAGAAATACAACGAGAAATGGGTTCATGTCGACATGCTCCTTGGCATGTCGTTTGATCAAAAAAATGCATACTGGACATTCCGAGACGAGTTCATTGAGCGCGAGTGGCAATTTCTGAAAAAAGCGCACGAGACTGGGATTTTGACTGAGGGATACAGGGTCGTGGCGTATTGCCCAAGCTGCCAGACATCGCTCAGTCATGCTGAGGTCAACCAAGGATACGATATCGTTCAGGATCCTTCGCTTTACTACAAAGCAAGGATGGAGTTAGAAGATGTGTATTTGGTGGTATGGACCACAATGCCATTTACGCTTGTGACTGACGCAATGGTAGGCCTCAATCCCGAGGAAAACTACCATTACGTGCAGGTAGGAAGCGAGACCTGGGTAATTGGTGAAAAACGACTAGACGAATTCATGAGGGAAGTCAAAATCGACGACTACAAAATTATTAAAACTGTGAACGGCGCTGAGTTTGAAGGAAAAAAATACATCCACCCCCTTTTGGACAGGATTCCAAAACTAAAGGATCTCGCAAAAGAGCCCACAATACATGTTGCAGTTGCAGAGTCGTTTGTTGATGCAAATACTGGCAGTGGCATCGTGCACCTCTCGCCCGCAAACGGTGAGGAGGATTACGAGATTGCAAGAAAACGAAAGGTTCCAATCTTTAACCCAATAGATGACGAAGTAAAATTCACAGATGATGCTGGAAAATACTCTGGATTGTTTGTTCGCGACGCAGACAGGCCTATTGTAGAAGACATCAAATCTGCCGGCGCCTTGGTGAGAATCGGCAGGATCAAGCACAAGTATCCTCTCTGCTGGCGCTCGCACCATCCAATCGTCTGGCTTGCGAGAAGAGAATTCTTTTACATGCTTGACAGACTCGGCGACAAGGCAATAGAAGCAGCGGAAAACGTCGAGTATTTTTTTGAGCAGCCAAAAAACAGATTCCTAGGAATAATAAAAGAGAAGCACCCATGGTGCATCTCGCGTGAGAGATTCTGGGGATGTCCATTGCCCATTTGGAACTGCAAGAGTTGCGGACATGTAGAACGACTTTTTTCAAGAAGTGAGATAGTCGCGATGGCAACAGAGCTTCCAGACGGCCCAAACTTTGAGCTTCACAGACCGTGGATTGACAGAATCGCCATCAAGTGCAAAAAATGTGGCGCGCAGATGGAGCGTGAAAAATTTGTTTTGGATACATGGCACAACAGCGGATCTGCCCCGTATTCCTCACTTACGGACGACGAATACAGGTCAGGAATTCCGGCCCCATTTCTCACAGAGGGCATAGACCAGACAAGAGGTTGGGCATACACCCTACTGATTGAGAATGTAATTTTGAATAACAGTCCGGTGTCTCCGTTCAAGTCGTTTTTGTTCCAAGGGCACGTGCTTGACAAAAATGGAAACAAGATGAGCAAGAGTCTTGGGAACGTAATGGATGCAGAGGAACTCCTCACAAAGTATCCAGTAGACTTGATCAGATTCTATTTTATTTGGAAGTCAAGCCCCATTGAGCCGATAAATTTCAGCACAGACGAGCTTATGTCAAGGCCGTACCAGATCCTAAACACTCTGTACCACATTCACCTGTACTTTAAACAGAACAGCGAGTATGACAAGTTTGACTCTGCCAAAACCACCACAGCATGGGCAAAGAACAATAATCTTCTCCAGCCCCCGGACATATGGATACTCTCAAAGCTGCAAAAGCTGAAAACCGAAGTGGCATGCAGCAACGATGCATGCAAGTTCCACGAAGCGGCTCGCTCACTTGAAGACTTTATCATAAATTCTCTTAGCCAAGTATACATCCCAATAACAAAAGCAGAGCTGTGGGAAGAAGATGGCGAGAAGACGGATCGTAGATTCTCAATATACGCCGTGCTGCACGAAGTGCTAAAAACAATCGATGTCCTCATCCACCCGTTGTGCCCCCACACCAGTGAGTACCTGTATTTGTCCACCTTTGGAGGTAGCAGTGTCTTGATGCAGAGCTGGCCGAAGCTCGAAGTTGATCTTGTCAACGAGTCCATCGAGGAGTCATTTGACATCATGAAGGAGTCAGTTTCTGTTGCTGCCGCGGCAAGAATGAAAGCAAAGTTGAAGCGAAGATGGCCGCTAACTGAGGCCGTGATCTGTGTGAAAAAATCGCAAAAGGCAAAACTTGAAAAGCTCTCGGAACTCCTATCGTCACAGCTCAACGTAGAGTCCTTCAGGGTAGTCGAGATCGAAAACCAGTCAGGCCTTGAGCTCGTAGCAGAGATGCAGAAGCTCGGCCTTCCAGCAAAGCCAACAGTGGATCTTGAGCGAAAAAAGATAGGCCCAAAGGCAAAACAACACATGAGCTCACTTGTGTCCAGCTTTTCTGCCACAGCCCCAGAGGAAATAGTGCGGAACCTGTTAAAGGATGGGACACACACATTTGTTGTAGGCGAAACAAAGATCATTTTGGATAAAGACGACTTTGCGGTGTCCTTTGACGCAAAGGATGGCTACGCCTACGCACAAAGAGACAGCTTTGTGGTCTTTATCTCCACTAAGAGAAACCGCGAGATGATGGCGCGCGGATTAGTCAAGGATCTTGCACGAAGGCTGCAGACGCTAAGAAAGGAGCGCGGGTACAATCCGACAGATGTTTTGCAGACTGCATCTATTTTGGAGCTTGACTCAGAATCCTTGGAGATGGTCAAAGAAAAATCAGACGAGCTTGCGTTCTTGGTGCGAGTAAGGCGAGTCGACTTTGAAGGAATCGGCACAAACTACAAAGACGACGACATCGATGGTCAAAAAATCCGAATCTCCGTCGAGTGAGAAGCTAGCTTTTGACAAATAACGGCGGTTAAATATCAACGGTTGCATATTGTATTATGGTAAAGCAGATCAGCTTGGATGCGTGGCAGATACAGCATCTAGAAGAATTACTAAAAAAGGCATCTTCCGTCGTGACAAAGACTGGACTGCCAATCGTTCTGTACAGGCAAACACTTGAAGAGGAAGAAAGCTCTTACGAAGAGATTGTCTGCACGGTGGCCGGCAACCACGTGATTGAGCAGCTTGTAATATCAGGAGGAGTACTTCCCCCCACATTCAGACAACAGATGGTGTATACTCTAGAAGAGTTTCCGCAGAGACTGATCAGAAAAAGCAAGGACTTGTTTTTACAGACAATTGAATTACTTGAGGACCAACTGAACTAACAAGTTATAAAGACCCAGAAAAAAAATTCTGCATGCGTCTTTTGGAATACCAAGCAAAGGAATTATTCGCACAGTTTGGGATCAAAACGCCAAAAGGCATTGCCTCAAAAAACATAGAGCAGGCAAGAATGGACGCAAAAGAATTAGGTTTTCCATTTGTAATCAAGGCCCAAGTTCCAGTTGGAGGAAGGGGAAAGGCCGGCGGCATACAAAAATGTCACAATCAGGACGAGTTTGAGCTCAAGTATCCTCAAGTCCTTTCCATGTCAATCAAAGGAGAGAAGACAAGGGCCATCCTGCTTGAGAAGATGGCAGAGTATGAAAAAGAACTGTACTTGTCGCTTTTTTTGAACCGTAGCAAAAGGTGCTACACCATCATTGCATCATCGGAGGGAGGCGTGGAAATAGAGTCTGTGAAAAACCAGATAATTCGCGAAGTCGGCCTCGGCCATGTCGACGCAAACGTTGCAGAGGAGGTAGCAAAACAGATGGGCCTGCAAGGCAGGTCAGTCTCGGATTTTGTGGACATGCTTCAGAGACTCTCAAAGCTGACAGTTGAAAAAGAGGCCGAGCTTGCTGAGATAAACCCGGTGGCGTTGCTAAAGGACGGATCACTTTTAGCTCTGGACGGCAAAGTCATCACAGATGATAATTCAAACTTTAGGCATCCCGAGATGGAAAAATATCAGGAAAAGACCGAGCTTGAAGAGCGCGCCGAGAAAAGCGGATTCACCCTAGTTGAGCTTGACGGAAACATTGCAGTGGTAGGCAATGGAGCTGGCCTTGTTATGTCCACACTGGACATGCTTGCGGACAACGGCGGCAAACCAGCATGCTTTTTGGATGTTGGTGGAGGGGCCACTACTGAATCAGTTTATGAGGCCCTGACCCTGATCAGCAAGATGAAAAAAGTAAAAGCTATTTTGGTAAATCTGTACGGCGGCATAGTCAAGACCACCACAGTCGCTTCAGCGTTCATCAAAGCGTATGACGACAAACTGATTGATCTTCCTGTGTACTCTAGACTCATGGGCGCAGAATCTGAGAAATCAAAAGAAATGCTCAAAAACACCAAGACAAAGATGTTTGATTCAGTAGAGGACGCGATAAATGGAGTGGTCATGGAGGTAAGCAAGCGTGGCTGACATTTACGAAATCCTCAGAGGTACAAAGGACGCTTCTGGAAACTATCAGAAAGTACCAGTGATCGTTCAGGGCATAACTGGAACTTTTGGCTCGCTTCACGCAAAGCAAATGATGGATTATGGGACAAACATTGCAGCTGGTGTCACACCTGGAAAAGGAGGTCAGAAGTTCGAAGGCAGAGTTCCAATATACAACACGGTAAAAGAGGCAGTCGATGCCACTGGCTCCAAAATCTCAATCGTGTTTGTTCCAGCCAAATTCTTTTTGGGCGCAGCAAAAGAGGCACTGGACGCGGGAATAAAGCTGCTAGTTGCAATACCTGAACACGTTCCAGTTCGCGACACCATGGAGCTATTAGAGCTTGCAAAGAAAAAGGACGCAATCATCATTGGTCCAAATACTCCCGGAGTCATGATCCCAGGATTCATCAAGATAGGAATCATGCCAGCAAGCCCATTTAAGCCAGGAAACATTGCGGTACTATCAAAAAGCGGTACGCTTCTCTACGAGATATCAAACACGCTGAGCAGGGCCAGTTTTGGACAGAGCATTACGATTGGCATTGGAGGCGATCCAGTAAATGGGATAAGGCTGATTGACGCATTTGATGTCGTAAAAGACGATCCGACTTTGGAGGGAATGGTCATTGTTGGGGAGATTGGTGGAGATTCCGAGGAAATACTCGCACAGCACATAATCGACATTAATTTCAAAAAACCGATTGTGGCATACATTGCTGGAAGGCGCGCTCCAAAAGAAAAGAGAATGGGGCATGCAGGCGCAATAGTGATGGGAACTTATGGCTCGGCAGAATCCAAGATTTCAATGTTCAACAAGGCAAACATTCCCGTTGCAAAAAGACCAAACGAGATTGCAGTACTATTGGCAGGAAAACTCGAATCCAAAGGTTAAAAAGAACATCAGAGGAGATTTTAAAAATATGCCAATCACAGACCCAGAAAAGAAAAGAATTGCCCAGGCAGCACGCCTGCATATGAAGATCTGCTTAAACTGTGGTGGTAGAAATTCCATGGCCGCGTCAAGATGCAGAAAGTGTCGTGGTAGCTTTTTGAGACTAAAGAACAGAACCCTTGGTGCAAAAAAGTAGCTAGACTCTATAGTTTACTTCGCGCAGTATTACATACGGTGTTTTTTGGGATTCTGTAGGCAGGATGATACCAGTATTGCCAGAAAAGATTTCAATTTTTTCCATCACTTCGGAAAACGCCTTGTCGTGCTCTAATGCTGTCAGATACTCTTCTGTCCACGCCCAGCTGCTTTCTGGATTGCACGAGTACACAATCCAGTGGTATTTGTCATTGGTTTTGAGAATGTCAAATGGGTACGCCCTGCAGTCAAATGGGCGCTGTTTGTAAATCGAGCATCTTTTTTCTTGCTCGTCCCAGAATATACAAAAATCAGAGTTTGGTTTTTTGTTGATTGCTTTTATCATGCTACCGTTGACGTTTCTGTCATGGAGGTATTTTGTTCCGGTCTTGCCAATTGAGCGCAGATCCTCAAAGTCCGACGAGAAAACTAGCGGTACAGCAGAGTTAGTGCAACATCCTTGAGACCTGCAGCTTCCACAAAGCTTTGAAAAATCCGCCATGGGTAAAATGGTGGTTTATCGTATTTAGCCGTTTGACTGATGCGACGATTCGCCGTTTCTCTTTGCCCTCACAAATGAAAGCGCGAGTGCCACGCCAAGAATTCCAAGAACGACCAACAAGGAAACATGGGTTGGGATATCAAGTTTCTCTGAGACCATCATCTTCATTCCAATGAACAAGAGGATTGCGATCAGTCCTGGCTTGAGGTAGTAAAATTTCTCCATCACCCCTGCCAAAAGGAAATACAGACTTCGCAAGCCCAAAATTGCAAAGATGTTTGAAGTTATTACAACAAATGTGTCAGTGGTAATCGCCAAAATAGCCGGGATCGAGTCAAGTGCAAAAAGTAGATCCGTAAACTCGATTATCACAAGGGCCACTATCAGTGGAGTAGCATAAAGGATCCCATCTTTTCGCAAAAAGAACTTGTTATCTTTTAGATCAAATTCAATGGGAATAAACTTGCGCAGAGCTCGAATCGCGATATTTTTTTCTACCTCGATCTTCTTTTCCTTTCTCTGAACAAGCATTCTGAGCGCGGTAAAAATAAGAAATCCGCCAAACAAATAGATCATCCAATGAAAACTCTCAAGCAATGTAGCCCCCACCATAATCAGAGGTACCCTCATTGCAATGGCACCGAGAATTCCCATCGAGAGGACACGGTGTTGGAACTTGTGCGGTATGTTCAAAGAGGAGAATATTAGCAAGAATACAAACATGTTATCTACGCTCAATGATTTTTCTAGAGCATAACCCGTAACAAACTCGGCAAGCTTTTCTTCTCCCATGTCCAGATAGATTATTCCTGCAAACACACCCGCAAGCGAGATCCAGACTATTGTCCATCTAAGTGCAATCTTAAATGGGGGGGCTTCGTGATCATGTTCTTTTTTTCTTCGTAGTTTTGAAAAGACCCCAAGATCAATGGCCAAAGAAACGCCAACAAACACAGAAAATACTGTCCAAAGTAGGATCGTGTCGTTCATGCGTTAAATCAGTCAGACAGAACATGGATAATATACATTGTTTGTGAGCCCAAGTCACATGGTAATATGACTGGATTATTTCTGTGATGATTTTTTACTGACGCTTCCTAGTTTTTGGACTATCAGCGAATGCCAGCCAGTGGAATACCCCTCAAAGCCGCAACAGACCTAATCGAAGACCACATCTCATGGATGGAACAAAAAAACCATTCACCCGGCTACATAGACAGCACGTACACCGCGCTAAAATCGTGGCTACGACACTTCGACATCGAAGTCAAGCGCAACATAAAGATCAGATACTACGACAGAACGCCAACACTTGAAAGCGAGCGAGTGCCAAACAAGGAAGAGATTACCGAAGTATTCAACCGCGCAACGCTTCGGACAGCTGCAATAATTGCGCTGGTCTCAAAGGCTGGTCTCAGATTGCAGGTGTTGGGAAACTACAACGCAACAGACGGTCTGATGCTTTCAGACATGCCAGACATTGCAATTCGAGACTCCAAGGCAGTATGCCTCAAAAGTCCTTGCATGGTTGTGGTAAGGCGGACACTGTCAAAGGCAAGGCATCAATACTTTACGTTCCTGACAGAAAACGGAACAAAAAAGATCCTTGCATACCTGAACGATAGACTTGCAAAAGGCGAAACATTAGGACCAGAATCCGCAGTCATATCGCCAAGTACGGAATACAAGACATATCGCGGAATAAACACAGATAAAAAATTCCTTCCAACCGGAAAGATAAGCAAAGACATTCGCGAGACACTAAGACCGCGGTTCACTTGGAGACCGTACGTGTTCAGGGCATACTTTGACACGCAGCTGCTAATGGCAGAATCCAGAGGCAAGACAGCGCATGACTTTCGTGTCTTCTTTATGGGACACAAGGGATCAATCGAGGCAAAGTACACTACAAACAAGGGACTGCTACCGGATGAGCTGATCGAAGAGATGCGAGCTGCATTCAAGCGATGCGAACGGATGCTAGACTTGGAAAACCAAGCTGAAGAATCGCAAGATCCGGAAAACAAGACAAAACAACCGACTCAGTTGGTAATCTCTCTCGACAAAGTCGAGGAGATGATTTCTCAGGGTTGGCGGTTTTTGGCAAGTTTGCCGGAAAACAGGGCAATAGTGGAGAAAAATGGTGCCAGACTGTGACCTGTCAGAGATAACAGATGTAATGGACCGAATGGGATTCGAACCCATGACCTTTGCGGGATGTTTAGTCCTTACGCAGTGTGAGTGCGTCATCCTAACCAACTAGACAATCGGTCCAATTTTTGTCAAATTTACGCATTATTTAGTTGTTAGAATAATCATATAGCGGCAATTTTGACACTCTTCAGATGTACAAACAAACTAGATGGAACCTATCAGAGCTGGTTGCAGACCACAGAGGTTCAAGATTTGCTCAACAGATTTCCGAATTGCAAAGCAAAGTAGAAAAATTTGAAAAACTAAAAAATACACTTGAGCCACTCATGCCTTCAGAGGACTTTTTTACGATCATCAAAAACATAGAGGAAATCTCCGAGGACGCAAGCAAGTTGGGCGGGTATGCCTCTCTTTTGTATGCGTCCGATACCCAGTCAGACGAGGCAACATCGCTTCTCACAAGGATGACCAAGCTTGGCTCCGAGATAGACAACAGAACGCTGTTTTTTGATCTTTGGTGGAAACGCCAAGTTGACGAAAAAAACGCATCAAGGTTGATACAGGATGCTGGTAACCTCAAAGAATACCTAAGACACAAACGGCTCTTGGCAAAATACTCCCTTACAGAACCGGAGGAAAAAATAATCAACACGCTTGATGTCACTGGTTCGACAGCTCTTGTCAAGCTGTACGACAAGATAACAAACGCCTTTGAGTACGTTGTAACGATAAATGGCAAAAAAAGAAAGCTGACTCGCGAAGAGCTCTCAGTACTTGTTCGAAGTACAAGCGCGAAAACAAGAGAGATGGCATACAAGACGTTGCTTGCAAAATACGAGTCCAACAAAGGGGTTCTTGGCGAGATATACCAGAACCTAGTGCTAAATTGGAAAGACGAGGGAATAGAGATCAGAAAATATGCATCACCGGTATCCATTCGAAACATTGCAAACGATGTCGATGATAAAACGGTTTCAAGTCTGCTTGACGTGTGCAAAAAAAATGCCGATGTTTTCCACGGATTTTTCTCTTACAAGGCAAAACTTCTAGGCTTGAAAAAACTTAGACGGTACGACTTGTACGCCCCTGGAGCAAAAAGATTCAAAGAAAGAAACTACACTTATCAAAAAGCGGTCAAATTGGTTCTGGATTCTCTTGCAAAGTTCAGCCCCACGATGAGTGAGTACGCAGACAGGATTTTTTCTCAAAATCACATAGATTCCGAGATAAGGCCCGGAAAAAGAGATGGGGCGTTCTGCAGCACCATAACCACAAAGATAACGCCATATGTTCTTGTAAACTATGCCGGAAAATCAAAGGATGTTTTCACATTGGCGCACGAGCTTGGCCACGCAATACACAGCCAGGCAGCATCTGGTCAGTCCATTCTCGTTTCCGAGGCGCCACTTCCACTTGCAGAGACTGCATCCACATTTTCAGAGCTGTTGCTGTACGACAACATCTCAGACCAGATGGGCAGCGATGAGAAAATCGTAATCCTCTCAGAGAAAATCGACGACCTCTATGCCACAATAATGCGCCAAGCGTTCTTTACCATTTTTGAGATAGACGCGCACCAACAGATTGCAGATGGCACCACAGTTGAGAAGATATCAAACATCTATCTTTCAAACCTAAAGGCCCAGTTTGCAAACTCGGTCAAGCTGTCAGACGACTTTGCATTGGAATGGAGTTGCATTCCACATTTTTTCCACACACCGTTCTACTGCTATGCGTATTCTTTTGGAAATCTGCTTTCCCTGTCGCTATTTCAGAGGTACAAAAAGGAGGGAGGTGATTTCGAGAGATCATACATGGAGATCCTAGCAGCTGGCGGCTCCAAAAAGCCAGAAGACCTCCTAAAAGAATACGGAATCGACATTGGCGATACAAAATTCTGGCAGGACGGATTTGATTACGTAAAATCTCAGGTAAAGGAGTTAATTTCGTTAAATTAAATGGGGCTGGCAGCCTTTACGCACGGGCTGCCAGTCATTTTGTTCCCCGATCGGTTTGAATTCGATGTCATTGGAGCAGAGCAGGCCTGCAAATTTAAACTTATTTTTTAAATTTCTCAACCAGAACGAGTTTTGCGCAAGGTTAATAGTAAAATCGGGTTTTTTGCAAGTCGTGTGCAGGTTTTTCCTTGGTTTTTTGATTGTTCTTGCAATTCTGCATGGCGGTAGTGCATTTGCAGAAGAGCCCCGTTTTGCAACATACCACGAGATTGCTTCCGTCATAGTTGACCAGAAAATATCAAACAACGTGACAGCTTCCGTGTCGCTTCAGACAACCAGCATCAAAGAATTCCAAGTGCCACCAGAGCTGGATTTTAAGATTAGAAACAACACCGACATTGTTGCAGTGGTAATTACAAATGAGGAGCAATGTGTTCTTGGAGTGCACGATTCGATTTGTGTCATGATTAACGTGAAAAGAGTTTCAGGTGAAGGTGGGATCAAGGCTATACAGCAAAAGACTCGCCAAATAGGCGACTCGCTAATAGGTGACATCAACGACACTTTTTCTCTGGACACAGATTTCCATTCTATTTTTGTTCATTATGATGATAGGACAAATAAGGCATTAGATACGACGGGCGAGGTATCTGGGGCAGGCACGGTCTCTGCAGTATATACCGCGCCAATGCAGAACACTGATTTTTTGTTTAGCAAGATCTCAGGCATTTTGATTCCAAGACAAATCAGGGAGTTTGGAGGGTTTTATAGTGTTGCAACGGAAATCGCAAAAGATGACAGCTCAAGGATGTCATTTACAATTTTGCCAAAAAGCGAGGGATCACTCATGCAGCTCAAGGTGTCCGAGGATTATCCGGGGATTGCAAGGGATCTGTCAGAAATCGACACTCTGAAGTATCTCAAAGTAGAAGAGATAAAAAAGTCAGATTACTACAAAGTCGGGTTTTTCCCTCTCAACTCACTTGTCCATGTCGTCATTTTGCCATCAAACAATGTTACAAAGGTACATCCAGCAGCCGACGTAATTGAACCGACCACAAAAAACGGCGAGAGGATTCCATCAGACTTGACAAAGAGTGGATGGTTCTTTAATTCAGAGTCAGGCCAAAAAATCGAAGCAGTATATCTTTTTGGTGAGAGTTTTTTGGCAAAACAGAGTGAGTTGTTTTTCACGCTTGGTGGGAATGACGCGGTACCAATAGACCACCAGACAAGCTATGAAATGTACATTCTCATTGGAATCGGTGTTGCGTCTGCTGGCGCAGCCATATTCTATCTAAAGGGATTCAAAGCGAAGAAAACACAAAGCTAGAGAATCAAGACTGCCGCAGCAAAGACAGTGGTCCATCTTCCCTTTGTGTCGCCCACCGCAGTCTGCGTTATGTTCATAGACTTGTATATTTGTCCAGATATCTTCCATTGTTGCCTTTTTTCATCCCATGATTTGTCAAGCTCAAACTTGATGCCAAGAGAGGATGCAAGCATCTGAGCTGCAATATCTTCTGCGTAATCGCCTGCCTGCTTTTCGTTCTGGCCATACGCTTCATATTCTGAGAGATAGCCGTAGCGCTTTTGGTCAGATGGCTGCGCAATGCCCACCGATGCCGAGATGAGCCTGTGCGGTTCGTTTGTCTGGTTTCTTGAATATATGGTGAATAGGACTTGGCCCGGTCTTATCAGCTTGAGGCCTTCTGCTTTTGGAACCAATTTTGCGCCGGGTGGAAAAATACTTGAGATAAGAACGATGTTTGTGCCAGCAATCCCTGCATCTCTGAGTGCGTATTCAAAACTTGTGAGACGATCTTCGTGGACACCTCTGCCTTTTGTGAGGAATAATTTTTTTGCGACTAAATCAAGCAATTTGTTTTTTTGAGATTGTTTTTTATTATTTATAGTTGCTGTTAAAGATCTGCCAAGCTATGAGCTATTTGTTGGCCGTGTTTTTGTACATCAAAGTCGCGAAAGATTTTTCGAATCGTACCCTTTTTGTCTATTATAAATGTGGAACGCTTGGCAAGTCCTGCCATGTTTAGTCCTGCATATGTCTTGCACGCCTGTTTTTTTGTGTCACTTAGGTGCAGGTATGGAATATGGTACTCCGATACGAATTTTCTTTGGCCATCTACAGTGTCTACGGATATTGCAAACAGAACCGAATCGGTCTTGAGTATATCGTCATAGGCCGAAATCACACTCTTTGCCATCTCAAATACCTTCTTTGAAGGACACATGAAGAGGTGGTTTTTTGGATAAAAACACAATACTACATTCTTTGCGTTTCTGAAAGAGTCAAGTTTCACCGTGCTCCCATCGTTTGCCGGCAGCTCAAAGTCGGATGCCGTATCTCCTTCTTGCATACAAAAGGTACACACCATTATTATTTATCTGCATTCTGAAAGGGCCATGGATTTCTTTCAGATCCTGTTTCTAACACTGGACGGCGTTTTTCGCTCAGACGGATTCATCATAGGGTATTACGTGTTTACGGTGGCCACTTCACTCATTCTAATCAAGGAGACCAAAAAGCGAGTAGTCGATCTTGCCAAGGGTTTCAAATCGATTGTGTACGCTCCGATTTCCTTTGGGGTGCTTCTGGCGTACGTCGTTTTTGTCTATCCGCATGCCGAAAAAATACCAATTCTGAATTGGAGTTGGCTTGGCTACAACATCGCGTTTGGGCCGTTTGCCGACCAGGGTTTCTGGGGAGTTGTTCCGTTCATACCTTTGCTGATCTACATGTTCATTCACATCAACCACGTCGAGGAGTTGTATTTTAGAAAATCAAAAAAGATGGTGCTTGTTTGGGCCGCAGCTCACATTGCTATGGGAATCAAAATCCACATGGCAATCATGCTCATACCGATTGGACTTTTGTTCAAGTATGTTTACGACAAAAAAGGAATCAACCACTCATATGCGATGCATTTTGCGACAAACATACTTGTTGTGATTACGCTACTTTTTACGCTTCTCAGATGATTTTTCAGGTTTTGGTCCCTGCGTCAAAAGACGATATCCAAAAAATCCTCCAAGACATATGTTGATCACACCAAAAAGTACGATGAAAAATATTTGAGGTTTGATGAGAAAAAGTCCGGCAACTATTCCCCATGCTCCGGTTCCAAAAAACAGTACCAAAAGAATTTTGATCTTCTTTGGAGATATCCACTTCATTTATCGAACTTTCTATGTCACATTATTAAAGATTGGCTGGTGCTTCATAACATTTTAAACGGTTCTATTTTCTTACAAATTCGTGCCAATATAGCTCAGCCTGGCAGAGCATCGGTTTTGTAAACCGAGGGTCGAGGGTCCAAATCCCTCTATTGGCTGGTTTTTTGATTTCAAAGTTGTGCCTAAGTCATAATTTAACAAAAAATTTAATATTGACAAATCTGTATTATACAGGTTTGTACATATGTTTATAACCCATCAAACCTAACCAAACATGATGAGCACAGTTACACATATGCCACGATTAGATACAATAAAGATGGTCGAATCCACTCTAAAAAAGCAAAAAAAATACATGACAAAGAACCAGCTTTGGAGGGCATTACCAAAACAAGTCCAATATCCAACCTTTAAAAAAATTCTTGACTATCTTGAGGAATCAAACAAGATAATCCATGATAAAAACGGCACAATCGTATGGGTATTTGCGGACAATGCAAAGCTAAAGCGCCTTCTAAGGCAATCATCTGTACTTCGCTAACTGGTTTTGTAACCAAACAAAACATCATATTCTTTATGAGTTAGAACCTCGAGTATAACGCAATAGATTGCGTCGTGCTTGCTAACCAAAGTGTACAGCATCCTATAATTTGAGCCTAGTGGGCACCTGTAGAGATTTCTTATTCCGTATTTTCTCACATATTTTACTGGAAACAGTCGAATCTGTATTCTGTCACCCATTATTGGTTTTTTCTTTAGCTGATTCATTACATCATCAAGCTTTTTCTTTATTGGGCTTGATTCTATTAATGAGCTGTAAAAAGCAACAAACTCTTTTGTGCCGTTTACTGAAATTGACTCCCGTGACATTCGATATTTTGAGCATTCTGCTAGTAATAGTTTGTTGAGAGTAATTTGTTATGCAACAAGTAGGGTTTTACTCAAATTGAACAAAATCCCTATGGGCTTTTAGACTCAACAATTTGATACGAAATTACGCAAAAATCACAAAAATTTGATCACTTAAAGGCAAATTCAATTTAACCTTGCTATTTACTAGCTTCTTTTTCATCATAACAGCAATTGATATCAAAAAGATCCCTCTCAAAACCGCATTATAGGATGCGATTAATCCCAATCAGGAAGATTCACGTATGGAACGAGGCGCAGGCACGCTCACTTGACAGGGAAGGCATACGTGAGCTTGCGAGATCGATTAAAACCGAAGGATTGCAAAACCCACCCTTGGTTCAAAGAAACGGCAAAGGTTTTCTTTTGATGTCCGGCCAAAGACGCCTTGCCGCGCTAAAGATCCTCAAGGCAAGAAGGATCCCAGTCCTAGTATTGAGAAAGGGGTACGACCTTGAAAATGCAAAGGCTGCATCAGTTGTAGAAAATCTCCACCGCAAAAACATGAAGCCAAAAGACATGGCAAGATCCTGCTGTTTTCTAGCAGAGAAGATGGGAGTATCAAAAGGTGCTCGCTCACTTGGAATCTCATCAAAGACATTCAAAAAATATGTTGGATTTGCGGCACTTCCCGAAAAGATAAAGGATTTGGTTCCAGGAACCATTTCAAGCAGTGTTGCAATCAGACTAAACCAAATAATCCCAAATATTCCAAAGGCAATAAAAATTGCAGAAAGAATTTCAAGACTTGATGCAAGAACCCAAAAGGCGTATCTTAAAGCACTTGGTAGGCGCCCAACTGCGAACCACCGAAGACTGCTCAAGCAGGCAAGGTTGATTGCAGTGAGAAGAACAGTTCCGCTGACGTTGTCAACGACTGCGGCAAAAAAGCTGGAGAGGATCTCCCTTCACCGAGAAAAGGATCCAGAAAAACTTGCCCAGCAGATCATTGTTTCTTGGCTGTCAAAGAAAAGTCATAGTCACTAGGTTCCAGTCCACAAAGTTTGCCACAATGCAACAGATTCTACTGCTGTAAGCGTTTATTAGTGGATGGAAAACTGCTAAAGCTATTAGGCTATAATGACGGAAAATAAGCAATGAGCTTCTTTCTCTGTCATTGCTTAGGTAAGTAAATTGACAACATTCGAAGAACTAGGAATAAAAAAATCGATAATCGATGGATTAAAAGAGATCGGGTTTGAAGCACCATTCCCAATCCAAGAGGCAACTATACCCGTTTTGCTTGCCGGAAGAGATGTAATCGGTCAAGCCCACACCGGAACTGGAAAGACTGCAGCATACTCAATCTCAATGCTGCAGAACATAGAGCCAAACAAGACAGTTCAGGGGCTAATCATTGCGCCTACAAGGGAACTTGCAGTACAGATAACAACCGAAATCAAAAAGTTTGCAAAATACACCGGAATCAAGGTGGTTTCCATCTATGGTGGACAGGGGATTGGAGTCCAACACCAGGCACTAAGACATGGTGTGGAAATCATTGTTGCAACTCCAGGTCGACTAATTGATCACCTAAAACAAGGCTCAGTTGAGCTTAATGACGTCAAGTATGTTGTGCTCGATGAAGCAGATACAATGCTCGATATGGGGTTCATTGACGATATTCGATTCATCTTGGAAATGACACCAGTAAACAAGGTGATGTCACTATATTCTGCGACAATGCCCCCTGAAATTTTGAGGCTTGCAGAAGACTATCTGAATAATCCAAAACAGTTTCTTTTGGATGCAGATGATCTGTCAGGCGAGGGAATAGATCAGTCATTTTTGGTGCTAAAGGACCGAGAAAAGATGGATTACCTTACACAGTTTATCAAAGAGAACAAAAAGGGTCAGACGGTTGTGTTTTGTTCAACAAAAAACAGGACACGTGATGTTGCGCGTGCCTTGCGTCAGAGCGGATTCAACGCCGTTGCAATTGAAGGCGACATGTCACAGCACAGACGAGAGATCTCAATGTCCCAGTTCAGAAGGGGACAGGCAGATATCTTGGTTGCAACCGATGTTGCGGCAAGGGGGATCGACGTGCCGCAGGTAGCACTCGTTGTGAATTACGATGTTCCAAACCAAGAAATGGTGTACTTTCACAGAATCGGAAGAACTGCGCGAGCCGGGGCACAAGGCAGAGCAATCACGCTCGTATCATATTCGTCCATTGGAGATTTCAATCTCATAAAACAACAGATCAAAGTAAGCATGACGGATTTGAATGAAAAGATGGGCATCAGAGTAGAGATACCAGATCCGCTAAAGAGGCAGGTTGGGCCACGCCGCGTATTTTCCCATTCGAGAACTGGATTTGGTAGAGGCGGTCCAAGAGGGTTTGGTAGAGATTCTGGACAGAGAAGAGAATTTGGCAGGGAATCAAGAGGATTTGGTAGTAGAGGTCCAAGGGAGTTTGGTAGAGATTCTGGACAGAGAAGAGAATTTGGCAGGGAATCAAGAGGATTTGGTAGTAGAGGTCCAAGGGAGTTTGGTAGAGATTCTGGACAGAGAAGAGAATTTGGCAGGGAGCCTAGATTCGATAGAAGGTCAGACCACAGAAGAGAGTCCGAGCATAAAAGTGCTCCAAGACATCATGCATCTGGGAGACCTACCCACAGACGCCGCTGGTAAATGTTAATAAAAAGTGAATTGGAGTAACAAACAATGGAAATCGGTTTTGTTTTGTTGAACTGCGATCTTGGCGCAGAAGAATATCTGCTTGAGGAGATAAAACAAATCCCAGAGGTGCACCAGGCATATCTTACATTTGGGGCCTATGACATCATAATCGAGATTCATGCAAAGTCTCCAGAAGATTTCGACAAGACTGTCTCAAACAAGATAAGAAGATTATCAAGAGTGATGAGCACAATGACCCTAAAGGTGCTAAGCACAAAAAAGTGACATTCCAGGTAATTCAAATTGGAAAAGATACAATACTCTGGAACTGTCTGGGCAATAAATCACAATAACCCAGAACCGCTTGTGAACCACTGTCTGAAAAAACTACAAGACCACGGCATAAAAAAGGAAGACATCAGGCTCACCGATGCGCCAGAGAATGTCCAAATTGGTGAAATAGTTGTCGAGATTTGGCCCTACCACCTAGACATTGCACGCGTCAGAACGATCAGAAATCAGTCATTCATCAGCGGCCTGGTTATGCAAATAGAGCTGAAAGCCGACGAAGAAGGAAACTATATCGATTAGAAATACTCTGTGATTGATTTCTGCTTTAACATTTTTAGAATTGTTCCTTTGGAAAGCCATTCTGTCTTGCTTATACTCATGTGCGTACATGCAAGATCAATGCCTTGCTCCATCGTTTCCACCATGATTGGCGTTTTTGACATTGCGGCCCGTATTGCCTCCCTCACCTGCCACACCCCGACTGGCACCGCATACTCTGGCCTGATTTCTCGCAACACCAGGACACCTGCCTGCCTTCTCTTCTTTTTTAGATATTCAGCTACTCCAAGCTTTGCTGCAAAATACGCGCCAGCGATGCTAGGATAGTGATCAATTCCATTTGCGTCTTCAGAGTCTGCACCAAATCCCATCTGACCTTTTTCTGTATGCCATGCCTCTTCCATCTCAAAGATCCACCTGTGAGGAAAAAGCAGAATCGAGTATGTGTTTCCCAAGTGCTCGTGTGCAAAGACAAGATGTGAGTCTATTTGGGTGTAATCCAGAACTTCCGAGACTAGGCTTTTTGACACGATGTCGTCGGTTGCAGTTATACTCCATCTGGTTGGAACGAGTTTCCTTTTCTTTCCGAACATCCCAATCGAAAGGCATTTTTGGATTTTGGAGATCTCGATTCCCGAATTGTACAGTTTGAGCACCGCGTCTTGTGCCATGAGGTCTCTGTCATAGTATGTTTTCTCAATTGGCTTGCTTGAAGAAATGCTTGAAAACTTCATTGTCTTCACCTCTCCAATTGGGCCAAACGGTGCGCTTTCGCCGTCAATTATGTTGGTGGGTGCGGTATTTTTCTGAAAAACGATGTCAGAGTCTGGCGTGTTTTTGGCCATTGCAAGTTCCTGGAGGCTTTCTATGTACCTACCTTGTGGCGCCGATACTGAAATCTTTTGGATTCCACGAACCAAATTCAGCCTGAAATTTACAATCTCTTCAAGTGATTTGCCAAGCCATTTTTCCGGTAGATCAAGCAGGCTGGTATCACCATGGATTGGAGGGACCATTGGGCCTACGCCTACCTTTGGGTAACCAAAAGAGCCCACAAACACAGACGGCGGGCTTGAGCCACTAATAGAATTAGACGAAAAGAGATTCCCGTATTTTGACAAATATTCTTTCCAGTTTTCCTCAATTGATCTTCGGATGTCCCTTGCCGTAGGATTCACGGTTTTGTTTCGTCGTTGTGATATTTAGACCGATTTGTGTGACAGGTATCCAGTACAAATGAATTAAAATTCAAGATACGCCAAAGTATCAATGTGACTGCAAAGAGAATCGTCTCGTTTCTTCCAAGCGCCACAGAGTTGCTCTTTGAGCTTGGTGCAGGAGACTGCGTAGTAGGGGTAACGCATGAATGCGTTTTCCCAGAGCAGGCAAAAAGCAGACCTCGGGTAATCAGTTCTGTCTTTGATCCGGAAAAGCTAAATTCGCGCCAAATTGACGAGAAGATCTCGGAGCTTGTACGAAATGGCCAAGACGTATTTGTAGTGCACGAGGATGACTTGAGAAAGACAGATCCCGATCTAATAATAGCGCAGGGCACTTGTGCAGTATGCTCCGCATATACAAAAGAGGTAAACCATGCGCTTGAGATCCTAGAGAACAAACCCCAAGTAGAGGTGCTCGATCCGCACACCATTGAAGATATTTTATCAAGTGTGACATTAATTGCAAAAAAAATTGGCAAAGAAAGCAAAGGTCAAGATCTTGTAGAATCGCTGCAAAAAAGAATCGAATTCGTAAAATCTATGATCCCTCAAAGCAGGCCAAAGGTGTTGTGCATCGAGTGGATTGATCCTTTCTTCACATCTGGTCATTGGGTTCCCCAGATGGTGGATATCGCAGGCGGAGTCAATCTTGCAAGCACGCAAGGGCAGCATTCAAGAAGGATGATGATTGACGAAGTCGAATTGGCAGACCCCGACATCATAGTCATGATGCCATGTGGTTTTGACACAAAGAGGGCTGAAAGCGAATGTGCCACATCATTACAGAGAAACCAAAGATGGTTAAATCTCAGAGCAGTCAAGAACCACAGAACTTATGCGGTGGACGCAAATTCGTATTTTAGCAAGCCCAGCATCAGAACGATCACAGGAATCAAGATCCTTGCAAAGATAATTCATCCTGACGCGTTTTTTTCCCTTCAGGTTCCATCCGGATCATACAGGCAAATGAAATTTTAATTTTGGCCGTGTTCGTCAGATTCATCAGATTCCAATGTTCTCTTGCTTGGTCTGGTTGGCACAAATAACACAGTCACGAGTTGGCTGGCATTGAGTGACTAATAGGAAAGGTGGAGTAAAAAAATTCACTTGTTTATGATTGGATTTTTATGCACTGTGATCCATTGAGCGCGAAAGTAGTCCTTGGAATCATTTTTGGAAAAAGTTGGTGCGTGAATATTATCCTGGAGCTTGACCAAAGTCAACACACATTCTCTGATATCCATCTGTTTGGTTACATAACCAAGGATGGCCTGAATCATCTCTCTGGTCCTATCTCGTGGCTTCTTGTCTTCTGTGATTCAGGCAGTTCCCCTTTAGCTAATTTTGCAGCTTTCTGAGAGGGATTTGGTCGTGCTATAATAGACATATCCAAGTATTCCGATCGAGATGATCCTGAGTGGGATTTCATACGTGGTCAAGAACGCTGTGGCTACCCCTCCAGCCGTGCCAAATGTGGAGATTATTGTAAAGCCGACAGGCCCACAGCTGCACGCACCTGCGGATGCACCAAGAATCGAGCCTAAAAAGCCGCCGCTCACTCTTCGCGCTTTTTTTAGTGTGTTCACCAAGTAAACGTTCAACGGAATTACAAGGGCTGAAAGTGTTGAAACTGCAACTATCAATGAAAATGCGATGATACTGTCATGGGCTACATGAAATACAAAATATGGCTCAAAGAAAACATACTCCGAGAGCATAGAGAGAAGAAACAGCATTGATGCAAATATTGCAAAGGCGAGTGTCACATACCTATAGCTTGAGAACACCAAAGTGACAGCGTTTGCCAATTTTTAGCTGAGGCTTCAAACAAGTTAAAAAGATTATTCTGGCGGACACTGGTAAGTTGGGTGTTGATTTTGTTTTAGCGTCAGGCCTGCCTGAGATCAAGCGTAGACTCGATCTCTAATCACAAGTAATGTAACTTCATGTGGTTTTGCCACAGCACCTCATATTGGGTGACATATCCGCAATGGGTGCAGGCAAACATAGACTCTTGTTGCTTTGCTATCTTTGGAGGCACCCCATGCAGGTATTTTATCAATATGATGTCGTCTTTTGCCAAGACGCCGTAATTTGCAGTCTCCCCTGTCGAGGCAAAAAACTCCTTTATTGCCTTGACTATGCGCTCGCCATCCAGGTGCTCGCCTTCTAGTGGAGATAGTATGAATTCATGCAGCTTCATGGATGGAATAGCTCCTATCCAGTCCGAGACAAACACTGCTAGATCTTGTTTGAGGTGTTCTGCCTCCCTACAGTCTATTATGATCACGCCGTGTTTCAATTTGTGGCGTATTTGTAGTGTGCTTTTTGTCTCCTCCAGAACTTAAGCGTTGCTGAGAAATTCTGTCAAATTGCTAAATACAAAATAACTCTTCATTGTCACCAATGGCAAGAAAATTTGTTTTATGCGTAAGCGTGCTGAGCCTTTTTGTTATTCTAACTAGCGCCACACACAGCTATGCGGCTGACGAGACCGAAATCAAGGCCACAGATCAGATCAAAAAGAATCCAGTCATGATGCAGATGCTAAAAAAGATAGAGCAGTCAAAAAAGATCCTTGCTGAAATGCAGGAACGAAAAAATCAGCAGGTGCAGAAAATACAGCAGGTGCAAGAGATTAGAAAAACTACGCAGGCAAAGCTTGTCGAAGACATAAACAGAATGAATAAAGACAACGAGCCATACACGCCTCAAAACGCTTTTGCCAGATTTGTGACAAAGAAGCCTGCAGATATCCAGAACATATACTGGTCCATGTTCAACTACCAACAAGAAAAAATAAAATCAGCCAAAGACGTGCGCGACAAGATACTCAGCGATGGCGAAGAAAAACAAGATGCGTGGAATACGTACTACAAGATTTCCGCAACAAGCAGGGCCAAAATCATAGAGCTAAACAAGGACTTTAATGTAAAATACGGAAATGCCGACAAGGATGTTCAGAATACATTTGATGAAAAAGGCAAGCTCCCAAGGACCGAATGAGTTTTCTTAGCTATGAATAACGCTTCCAGACAATCTGTGGCGTAAATATAGTCTAAAGAGCACTAGTGAGCTAAGCACGATAAGCGAGGAGGCCAAAAAGGTAGAATGATACTCAAACAGCTTTGTTATAAAGCCCGCAGTCAGCGCTCCTCCGAATACCCCCATGCCAACCATTGAGCTGTTCACGCCAAGATATCGTCCCTCAAATCCTTTTGGAATCGTCTTAAAAAAGAGAACCGAGTTCGCAGTACTGTAAATTGAAAAACCGACAACCATAAGGCACATCGAGAGTACGGTAAAAAGCAACGAGTGTATCCCAACAAATGCGCTGAGCAAAAAGCCGGCAATCAGTATCCCACAGATTCTTGGCACATAGGCAATCATCGTAGATCGTTCTTCTCCAAATTTTGCAATAATTTTTGGCGCTACAAAAAATATGCCAGCCATCGTACAGGTCTGAACCAGATACAGCGAGAATACAATCGAGTCTGACAATCCCAGATTTTTAAGAAATGGGGTCAAGGCGGTGAAATAGATGTTGCTCCCAAAATAAAATAGAAAATTTGTCAAAAACAAAAATCCGATTTCGTGCGAGACTTTGCCTTTTAGTATTGTTATGATGTGTTTGTAGTCATACAGTTCAGGCACCCTTGGAAAAACAAAGTGGTGGTGCAGCCTAAAGTGACTGAAGATATAGTGGATTCCCTGAATCGAGTGAGCTATTGTGCTTCGCTCAATGTGAAAGTGTGTTCTTGTTATTTGCAGACTGATTGCAAATGCGATTCCAGTAGCTACGGCGCAGATCACAAAGTATTGCCTATTATCAAAGTAAATGCTCCATACGGCCCCAATCAACATCGCGCCAATGCTTCCAAATGTCGAGAGAATCGACGTGCGCGCAAACAGTCTACTCCATTGGTTATTTGGGCTTGTTTCCATCACAAGCATTTGTGTGACGTGGCTCCGTACAACCAAAAAGAATCCCGTCAATGGAGATATGATGTAGATTGGTTCAACTTTGTCGACATAGTACAACCAAATGCAGCTGATGAAGATGACGAAAAACGAGATCAACAGAACTGTTTTTTTCGCATGGTATTTGTCCAGAATCCTGCCCCAAAATATCGAGCCAAGGGCGGCCGCACCATAATGCATTGCAGTAATTATGGATACCTCGCTTATTCCACCCCCAAGCGAGATTACAAACAACGGAATTGCTGTGTGAAGCCCTTCGGCTGCTATATTTATTGGGAGAATAAACCAGATCCATCTTTTGCTAATAGGTTCCAACATCACGTTATGGTGTGAGGCCCAACTAAATCATAACGTATTAGAAATTTTTGCACTGGTTGTTGAATGGATTGTCTATTGTGCGCCCATGTCCATGGATTCGCTAAGCTCAATTGAATAGCTTTGAGGCTCTGTTTGGCCCTCGGTTTCGGTTTCTGTGCCGTTACCTGGGATCGCTTCTTCTTCCACTACCACGTCTTCTTCGATTTCAACACTGTCTTGTGTTTCTTCTGGCACTTCTGTCTCTTCTTGTGGATGTGCCACCATGTAGTCATCTACCATCTTTGCAAGATCTTCATGTGTCGGATCATGACTAGAAACCCAACCTCGCGCAGCCAAGACATCATAACTTGATTCGTTTATACAAGAAGGCCTCCAGTTACTCGATTTGAAAACAAGTTTTTGGCCTACGCTGCATTGGATTTCATGTGGATCAACTCCAGCCGCCATCTGTTTTAGTGGTGACGCTACAGTTTCCATGACTTCTTCCATCATGGTGTCATCCATCATTTCCTCATCCGCCATGGTGTCATCCGTCATTTCCTCATCAGTCATTTCTCCTCCAGATGAGCCGCCCGATTCTTGAGCTATTGCTGGAGTTCCAAATGTAAAGATCATTGAAGCAGTAATTACAAGTAAGAGGATTAATGCAAGTTTTTGCATCGATTGATCTGATTTGATTGGGATTTAACCTTTTTCAAGACCATAGAATAAGAGGACTTTGGTGGGATCAGTGTCATGAAAAGCGACTCTGAGACATTTGGCGTTGAAAAAGGCTACGGAAAGCAGGCAGTTGACTGGCTCAATGAGGAGGCAAAAGAGAACGGCCTCAAATTTGAGGCACGGCTCTACGGGCATGAGGTCACGACCCAGAATTTTGGATCCTTTGAACTGTTTTCTTGGGTGGGCGACATACAAATAGCAAGAAAGTTGACAATCAAAGTCAGCAAGCGATTCAAAATCAAAGTGATAGAGGGCGCATACAAAACGAAAGAAAAATTGCTTAAACTCAAAAAACAAGACTATGGAGTTGTCAGAAAAGGCGACAAAGTCATAGGCCACCTCGCGTTTTCTGCACCAATGGTTGGCGGAAATTGGGAAGTATCTGAAGAAGAGTTACGCTAAACACAAATAATCATTTTAAAGAGATGTCTTGTGAGGGTTGGAATAATCGGTACTGGACTGCTTGGCAATGCAGTTGGGTTAAACATTCTAAAACACGGTTACAAGCTTACAGCATATAACAGAACAAGGGGCAAGACGAGGCAGCTTCAAGAAAACGGTGCAAACATTGTGAATTCACCAAAAGAAGTTGCAGAAAATTCCGACATTGTGTTTACAATTGTAAAAAATGCCGATGCGGTTCGCAAGGTGTCCTTTGGGGATAGCTGTATTGCGTGTGGAAAACATGATGAATTAGTCGTAGCAGACATGAGTACCATAAATCCGATTTCATCAAAAGAGATTGCAAAAGAGTTCGGCAGTCGCGGAATTACTTTCTTGGATACGCCGGTGATGGGAGGCCCCAATGTTGCAATCAACGGCGAGCTTGTCATGATGGTTGGAGGCAACAGACAGACATTTGAAAAATATATGGAAATATTCGAAACGATTGCAAACAAAGTGTTTTATCTTGGAGAAAATGGAGTAGCGCATTCCGTCAAGCTTGCAATGAATCTTCAGATCGCCATGCTTGCACTGGCCTTGTCTGAGGGCATCACACTTGCAAGAGGGGCAAAAATAGAGCCAGAGTTGTTTTTACAGATCCTCAACTCGACCTACTTCAAGACAGGCATGAGTGAGATCAAGGCATACAAGATGATAAAAGATGACTATACCCCCACATTCACGCTTGCAAATCTCAAAAAGGACCTAGACACGACAAATGAGGCGGCCAAAGCCTTTGGTTTACACCTGCCGATGGCAGAAGCTGCAAACAGGGTCTACAAGGATGCAGAAGAAAATGGATTTGCGGAAATGGACTATACGGCCATTTTAGCATATCTAAAGGATCGTGCTAGATCTGGCTAGCTTTTTTCTTGTATAAATCCCATATACGACCGACACGACTGCAAACAAGGCTGCAGTGACTGCCGACCAGCTAACAAATGGAACCAACTGCACTTCTGCCATGTATGTCAGAGTTTGGAATAAAATAAATACATTCGATATATGACCCATGTCAGATGCCTGAAATAATATGCCAAGACTGTGGGAAAAGGATGTTTCATGAAAACGCAGATACTCTAAAGATAGAAGAATCAGTTCACAAAAAATTCTGCCGCAAAAAGATTGGAGAGACGTACAGTTATATGCACCGCGATCCTCAGCACATGTCAACTTTCGATTCAGAACGGGCAGCCGATCAGGAAGGCAAATCAATTCTAAAATAACTTGAGTGCAGACAACATTTTCAACCAAGCAAACACAGAATTTAACCTAGGAAATTTCAAAAAGGCCTTAATGCTTTTTGAAAAAACTTTGGAAGTTGAGCCGTTGCACACAGTAGCTCTCATCAAAAGAGGGAACATCTTGGGAAAATTTGGAAAATATGTAGAGGCCATTTCATGCTACGACAAGGCATTAGGAACAGAGCCGAAGAACACTCTTGCGCTCATAAACAAAGGCCTTGCGCTGCATTATCTTCAAAGATACGATGATGCAATATCCTGTTACGATGTGGTTTTAAAAATACGGCCAAACAGCGCAATCGCACTATACAACAAGGCATCAAGCCTAGTTAGGCAAGACAGGATCGGAGACGGCCTAGGGATTCTTGAAGAGGCAATCAAGATTGACCTCTCATACAAATACAAAGCGAGATTCGATGTGGATTTTGAGCAGATTCAAAAGAAAAACGACTTTAGAAGACTTGTTTTGTAGGGTTTCCGTAACCTTAGATTATAATATTCAAAAATAAATCCCCGCTTGTTGGCAAAGACGCTGAATTATGACGTGGTGGTTGTTGGTGCAGGCCCAGCTGGCTCGTCGGCTGCCTTTTCTGCAGCAAAATCTGGCATGAGGGTGGCCCTTGTAGAAAAAGAGGAAGTCGTGGCTCAAACCGTAAGAACGAGTGGCGTCACGTGGATGGATAGTGTCGAAGAGTTTGGAATTCCGAAACATTGCTACAACCCAATCAAGAACTATGTTTTTTGCTCACCTAACAACGAGGCTACAATAAGAAGTAGCGTTCCAAAGGCGGCAGTTCTTGATGTCAGAAAAACATACAGATGGCTTGCAGAAAAAGCACAAAGACAAGAAGTAGAGTTGTTTCTTAACACTGCAGTAGTAGGCGCCACCAGAAAATCCTCAGGAATATTGTTGAGCACATCAAACGAAGATATTGAATTCAGCTCCAAAATTGTAATTGATGCAAGTGGTTTTCAGACAGTTGTGGCAAAATCACTTGGCCTTGTTTCACAATGGAGGCGATTTGGAGCAGGTGCAGAGTACGAAGTTGAAGCTGAAACCGTAGATCCTGATACATGGTACTTGATGGTAGGTCAGCAATACTCTCCTGCTGGATATGCGTGGATATTTCCACTTGGCAAAAACATCGTGAGAATTGGAGTCGGTGTTGGAAAACCCGAATCGACAGCTGATCCAACGGAGATTCTAAAAGAAATAATCGACAAAAAGCTTGGGCCCATCGCAAAAATAGGGAAGATAACTCCGATTGAATTCCATTACGGCTTGATCCCAAATGATGGATTGTCTCGTAAGACGGCATATGACAATCTGATTCTAGTTGGCGATTCTGCAGGACAGGCAAATCCTCTGGTGCTTGAGGGAATACGATATGCCATCAGGTTTGGAAAAAAGGCCGGAGAGGTTGCAGCGTCAGCCATTTCAAGTGGAGATGTCTCAGAAAAGGCACTAATGCCGTACGAAGAGTCATGGAAGAAGGCCGTTTTGGCAAAGATCAATTCCGCATCAAAGGTTCAAAGCAGATGGCTTGGCCTTTCAGATGCCGAGTGGGACAGGGAACTTGACATAATAAAGGAGCTCAGCGTCGACGAGTTTTTGGATTTTATCAAGGCAGAGTTTGGCCTTGCAAGCATCATCAAGCTTGCAACACACCACCCAAAGCTTGCAGTAAGACAACTCTTCAACATTGTAAAAGGCGTTACAAAATCCTAGCTTACCCTGAAAAAGTCGGACACCAACAAGTCATGGTATTGTAGTTGTGCCACGTACACGCCTGGCTCTAGTGGTATGCTTATCACCTGGTTAAAGTAGCCAGAGGCGTTGTCCTTCAATGGGATCTCCTCTACGCTGTTGCCTTTTTGATCGAAAATGTCTATGTAGATGTCCTCAGAGAACGCGATTGTTTTGTAGATTGCCCCCGACACATACAGTTTTCCTCCCTCCACATGCGCATCAATTACTGCTATGTTTGATCTGTTTGGAAGGTGTCTCTCAATTAAGCCTTTTAGCTCTGTCAGTTTGGAAGACGATGTAGAAAAGTCCTTGTTATGCAGAGCCGTTTTTATCTCGTTAATCACCAGAGTAAATCGTGCCTTGTTTGCAACATAGTTTACTCCACCAAATGTGTCGATGAATGATTGCAGCTCCTCAAACTCTCTTGCATAGTCGACATTTTTCATGTCATCTTGGCTGTGACTTGGTTTTGTTCTTTCCGGCACATCAACTAATTGTGAGGATTGGTTGTCCTGCCACTGCAGCAAAACCACGTATAGCCCCGGCTCGGTTGGCGCATACCACTGTGTGAATATGTCACCCTGTTTGGAGTCAGAAAATGTGAGTGTGCTGTGTGTGCCCCCTTGCATATCATATACTGTGAGGTAGAGGTTCTGTCTTCTGTCGGTTACCTGTTTATCCACCGCACCCGTCATGACCCAGATTTGTTTTTCTGCATCGTATGAGACATCAAAGATTATCTTTTTGTTTTTCAGCTCCAAGTTTTCTGAAAGGAACGCTCGGATTTCCCGTATCTTATCCTCTGCATCCACAAAGTTCCCATAATCGACAAGCTCGTATGCGTTCTCCTTTAGCTTGTTAAATTCTGCCGAATGCGGCTCAAAGTCTGCATTGTAAAACTCGGTTGCAAAGTTTGAAAGATGTTCTATCTTTTTTCTATATTCTATTCTCTTTATTTCGTCTCCGGTGTATCCTACTTCAGATCCATAGGGATCATCAGAGTATCTTTCTGACACTACTCGCCATTCTGTGAACAGTTCCCTCACCATGTTGTCTGCCCCATCCAGATCATTTTTGATTACCAAATTTCTTGCAGTATCTAGTTTGGCCTTCATTGATTTAGTAAAGTCCGTGTAGCCTGGAAGGAACCTGTTGTGTGTATTGCCTAGATCCAATAGATTCTCAATTGATTTTGCTCGCTGCAGTATGTCTGATGCTCGTATCTTATATGCATCTTTTGTGTATGAATCCAATTTTGATTGCACTACGGGTCGGTTTTGGCTTGCCCAAGCAAGAAGAACTTCGATTTTTTCGATTTTGCTAATTGTCGGGTTTCCGGTTTCAAGCTCCATCGCAGTGTTTATTGCTTTGAGTGCGTTGTTTATCTCAACTAGGCTTTGGTAGTCTGCCTGCAACTCTGCTTTTGTTTTTAGTTTTTCGTATTCAAATTTGAGGACTGATAGCGGACTGCGTTGTTCCCTTAGATCGTTTATCGCGCTGTCAAACTCTGATACCACGTCCAGAATCCCAGCAAGCGTGTCGGCTTCTCCAACTTTGTCCAAGAGCGATTCAAACGAGGCTACGAGTTCCGGATCAGCGTTATTTCTCTTTGAGAATTCGATTGTGCTGGAGATCCTCGAAGATATGTCGATTACGTTTTTCAAATCAAGTATCTCCTGCTTTGCCGATATGATGTCTTCTGGCGATGTTGCAGCTTGAAGCTCTGAAAGCAGTTCATTCATTTTTGGCTCTATCAGCGTAGCAAGTTCTGGTTTTTTCTCAGCGGATGTGAACCTGTCAACTTTGTCCAAGTTTCTCAAAAGAAGCATGGCCTCATACAGACTATCTATTCTGCTTTTTTGCTCAAGGAATTTCTCCAACGACTCCTTTTCCACAAGCGATTCTCTCAGAATGCTCCATTCAGTCTTGATCAGAGACGTCAGTTGGTCTTCGCGCTTTAATGTGGCATCAAGCGTCCTCGACTTGGTAAGCATATCGACAAGATTGCCAAGCTCCTCAGTGTATATTGGTCCAGTTCCCCTAGCAAAGATGAATCCAATTTCTTCTTTTAATGGCCTGCTCATGATAGAGTTAGACTTTGTCATTAGATTTAGCAAAAGATCATTGAGTTGTTCATATGTCAGAGGTTGTTCCGTTGATATTTTTTGTGGATCTACATTGGCGATTTGCACATATACATCATTTAGCGTATTGATTGCAGCTGCGTCGTTGCCGATTTGTGAGTAAAACATTGTGGTGTAGGTTTGTGTGTTTATTTTGCTTGCCTCCGCAGGTTCCAGTGTTTTCGAGTCAACGAGTGTTTTTGTACTGCTTAATGCAGTTTCTATTGCGGGCCTAAATTTGGCATCCACATCAAAAGCATCCGATTCGTCATAGTAGGACAAAAGCAATGATGAATAGAGATCACGCAGCTGCATTAATGCCGACTCTGATGAAGACATTGACTTTATCTGATTCAGCCTGTTTTGATACTCCGTGAGTTGATTTTCGCTTAATGTTTCAGAAAGCGACAGCATTTTTGTCTCAACCAGAATCGTCGCAATGTTCAGATAATCAACGTCCAGGTTTTCTTTTACTTTCTCTTTCAATACTGTAAATGAGCTGTTGGCAATCGATTCGCCGTAGAAAACTTTGACGTCATACTCGCCGTCAAGCCCGCAGATTCTGCCGGAAAGTGGTGTCGCATCAGTAATGAAATTACCATTAGACAATGGAACAATTTGTTGGATTTGGCAAAGATCCCCACTCGGGTTTATTATTTGGACTACAACAAAAAGATCTGGTTGCACTTGGGCAACTTGTCCAAACAGGAAGATCTGCTCTCCTTTTTTGTACTGCCCGAATGTATCTAGAAGAATTATTTGAGAGGTCTGTGCATGTGCAAAACTCGGAACTAGCAGCATTACTACTAGTATCCCTACCGTACCGATTCGCCGCATAGAAGCTAACGGGCTAGTCAAAACTACTTAAGGCTTAGGTATGATAGTTACTTAGGCCGCAAGAATCTGTTTTTTAAAAATGCCTCCAGGTGTTGCTGTTTCCTCAATTTTTTGAATTTCCGGCATAAAACATAACGCGTGAACTTGCTGCTCTGTTCGTCTGCCACAGTCTACGCACACCATACTTACTGCACTTCGACATTCTGCGCATATGGTACATTTTGTGAGGTGCCCACCACAGTTTCTGCATGATTCGTCAGGCATTCTTATCAATTCACACTTTTGTGGTTTTGAATATAAGACTTGAGTAGAAATTGTTCGTAGAAAAGATCAGTGTGTTTGTTGCGCTATTCTTCTTGCTCTTCTAGCATAGAGGATTGTTCCAACTATGACCAGTCCGATTGCAAGCGAGATCATTCCCACATGATCAATTTTTGTGCTGGTAACTGTTTGTGAGATCTCTTTGGTTTCGGATAATGCCCCAGAGTCAGATTCTAGCGTCAGAAAGCTGGTCACGTATATGTCTGGTCTCAGTACAGAATCGGAAACTGCATACAGTTTTAGATCATTACCTCCAATGGCCATCTTGTTTGTCATTTCTTTTGTGAATAATATCGTCGCATGATCATCTTGGACTTGTAAAATTCCACTATCTGCTTGTGAGCCAGACGCGTCGTTGACAAAATAATATAGTTGAGATACATCGATAGTTTGTATTGGAATGACAACTTCGTGTCCCCTGACGATGTGATCCGGCACATCAATTTTCACAATTTTTGGCATGTTGATATTTTCGAATTCCGACCACCGTCCAGCGTCAAATGGATATGTAGCGTCTTCAAATGACTTTATTGTGATTATTCGTGCCTCCGGTGAATAACTGTCAAGATAAAACGGCCCATTGCTTATCACTGCATGATTTTTTTGTTCGATCCATGCTATTGCGGAGTCATATCTTGCTTCATAGTACTCCCATGAGTTGCCAGATGCTGACAGTGATGGTGGGATCTTTTTCGAGATGGAAAACTCTTTCAGATATTCCTTGATGATCGACGCGTCTCTTGGTATTATCAATGAAAGCCAATTGAGATTTTTTGCCTGCGAATCTGTCCTTGAAAATGATGCCTTGCCGTCAACCACTGCTTGCTCCATTGCAGCCATCACTTCCCATGGTTGTACAACCCACACACTCCCCCAATCTGCGATTTCAGACTCGTCAAAATGCCAGAAATTCACATACACTTCAACCGTATCGGCATCTATTGGCCTGATACCAACAAGCGTCTTTGCTGCCTGAGCTGCAGTTGGCGAGTATTCAGGATCAAATGTTTTGTCGTTTTCTCCAGACTGCGAAGCCCATTCCTGTCCAAAATACACCGAAAACAACACATCATTCATGTCCATTTTTTTCCCATGGTGCCAGTTGCTCCAAAGTAGGTCGTATGTGATTTTGCTTACCGCTTTTGTGTTTGGGCCAACGTTTGACCATTTTTGCTCGTTTGTGTCCCAGTTTATTGTGTTAGACGGCACATCCAATAGTCCATCAGGCCCTGCAGTCTCCACCTGCCAATTTTGCCTGACGGGGAAATTTTTGCCCGAATATGGATTTTTAAAGATGCCAGGATCATACAGTACATCCCACACATTTTTGCTGTATGCGTCCCCAAGCCCACGCACTGGGTTCCACGCTCCTTGATAAATTTGCTTTACGCCAATCTTTAGGTTCTCATCGCTGGTTCTTGCATTGATCGGCGTGAATCTGGTTGTAATGCCGCCACCAAAGTCGTTGATTATGCCATTGACATTTTTGTTGGCAACAAATGGATCAATTTTTGCCGCAAGAAATATTCTGACGGATTCATTTACGCCTTCTTTTGTTGCCTGACGAATCAAATCTACCCTTTGATCTGCAGATGTGTAATTGCTAGAATAGATTTTTTGTGTCAGTTCATCGATTCTTTGATTCTGATATTTCCAATATGTTGGATTGTTAAAACCAGGCATATTTGAGAACCATGGAGCATACATTTGAGCAAGACCGAGAGAATCATACTTTACAAAGGCAGATCTTCCGGCATAACCTTCTGTGTACAGGCTCCATTTCATCTCAGAAGGGTTAGAGCCATAAACTATGACGTATGCTTTATTCAGGTCTCCAAAGTCTTTTTCTACTGTGAATCCTATTTTTTCAAGCTCCGCAGATACGACTTCGCCTATAGATTTGCGCACTGCATCATCATTTCTAATGAAAAACGTGATTTTGACTGGCTCTGTGTCATAGAACCACTTTCCGCCAATTTTTTCTGCACCGGCATCACTAAGCGATTCTGAGATCATTTGGTTGGCAAGTTCTGGGTTGTATCTAAAATGGAATCTTTCAAGATCACCTACGATCAGAAGGTAGTCAGGATCAAACGGACCATAATTCGAGACCATTGTGACCCCATATCCTCCCATCAGCTCATCCACTATCAGTTTTCTATCAACCAGGTAGTTGAGTGCAAACCGTGCTTTTTGATCAGAGAATGGGTTGAACTTGTCACCTTCGGCCGGATTGACAAGAAGACTGTATGAGCCTCCAGTCGTGTAAAAAACTTGTAGATTTTTCAATGATTCTTGATTTTGGAGCAATTCAGATGGTATTCTTGAATAATACAGATCTAGATTCCCTTTTTTTACTTCTTCCAGTGCGGTACTCTCATCAAGATATTGAATAAATTGAACAGAGTCGACATTGGTGCCTTTGTCTGCAAAGGCAAAGTTTGTGAAAAGAAATACGCATGATAAGACAATTAAAATTTTCACGTTTTGGGTAGAAACTGATCTAATTTAAAGCTCCAAAAAACATTGGCGCACATCAGCATCAAACATGATTTGTGTGCAACGTTTAAAATTATAAAAATAATCAAAATCCCATTGAACCAAAAACTGTGGCTTGACAGCCTTGACGCGGTAATTCCTGGTGGAATATCTGTTGCCGACTATACAGTTGTCTTAAACGCAGATCATAATACGGCCAGAGGAATGATGCATGAATTGGCGCAAAACGGCATTGGCAAGTTTGATGGTGTCACAATCGAGTTTGAAGATGGAGACAAACTTAGAGCAACAATACTGGCTTTACAAAAAGGAGTTCCAATAGACGAGATAGCAAAGCACCTAGATTGGAGGGATTTTGAAGGTCTTACAACAAAAATATTGGAGTTTATGGAGTTTGTCACCACCAGAAACCTCATTTTGACAAATCCGCGTATGGAAATTGACGTGGTTGGAGTCAAGTTTGGTGTTGCGATGCTGATTGACTGCAAGCATTGGAAACGCCACTCTCAATCTGCACTCAAAGAAGCAGTAAGAAAACAAATCGAGCGTACCAAGCAGTACGTTGCAAAGACCAGTGGCGCAATTGCGGTGCCGGTGATAGTTACGCTCTACCAAGACAAAGTAAGCTTTATCGACAAGGTTCCAATCGTTCCGATTTTTCAGTTTGCTTCATTTGTTGACGAGTTTTACGGAAATTTAGAGAGTGTTCAAACTATAGGAACAGAGAAGCAATAAAGAGTGCCATACTTCCACCCATGAACGCCTTTGAGAGCAACATGGATTTGTCAAGTGCTCCAGAAAAGTCCTCAAGTATTGCCGCACCCATCACCTTGACGTTTGTTTTGTGTTCCAGTAGCTCAAATGAGGCCGGTTCCAGTTTTCTTTCTGCCTGCTCAGCTAGTTTTAGATACCAGTTTGCAATTTCCTCTGATTTCGTTATTTTTCCTAATGGGTAGTAGCCAGTCCTGTTTCTCACAATGGTTGAGCTATAGTGAGTATCCGACGTACATATCTCCAAAAGTACACGCCCATACTTTGAAAAATGATTCACAATTTCTTCCCGTACGCCATTTTCCATATTATTTGCGTCTGCCCATCCAAGAAAATATTTTTCGTTGTTTATTTTCAGACACAAAATTCCAATCCCACCTGGCCCGAGGTCAGGTGTGCTAAGATTCATCTCATCAAAATTTGCATAGCCGAACTCCATCTGATGATTCTGTTTTGTGATAAGGGTCTCAAGTGTGGCCTTTGCTGCCTTGAGCATGTCTTGCGAGTCAGGTTCCGAGATCTCGTCACCCATCGCGTTGTGACAGTCAACTACTAAAATTCGCTCAAAATGCCTATTGCTTGCAAACTGCTCGATTTCCTTTTTCACATAGTTTGGTACGTCCTCCATACCGTGTGGGGAAAGCGACAAAAACAGAACTGCAGCTTTGTCAAACAAAATTCCAATTACACGGGCCTTGTTCACCTGCACCGTTACTGGTTCGGTGCAGACCGTGCCTTTCTTGAGAACGTCGTTTTTTGCAAGACTTGAGAGATAATTTTCAACTTCTGTCTGAGATGGCAAATTCAGTGCATGATCAGAAACACTGTGCATCACCATTGCAGATGAGTTCATTGTCTTGTAAATTTTGTATGTGATGTTGCTGCCGCCTATTGGGTGATATGGTCCTGGATGTACCTCTGGCAGTATCATCCTAAAGTCGTTGTCTTTTGAGTAGAGCCGGATTTGCGATGTGAGAACGTCTGATGGTTTGGATCGTGCTTCTATGATCGATTCCACCTCATCAAAATTCCCCTTTGATCTTGAGGCAAGATACGCTTGCACTAGCTTGTGTGTGCTTTCAACTCCCGGACGTCCTGCCCTGTCCGTTGCAAATGACCACACAGACGCAATTGCAAAAAATGCAACGCCGACTCCCAAAACTGATGGCTCAAGTATCGAGCTAACCCAAAGTTCCTGTGGAATCAAGGCCAGATACATTGCCAGTGGTTGCATAAAACAGAGCACCCATGCACGCCTCATTGATGTGCCAAGGGTTGTTGTCATGATGCCAATCCTAAAGCTTGCAAAGATCATCATACCCTCCGCCACATAAAACAACGATAGCGTTTGCTTTGACAAAATCGTGGTTGCCGCTATGCCAGACAGTACGATTCCAATCCACATGAGGTTCCCAAAGAGCGACATGTGTAGGGCCTTGGAGTATTCCTTGTTTTTTATAAAGCGCGAATCCACATATTGCGTCACAAGTAGTGCAGCTATTACAACAGGTATCCGAACAACTAGTTCCTCAGGCTTTCCTAAATACGTAAAGAGTATAATTATGCAAAATATGGACGTCGCGATTATAGAAAATACAAGTGAATGGTAACGTGAAGATGGAGTCAGCAGCGTAAGTGAGTAACGCTTGTGGATTTTTGATACATCATCATGTGATTCTGTCATTGTGACTCTATCTTATTAGAAATATGTCAAGCAGCCACGAAATCACAATAAGCCCAGTAGGTATCGATACAACGATTCTTGGATCCAGACGATATCCTTTTGTCTCATCTTCGAAGAAGCGCAAAAGGCCGGCAGAAGATGCAGGCAGTGGTGCACCTTTTTTCCTACTACTCATTTAATGGGAAAACTAGAGAATTAAGATAAAAACTTTACGTCAGTTTTTCAGTTTTTGCATGGTTTCGATAAGGGAGTTTATCGACTTGAGAATTTGCTGCTGTTTTTCATGGTCTTTTTCTGCCTCAAGCTCTAATGTGAGCTGTTCAAGTTTTTTGTTCATTGACTCAAGGATTGGGTTTTTTTCAGATGGTTTTTCTGAATCGATGGGTATGGATTTTTTATCTGGTTCTTTTCCACAGCTGATGCATAGTGCGTTTCCATCTTTCATCACTCGAACTCCCTTGCAGTATGGACATGGTTCTGCAAGTAATGTGGCTCCTTTGAGTAACATCTCGACTGCTTTTTTTCGCAGCTCTTGCGACATTGGTTACTAATGATCAGGCCTGACTAAAAACCTAGTTTTACAACAAACCCAATAAGGCTTAATAGTCGGATTGAGGGGAAAACGTAGTAACTAATGGCAGTAATTTGCAACACATGTGGACTTCCTGAAGATTTGTGTGCCTGCGGTGATCTTAACAAAGAAAGTACAAAGATTATTGTGAGACTCGAGGAAAGACGATTCAAAAAGAAAGGAACTATGATCGAGGGGCTAGATTCAAAATTGAATGATCTGCAGGGTACACTAAGTGATTTGAAAAGAAAATATGCCTGCGGTGGAACCACAAAGGACAACTACATATTCTTGCAGGGCGACCACCGTGACACCATGAAGGAGACTTTGGTCAGATTGGGCTTTTCTGAATCTAGCATCGAAGTTCACTAGAATTGCAGAGCGACAGGATTCTTCAGGGCATATCAATTCCATATTCGGCACTGGTTTCAGTAGTTTTTGGGCTGATGATGCTTTCATTTCCAATTGGAGTGTACATTTTTTTTAATTCTCAAATTGGGCAAAGTATCGACTTTAGCTTTCCGCTCTCCGAGGTGGAGTTCGCATCGCAGTTTGGCTTGGATTCGTTACACTGGATTTCAATTGGAGATCTTTTTGTTATTGTATGGGCATTTTTCCTCATTTTATTTACCATCGCAGTCTTTGGACCAAAAAAAAACTTTGCCAAAGTTTTGTCATATATGATGTCAGGCTCGCAAGAGCCTCACGAAGGCAATTATTTGATCCACACAATCAAATGGTTCTCGGTAATTATCATCCTCTCTGAAGCAATAAACCTGATACAGCAATCTTTTGGAATCACCATATCGCCACCTCCATTTGGAAATGATCTTGTGCAGTTCTTGAGTGTCACTTTTGCGCCCATTGTTGAGGAGGTGGGATTCAGAATAATTTTGATTGGGGTTCCTTTGTATTTGTTTTATTCCCATCGAGCATCCGCCAAGTTGTTCTTAAGATCATTGTGGAATCCTTCTGCAAATCTGACAATTATGAACTCGAAAAAAGTAATTGGTTTAATCGTAGTCGTCGGCATATTTTTTGGAGCATCTCATGTCATTTCTGAACAATGGAGTATAGGCAAGTTTGCACAGGCGTCTATGAGTGGCATAATCATTGGATGGGTTTACTACAGATACGGATTCGTATCATCTCTTCTGATTCATTGGGCAACAAACTATGTGATTTTTTCGTACGGATATTTAGTTTCTACTGTAAATGAGACAAGGTTTGCAGACGCATTTTCACATTCATTGATTCAAACAATAGAGATTTTGTTTGTGATCACTGGTGCCCTTGCCATCGCCATGATGTTAGTCAAATACAGGAAAAAGAAACTAGAGCCCTAGTGATGTTTTTAGTCCTTTGTACCTATTTCTAATAGTTACCTCAGTCACCCCAGCTGCCTCTGCCACGTCCCGCTGCGTCTTGTTTTCGCCGTTTGTCACACATGCGACATAAAGCGCTGCGGCTGCAAGGCCCATCGGATCCTTTCCAGCAGAGATTTTATTTTCTTCAGCAGTTCTGAGTATTTTTGTCGCTTCGCGTTTTGTCTTTTCAGATAGATCCGCCTTGCTTGCAATTCTTGCAACGCATTTTATTGGATCCACCACTGGCATTTTGAGGCTCAGCTCTCGCAAAAGTAATCGATAACAACGCGCAATATCTTTTCTTTTTATGTTGCTTGCAGTTCCAATGTCCTTTAGGGTTCTTGGAGTTTCAGTGTCGCGGCATGCGGCGTAAAGTGCAGATGCAATAAGCGCCGATATGGAACGACCACGAACCAGTCTTTTTTCTAACGCCTTTCGATAGATATATGCTGCTTTTTCTATTACGGCATCGCCTACCGCAAGCTTGTCCTTTAATCTGTCCAGCTCGCTGAATGCTTGTCTGAAATTTCTGTCAACTGGTTCGTGCACTTGGCTTCGTGAGTCCCATGTTCGTAGTCGCTCAATTGTTGAGCGCATGGATGAAGACAAAGGCTTTCCAGTTGCATCTTTGTCTGCCTGGCCAATTACAGTTGCAAGCCCCATGTCATGCATTGCAAGAGATGTCGGCACCCCAGTCCTACTCTTTCCTTCATCTTCTTTTGAGAAAGAGCGCCACTCTGGCCCTGCCTCTATGCTTTGCTCATTTAAAACGTAACCGCATTTTGAACAAAAATTTTCGCCCGTATTTGTGTCAGTAAGAATTGATCCTTGAGCGCAACGTGGGCAACGATCCTTTTTACCTACGTTTTTTACCATTTTTGCAAACCTTTGATTCTCGTATTGGAGATTCTCGGTTTGCTATAAAGATACTGCCTAGGTGATTAAGATGGCTTCCAGTCTTTTGGCATTGAGCCACGGTTTGAGCTGGGTTTTGGTTCATCCTTTGATAGAGTGCCTTGTTGATCATAGACGCTTTTGTGTTGTTCATATCTTGAATCAGATGCCAGCTCTGCCTCGCCTCGTGTGGTGTGGTAACCACCAGAGGCCTCACTCGTACTTGATGCGCGAAGGTATTTTGGATCAATTCCTCTCTGTATGTATTCTGTTTCTTGTTTTGCCTTTTTGTTGCTCCAGTAAAAGAAGCCGCCAGCTCCTGCTGCTGCCATTCCTGCCATTCCATAGATGATCAATACTGGGAATGAGCCAGTAGATGTTTGTGCTGCGGTAGTCGGTGCAGTTGCAGAAACGCCAATTACTTCGTGTCCTCCCACCTTGTCAGGTGATGCATATCCAGTCAGGAATATGTTTGCAGAGTCTCCTGACTGAACTGTCCTGATATGATATTCTTTATCAGTATTGAGTGTTGCCTCTAGTTCTTTTTCCGTCACTCGTCCTTCTCTTAAGCTGCTCTCGCCCATCGTAAATGACGAGACTACCACTTTGGCGCCTGTAAACCCGTACCTTGCAGTGTCTGCTCCGATTCCGGTTGGATCAAACAAAAAGTGCCAGTTAGTAATAGGTTGGGCTCCAATTCCTGACGCATCAATCAAGCCCATCTCCAAGATGTCTTGCGCCTCGCCAGTTATCTGTGATGCAACTCCAGGAAAGTTTTCTTTGAAAAATGAAAGTGGTTGGTTTATGTCCACTACTCCATACTCATCGGTGGTTATCGGTATTGGGCCATCGACTTTGAGTCCCCTCCATATGATATCAAAAAGCGCCGGCGAGCCTTCGCTGTATTCCCTAATTAGAAATCCGTCAATCGTAGGGATGACTATGACTCGGTAGTCAACTGAGGTGTTGTCCCCTCGGCCCACCATAGATGCATGGTATTCGATTTTAATGTCAGTTACATGTGATGTGCTTTGTTGAGCTAGAAGATTTTCATTGATTTTGTCAATCAGTTGTTGTGCACCTGGTGATGATGAGTCTGCAGTAAAGCTCACAGACATTTCTTGTCCACGCAACGCATCAGCGATTGAACCGCCTTCAGGATATTCTATGAATGCGCTTCTCTGAAATGTGAACTTTGGCAGCTGTCCGCTTTCATACGTCTTTGCATCCCAGTTTAGCTGTGCAGCAAAAACAGGTGAGATAGAACCTGCAATCAAAATGCTAAGAATTGAAAAAGCTAGAACGGAGCCCCTCTTCACGAACAACATGACTATTGGCGCAGTAATAAATCTATCTTGGAGCATGAAAATCGTTAAAAAAATCACAAAACAAAATTTTGTGATTGATTTTTTGTAAATTTGATTTCTGTTTTGCAAATTTTGCATTGGTGTTTATTGAAAAAGTAATATGGATCCCCGGCTCCATACAAAAAGGGTTTTATGATAACAATACTGGCTGGCGGTACAGGCTCTGTTAAACTTGTACGGGGACTAATCTCTCAGACGCGCAACCTGAATGTGGTTTGTAATGTTGGCGATAATTACTGGCTTTATGGTTTGTATGTGTGTCCAGACATCGACACCATAATCTATGGCCTTGCAGACATTTTGGATTACGAAAAGGGGTGGGGCATACGAAAGGACACGTTTGGTTTTCTGCGACAAATGGAGATTTTTGGTGAGGAGACTTGGTTTAGGATTGGTGACAGAGATGTTGCCACACACCTAATTCGAACAAACATGCTAAAGAATGGAAAAAACCTTGCAGACATTACAAAATGGCTGTGCGAAAGATTCGCAGTTGAAACAAAGGTGATGCCAGTCACAGACAATACGATTGAGACAAGGATAACTACGAACAAAGGCGAGATGCACCTGCAGGAGTTCTGGGTAAAGTACAAAGGAAAAGACAAAGTCGAAGGAATTCAATACATTGGAGCAGACAAGGCAAGGCCAAACCCAGAGGCCGTAAATGCAATTCACGATTCTGAACTCATAATAATTGCACCGGGAAACCCACTGACTAGCATAGGACCCATGCTACAGATAAAGGGAATACGAAAGGAGTTGGCAAAAAATAGAAAAAGGGTTGTTGCGATCAGCCCCCTGCTTGGCACCAAGGCATTTTCTGGGCCAGCTGTAGAGTACATGACAGCTGCCGGAATCGAGGTGTCCCCATATGGAATTGCGCAAATGTATTCTGATGTTTGTGGCAGCATAGTGATTGACTCAAAGGATAGACTCCTCACAAAAAAAATTCAGAATTTAGACATGAAAGTATACGACACCAGTATCAAGATGATCAACAAGATCACCGAGGATACACTGGCATCATTTGTTCTAAAGAACGTTCACGTGTAGCTTGAAAGTAGCTGCAATAATTCCCGTAAAGACATTCTCAAAGGCAAAGACACGCCTTGGACTTGCGCAAGAAAAGACAGAAGAGATATGCAAGATAATGCTCGATGAAGTTCTTTCTGCAATAGCAAAGTCGCAGCTAAACAAGATCGTGCTTGTATCAAAAGACGAAGGCGCTTTACAGATTGGAAAAAAATACAATGCAGAGGTGGTTTTTGAGCACAAAGAAAGTGGCGTGAATGCAGCAGTCGCGCTATCAGAGAAATACCTGCTTGAAAACGGTTTTGATGCGTCCATAGTCTTCCCGCAAGATATTCCATTGATCAGGCCTGAAGACATCGCAAATCTGTTAGCCTTCCAGAAAACTTCCAAGTCGTTGCTTGTCGTACCATCAAGGAAATTTGATGGCACAAATGCGCTGCTTCGAAGCCCAACAAATGTTGTCGAGACTCATTACGATGAGGACAGCTACAAGATTCACCTGAGTACAGGAAAGGCGAGGGGCATACCAACGTCATTTGTCCTGATAAGCAGGATCATGTGGGATATTGACGATGCGGAGGATCTAGAACTTATTATGAGTAATATTGAAAAGCCAGATCTGAGTGAGAAGCTCAGAAAGATACTAGGATGATCCCATTAATTGGAATAGTTTTGGCAATAACTTTGCCGGCAGCAGGAGGCTTGGTGCCAGGCTCGACTGTCACGTTTTATGTGCATGACGATGACTTAAACACGAACCATCGTGGAATAGACGAGGTATCAACTGCCGGCCTGCTTGAATTCACAATAGCGGGTGTGTCGATTTCCGGTCCATCAAAGATAGTCGAGACTGCAAATAATTCTGGGGTATTTGTTGGCAAGGTGGCCATACCTGAAACCATCAATGGTAGACAGGTGCAGCAAGGAGACGTGCTAATTATCAAGTACCATGATCAGTCCGATTCTTCAGGAAATCAAAAAACCGTATCAAAATCGGCCTCAGTAAAGAAGACAGATACCAGTTTTACGACTTCGTCAAAAAATGTAAGGATTGGCCAAAAATTCCAAGTGAGGATTTACGACCCAGACTTTAATTTGGATTCTAGAGAAGTAGACAACATATCTCTTGATCTGATTGAGTTCCGCGGTACAAACGGGATAAGAACCACACTATCAAACAGAGCATTTGACGCGCAGACAGCATCACTCAGAGAGACAGGTGACAACACAAATTATTTTGTGGTCACAGTCAAGATGCCAAAGGAAATTGACGGCAAGAGGCTCAAAATTGGATCCACGTCTGAGCTTAGATTCACTGACACCACATCGCCTTCTGGAACCACCGAGATACTCAAGACACGCATTAGAGTAGGTCTTGGATAGTTTGGAAGACTGCATCAAACGCATAATTTGATTTCCTCGAAATCTGCACGACAGTTCACGATACATGCTGATTCAAGATGTAAGGCAATAACTGAAAGTAATGTTGTCTTACATTCAAAAAATACCTTGTAAATTTTAATACAACTTGTTCAGACACCTGATATGAGTTTTGATGAATTGTGCAAGAGCGTAATGAAAATCAACGACGACATAAGATTTGCAGGTATTTTGGATAAGAACGGTCAATTGGTGTATGGCGGATACAGAGATGGGTTAACGGTGCACCTGCAATCAGATGAATCCAAAATGTCTTTTCATTACGCGTCTCGTAGTTGGGAGAACAGAAAGAACATATCACATCGTGTTGGTAAAGAGAAATTTGCAATGGTGGAATTCGAGAAGGTAAAGCAGATTTCAATTCCAGTAGATAATCAGAATATTTTGTTAATTAGCGCAGAGCCAAGAATCGACCACGATCAAATTGTAAAAAGCGTTTTTGGATTGTTAAACAATTTCTAATTTGCCATATTGAGATATACGCTTCTGAATATTGCTGATTAGCTGGGCTCACCGTTTGTAGAATTAAAAATTGCGTGCTGGCCGTAACCCTCCTTCTGTTTTGGACGACATTCCGCTTTGCAGCCTACCTGAACGGAGTGCAGGACTCATAGTTCTGTTTGGCCTTGCTCTGCGCGGGACAGACCTTTCATTCCATACGCTGGAAATCTCAGGGATCACCATCATTGTGCTCCAGTTTGGATTTTTTCTGTTCTGTTGCCAGCCATCTCTGGCTTTGCATCTCTGCAACGCGCTCCTGCAGTGAGGGAGGAGTTTCCTCTGTTTTCACAGTGATCGTCCACCAGCTCGCATGATATTTACGTCGGCACAGTATTTACACCATTTCTTCATCTTGGTTGTCAGTGTTTCAGTCAAAATTTTTTACAAAGCCATACTGGCGCAAAAGCGGCATTATCTGCTCTTCAAATTGCACCTCAGAGTAGTCCCTTAGTAGTTCCTCGTTGAGTTCATAAAACGTGTGGCCCCAGTTGAATTTTGACAATAATTCAAGCGTCTGCTCTTCATATCCCAAAATGAATACCGCTGCCGCTACCGCCTCAACCGTAGTGAGTTTGTTGAGCTTGGAATAGTTAACAGGATTTCCTGCCAGCAGTGGCGGGAGCTTGCGTGGGATACCTGAGAATTTTTTTGTAAATGCGTTTTCTGCGAGATTCCATGAGCAGTCTATTCCGGTGACAGAGTATGCAATTTTTGCATCGTGTCTCATCAGAGTTTTTTTTGCAAACGGATCCAAGATTATTGTGTCGGATCTTGTCCTAGACACGTTTTTTGCAAGGCCGAATTTGACAAGCTTGGCAGCCGTGCATTTCTTTGGATCGTCCTGCCTAAACATCAAAACGTGTACGTTCATCGATGGTTTTAGGAGCGCTGAGAAATATTTGTCTACTGGAGCGATGTATAGACTATCTCGTAGTACAGTCTGGACGATTGTCCTTCTTTCTTTGCGATTTCTACTGTCCAAACCGAATCTGGAATCGTGTCGCCTTCTGATTCGGGTGTAATCGAGAATTTTTCCAGAAGCGAGGTGTGACCAGAGTAGGTTACTTTGAAGTTGTTGGCCCCGATGGTTACAATCTCATATCCACCTTCAGAGGATTTGGTTGACTTGGAGACAAGACATTCGACGTCTTGGCCAATTACACATTGTCCTTCCTCGGTGGTTATCATGAGGTTGACATCGTTTTCCGTGCCTTTGGATGTGAGAACTGAGCCCTGTAGTGCAATTGGTGCCACCGTCTGGCCTTCTATTGTCTGCGCAAACAGCGGAACTTCCACCATAGGCTCGGTAATTCGGTTAAACTTTTCAGATATTTTTTGTGCCGTCGGAGTTTCGGTTACTATCGTTTTGCCTATTTTGAAGGTCTTGGTGAATGTACCAAAGTCGGTGTCAGCCTTTATGACATAGTTGCCAAAGGCCGCATTTGCAGGTATCTTGTAATCGTATGAATACAGTCCGTTGTTGTAGCTACGCGCAATATCGATTTTTTTGCCGCCTAGGCCGCAGTAGAGCGTGCCGCAGCTTGCCTCGGTACTCTTTTCTGGGACTATAACCAAATCAAGCGATTTCAAAAAGACAATCTTGTTTGTGGCCCCCGAAATACGGATCGTGTCCCCTGGGGCATACTCTTCTTTGTCTGTTCCAAGTGAGAGTGTCAGCTTTCCTGTGTCACTAACTGGGCTGTTATTTTTTACTTCGAATGTAGCGTCGGCCCTGATTCCTTTGTATATCGCCGTGACCTTGTAGTTCCCATCTTTGAATATTGTTAGCGGCATGTCGTATTTTGCCTCAAAGTGCCCTACCACGTCGAACTCTATCTGAGATGAATAGATTTGCTTGTTGCTCCACGTCTTTACTTGTATGCCGACCCTGTCCGGTATGACCCCGCCTGATGTGGTTGATCCTTGCTGTCTCTTGATTGCTTCGCCTGAGACGACGAGTTTGTCTCCTGCCGCATACTGCTCTTTGTCGGTTCTGACGACAAGAGGTTTGACTTCGAGTGTGTCCGCTTCCGGATTCTTGGACACCTTGAAAAATATCTCTGCCGTTTCCGATGATGCGATGATCGATACTTTGTAGATTCCAAAGACGCTTGGGCGCGCCTGGCGTGGATCCCTTATGTCTGCCAGATCATAGTCTTTTTGTGGAATGTCCCAGCTCCACGAAAACTTGCTTGAATCCACCTTGGCTCCAGAGCTGGTTGTTTTTCCGTCTGGCTTGGTCAGAATTATCTTTACTGCGGATTGACCTGAGAGAAGCGTTCCCTGTAGGCTGACTTTTTCGCCAAGGCCGTAGATTGTTTTGTCTGTGGTCGCAGATACCCGAGTGTTCGATGTGTCTAATGAGCTAACCACTCCAAACTTGGCTGAAACCGTTTTGCCTTCGTATGACGCCTTTACGGTGTATGTTCCCACCTTAAAGGATGTTGGGTTTAGTACAGTTTCAATTTTGTAATTTCCAGCAACATCCGGTAATGCTGTAAAGCTGTATGTAATATCAAAGTTCTGATTTCCCAGTTGGCTTTTTTTATCAAGTGATATAACAGATAATTGTTTGCCGCTTGCATCTGTTATGGATACCTTGACAGGAATCGCTTCGAATGTGCTTCGCGACTTTGGAATTACGTGCCCAGATATGATTATCTTCTCTCCAGCGATGTAGGCAAGCTTGTCGGTTGACACAAAGGTATCCTCTTTGGTTTGGACATAGGTATCTGGGCTCTCTACAATTTTCAAATATGCTATAGCGCTTCCAAATTCTTTTGATACCGTAATGCGATAGTCGCCAAGTCTTAGCTGATCAGTTGGGATCTTCAGCTCGTATCTGAAAGTGCTGTCGCCTGCAAGTTTCACCTGATCTCTGATCTTGAGTGCGTTCTTGCCAGTATCTTTCCCAATTGCGGCTGATCCTGTTTGCAATATCTCTAGATCAAGTGCCACAACATGCTTGTTGCTTCTTCCGGAAATCGTTACAGTCTCTCCAAGGCCGTACACCTGTTTGTCTGTCTCAAATACGATGTTTTTTGTGTCCTTTACATCTTTGAGCAGCTCAAAGGTTGTCTCTGCATGCTGTTTGCCATAATCCGCAATTATGTCATACATTCCATAAACCGGGTTGACAGTAGTCATGAAAATTCTGCCTGAGAACTTGCCTTCCGGTGTCGGGTAGAGTTTTCCTGAAAAAATCAGCTTTCCTTTTGGATCATATACCGAATATTGCAATCCTTCAAGCGGAATTATCTTGTTTGTTTCCGCAGATATTTCTACACGCTGGCCTGGCATGTATGAAATCTGATCTGCCGAGATGCCAAGTTCTGATTCCCGCTCCGTCTGTGTGATTGTCTCTTTATCACCCACTATGAATAATGCGGTGTCATCCGCATTGCCATATTCTGCAGTCACGACATAGTTTCCGGCACTAACGCCTAGAATTTTGTCAAGCTTTATCTGTGTTTTAAATTGTAATTTTAGGTCTGGATATAGCGTGAATTTTTTGTTGTAGCTTCCTGGGCCTTCTACATTGATTGTTATTTTTTCTTGTGTAAAGTATGGTTTTTCTTGGTATACGCGCTTTGACACACTACCGGTAATCGTTGCCGTCTCACCAAAGATGTAATTTCTTTTATCTGCATCGACTACAATAGATGCTTGGCCGTCATCACCAGATGCAGTTTCCAGCTTTCCGTTTGAAGATCCAGCAGACGAGATTCTGAATATCCAGTCGTTTGATGTGTTGGAGTCAATACCGTCATACTTTCTCTGCCAAGATGAAAAATCATTTTTCTGATCTGTGATCACCGGTGTTTCGTCAATTACGCTGCCCGTGCTGTTTTTGAGTTGCACCTTTTCAGAAACATCTGTAAACCAGAGAGTAGTGTAAGAATAGATCAAAAACTGTCCTGGCTTTATAATTGTATTTTGAGGAAGTGTGAGTGTCTTTTTTGCGACAGTTGTGGATGCAATCTTCCATCCCCCTATGTCTATGTCTTCGTTTGTCGGATTGTAAAGCTCAACCCATTCCGTGATAGATTTTGAGTCGTCGCCTGAAGGGTTGGTGTCGATTTCGTTTATTACAACATGGTTTGCGACCTCTTGCCCGTACGCAGTAGAGACTGCCATGAAAAGCAGAGCTGCAAATATACCAACTAGGGGCAGAGTCCTCATTTTTTACCTATAATTTGGTGGCGTTAGATCTCATTTTAGATCTAAATTGAGCAAAAGTTGAGCAAGTTGTGAACTGGTGACGCATTATATACCAAAGTGGTCTTTTTCATTAAAAAATGATGCGTATAATTCATTTGTTGCAGTTTGTGCAGACTCCGCCTGTTATTTTGGAGCCGCACTCCGCACAGATGCCTTCAGGAATCTCTTTTTCTATTGCCATCTGTCTTTTTCCGACATAAACCTTGATTCCAACATATATTCCGACTGCGATTATCACGGAGTAGATTAACGGCAGTCCCGCTCCCAAAAGTCCAATCATGAAAAATAGAACGCCGCCAACCAAAAGCAAGTCACGTTTTTGATTTTTCAATTATTGAGTGGTGGTATCTGCTGATTAAAAATTATCTGATTTTAGTAATAATGGGATCGGCCGGATTTGAACCGACGACCTCAGGTACCCAAAACCCGAATCATACCAAGCTAGACCACGATCCCGATGTGTGTGCAACTTTTTATCCCCAATTTAAGCCTCGCATCATTTGGTTCTGTTAACTTATCTGGCGCTACCATATTGTGGTATCACATCAGTCAACTTGCTTCCATTCACTCTTAGGATTAGTGGCTGTAAGTTATCCACGTTCCCCTTCATCGCTTCATCTGGAAGCCCTCTAGGATGGCAAAACCTACTCCACCCCTTGCGAGCAACATTCATGGACGCAACAACGTCACGATCCATTAGTTTGTCACAATTAATGCACAATACCTTTCGTCTGTTCAACCTGTCCTCTTGGAGTGACCCTCCGCATGTCGGACAGAGTTTGCTTGTGCGTTTTGGATCTACGATGATTCTGAAATTATACCTAGAGTATTACGAACTATGGTAGTTCTTGCCATGAAGCGTGCACGAGGTGGTCAAGACGTATTAAATCAGTCGATCTTCAAAACTGATGAAATTCTACAAAAAATTCATCCTTTATGGAACGCCCTTTCTGAAGAACATAGATCCTCGTTAATTGGAAAGATAACTGGCATCGTAGGTCGACTTTTAAACGCCAATCAAGATCTCAAAGACCAATTAGAGTCCATTCAAAGAGGCGGTTTCAAGATTAGCGGCCCTGTAACAAGTTTTAGAAAAACATGTGACAGGATAATCGAAAATTCCAAATCACAGACCACATTAGACTCAACATTATCTCCCTAACTTAACATAGAATCCACCTAAGTTAACAATTTGAAATCAGTTAGGAAATCGACCTAAGAATGAACAGTGTCCATCATTTTAAATAATATGCAAAGTCAATGCAACCATTGCAAATCGACGACTATGTCAAGGCAGGAAAAATTGCATCACAAGTACGCGAACTTGCAAGAAAAAAAGACTGGGTAGGAAAAACCCTGTACGAAATTTGTGAAACCGTCGAGTCTGAAATTCAGAGTCGTGGTGGCAAATGCGCGTTTCCAGTCAACACAAGTCTCAACGATCTTGCGGCCCATTATACTGCAGAACCAAACGACCCCAAAGTTTTGACCAGCTCCGATCTCATCAAAATTGATCTCGGTGTACAGATAAACGGCTTTATCGCAGACACTGCGGTGAGCGTTTCATATGATCCTGAGTTTGAGATTCTTGTTCAAACCGCAGAAGAGGCACTACGAAATGCGATGTCGATTGTAAAGGAAGGAACCAAGTCAAGTGATATTGGAAAGACCATAGAAAAAACCGTAAAACAGTACGGCTTCAAACCCATCGCGAATCTTTCTGGACACTCACTTGAGCAATACACGATTCATGCCGGAAAATCAATTCCAAACATGTGGTCAATTGGCTCATTTTCTCTTTCGACGCAGGAAGCGTATGCGTGTGAGCCGTTTGTAACTACATCAAAAGGACTTGGATTTGTCAGGGATGGGAAGACAAAAAACATCTTTGGCTTGGTGTCACGAAAAAAGACAAAAAATGAAAACGCAAACAGGCTTGTTGACTTCATCTGGAACAACTACAACACACTTCCGTTTGCGCTTAGATGGATAACCAAAAAATGGGATGAAAAAGAGGCAAAACTTCTGCTTGACGAATTAATCAAGGGAAAAATAGTTCGAGCGTACCCTGTCTTGATCGAGGCAAACGAGCAACCAGTGGCTCAAGCAGAACACACATTCATCCCCACACAGAATGGGGCACTAGTCACTACTCAATAGGCTCACCAAAAATCTTCACAATGCTCATCGGTATTTTGCATGCGTCACATTGTACGGATTCTGCAAAGAGGCAATCTCCTTCTTTGAACTTTCGTTTTGATTCCTTTTTGCATGATGGACATCTCTCTGTGGTGTATGCGACTAATTGTTTTTCTTTTTTTGAGAAGATCATTGTGGCACCCCAAGGGTGTTACCGACACCGACCACAAGAACGCTTTGTCCTGGAGTGGTATTTTCAAGAATCATTTGCTTGACTTGCGATTCAACTTCATCTGCTTTGTCGGCTACTTCCTTTGTCATAAGCGTGATTGCTTCTTTGATTGATTGCTTTATTACAATTGCATAAACCGGAATGTTATTTTTTGTTGCCACATCTTCTATTTGGAATCTATCTGTTCCGATTCCTCCAATTGCGGCTCCAAACCCCTGAGCAACCAAGCCGGAATCTTCGCCCTCAAGCTTTAATGCTGCATCAATCATGACAATCATGTTGGGTTTTTTTTCTGCCACAAGGATTTCAACTGCATCGCCTGGCCTACCAACTGTTGCCGCAGGGCCTTCAGCCTTTAAAAGATACAGCCTCCTTTGCTCAAAGTCTGCTTCGCCACACACGGTCTCAAAGGCAACTATCTTCTTTTGTGTTTTTAGCATCATTTTTCCAACTACCATTGGACCTATTCCATCGCCCAGAGGCTGTCCTTGCTTTAGTGCAGGCACTGCATCCTTTAGTGCACCAGCTTGCTCCATGATGAATGGGAGCATCATCTGAAGAGGCAGGATTAGTGGAAAGTTATTTTGTTTTTTTGCAGTCAGGTAAAGATGCCTCACAATCTTGTGCAGCAAATGAAGCGAGGTTACGACCTCAAGTAGATTCTGAATTTTGCTTTGCTCAAGTTGATCCATGTTTGCAGAAAGCGATTTTACTTGGAGACGAGTATAATCCTCCCTTGATCTTACAATGTGTCTTATTTTGGGAATAATTCCACTTGGATCAATATCTACTGGCATGATGGTAAAGTATTCCAAGAACCTTTCTACCTTTTTTGTCGCGTCTGCAGAAACGCTTGATTTTTTCTTGAGATAGTCCAGTAGTTCTTTTTTTGAGTCGTCTTTGTACTTTTGTAGCTTTTCAATGTTTTTTGAGATTTCGTTAGATGTTATCTGCAGCTGTATTCGTTGCCCGTAAAACATGAAGATTACAATCGGTACGATCCAGACTAGCCACATTATTGGGCTGGATGAATCGCCTTCAAAGAGAGAGGTGGTGGAGAAGATTTCTGTAAAGTTCAAGCAGATCAGAGCCTAACCTTACCAAATTAATTGATTTGTGTGCCAAGTGTCAGGAAAATCGAGTAAATTTCAAAGAAATTGTCCGCTGGGTAAACAATTAGAAAGTGCTTTTTATATAGCCTACCCGACTCAAGTGGTATCGTATGCCGCAAACAAAGCCAATAGTAAGCATAGAGAACGTAGTAGCTTCTGCTTCTGTAGACCAGAAAATGGACCTAAATGAGATTACTCGCAATTTTCCAGATGTGGAATATCACCCAGATCAGTTCCCAGGCCTAGTCTTTAGGCTAAAGAGTCCCAAGACTGCAACTTTGATTTTTACGTCCGGCAAGATGGTGTGCACTGGGGCAAAATCAGAAGAGATGGCACGAAGTGCGGTAAAATCCGTGGTTCAAAAGCTTCGCAAGGGTGGCATTAAGGTGAAAAAAGATGCAGTAGTAGACATTCAAAATATTGTAGCGTCAATCAACCTTGGCGGTAAGATCCATCTAGAGCAGGCAGCAAGAACCCTCCCAAGAAGCATGTACGAGCCAGAGCAGTTCCCAGGCCTAATTCATCGAATGCTTGACCCAAAGACAGTCATACTACTATTCTCATCCGGAAAGCTTGTCTGCACTGGGGCAAAAAAAGAGCCAGATGTATACAGATCTGTAAATAACCTGCACTCACTACTTGAAGAAAAAGGCCTAATGATTTACGATTAGAGACTCTGCAAGCCATCGTCCAGTAATCATACAATAACCTATGAGCAAATTGTGCCAAGTGCATGGCTAGATGACTAGATTTGAGAGCATATAAATCGGAAGCAAAGCGGATATACTAAAACAGACTGCAGATATTTGTAAATGAAGGTAGAGTTTTTTGGAGATTTCAAACTAAAAGATATCATTTTGGTTTCATCGTTACCAGATATGGGTCGAGTCGGAGGCCTCGTTACTGAGCACATTGCAAAGATGACCTCTTCAAAGGATGCCGCCAAAGTGACTTTGATGGACAAGCCATGGGTAAATCACAAGGACGGATTAGTGGAATTGCCAACGGATGAGTACAAGCTGCTTGTAGATGAGAAAAACTCGCTTGTTATTTTTACTGGGGAAAATCAACCTCAAGAGCCAAATGCCGTTTTTGAGCTGGTGAATTTTGTCGTAGACACGGTTCAGAGGTGGGGGAAAATAAAGATGATTGTCTCAACTGGAGGCTATCTTCCGATGCAAAAATCAGATGGAGTTGATGTCCATGGTGTAGCAACAAGTGCAAAGCTTCTCGAGATGTTAAAGTCGCATGGAGTCAAAACGCTTTCAAATGAGGTGAAAAGCATCACGTGGTTTAACGGCCTAGTCCTTGGTGCTGCAAAAAACAAAAGCATTGATGGGATCGGATTGTTTGGAGAAATACAGGATGCTGATGCACCTCAACACAAAGCTGCAAAAAACATCATAAACAAAATCGAAAAGATCCTCAATCTTCAAATCAATACGGATGAGCTCCAGCAAAAAATTGTGCAAAAACCATCCGATTCAAAAAAAGACAGTCCTGGAATAGGATAGCTATTTTATTTTCGTTCCACTTGGAACAGATTCATCAACCGTGAGCCAGTATGGTTTATCATCCAGATCTGCTGCCAAGAGCATCGCGTTTGATTCAACGCCGCCCACAGTCTTTGGCTCAAGGTTGGTTATTGCAATCACTGTTTTCCCAACCAAGTCTTCTGGTGCAAAATATTGAGCACCACCAATGATGAGGCTTCGTGTTTCTCCGCCAAGGTCGATTGTTCCTTTGATGATCTTTGTCTTGCCTGGGATTTTTTCGGTCGAGACTATTTTGGCTACACGGATATCCAGTTTTGTAAAGTCATCATATGTAATTGTCATGGTATGGTTTTTTTCCACCCTCTAAAATTATTTTCGAGGCGTGTAAAGATTATCAAACCACGCATTAGTTTATGTAAAACTAGTATAAAGAAGACAGCATGGGCCAGTTCTTTACGGATGACATAGATGCCTTACTCAAATCCGGGCATGGTGATTCTGTGCGCCTGGGAAAAATAAAGGCTGATTTTGAGACAAAAAAACTCGTCACCCTTGAGGACAGAAGATACGTAGAGGGATTAATTTCACGCTACTTGCATGCGGCATCTCGGCCAGAGACTGAACGAATCGTAAAGATTCCAGAAAAGCGCATAGTTCCGCCTCCACCCGCATCTCCGACCCAAAGCAATACGTTTGAGCTGAAATACCAACAAAAATCAAAGGAAGAAAGACCAATTCCAAAAATCGGAGACGGAAAAACAAAGCTGCGAAACATAGTGATTGCAGTATGCTCCGTAGTCTTTGCAGTTTTGGTAGTCAGCTTTGTTGCAATGAACCAAGACGGACTAACCTCAACAGATACACCCCAACCAAGTGACGGAATCGTGCTTGACGCAAGTTCTTATGCGCGAGGAGACATCATCTCAATTTCTGGCAAGACAAAAATCCCAACATCAGTGGTTAGGCTCTCAATCCTCAATGCCGCAAACCAAGAGGTGTGGAATGAGAATTTAGATGTCAAAGATGATGGGAGTTATTCGACTCTGACAATTGCTGGCGGCCAAGGATGGGAGCAAGCTGGAAAATACACGGCGCGTGCATCGTATGGTGGCATGACAGACACCATGATCTTTGATTTTACCCACAATGAGGCAAACTAATCAAAACTAATATTCCGGCAAGAAAAATCTCTACACGATGGCAACAATTGAAGCAGCAGTTACCATAAATGCTCCGGTAGACAGGGTATGGGATTTGGTATCAGACATTGATAATGAGCCAAAATTCTGGAAGGGGACCAAGTCGATTCGAAACATATCAAAGGATGGCAATGTCATTAATCGCGAGGTAACTATTGCGTTCAAGGACTCCAAATGTATGCAAAAAGTCACTATGCACCCAAAAGAAAGAATCGTGGGTGAGTTTACCGAAGGAATACTAAATGGTACAAAGACGATCAAACTCACTCCGCAAGAAAACACAACGAAGCTTGAAGCAGTTTGGGACATCAAGTTGTCAGGTGTGATGGGCATGTTCACAGGCATGGTCAAAAAGCACGTAAAAAGCGGAACTGAGCAGGCATTAGAGTCAATAAAGCAAGAACTAGAGAAATAACATGGAGTTTGTGGATGTAGTCAATTACGCCTTTATTGCGATCCTAATCGGGGTTGCAGGTGCGTGGGCACTTTTGATAAAATCGATGGCATCATCATTTGCCAACACGCCGTATTTGGACAAATTTGAAAAAAAGGACCACAAAAGACCAAGAGTCTCCGTAATCCTACCTGCAAGAAATGAAGAAAGATTCATTGGCAAGTGTCTTGACTCGCTGCTTGATCAGGATTATGACAATTACGAAATAATTGCGATTGACGATTCATCCGAGGATGAGACTGGAAGGATTATTTCTGACTACGCAAAAAATGATCCCCGAGTTGTTCACGTTTCCGCAAGGTCAAAGCCAGACGGATGGATGGGAAAAAACTGGGCATGTATGGAGGGATACAAAAAGGCAACCGGTGATCTCTTACTTTTTACCGATTCCGATACAAAACATTCAAGGAGCGTCATCTCACTTGCAGTCTCACACCTATTATCGCTGGATCTTGATGCGCTCACAGTGATTCCAAAGATGATCTGCCTTGATGCGTGGACAAAGATCACACTGCCTGTTCTTTCGACGTTTTTGCATACAAGGTTCTCTGCCCTGCGGGTAAACGACCCAAGCAAAAGGACGGGGTATTTTTTTGGCAGTTTTTTCATAATTAGAAGAGACACGTATGAAAGAGTCGGCACTCATGAGGGAGTGCGAAATGAGATAATCGAGGATGGCGCCCTAGGCAAAAAAGTAAAAGAGTCAGGCCATAAGATGCGCATGGTTGGCGGTACTCACCTAATTGACGCAGTCTGGGCAAGAGACTGGTCCACCTTGTGGAACGGCCTGAAGCGCTTAATGATACCATTATACTTGCAGAACAGCAAAATTGCCGCAGGCATATTTGTTGCAGTCCTGTTTCTGCTCTTCATGCCGTACGTATTTTTGGTGTATTCTGCCGTGTTTTTTGACCAATCCCAGTCGTTTTCTATGTTATTTGCTGTCTCGGCGCTTTCTTCTGGACTGTTGTATTTTGCAGGCATGATTGACGCGCGTGCATTACAAATTAGATTGGCGTATGGTCTCTGCGGGCCGCTTGGAAGCTTTGTAGTTGTGATAGGATTTCTTTGCGGTATTTTGCAGGCAAAAAGCAACATGTCTGTTTCTTGGCGTGGCAGATCGTATTCCCTGAAAGACCATGTACAAAACTCAATCAGCGTGTAGGTAAGGATTATAGACTATTTGCAAGCTGCAAAGTCATGAACAAATCGACTGCAATTATTGGCGGCCTTCTTGGAGTTATCATTGTCCTTGTAGCATACAGCATTTTCTTGAATCCGCCAAACAATGTGCCTACAGTCGATGAGATCGCCGAGAACACAAAGACTGCAGTTGTCGCACAAGATCAGTCAAAGCCACTCACACTGGTCGAGATTTTTGAAAAATCAGAGTCGGGCGTAGTACGAATCAATGTAAAGCGCCCAAGCACAGACCCAAGAGGCTTGGGCGGAATTGGTTCCGGATTTGTCTATGATAAAGAAGGTCATGTAATAACAAACGATCACGTTGTTCAGAACTCGGAAAAGGTCGTTGTTACGTTTTTGGATGGAAGATCGTTTAACGCCAAGATCATAGGCCAAGATCTCTTTACTGATTTGGCAGTAATCAAAGTAAATGCAAGCTCAGATGTCTTGTTTCCGCTCACCATAGGCGACTCGTCAAAGCTCAAGGTAGGCGAGCAGATTGCGGCGATTGGAAACCCATTTGGCCTTTCTGGCTCCATGACCGCAGGAATCGTAAGCCAGCACGGAAGATTACTCCCATCCCAGGACAGCGGATTCCAGATTCCAGACATTATTCAAACCGATGCCGCGATAAATCCGGGTAATTCTGGCGGGCCCCTTTTGAATACGTATGGTGAAGTAGTTGGCATAAACACTGCAATCCAATCTGAGAGCGGCGAATTTGCAGGAGTTGGTTTTGCAATACCTTCCAGAACCGTTCAAAAAATAGTTCCCGTTTTAATTGAAAATGGTGCTTATCATCACCCATGGGTAGGAATTTCCGGCCGAGACATAGACCCAGATTTGGCACAGATTTTGGGCGTGAAGGATGCAAGAGGATTTTTGGTAATCAACGTGATGAATGACAGTCCTGCAAAAATTGGCGGGCTTCGTGGCATGACTCAGACAAGAGAGGTTGATGGGACAAGTTATCAGATTGGCGGAGACATCATACTTGCAGTAGACGGAAAAGTTGTAAGGAAGATAGACGACATCTTGATTCACCTCCAGCGAGAAAAGACTGTGGGTGATCAGATGGTGCTGCAAATTCTTCGTGACGGCAAAGTCACAGATGTTGTCATCACCCTTGAGGAGCGACCTGGCGTTAGCAATCAGACGATAAACTCAAATCCGACAAATTCAACGCAGAGATAAGGATGTTGCACAACTTCCAGATAAAGCCTCGACAGCATTGATAAATACCACAATTCAAAATTCCACGTATTGAGTGACCTTGTGCTCGGATCAGAGCAGCTAAATCGTGCGCTTGAAGGAAAAGAGATTACAAAAGAAAGTGCTTATGAGATTTTCGAATCAGCTGCCGTGAATTCGGACGATCTTTACAAGACTGCGTCGATTCTCCGCAACAGGCACAAACAGCAGTTCGTCACATTCTCAAAAAAGGCATTTTTCAACTTGATAAATCTCTGTAAAGATACGTGCGGATACTGCACATACAAAGCAGAGCCAGGCGAATCAAAGCTTTCACTGATGAGCAAAAAGGACGTGACAGACCTAGCAAGACTAGCAAAAAAATTCAAGTGCACCGAAGCGCTCTTTGTTACAGGAGAGCGACCAGAGCAAAAATATCCAGAGGCAAAAGCATGGCTCAGAGAAAACGGTTTTTCCAGCACTGCGGAATATCTTGTGCATGCATCGGAAATAGCACTTGAAGAGGGGCTTTTTCCCCATACAAATGCAGGCAACTTGACAAAGTCTGAAATCAACGATCTGAAAAAGACCAATGTGAGCATGGGCCTGATGCTTGAAAATTCTAGTGAGCGACTAACGCAAAAAGAAATGCCGCATCATTTGGCCCCAAGCAAGAACCCAAAGGCAAGACTGCACGTTCTAGAAAACGCCGGTGATGTTGGAATGCCGATGACTACTGGAATCCTAGTAGGAATAGGCGAGACGCCGCACGAGTTAATTGACTCCATATTCGAGATAAAAAAACTGCATCACAGACATGGTCACATCCAAGAAGTGATTTTACAGAATTTCCAACCAAAACACGACACCGCCATGCGAGATGTTGCATCTGCTGCAGAAAATTATTTTAAGACAATAGTTGCGCTGACACGAGTGATAATGCCAACAATGAACATACAGATTCCTCCAAACCTTTCGCCCAACTCATATCAGGGCTTCCTGCAGGCAGGGATAAACGACTGGGGTGGAATATCTCCGCTTACGCCGGATTATGTGAATCCTGAGTTCGGATGGCCTCAGATAGATTTTGTCCAAAAAAATACGGAAAGTTCCGGATTTAACCTCAAGGCCAGATTCCCAGTTTATCCTGAGTTTATTGGGTTTGTCGAGCCGCAGCTACGCCATAAAATGGCCCAGATCATGGATGCAGGCGGATTTGTGGAGGATGGATACTGGAAATGAGCTCAAACATTGACAGCCTACTTAGGAACTCGGATCCTCTGATTTCCGATGCACTGAATCGTGCACTATCTGAAAAAGAAATCACAGTAAGAGAGGCAACAACATTGTACGAGGCAAAGGGACTTGACTTTCATCTCGTCGGCATGGTTGCCGACGAGCTCAGAAAAAGGAGGGTAGGAGACATCGTGACGTTTGTAGTGAATAGGAACATCAACTTTACAAATGTCTGCATAAAGCAATGCGGTTTTTGTGCATTCAGTAGGGATTTCAGAGAGGAGGAGGGGTACATGTTGCCAACGCAGGAAATTGTTCGGCGTGCAAAAGAAGCTCATAGTTTTGGCGCAACAGAGGTGTGCATACAGGCCGGCTTGCCGCCCGACATGGATGGGAACATGTATGAGAACATTTGCAAGGCAATCAAGTCAGAGATTCCAGACATGCACATACATGGGTTTTCACCAGAAGAGGTTCTTTACGGCGCAAACCGCTCAAGGCTTTCAGTTAAAGAATATCTTGCAAGGCTAAAGGATGCTGGAGTGAATACACTTCCAGGAACCGCCGCAGAGATACTGGATCAGGAGATCAGGGACGTGATTTCGCCTGGAAGAATTTCCGTAGATGATTGGATCGACGTCATAAAAACTGCGCACAGGCTTGGAATAAGATCCACTTCAACCATCATGTTTGGCCACGTCGAAACCCGCGAAGACAGAGTAAAGCATATCGCAACCATAAGGAAAATCCAAAAGGAAACTGGAGGGTTCACAGAGTTTGTTCCCCTGAATTTCATTTACACTGAGGCACCCATGTACAAGCATAACCTGCACGATGGAATCAAGAGCGGTGCAAGCGCAGACGACGTCATGCTAACTCACGCCATTGCAAGAATCATGCTCAACAACCACATCAACAACATCCAGATGTCGTGGGTAAAAGAAGGTCAGAAGATTTCCCAAGTTCTCCTGATGTGGGGTGCAAACGATTTTGGAGGCACACTCATCAATGAGAGCATCTCCACTTCGGCAGGAGCGCAGCACGGCCAGCTCCTCAGGCCAAAGCAGATACGACAGTTGATAAGAGAGGTTGGAAGGATTCCAGCCCAGAGAAATACCACTTATAAAATTCTCAAGGTGTATGATTCTGAATCGGATGGAGACAAGCTTGACAAAGTATCGGATGCATCGCAGTTTGGCTCTTATTTTGAGCTTGTAAAGATTGACAAGTACAGATACAAAAACCCAAGGGCAAATTAATTGTCGATTTGCAGTGACGCAGTATCCTATGCAAAAAAAATTGGAATCGACGAATGCGAGTCGGTTTTTTGCTCAAAAAGGATCCTCACCATCCGAATCACTGACTCTGAGATAGCCGAAATTAAAGAGAATTTTGATCAGAAGATCGGAATAAGGCTCGTACACAAAAAAAGAATATCTTCACTGCAATCCACTATTTTAGAGCCGACAAAAATTATTGACGATGCGTTAAAGTCATCAAAAAACCTCACGCAGAGAGACTTTTGGAAGTCCTTGCCTTTTGATGCAAAGACACACAATGTCGAAAAGACAAACGATTCCAGTCTTTGGAATCTTGATTCCAGCATGGCTGCAGATATTGCGCAAGAAATGATCAATTCATCATCCCATCAAAAGATAACAAGAATCTCCGGCTCACTGAACGTTGTGTGTGAAGATTATGAGATTGCAAATACAAGCCAGCTCCAAAAACACGAAAAGGCAACATACATCTCCGGCATGATAAACGCTGACTCTGATATCGGCAGTACGCCGGTATCTGGGATAGGTCAGACAAACTCAAGAATGCTTGCAGATTTTGATGCAGAATGCGTGGGTTCTGAGGCTGCTGAAATGTGCGTGAATTCTCTAAATCCACAAAGTTGTGAGTCGGAAAGGACGACCGTTGTTTTTGAGCCCATGGCAGTTGGCGAGCTACTCTACTTTGTTTTTGGTCCAAACTTTTTTCTCAAGACGTACTCTGAAACCAGAAGTTGTTTTTCAGAAAAAATTGGAACAAGGATCGCAGTAAATGAATTCAACCTGTTTGATAACCCTCATGCACCAAACGGCTTGGGTAGTAAGGCATTTGATGACGAAGGGGTACCTACCATCACAACTCCATTCATTCAAGACGGTATTTTTAATCAGACATATTCTGATTCTTACAACGCTTTCAAAGAAGGTGTGCTGTCCTCAGGTAACGCATGCAGGCCAGGATCCCCTCTGGGACGCTCTACCGAACCGATCCCCATTGTAACACCACACAATATGACGATTGGCGCAGGCAACACAAATCGCGATAATCTCATAACGGACACAAAAAGAGGCATACTCGTATCAAGACTTTGGTACACATATCCCGTGAATCCAATCAAGGGCGATTTTTCATGCACTGCTCGAAGCGGGATTTGGATCATAGAAAATGGCGAGATAAAAAAACCTGCAAGATCAGTGAGAATAATTCACAACCTCCCAGTGCTTTTGCAGAATATCTCCGCAATAGCAGACAACCTGCGAACGGTTTTGCCATGGGCTGCAATGCCGGTGACTGCGCCCACAATAAGATGCGATGGAATCTCGATAAATCCGATCTAATGACATAAACTTAAGTAGGAAAAAAACACACCATAGTCATGTGCGAAACTCTGGATGAGATTCACGATGCTCAGCTTGCAGCAATAATTGCAAAGATGCGAAAAGAGACAAAAAAGGAAGGAAAGCCCATTCCAGCAGTAGCGTAAACTGGATACGACAATACCCGCTACATTTTTAATAAAAAAGCGAATTCTACACAACTATACCATGGATGCGCTTGACAAAGAGATCCTAAATGAAATTCAGTGGTCATTTCCGCTTTTGGCCGAGCCGTACAAAGAGCTCGCAAACAGGTTCCACATTACAAATGATGAGATGAAAAGCAGGATTTCCAGTCTCAAGGCATCAGGTGTCCTGCGACAGCTGTCTGCCATATTTGACACGCGAAGACTTGGATACAAGAGCTCGCTTGTTGCAATGGCAATAGAGCCAGACAAGTTGGATTTTGTTGCAAATCAGATTAACCGACACCCAGGAGTGTCTCACAATTATGAACGAAACCATGAATACAATCTCTGGTTCACACTTGCAACGCCACCTGGAACCGATCTCAAAACCGAGGTGGATAGATTCATGAAGCTTCCCGGAATCAACAAGGTAAGGCTGCTTCCAACAATCAAGCTCTTCAAAATCGGTGTGAAGCTTGACATGGTGGATGAAAAAAAGAAAGAAGTAGCACCTACCGAAGGAAAGAAAAAGATCAAAGAGACAAAATTCAACCCCACTGAAGACGACAAGGAGTTCATCAGGCAACTCCAAAAAGATCTCGAAGTTACAGACAGGCCGTTTTTGGCAGCATCGCAAAGCCTCGGCATTACAGAGAACCAAGTCTTTGAGAAACTAAAGCACTATGAAGAGATAGGAGTAATGCGCAGATTTGCGGCCATTTTGCGACACAGGGACGTCGGATTTGTTGCAAATGGCATGATTGTGTGGCGTGTCCCAGAGCAGCGAATCGAAGATGTTGGGGCAACACTTGGAGCGTTTCCACAAATCAGTCATTGCTATCAGAGGCCGGTTTACGCAGATTGGCCATACAACGTCTTTTCCATGGTTCACTGCAAATCGATTGCAGAAGCAGAGTCCATGGCAAAAGAGATCCAGTCCCACATCAAGGTAGATGATTACAGGATCCTGTTCAGCTCGCGTGAATTCAAAAAAACTCGTGTAGAATACTTTGTTGAGCACGAGTTTGTACTAGAAAATACAATTACTGCTTAGATAGGCTGTTTTTTGTTGCGCCAAAGATTCTGATGTGACTGTACGCACCAAATATGAAGAGTATCCACTTCCACGCAAAAAACATGTTTGCCATGCTGCTAGCTGAGAATATCTCAAGGCATCGCTCTACTAGAAAGATTGTGTCTGCAACCGCCATACATATGATGCCAAGCGTTACTGTAACCCACAAGAAATTTACTTCGCCTTTGAAAAACATCACCAACGCAATAAACGCAGGCACAAAGACCATGCTATCCAAAAACGGATAGACCAGATTTATCGAAGTTTCTCCTTCATGGATGTCTGCCTTTTGCGAAACAAAATACATGCTTGGAATGATAAAGCTTATCGAATTGACTATTCCAGTCAGAATCAGTTTTTTTGAGACTATGCTTCGTCTTGGCTTCAGATAAAATATCATAAAGCCAAAGTACAGAAAATAGCTCACGTAGTAGAAAAAATCCACAAGATAAGATCCGTTGTTTTCTGTCATGTATTCTGCATTATAATAATACGTCAGATCCGCCGCATACCAGACTATTGAGCCTGCCAAAAACAAAATCCAAGCAATTGAGTGGTACCCAGATGTGCCGTGTCTGAATACCAAAATGGCTGAAAATATGATCGCAAGAGGGGACACTGTTATGAAGAAGATGTCCGTATAGTACAGCTTGTCCTCAATTATTGGGTGATCGTCCTGCTGAAAATAGCTTGCAAGAAAGAACATCACTGCAACAGCAATTATCGAGATTAATAAGAGATGGTTGTATGAACGTAGCATCATATTATACATTATTGAGGATCTTAATTTGCATTATTTTTCTAAGATGGTCAGAAAATCTTCAAAGTATTTCTTTGAGGTGAATTCCCCCATCTCGTTTTTTATCTCGCGTAAAATGTCAGCGTATGCGTTTCCAAATATGTCTTGAAGAACCCTTTTTAGAAATTCGGGGTTTTTATCGCAGTCTGGCAGATAACAATTATATTCTTTTTCAAGCTTTGTGAGTACCTTTTCGTATTGAGGTTTTCCCATTCTAAGTAGGGCAATCTCAATGCAGAACGCCAAGAGCGCTTTGTTTACTTTGTCTTCAGATGATATGTCGACCATTGCAATTCAATGATTTATTGTAAAGTTGGCATTATAGTAGGTTCGGAATATGATCCACATTTTCGGTTCCAAACTGGAAATTATGCTGTTTGTACGGTGGCCTTGATCTCATAGGATGGCCAGCTGTCGTACAGTTTTGCAATTTCAGCCATGTCGTTATCGCTCAGGTATTTTCCATTAGACATTGCAGCAAATTGGTCGATTTCTTCAACGCTAATTACCGTAGGCAGTACAGACGAAACTGGATTCTTTGACAGGATGAATTTTATTGCAAGCTCGGTTATGTTTAGTCCATTTCTTTCCGCAATAGGCCTTAGCTGTTCCACTTTTTCAAGAGATGACTTGACCCATTCGCCTCGTCTAACTGAGCGGTGGTCCTTTTCGTCTATCTTGGTATCTGCCTTTACTTTGCCAGTCAAAATACCAGATGCGTCTGGGACTCGTACCAAAATTCCAACGTTTCTTTTTGCGGCATTTTCTATCAGCTCGTTTCCAGGTGTCTGCTCGAGAATATTGTAGACAGTCTGAACCGCAGAGACATTCTTTCTGCTCATTGCTTCGATTCCTTCCCGCGTCCACCCTATTGCTGGACCTAGAGCCACCTGATACGTGCCTATTACTCCCTCGTTTATCTTGTTATCAAGAGTATTGAAAATCACGTCATCTTTGATGTGGTACATCTTTGGATTGTGCAGCCCATAGACATCAATGTAATCAGTCTGGAGTCTTGCCAAGCTGTTCCTCAAGGCATGTTCCGTGAACAGCGGATCAAATCTCTGAGGAAGTTCACTGTGACCTATTTGCTTTGCACCCTCAAACTCGTACCCATATTTTGTTGAAATCACTATTTCATTTCGCATTCCTTTGAAGACCTCGCCGATGAGTTTTTCACTTTTGCCTTTTCCGTACATGTCACCGGTTTCAAAAAAGTTGATTCCAAGGTCGTATGCGTGCTTGAGCATTCTCTTTGCTTCATCGTCCTCGATTTTTTTGCCCCACCAGTCAAGTGCGATTGTCCATGCACCGAATCCGATTTCAGACACTTTGATGCCACTCTTTCCAAGCGTCCGGTACTTCAATTTACAATCTCCTTGAATTTTTTGAGTCTAGAGTTTAGCTCCAATTCGTCTAGCACTGGCTTTTTCGAATCGAGGTTTGCATTTATGTCTATCCAAGATTTGCAACCATGATATTCTGGTTTGAGTGGAATTTCGCATTCTGGAATTTGGTATGTTCTAAGAAAAACTGCCTTGATTGCTTTGTCCGGCATCCAGTTCATCCTTGTCTTAATGTACGAGTCGCTCCATATGTGAAACTCCGATAACTCTTTGATCTTTTTTTCAGAGACAAGATCTGCCTCTGCCACCACTTCGGCGTATGACGTGATCTTGTTTTTGCCTTCCGCAGGCTTGGAATCTTTTGCTAGATCCAAATAATTGTGAAATTCAGGCTTCAAATTATCAAGACTTTGGTGCTCAAAGGTTGGAAACAGGAGGAATTTTTTTGATTCAACTACAAAGCCAGATGCAACATCCAGTATTCCTCCCTTTCGTAAAAGCACCATCTGGTCTCCAGCTTCCAGTGCTCGCACAACTGTTGCCCATTCTTTTAGTGCATGCATCTATCCAAGACTCGATATCAGCGGAATAATATCCTTATTCACACAGACGATCATAGGTGTGTCTTGCTGGATGTAGCGTGATACTTGGGTTTCACGCAATTCCATGATCAAATCCTGGAACGCGTGCAAGTCATCTGTTTCAAATGCCAGCATAAAGTCCTCATCGTGTATTCCAAACGAGTACGTCGTGTTCAAAGTTATCTGTGGGTATTTGTGTCCTATTGTAATGTGCTCATCCATCATCACTTTTCTTTTCTCAAGAGGTAAAAGATACCATTCCCTTGTCTTGATGAATGGGTACACTATAACGTATTTTTTTGGCTCTGCCCCATCAACAAACGAAGGGGTTCTGCCAGTCTTGGCGTAGATCGACGGCCTTGTCGAGGAAATATACACGTGTGATGGTGTTATGTATTTTCCAAATACTGTGGAATAAATTTTTGAGATCACGCCTTGTATTTCTTCAACAGAGTCAGCTGCAAACCAAAAAAGAAACTCTGCATCGTCCCGAAGTCCCAGTGTGGAATAAGTTCTGCATTTTATCTTGGAGTTTCGTATCACATGCTCCACTTCCTTTGCGGATTCTTCTTTTGCCAGGTCTGCCATCCAGCGCCACTTGGGATCTATTTTGAAAAATGAGAAATTGAAAAAGGTCCTGTTTGCTTCCGACATGATCATGATTTTTCGAAACCATATTTAATAATAGTCACGGTTTTCACAATCTGGATGAATGTTTATCTAAACTGTATCCCCACATTGTGCCGTGAGACAAAGACTCCTCTGGCTTTGCACGTGTACTGCCCTTGAGATAATGACTGCCGCAGGCGTGACTGCATACCTGATTTATCTTGGACAAACCACAGTTGCGTGGATTTCTGCCCTCGTATTTGCCAAGGTAATTGTGTTTCACTTTGTAATCGAAATATACGAGAGGCTAAAAAGAGGCAAATCTTTCCCCAAGATATCGCATTGAGCTACACTGGGAACCCAATCGACGTCATAAAAAAACTGCATTCGGAAAAAAAATGGGACGAAATCATATCATTTTGTCAAAAGATACTCAAAGAGGATTCAAAGGATCTGGTTGGCCTACAAAACATGGCTACGGCATTATTGCATGTGGAAAGATTCGATGATGCACTCATGTGCTGCCAGCAGGTACTGGATATGAATGAGTTTGATGAGTATGCGCTCAAAAACAAGATCTTTGCATTTGAAAAGCTTCGAAAATACGACGACATCATAATATGTGCAGAAAAACTTTTGTCGAAAAACCAAAATGACTCGTGGGCCCTTGACAGCAAAGGCCTTGCCCTAAACGAGATTGGAAGGCACAAAGACGCCCTCGATTGCTATGACAAATCGCTGCAGATAGACTCAAACAACATAACTGCGCTCATGAACAAGGCAATCACTCTTTCTTTCTTGCAGAAATACGAAGATGCGATACCACTATACGACAGGGCCCAAAAGCTTGAAGGTCCAATCAAAGCAGCTGCTGCAGCAAAATCAGAAGCATACCAAAAACTTGGAAAAGAGGATGAAGCGTTTTTGGCAGCCCAAGGCCTGCTGATTGAAGATATTCACAGGTATATTGCAGAGGCAATGAAAAAAAAGATGAAGATTTTTGACTTTTATTGTCTCAAGGAATACAACGAGTTAGAGGCCCGCGAAAAAATGCACAATGAGAAGCAAGACTCGAAGCTCAAGTAATCTGAATTATCTTTGTTTTTGATTTATGGCCTGACTTTATGACTATGTTTGCCGATGATGTCCCGAAATGCTTTGATAGTTTTTTTATTATTTCCTTGTTTGCTGCACCGTCAACCGGCTTTGATTTTACACCTATCGTGATTTGGGTGCCGTCAACTTGTACGAAATCCTTGTTAAATTCAACGCGAACTTTATACAGCAAGTCTAGGCTTTGACGATCCAGTCGTAGCCTTTTTGCTCAAGCTCATCTGCAAGGGAGGCACTGCCTGATTTGAGAACCTTGCCTTGCGCAAAGACATGAACGTAGTCTAGTTTCTTGAGGAATTTCAAAATTCTTGCATAGTGTGTGATGACTATGATGGTGGCATCCGGAGTTGACACGTCACTTATCGCCTTTGCAACTGCCTGCACTGCGTCAATATCGAGTCCCGAGTCTGGCTCATCCAGGATTGAAACCTTTGGTTTGAGCACTGCCATTTGTAGCACTTCGGATCTTTTCTTTTCTCCTCCCGAGAAGCCTTCGTTTAGATATCTCGATAGGAAATCATCCTTCAATCCTACTGTCTGTAGATTCTTTTTTAGATAATTTTGAAATTCTCTTACCGTGATGAAGACTTCTCTGTTGCTTGATGCAAGTGACTTGCTCAAGGCGTTATAAGATGTTCTGAGAAAATGCGAGTATCCAACGCCGGAGACTTCGGTTGGGTACTGGAACCCCAGGAACAGCCCCTTCTTTGCCCGCTCGTCTGTGGATGCTTCCGTTATGTCTTCGCCGTCAAGTAGTATTTTTCCCTGAGTCACTTCGTATTTTGGATGCCCCAAAAGGGTATACGCAAGTGTACTTTTGCCTGAACCGTTTGGTCCCATGATTGCATGAACCTCGCCTGGTCCGGTCTTTAGGTTGACTCCTTTGAGGATAGGTTTCCCCTCTCTTTGTACATGCAAGTCGACGATTTCTAGGACTGCCATATGGTCGTAATCATTTTTTTCTCTATATAATTCCGACTGATTTTAGCTAGTCCTAATCTGAAAACAAAAAGAAAGGAGGGTTAGTTTTTGGCAAAACTAGGTCGTAGAGTTAGGCTCATTTTGTAGCTTGAAAGAATTTCTTTGCATCTGTTTCGGATCGTGACTTCGGTAACTCCGGCTACGCTTGAGACGTCGCGTTGGAGCACGTTTTGTCCAAGCAGAATCGAGGCAATGTACAGATACGCAGAGGCAATGCCATTTGGCGCCTTTCCGTCTGCGACATTCATGTCCTTTGTCTTGTCTGCAATCTCCAAGGCAAGTCGTTCCACTCTGACATCGGTGTTTGTCAGATTTGAGATCTTGGAGATGTACTTGTCCATAGTTATGACAGGTGCTCTGACTGAACCAAGCTCCATGACAAGCATGCGGTAGTATTTGGCTGCAAGTTTTGTTCTCATTTTGAGATCCTTGTTTGAGCCAGTTCCACTACAGATCTCTTCAAGGGATCTTACTACGTTGCATTGTTTGCACGCCATATAGATGGTTGCAGCCGCAATGCATGCAATAGATTTTCCTTTCACTTCCATATAGTTGTCAAGATTTCGGTAAATCATTGACGCAGTCTCCAGCACATTGTCTGACAAAGAGAGATTTTGGCACGCTCCGCCAATCATTGACAGAACATTTGCGAGTCGTCTCTCTCTTGGAGATGACACCCGCACTCTTTGTTGCCACTTTCTCAGACTGTTCATCTGGTTTGCCACCTGGTAGTTGATTGTTTTACCAGAGTAGTCCTTTGTGGAAATGGAGATCTCTGTTGCGATCCCGAGGTCGTGTTGTGAAAATGTTGTCTGACCGCTTGCTCTTGTGAGCTTGATCTTTTCTTCAAGGCTTGAGCTTTTTGATTCTGGACCGTAATCTGCCAGTTGCTCCAGTACGACTATTCCGCACATGGAGCAGATTCTTTCGCCACTTTGTACATCATCAACTAAAGATGATTTGCATTCTGGGCAGCATGTTTCTAATTCTGTGACGTTCATCTTTTTCTCTTCCTTGTTTTTTCGCGTTTAACTGCAGGCTCATTTGAGAAGTACACTTTTTTGCCGATGAATTTTTTGATGTTGTTTGTCATCGAGATGGCGGATGCATACGGATTTGTCACTGGGCCAATAAGCTCAGTTACTTTGGCAACTCTTATGCCGGTATCGTCGAAAACAAAGTTGCCTTCGTCAAGTGGTCTTCTAAGTCGTATGATGACTCGGCCACTACCGGCTAAGTGTATGATTTCCCCTACCTCCTGCAATTATTTTCTAAAATGGATCGCAACTAATCATAGACTTCTGTCAACTTTACTTTAGCTACTAGCTGAAACGGATTTTATTTTGATTGTTTTGCCCTTTTTGCGACGAGTTTTTCAGAAATCTTGTAAAGAATTTTTGTTTTGGGAGAAACTTTTGGTAACACGACATACCCTGACCTGACATAGGCCCGTCTTGGAAATCTTACTTTATCGTCTGATTCTTTTGGTGCAAATCCGGCCTCCACCGTTGCATCAATCAGTTCTTTTAATGAGGGATCGAATATGCATTTGTCTTTTGGAAGTCTTCGTCCCATTTTCTTTGTAAGAGTCTTGTTGAAATAATCCAACCAGATTACGATGTGTTCGTAATCCTTCATCGAATCACTTTATCAAAATTGCATTTACTATTCCGTGCTGTCCTGGCCTTGACACGACACGGCACTTGCCGTCTTCGGTTTCGAGCACTGCGCCTTTGGATATTACTCCACGTCTTTGATAGTCATTGTTTGTCGCATTTTCTAAAACCTTTAGTATTTTTGATTTTTTCACTTTGCCCCCAGCCAGTGCAAGATTCACATGATCAGCTGTCTTGAGGCCCGTCTTGATGTGGTTTGCTCTGACAGCCCTTGCCACAGTAACCTGCTGGCCCATCACTGCTTCGTTTGGAAATCTGTCAATCTCGTATTTCCTTCTGGTCCTAAGTGGGACGCGTCTTCCGCCAGTTATCTTGCTTGTTGCAAGGTTTTCGGTTGCTCGTTTCACGAGGTTGGTCTGAATTACTCTAATTTATACACAACGCGGTTTTGTTGAGCAAGCTACGCTTGTGGTGGAATTTGTTGTTGTACTGACTGCTGTGCAGGTTGAGGCGATGATTTTCTCATCTTTTTGAAGAGGATCTGTTTTAGAATATCAGAGTCTCCGCTTATTCCAAAATACTTTTGGAATTTTGAAGTTGTGGTGTAGATTTTGAGTCTTCCAACATTTTGGTGTGAAATAAAATCAAGCTGCCCCAGTTCTTTGAGATGAGTGTAGACGCCAGATCCCCTTGTCTCAACAAGCTGTTTTGATGAAATCGGCTGCATGTACGCAATGTATGACAGAGTCTTCAGCGTCGCCTTTGGCAAGATTGGCCGTGATGCATATCGCCTTACGACTTCGTTGAATTCAGGCTTGAGCTGAAACACGTATGAGCCGTCATGAAGTGTGGCTATCTCGATTGCCTTGAAGGCAGATTTTGTCTTTTTTTCTATTGCCCCAAGCAATGCAAGTGTCTTTGTCCTGGATTCTGTGCCTGATGCTTTGATTAGCTCCTCAATTGAGAGTGGCCTGCCTGCAGAATACAGTGCTGCTTCGAGCCTAGCCGTTGCTTCTGTGTCGTCGTCTACCTTCATTTTTCTCTCAACAAGATGATCTTAATGTCGTCCCCTTCCTGCTCCAGATCAACGTTTTGCTCTCTGGCCAAAAACAAGATTGCAAAAAAGCACCTAATCGAGTCAGTGGTGTCCAAGTCCGCTATTATAGACTGGAGAAGCCCAAAACCCTGCCCTTCGATTTTCCTCAGGATTAGCTCTTCATATTTTTCAATGATATTTTCAAGAGATACGAAATAATCCTTAAAGTCTGGAACCTCGACTGGCTCAAACTTGAGGCCGCCTTTCCTTGATCTCGGATTTGCTATTGTGCCGATCAGGTTCTCCAAGAGATCCATCAACTCATCCAGAGTTACAGGATAGGTCGCCTCGTGACGGTACGGAATGTTGAGAAGCTGTATGTCCATATCGGTTCTTTGACGAAATTCTTTTTTCTCCATTGCCATTTTTTGTAGCGCGAAGATTCTCTCAACCTTCATTCTGTGAATCAGAGACGACGACAATGCTGCCATCCCTGCAACGCGTAGGTCCTTTTTGTCCGCCTTTTTCAGAATGTGTATTAGGATTTCTAAAATCTGAATTATGTTAATATCCCAGACGTCTTTTTTTGCAATTGTGTTTGGATTGAATAGAACGTTTACTGGGGCCTGGGAAATGTTTTCTGCTTCACTCAATGGCTACAGATCAAGATTTGTTTAATAATACTGTGGGGCTCTATTTTTTTGTCTTTGACAGTCAACTTATATTGTAATTGCGATATGGTGTCTTCATGAAGGCCGCAAGAATTGTAGAGCCAAACAAGGCTTTGGAAATAAGCGAAGTCGAGACGCCAAAGCCGCAAGACGTTCAAGTCCTAGTAAAAGTAAAGGCAGTGGGTGTTTGCCACAGCGATTTGCACCTCTGGGAAGGTGGTTACGACACAGGTGACGGTTTTATGAAAGTAACAGACAGGGGGGTCAAATTTCCAGTTATTCCAGGGCATGAAATTGTAGGCACCGTGACTGAGATAGGAAACGCTGTGCAGGGAATCAATGTGGGGGATAATGTGCTTGTTTATCCGTGGATTGGATGCGGAATATGCGTTGCGTGTAGGGTGGGAAACGACAACCTTTGTGATGCCCCGCGCTCTCTTGGGGTTTTTCAGAATGGTGGTTATGCAGAGTACGTACTTGTTCCTCATCTCAAGTTTTTAGCTAAAGTTTCGGGAATCGAGTTGGAGGCTGCAGCGTCCTTGGCATGCTCCGGATTGACTGCATTTACCGCAGTCAAAAAGTCTGGCGCAACCTCACAACACAACATGGTGATTTTTGGTGCTGGAGGCCTCGGTTTGATGGGCGTACAGATAGCCCGCGCAATTACCAGCGCAAACATAATTTGCGTAGACATAGACGATGCGAAGCTCCAGATTGCAAAGGAGCTTGGTGCAGACCATGGCGTAAACTCAAAGGATCCAGACGCAGTACAAAAGATCATGGCGCTTTGCGGAGGCAAGGGAGCAGACTGCGTTATTGACTTTGTGAACGCGCCACCCACGGTCAAGATGGGCCTTGCAGTGATCAGAAAAAGGGGAACCATGACTCTAGTAGGCTTGTTTGGCGGCTCAATCGAACTATCTTTGGTTTCCGTCCCGCTCAAAGCAATCACAATTCAGGGAGCATACACTGGTAACTACAACGACATGCTTGAGCTGCTCAATTTGGCAAAAAGAGGAGTGATAAACCCGATAATATCAAAGAGATATGCTCTTTCTGATGCAAATTCCGCATTGGAAGATTTGAAAGCGCGCAAGATCCTCGGACGAGCAGTAATTAACCCATAGTACAAGATAGCAAACTACCGAGTCGACATCAATTTGCATGCATCATAATGCCATTGATTAAATCTTTTGTCCGAGTGCGTTTTTTTTTGTATAACATCTAGTATAATAGAATAACAATCACAGAAGGCATATGGTCGCAAAAAAGCCAGATTTTGATTTAGCGCTAACACACCTACGAAACAACCAGAACATGGCTGCGTACAACATGCTCATTGGAATTGCAGACATGATTAAAAAATCAGACCCAGTCAAGGCTGCACTTTCCCTCATACTCGCATCAGAATGTAAAAACAAACAAAATAAAGACTCGACGAATGAGGCAATTGAAGCAGGCAAGCTGTTTTTTGATTTTGCGAAAAGCAAGAAGGATTATTCTGGAAAATCTGCATTTTTGTGTGCTGCGAAGTGTTTCCTGAAGGCTGGGAAATATGATTCTGCAAAGAATGCGTTTGAAAAATCAAAAGCTTTCAAAATAGAGCAAGAAGAGGTTACAAGACCTGTAATCATAGTAGATGACAGCAAGGCAATCGTGCTGAAGATTCAAGGACACCTAAACAACTTGTGGTATACAAACACGAAATCATTTTACACTGGAAATGACGCGTTAGCCGGATGCAAAAAACTCCTAAAATCAAACCCCATCATCTTACTCGATATGGGACTTCCCGACATAAACGGAGATGTTGTAGCATCCAAAATTTTGGAGCAAAAACCTGACACTCAGATTATTTTGATCACAGCCGATGAAAAAACGACAAAGCGCGTCAAGGACACAATCAGTTCCGGCGCACTTGCATTCATCCAAAAGCCATTTACGATAAAGGATCTAAAGGACGCACTATCCACTGCCGACTCCGAATACTCGATATCAAAGAAGTAGCAGTGACATATTTACAATATTGACGTTTTTGAAATCAAACTTGGTTATCCTGTAATCAATGATGTCTTCTGAGAACCGCTCGATTATTCTGGATGCGGGGTTTTTCAGGCCTCTTTCCACTCGCAAGACCACAAGCATGTTCCATTCGCCTTCAACGTTTACAACAAAAAGATAGTATGGCAAGGACACCACGTGTTCCCGTATTGCTTCCTTCTATGGTTTCAAGCGACTTTGTCACCTTGAATTTTAGGAACAACGCCTCATGCTCGTTTGTTTCGGCAACATCGGAAAGAACTGCCTTGTAGCCTTTGATGATACCACTTTTTTCCAGCCTCTCGATCCTTTTTCGGATGGTGCGGTCTGAGACATCATGCCCAAGCTTGCGCAGTTCTACGGCTATGTCCTTTGATGGGGTTCGCGCGTTTGTGTTAAGTATTTCGATTATCTTTTGGTCTACTTTGTCTAGGTTTGACCAAGCTTCGCCGCTCATCACATAGTGAAAAAAACAAGTAGTTTTTGAAGATTTTGTAGAATCAAACGAATGAATTGGTCAAAAAACCCTACTGCCTTGTCGCATCAAATACATCTAGATTTCCTTTTTCAGTTCTAAAAGAAATCCACGTAGAATCTTGGTTCTTCGTCTTGCTTCCTTTCTTGCAAATTCCGTGTTCATTTTCTTCTCAAGTACAAGCAACTTGCGGTAAAAATGATCCGCCGTCCATGCTTTATCATCAGGCCTTCTTTTTTGACAGAATGGGTCCAATTCGTTGTACATGGGCCTCCCTTCCGCACCGCCAACACTGAAGGTTCTTGCTATCCCTATTGAACCCAGCGCATCAAGTCTGTCTGCGTCTTGGAGAATCTTGCCTTCCAAGGTCTTTGGCCTTTTGTTTCTTGAATAGCTGTGATCGCGAATCGCATCAGTGATTATACGAATTTCCTTTTTAGAGTAATCGTATTTTGCAAGAATTTTTTTGGCAAGATCTGCACTCTTTATGGATGCAGCCTTTGATCTCTTGTCGGATTTCGGAAAGTGTACAATATCATGCAAAAGGACTGCCGTCAGCACAAGGCCCAGATCCGCGTTTTCATGCTTTGCTATCCTTTGCGCGTTCTTGTAAACCCTCATTATATGGGAATAATCATGGGCAGGATCATTTTTGATCCTTTTTGCCACCTCCGTCTGTAACGCCTTGAGATTCTTCATTTTACAGCTTCCAAAACTTGGGCTTTACAAATTTTATTTTTTTTTCTGAGATCAACGCGCTCCAGTTGATCATTGCAAAGAATACTAGCGCCACTATACTCAGCACGTCCACGAACAGCACGCCTAGGTATCTTTCTTCGAAAATCTGCAAAAACGGAGTCAGGACTATCTTGCTTACAGACAGCATCACATAATACGCAATGAGGCGGCCAAGCCAGTAGCCGCAGTAGATTTGTACGCTTTTTGCCTTCATGAGGCCATAAGTGATAAAGAGCATATTATCAGGCAGTGGGGTTGCGGCAAACACGAAGGATGCTAGAAAGTAGCCCAGTTTTTTTGTTTGCAGATAGGTTCCAATTTTTTCAAGGCTTGTTTTTCGTTCGACGCTCAAAAATCTTCGGAAATAACCGCTCACTTTGAGAAGGGTAAACCTGCCAAGCGTTGCACCGCTTGCGCCAATTGCCGACAAAAGGAGTGGATTCAATGATGGATCTATTGCGTGGAATGATACCAGGACCAGCCAAGTTGGAGGCATCAAAATTGGCGCCGTATTGAGTATGAACATCAACAGAAAAATTCCAAAATACCACAATTGATAGAATATCGAGAAAATCTCGTTCATAGAACTGGTTTTTTTCTCAACTAAATTGCTTTTTGGTTTGGACACCAGAATTACCATAACTAGATACAAAACTTGAAATTTTCAGCTGATTTGATCCAAATTTCCAAAAAAATGAACGAAATGTCCAATATCTTTAAATTTTAAGCAGTGTATATTATACCATGAGCGCCAAGGTGTGGAAGTGCTTTAGATGTAATCTTGTTTTTAGAGACGAATCCTTGGCAGAACTGCACAAAACCCTGTGCAACCACAACACAAAAACTGTAGATTTGGTAGAAGCTTAGGAATTTTAAAAATAGTGCAGAGGGTGGGATTTGAACCCACGAACCCCTGAGGGAAGGGATATCTTATTGATGATCTTGAGTCCCTCTCGGTTGGCCGGGCTTCGATACCTCTGCAAGAGCAATTTTCAAGCCTGAGTATATAACTCCTATAGGGGTTTTTGTCACAATTAGAACCCGCCTGCACGGCATAGATTTTAGGTGGATTTCAGATTCTAGAAAACTTAATACGACTTTGCTTTAGAGACATTTTCGTGGTAACAACAGCACAAGCAAAAAACATGCGAAACAAAATTGACATTGAGGGAACCGTAGAACGAATGGAAGAGCCACGTACCGTAAATCTCAAGACAGGAGGAACAACAGAGGTGTGCAACGCATTTCTTGTGGACTCGGATGGTGAGATCAAGATTGCCCTTTGGGGCGATGATATCAAAAAGGTGAAAAACGGATCAAAGATATTGATCAAAAATGGTTACACCAACACCTTCAAGGGGGAAGTGTCTCTTGGGAAGGGAAAATACGGCGAGCTTATAGTAAAAGAGGACTAGACAAACTCGGATTCTTTTTTTCTGTAATCGATTATCAGTATCACTACACCCGCTATGATTATTACAATTCCTACAATCAAGAGTATCCCAGATATTGCAAGTGGGATAAGCGTTTTTGATAGTGGAGAGTTTGGATCAGAGAATTTGTCAGAATCCTCAGGATTTTTTGTGAACATCATCACAGCTGTAATTGTTCGTGTGCCAGTATTTTCCACATTGAAGTGGTAGGTGTCTGTTTTTTCCACACTCATTGTCTCAAACACTGCTGGCTGATTTGAGCTAAATTTGCCAAAATCATCTCCATATATGTTCGAAATTGATACTGAGATTGAATCTCCACTCTGATAATTCAGAATTTGTATTCCCCAGAGCAGCATTTTTGTGTCTTCCGAGGCATCAAACGAAAATGACGCGGACTCGCCTGGACCAATTTGTGTTTTTTCTGAGACTTGATCAAACATACCTTCCAATATGTCAGGCAATGAGAACCCACCATCAAGTGAGTCTGTTTCACTGACAATTGACGTTGCCACTACAAACGACACTATTATCATGGCTACCCCTCCAGAAGATATGTAAATTCCGCGTTTTTTGATCATTGCTGACGGTTAACTAGGCTTCTTAATGTGTCTATGGAAGGCGATTTATCGTCTTGATTTTTTCTTTGATTTGGATTTTTTCTTCATTTTTGATTTTGTGGTTTTTCTTTTTTTTGCCAGCGTTCGTTTCTTTTTTGCCAGCGCCATTGCTCTTTTTTTCGCTGCGTTCTTTTTTGCCAAGGCCTGTACCCTCTTCTTTGCGGCTCTCTTTTTTGCAGCCTTTATTGCTGCCTCTTTTCGCTTTTTTGCCAATTGTTTTGCCCTCACCTCTTCAAGCTTTTTGGTCACCTTTTCAAGATTCCTTGATATTGATTCTTCTCTTTTTGCCGAGGCGTCCAGCTTCTTTTGGAGTTTTTCAGAGCTTGTTACGCTTTTTTTGATGAGTGTGACAAAGGTCGGTTTTGCATGCACCTGTTTGTGGATCTGCTCTGATGTCTTGGTTTTTGATTTTTTCTGCTCTTCGATTTCATCTACAAGTTTTTTGGCTGCGGACTCACGCTGTTTTATTTCAAATTTCAGCTCTTGTATCTTTTCATCAATTTGAGTGAGCCTTTCTGAGGCCATTCGTTTTGCATCATCAGAATCTGTGTTCTCCAAGTCGATCTCTGCCTGCTCTTTTGCGTCCGTCTCTACCTTGAGACGGTCATGTGCTGCTTTGATGAGTCTTTCTATGCTTTCCTTTCTTGCAGTTACCTGATTAAATCCAACGTTAATTTCACCCATTTTTTCTCTGGTGTCGTCCAACCTTTTCTCAAGTGAGTGAAGGCCGGAAGATGACTTTCGGGCTAGCGATTTTGCTGCCTTTAGCATTCTTTCATTTCGTCTCCTTAGCTTTGATGCTTCTAGTTTTTGCTCCTTTAGTTTATCTGCTAGTTTAGATAATGACGCCAACGACCTTACGTCCTACCTAATTATCGATAAGTTATAACTATAACCAGTATTTGACTTGTATGTAAACAAAATTGACATATCTGCGGAGATTCAGCGTCATAAGAAATCCAGTTAAATTGATCCCTTTACAATTTGCATCATGGTGTTTCATCCATCACAAATCCCAATTGTGAAGATGTTTACCGCCAAAGACGAAAAAGAAGCATCAGAATCTGCAGCCGAGATGGTTAGATTGGGCTTTGAGAATCAGACTGGTGGTTACAAGGTCTTGTTTCCAAAACAAGAGATGTTTGCAAGAAGAATCGGCTATACCATTACCACAGAAATCAATTACAGACTACGTCAAATAAAAAAAGAGCGCAATATCAGATATTGGACTTATCATCACGATCCTGAAAACTATGCTATTGTTTTAATTGGTTCAAAGGTGTTAGACGATCTGGGTTTGTAATATGTCCCAAATCCGAGTCAATTTTGTTTAGATAAACAGCAGAAATGCAAGCCCGATTATTACCCTGTAAATTCCAAATGGGAGCAGATTGTTGTTTTTGACAAATTTCAGAAAATACTTGATTGCAAGCAGTGCAACAACAAACGAAGTGATGAATCCAGCAGCTAGAGATCCCATCTGATCCAAGGAAAACTCTGGCGAAGACTGAACTAGATCAAATCCTGTGGCGCTAAGCATTGTCGGTATTGCCAAAAGAAAGGAGAATTTGACTATAGTTTCTCTGTTGATCCCAATAGCCATTCCCCCAATTATGGTGGCTCCTGCTCTTGAGACTCCAGGTATGATGGATACAGATTGGAATATTCCAATTAGGATGCATTTTTTATAGGAAATTTTGGAAATTTCGTCCACAGTTAATTCTTTTTTGCCAAAAATCAGCTCAAAGATGATTATGAATGCCCCCCCTATGAGCAACGAAGATACCACTATCAACTCGTTTCCAAGCAGAAACTGCTTGAATGTCTGGTACATGATAATCCCAATGAGTGCGGTTGGCACAAACGATACTAGAATTCGTTTTACTGCCTGATGATCCAAGAACAATGTTCTCCAATACATAACTACGACGGACAGAATTGCCCCAGCCTGAATCGAAATCTCGAAACTTTTGACAAAATCGCTTTGTGGTACATTTAGCACATGTGATGTTAAAATCAAGTGTCCCGTAGAAGAGATCGGCAAAAATTCGGTGAGGCCTTCAACTATTCCCAAAATTATTGCATTCAGTATGTCCATAGATTACCTGTCATTGATCATGATTGCGTCTTTATAATACACACTGTTACAGGTTTACAGTTGACAGGGTCATTCTGTAGTTTGTTGGAATTTATTTTTTGAAAATTTCGTAGAGCTTTACTCTCTTGCACACTATGTTTGCTATCAATACGCCAAATAGTGTACCCCCAAATACATCCGTCGGATAATGCTGTAGGACATAAACCCGGCTGATCGATTCCAAGGCAACAAACGCCCACAGCAGATAGGCGCCGCGTGGAAATCTTTGAATCAATGCAAAACCAACAATAAATGAAAGTGCAGCTGCACGTGTCACATGCCCAGATGGAAATGAACTGCCTGTATTTCCAAGGACAAGAGTGTCACGAGAAACTTCGTATGGGAGTTCTGTTCCAAGGAACTCTAGTGTAGGAGATTGATTGTTTACCACGTAACCTTTGATGTATCCAGAAGCAATCGTGCCTACAACCAAGGCTAGAATCAAGGCAAGCCCTATCCTACGGGTTCTTCTTATTATGAGCAAGATTGCACTGAATGCCAAAAGAGAGACCACGTTTCCAATCTCAGTTATTGCCCACATCGCAAGATCAATTATTGGATTGCCTGCAACAGATTGAAAATACAGTAGTACTGATTGGTCAAAATCTCTCGTCATTTGTTGGTTTACTAAGATGGACATAATCACAAATGCCGCCGCAAGCAGGAAAAATGGTCTGGACCTTATATCAAATAACCAGTTTTGCAATCAAACCATGCATTACGGTTCTTCTTTTTAATTTTTCTGAAAAACATTGTGATTTTTGCATGTGAATTTTTGAATGTGAGATAATTCTGATCGGCTCAAAGATTTTAAGATGGCAAAAAAAACACAAGGCGTGAAGATTCTAACGCTGAGTGATTTTGATGTAAAGGGCAAAACCGTCCTGCTCCGCGTTGACATGAACTGCCCCATAGATCCCGTGACTGGTGAAATTTCTGGCACGAAGAGAATCGAGGAAGCCACAGAAACGATCCGAGCTTTAAACAACGCCAAAGTAGTAGTCGTGTCTCATCAAGGCAGAGTTGGAAACAAGGACTATATCGGTATGGGACAGCATGCAAAAATTTTGGAAGATATGCTTGGGAAAAAAATTACGTATGTAGAGGATGTGATTGGCGCGCTTGCGCAGTCAGAAATAAGGAAGATGAAGGACGGAGATATAATACTGCTTGATAACCTGAGGTTTTGCGCAGAGGAAAATTACGAGTTTTCCCCAGAAGATGCAGTAAATACAGTCATGGTAAGACGCCTTGGCCCTCTTTTTGATTTGTGCGTTCTTGATTCATTTCCTTCTGCACACAGGGCTCATCCCTCACTTGTCGGATTCTCCAACATAATTCCTGCATGCGCGGGTAAAATAGTTGAGCGAGAAGTAGAAAAATTAGAAGAGATACTTACTGTTGCAAAAGCACCACATGTCGTAGTACTAGGTGGATCAAAAGTGACTGATAGATTGGAGGCAATCAAGCTGCTCATAAAGCGAGGGCGCGCTGATCAGATCCTTCTCACCGGTCTAATTGGCAATGTGTTTATGCGCGCCCAAGCCAGAATCAAGTACCCGCTGGGCATCAAAGGTGAGGAAGAAGCGGTCTCAAAAGCACACGCGCTCATGGGCGAATACCCTGACGTTTTTTTCACCCCAGTCGATGTGGCAATAGACAAAGACGGCGAGCGAGTTGAGCTTGATGTAAGGCTACTTAACAAGGGAGACCAGATTTATGATTTAGGTAAAAAAACTATCGAGCACTATTCTAAGATAATTGCCAGCGCTGGAACCGTTTTCATCTCTGGCCCCCCAGGGTTCTTTGAGAATGAGATGTTCAGTTATGGCACCAAGGCGCTTTTAGAGTCGGTTGCAAAATCCATGGCAACAACGATAGTTAGCGGCGGCCACCTCACATCAGCACTCAAAAAATATGGTCTTGCTGAAAAAATAACGCACATCAGCACTGCGGGTGGCGCCCTGGTGCTGTATCTAACAGGGGAGAAGCTTCCAATGATCCAGTCCCTCGAGTCGGCAGCCCAAAGATACAGTACTAAATAACTGCTTTACAGATTGGGCAGTTTTTCTCTTCTAATTTGTTGACATAGATCTCACTTTGGCACGAAGCGCATTTGACTGACTCCAGCTGGTCGAAGAGCTTAAACCATTGCGTAGTAAAATTTTGTGCAATGTTTCTCATCACGCCCATGTCACACAGTCCCATAAAGTGTGGCTCCATGTCGTCTATTGTAAGCGATTTATCGATTGCGCCGTTTTTTTGCAGAACTTCGAAAATTTCGTCGTTTGTGAATCTGGCATCCGGATCGTTGTATCGTTCAAAAATTATTTTTCGTATCTGTGACTGAATTAAATCACTCATATTAGTAAAGGCTTGCTGCCTCTTCTTTTAAGTTATCGAAGCCCTTGTTTTCCAATTTGTTTGCCAAATAAGAATACAATCCGAGCTTCAAAACTTTTAGAGACAAAAGCGCACACTTGATCCTAATTGGGCTTTGTTGGATTAGGTGCTCAAGTCCAAGCTCCGAGAGAATTGTCTCTTTTTTGAGGTTTTTTGCAAAATCAATGTCTTTGCCTTTTACCAGCTGTGTTAGTACGGATGTACATGCGGTGCAGATTGTGCACCCTTTGCCGTCCCATTTTATGTCGCTAATCGAGTTATCCTTGACATTCATCTGGAGTGTGATGCTGTCCCCGCACATTGGGTTTGCGTCGTGCTGTGCTATATCTGGGTGCTCCAGCTTGCCGTGATTTTGAGGGTGTCTTGCCTCATCAATGATTATTTCTGTGTAAAGTGGGTCACTCATAGTTTAAACAACTCGGCGACTTTTTCAAGTGATTTGACAAGTAGATCAACTTCTTCTTTTGTGTTGTAAATGTAAAAGCTGGCACGGTTTGTAGCTGCCACATTCATTTTTTCCATCAGAACTTGAGCGCAGTGATGCCCAGATCTTATTGCCACACCCTCTCTGTCAATTATGTGTGCTACATCGTGCGGGTGCAAGTCATGGAAGTTAAACGATATGACGCCGCCCCTTTTTGAAATGTCTTTTGTCCCATAAATTGTGATGCCCCTTACCTTTGACATTTTATCTAGTGCATATTTTGTTAACTCTATTTCGTGTTCCCGAATTGTTTGCATCCCGATTTTTTCAAGGTAGTCAATTGCGGCTCCAAATCCGACAACATCTGCAATGTTTGGTGTTCCTGCCTCGAATTTGTACGGCAGGTCATTCCATGTGGTCTCATGTTTGTGGACCTCGCGTATCATATCGCCTCCCCCGTGGAACGGATTCATGGTTTCAAGAATGCTCTTTCTCACCCATAGAACTCCAATTCCTGTCGGTCCAAGCATTTTGTGAGCAGAGAATGCAAAAAAGTCGCAGTCAAGGCTCTGAATGTCAACTTTCATGTGAGGTACTGCTTGTGCACCATCAATGAGAATTGGCACTCCAGCCTTTCGGCATTTTGCGATCATTGTCTTGGCATCGGTGATGGTTCCAAGAACATTTGACATCAAGCTGAATGTGACGAGCTTTACTTTGCCGGTGGAAAGATACTTGTCTAGATGGTCTAAGATCAGTTCGCCATTGTCATCAACGCCGACGTATTCCAGCTTGGCGTTTTTTTCCTGGGTCAGCAGTTGCCATGGCACAATGTTGCTGTGATGCTCATATTCAGTGGTAACTATGATGTCACCTTCTTTTATGTTAGAGCGCCCCCATGCATACGCCACCAAGTTTATTGCCTCAGTTGTTCCTCGCACAAAGATTATCTCCTCGCGATTTTTTATGTTGAGAAACTTGGCGATCTTGTCTCTGGTTGACTCGTAGGCCTCTGTGGCTTCTTCAGCCAAGGCATATACTGCCCTGTGAATATTGGCATTGTGATTTTTGTAATAATCTGTTATCGTGTCAATAACCTGGTTTGGTTTTTGTGTTGTTGATGCGTTATCGAGGTAAACTAGCGATTTGTTGTCCCTTACCGTTCTAGTCAGAATCGGAAAGTCCTTGCGGATTTGCTCGATGGAGAAAGATGCCTGCAATTTAGCTATACCTCAACGTAGATCTCGTTTTGATCTATTTTAATATTGTACGTCCTTAGTGGTGCTTCAGCTGGTGGGTTTTGTGGTTTGCCATTTTCCAAATTGAAAACAGAAAGATGTAATGGACACCTCACACCCTCTCCGCTCAAAAATCCAGAAGAGAGGTCTGCTTCCTCATGTGTGCATATTCTGTCTGTTGCGTAGACTTTACCTCCAAGATTTGTAAGCATCAATTTTTTGTCTTCAAAGTCAAAGCTGAACATCTCATTTGATCCGAGCTGGTTTTTTGAACATGCCTTTATCCATTTGCCCAAATTCCTCACCTGTACTTGTAGTGGGATTCAAGCTGGTCGGTTTCTTTGTATCGGACTTCTTCTACTTCGACGATTGATCGAAGGTGCTCATCTGATTTTAGAACTAGGTCTCGTCCATTCCACTTTGACTCGATTAGATACGCAATCCATGCGCGTACCTGGTACGACATTGATCGCGACATTGGCTCAAGGAATCCTTCAACGATGATTCTTTCTGCTTCTGCGCGATCAAGGCATCGACAGCCAAGGTAAAAGATCTGTTCTTCGTCTACTTGGGCAACAGACGCAGAGTGTGTTGCCTTGACATCGTTTGTGAGGATCTCAAGGCCTGGAATCGCGTCCGATTTTGCGTCCTTGTCCAATAGAATCGAGCGTCCGGAAAGAAATGATTTTGATTGCGATGCTCCTTCCAGAATTTTTATCATCCCCTTGAAGAGAGATTTTGATTTGTTCCTGAGTACGGATCTTTGCACGACTTGGCCTTCGGTGGAGGGTTTTCTGTGGATCAGATTTGCTGACAAATCGAATGACTGCTCGTTGTCACCAAATATGATTTCTGCATCGACCGCGGAAGCTCCCGGACCATCGAGAAGATAGTTTGTTCGGTATCTCGACAGCATGGAGCCAAAAAGGCCGAGATACCAGCTTATTTTTGCATCTTGGTGCACGGTGCAGTTTCTTGTTGAAAAGTTGACCGCGGACTGATCCATTGCCTGAAAAGTAGTCATCTGCAGATTGCTGTTTGGATGTGCGTCCACTGTGAGTAATTCAAGATATGCCTGCTGCTTTGTGCCTTTTGGCGCATACAGCTCTTGCACTATGCTTGCTTTGCTGCTTTGCTCTGCAACTATGATGTTTCTAGAAATTGTTGATGTTTCGTCTGGAGATATTGACGATACGATGTGTATTGGTTTTTCCAAAATTACGTTCTTTGGTATTTTGATAAATATTCCAGAGTTGAATGCTGCGTTGTTTAACGCCGTGTATTTGTCTTCTTTTGGATCACTTGATTCAAAGATTTTTTGTACAAGGTCGCCGTGATTTTTTATCGCATCATAGATTGACGAGATGACGACTCCTTTTGACTTGAGATCATCTGTAATATTGATTCGAAATATGTTGGAGCCGGTTTGTATGATGTGGTTTTCTTTTTCAAGCTCCGCAAGTCTTGGCTTGAGCGAATCAAATATCGCGTTTTGCGAATCTAGTGAGAGTGATATTTGTGATGGATCCATTCTCTTTGCATCAGTGTACTTGTTGTAGAGTGGTGATACTTCGGGTGGGAGGCTCTGATAAATGGAAAAAGAGTTTTTGCGGAACTGCTTTAGCCACTCTGGTTCTTTTTTTGATGCAGATATCTCGTCTACGTGACTTCGATTAATTGTGGATAAAGCAAGAGATTGCATTTTACAACAAAATGAGTAGGTTTTATCCTACCGAGTCATCCATCTCTAGTTTTATGAGACGATTTAGCTCAACTGCGTATTCCATTGGAAGCTCCTTTGTGAATGGTTCCATGAATCCGTTTACGATTAGTGTTAGTGCCTCTTCTTCCGAGAAGCCCCTTGTCATCAGGTAGAATATCTGCTCATCCCCGATTTTGCCCACGGTTGCTTCGTGTGTTACTGTGGCATCTTCTTGGTTTATCTCCATGTACGGATATGTATCGGTCTTCGAGGTGTCATCAAGTAGGAGTGCATCGCATCTTACCGACGCTTTGACGTTTGTTGCACCCTTTGCCACATGGAGTAATCCCCTGTATGTTGTTCTTCCGTTTAGTCTGCTGACAGATTTTGATGTGATTCTGGATGTGGTGTTTGGTGCCAAATGAACCATCTTTGCTCCAGTGTCCTGGTGCTGGCCTTTTCCTGCAAATGCAATAGAGAGTGTTTCTCCGTGTGCTCTTGGTTCTAGAAGGTAGATTCCAGGATACTTCATTGTGATTTTGCTTCCAATGTTTCCGTCAATCCACTCTACTTTTGCTCCTTCGTATGCGTATGCTCTCTTTGTCACCAGATTGTACACATCGCTGCTCCAGTTTTGGATTGTCGTGTATCGGAGCTTTGCGTCTTTGTGTGCAACCAGCTCGACTACTGCAGAATGTAACGATTCAGATGAGTACACTGGTGCTGTGCATCCTTCGATATAGTGAACCTCAGAGCCCTCGTCTGCGATGATTAGAGTTCTTTCGAATTGTCCGATGTTTTCAGCGTTGATTCTAAAGTATGCTTGCAGTGGCATGTCTACTTTGACTCCTGGCGGGATGTAGATGAAGGATCCCCCGCTCCACACTGCGCTGTTAAGTGCGGCAAACTTGTTGTCTTCTGGCGGAATTATTTTGCCAAAATATTTTTTGAAAATTTCAGGGTGCTCTTTAAGTGCTGTGTCCGTGTCCAAAAACATGACACCTTTTTTTGCGAGATCTTCTCTTAGGTTGTGGTACACAACTTCGGATTCATACTGTGCGCCAACTCCTGCAAGGAATTTCTTTTCTGCCTCTGGGATCCCAAGCTTGTCAAACGTCCTTTTGACGTCTGCTGGTACATCATCCCAGTTTTTCTCTGTTTTTTCAGATGCTTTAGCGTAATAGTAGATATTTTGAAAATCGATTGTGCTTAAATCTGGACCCCAGTTTGGCATTGGCTTTTTCATGAATACATCGTAGGCACGTAGTCTGAAATCAAGCATCCATTGCGGTTCGTTTTTGAGTTTGCTGATCTCTTTGATTACTTCCTTTGAGAGGCCTTTTTTGGAAAGATGCACATACATCTCGGTCGAGTCTTTAAAATCATATTTTGAATAATCCATCTCGAGATTTTCAGTGGCCATAAAATGCAAAGCATCGTTATGTTATAAATAGATTATACACTGTTTACCAGTTGTGTGTCGGAGTAGGTTTAGCTAATGTAGCTCAAGCTAATGAAAAAATATTTTTCATTGCTTCAAATGCGCCGGGAACTGTGTGCACGTTTGCAACTTGCGGCTCGACGTCGAATTTTTTCAGCTCTTCTGCGGTGAAGGGGCCTATTGCAACAATCTGAAGTTTTTGCAATTGTTTTAGCAGATCTTGTTGTACATGGTCTTGCAACATTATTTCAAAAAACCCACGAACCGATGATGCACTTGTGAAAACAATTCCGTCCACTTTATTTTTGGAAAAAGATTCCTTGAATTCATTCCACTGTACAGTGTCAGAATAGGCCTGCACATCATACAAATGATTTTCCTTTACTACCAGCCCGATTTTTTGTAACAGCTTTGCCAGAAATTCAGTCGACGCACCACTTCGTGGAACTATGACCTTTTTTCCTTCTGCGTTCAGTCTTGTGAATGTCTCACCCACTCCAACTGACGAGTACTTGGTCGGCACATATGAGACCTTAATGCCTTCTTGTTCAAGCGCTTCCTTGGTTTTTGGGCCTACCGCCATGACGATCGTATTTGCAACCGCAAGCTGCAATTGCCGATGTTTACCTGTATTTTTTGCCACATCGAAGAGCAGTTTGACTGCCCTTGAGCTCATGAACACCGAATAGTCAGGATCAAATTCCTTAATGTCCGCCAAAAACTCATCTACAATTTTGTCCCCCTTGCTCACAAGCTCAATTGTGGGAATTGGTAACGGTATTGCGTTTTCCTTTGTTGCAAGCTCGATGAACTCTTTCGAATCCTCTTTTGAGCGCGTGATTGCGATTGTCTTGCCTGAAATCATTTTTTCCACCCTATTGTTTTGTGTAGGCTCACCACGTTTCCTATTATAATTATTGAGGGAGGAGTTATGTTGTTATCCTTGATTTTTTTTACAATGTTAGCCAGGTTGCCAATTACGATTCTTTGTTCATCTGTTGTTCCACGCTGAACTACCGCAACCGGTGTTGTTTTTTTGAGGCCGCCTGCAATCAGCTGTCTTGCGATTATTCCAATTCTTGACAGTCCCATCATTATCACAATTGTTTCAACTGATTTTGCAAGTTTTTTCCATTCTACTGGATTTTTTATTTTCTCTGGATCTTCGTGGCCTGTCACAAACACAACTGATGAGGAATGCTTTCTGTGCGTTAGTGGGATTCCAGAATAAACTGCGGAACCTATTCCCGACGTGATTCCCGGCACGATCTCAAATCTTATTTTGTATTTTTTCAAGTATTCTGCCTCTTCTCCCCCTCGTCCAAAGATGAAGGGATCTCCCCCCTTTAGCCTCACAACGTGCTTGTTTGATTTTGCGTATTTTACCATGAGCTGATTTGTGGTGTCCTGATGCTTGTAATCATCTCCAACGTCCCGTCCGACGTAGAACTTTTTTGCCTTTTTTGGAATCATCGAGATTATTTTTTTGCTTACCAACCTGTCATAGAGAACGACGTCTGCTTTTTTGATGAGTTCAACTGCACGCATTGTGATTAGTTTTGGATCTCCGGGCCCTGCGCCAACAAGATAAACGACTCCGCTCATTTTTTGTTCCACTCCTCTACCTTTTGTCTCCAGTCTTTTGCCAACTCATTTACACCTTTTTGTTGCAGCTCATCTGCGGCCTGTTTTCCCACATTGAACGGGTCTGATTTTTGTCCTGATTTTTGCACAATTAGCGCCTGCGTGCCGTCAATTGAGTACGCAACCACAGTCAAGATCACAGCATCGCCATTCACTTGCGCAAACGCACCGACCGGGAATCTGCATCCCGAATCCACAAACGATGATAGTGCCCTCTCTGACACTACTGCGATTCGTGCGTCATGATCTTCGATTTTGTGCAGCATCTCAAGTGTTTTTTTGTCATTCTTCCTGCACACTATCCCCAATGCTCCCTGTCCTGGAGAGGGGGGAAAATCCATCGTCGATAGTTTGGTGTGCTTTACACTTATTCCGATTCTGTTTATTCCCGCTTGCGCAAGAACTATGCCATCAAAAGTTCCGTCCTGCACTTTTTTTATTCTCGTTTCAACGTTGCCGCGAATCGGCTTTACCGTGAGATCCTGTCTTTTTCTTGACACTTGGACTGCTCTCCTCAGGCTGCTTGTCCCAATGACGGAATTTGTGGGGATAGTTTCCAGCGTGTAGTCTCCTTTTGCGATGAAGATGTCGTTGAAGGGCTCTCGCTTTGGCACGCACCCCAATGTGAGATCATCACTCAGAATTGAGGGTACGTCCTTGAGACTATGCACTGCAAAATCAACCACGCCATCAGATACCGCCTTGTCGATTTCTTTTTCAAATACTCCTTTTTGATTTATTGTAAAGAGTGGTCGTGCATCTGTGTCGCCTTTTGTCTTTATTGTTTTTATCTCATACTCAGAGTCAGGGTTTTTCTTTTGCAGCTCTTCTATGACCCAATTTGTCTGCGCAAGTGATAGTTGGCTTCCCCTCGTTCCAAGCAGGTATTTCAAGATCTCACCGTCTTTAAAGCATGATTGAATGCATCAATTGTCTTTTGCAGATCCGATTCTGTGTGCGCATAGGAGAGAAACCCAGTCTCAAACTGCGATGGTGCAACAAACACACCCTTTTCCAACAGAGAGTGAAACAGTTTGTGGAATTTTTTTGTGTTTGATTTCTTTGAGCTCGAATAATCCACCACTGGAGTGTCTGTGAAAAATATCTGAAACATGGAGGCAATCGAGTTTACTTGATGCGGTATCTTGAGCTCTTGCGCCCTTTCGTCTACGGATTTTGAGAGTGCAGAACAGTATTTTGCAAGCTTGGGGTAGATTTTTCGTTCTAGTTTGGCCATTGTCTTAACTGAGGTAATCGCTGCTGCAGTCGAGATAGGATTGCCTGCAAACGTGCTTGCCTCATAGACTTTGCCTGAAGGTGCAAGAAGATCCATGATCTCCTTTCTCCCACCTACCGCAGAGATGACAAATCCGTTGGAAAGCGATTTGCCAAGAGTGGTGATATCAGGCCTTATTCCAAAATACTCCTGAGCCCCACCAAGTGCGAGTCTGAATCCGGTGATTATCTCATCAAAGATTAGTGGGATGTTGTGTTGTTTTGTAATTTTTCTGATATTCTGCAAAAAGTTTTTTTCCGGCAGAATCAAACCCATATTCCCAAGCACCGGCTCCACAATCACACCTGCAATGTCCTTATTTTGTGAGATTACCGATTCGAGCTGTTCTGAGTTGTTGTACTGAACCACCAACGTGTTTTTTGAAAAATCGTCCGGCACCCCGTCGGAAACAGAGATCCCATGGTGTGCCGATCCTGCCTTGACTAGCATCGATTCATGTGCCCCATGATAGCACCCTTCAAACTTGATTATCTTTTTCTTTTTTGTAAATCCCCTTGCCAGTCGTATTGCCGTCATTGTGGCCTCAGAGCCTGTGTTTACCAGCCTTACTTTTTGCATCGATGGATAAATTTTGCAGATCAGGCCAACAAGATCCACTTCCAGATCTGTTGGCGCACCATACAACGTCCCAATTTCAAGTTGTTTTTTTACTGTAGACACAACTTCTTTTCGTCTATGGCCAAGGAGCATTGCGCCATAACCGGTGCAAAAGTCCACGTATCGGTTGTCATCTTCGTCCCAAATCGAGCTGCCCTGAGCTTTTTTGACAAAGAATGGATACGGCTCGAAATATCGTACAGGGCTGTTTACTCCCGATGGAATCAGTTTTTTTGCAGCTCCAAATAGTGTTTTTGATTTTGACAACTAACTTGGTTGGATTTTTTGTCATTATTAATTCTAAACGTGGTTTTTAGTCGCGCCGATTATCGTCTAATCGGAATTCTTAATCGACATTACCATCTTTGGCAGACGGGATTTTTATAATGATGGCAGAAGGTTATGACATGACTGCCAAGAAATTATCGGCCGTGCCAAAATCCAAAAAAAGCATCACCCTAGAAAAAGAGATTGAAACCAAGGTGCGCAAGATCCAAGCGCGTTTGATAGAGAAAACAGATCAAAATTGGAGTCTTTCTGCGGTCTTGAACATATTTGTTACAGCAGGCCTAATGCAGACAAAAAAAATAACCATAGCAGAATGGCAGAAGATCAGATCTCTAGTCGACGACAAAACGGTCAGCTTTGACGATTCGATGATTTCAGATTTTGTCAAAAAGATGGCAGAATAAATAAGATTTAGGATTCACACTTTGTTACGATGTCGTTGTCTGTGCTTGACGCTGTGCAGGAATCATTGTCGTCTCCTCCATCAATGATGTCGGTTCCAGCAGAGCCAGTTATGGTGTCCTCGCCAGACTGTCCTTTTATGATGTCTCCGCCATTATCGCCAACAATTTCGTCATCGCCTTCGTTCCCATAGATCACATCGTCTCCGTCGCCGCCAAACATGCAATCGTTTCCTTTGTCACCCATCATGATGTCGTCTCCCCCAAGGCCAAAGATCAGATCGGCCAAGGTTGTTCCAATCAATATGTCGTCGTCCTCACTTCCAATTATTGTGTTATATGATGAGTGTGGTTTTCCGCACGCTTGGACCGATATGGTCTGAGTCTGGTTTACCGAATTGCCAAACTTGTCTGCTACAGTCCATGTCACCATTGTATCGCCAAGTGGAAATATTGACGGGGCATTGTTTGTTATTTTTGGTGACGGATCGGTCAAGTCTATTGCTGTTGCAGTCCCAATTAAGACCGGTGTTTCAAGCGCTACGGCGTCAATAGTTATGTTTTGAGGAATTGTGATGCTTGGCGCAGTTGTATCCACTATTGTGACCATTTGAGTCGCAGTCGAAGTGTTTCCAGATTCGTCAGTTGCAGTCCAGGTGACTGTCGTCTCGCCTAGTGGGAATGCGTCTGGGGAATCGTTTGTAATTGATGTGATGTCCAAGATATCGGATACAGTAGGAATCATAAGCGAGACGTGGTTGCTATCCACGCTTGTTGCCTCAAGAACGATTTCGTTTAATTTTGAGAACTTTGGAGGAACCGTATCGACTAGCGTTATTTTTTGGGATATGCTTTGTGAGTTTTCGTTCTGATCTTTTGCAGTCCAGGTGACTGTCGTCTCTCCGACTGGGAACTTTTCAGGTGCGTCGTTTGTGATGCTTGCCA